>Ga0326597_10002967_pt1 | contig 24867 bp, 15 predicted proteins | sample RVTome_12_FD_203789 | JGI IMG/M metagenome (GOLD analysis project Ga0326597, IMG submission 203789) | Soil microbial communities from uranium-contaminated site in the Upper Colorado River Basin, Wyoming, United States - RVT100D185 | ecosystem: Environmental > Terrestrial > Soil > Contaminated >... | reverse complement strand
CTGGTTGGCGATCGTCGAAAAGGCCGTCGCCATCTCCAGCGGGCTCACCGCCTGGGCGCCGAGCACGATCGAGGGGACTGCGGCGAGGGAGGTCTGGATACCCATGCGGTTGGCGACCTCGACGATGCTTTCGGCCCCCACTGCGATCGACACCTGGCAGAAGACGGTGTTGGTCGACCGGTAGAGCGCTTCCTCGAGGGTGCGGATGCCCGGCTCGTTGGTGCCGGCGTTGGCGCACACCCACGGCTCGATGCCGCCGAAGTCGAGAATCTGCGGCGTGCTGTAGTCCCAGTACGAGTTCAGCGGGATGCCCTGCTCGAGGGCGGCGATGGCGCCGAACGGCTTGAACGCCGAGCCGGGGTTGCGCCGGCCCTTCGTGGCGAGGTCGTACTGGCGCTGGCCGGCCTCGAGGTCGGTACCGAAGTCGAGGCCGGATGCCATCACGACGGTGGCGCCGGTGCGGTTGTCGACCATCGCAATCGCCCCCGTCGGCAGGTCGCTTCCGGGAGGCAGCCAGTCCTGCAGGATCTCCCGGGCGCGCACCTGGAGGGCGAAGTCGACGGTGGTGAATATGCGCAGCCCGCCGCCGCCTTCGCACTCGGTGTCGTGGGCCGGGCAGCCGAAGAGCGCTCGTTTCCGCTGCAGGTAGGTGGCCCCGAGGCCGAAACTGGGATCGGCCAGCACCGTGTCGCGCGCCGCGATGAGCACCTGCGGGGCAGGATCCTGGAAGTCCTGATGGATCACCGTGCGGATCGGCTCCGCCTTGGCGGCCTCGCCCTCCTCCTCGGTGATCCAACCCTCCTCGACCATGTTGTCGATCACCGCATTGCGTGCCCGCAGCGGTATCTCGCTGTCGTTCCGGAGGTTGTACAGCGACGGGTTGCGGATGGGAACCGGGAGCGCCGCAGCCTCGGCGATCGTCAGCGCGTCCAGTTCCTTGCCGAAGTACTCCTGGGCGGCGGCGGCGACGCCATAGGCGTTCTCGCCGAAGAAGACCGAGTTCAGATAGAACTCGAGGATCTGCTCCTTCGTGTAGCGACGCTCCATTTCGATGGCGATCGTCGCCTCGGCGACCTTGCGCTCCAGGGTGGGCTCGCTGCCAACGAAGTTCTGCTTGACGACCTGCTGGGTGATGGTCGAACCGCCCTGGGTCTCGCCACCGCGGAGGTCGGCGATCAGTGCCCGCATCACGGACTGGTAGTCGACCCCCCCGTGGTCCATGAAGTCCTTGTCCTCGGCGGCGAGCACTGCCGCGATCACCAGGTTTGGTATTTCGTCGAGGACCACCGGCTGGCTGTTCCGCTCGGTCAGCTGGCCGAGCACGACACCGTCGGCCGTGTACACCGTGGAAAGGCGGCCCAGGTCGGGAAGATCGAGCTGCATCGCCTCGACATCGGGGACCCACTCCTCGCGGAGATCCAGGAGGGTCCCCTGTGCGCTGTTGGCGCCGAGGAAGATGAAGAGGCCCATCCAGGTCGAGGAGATGACCACGATGGCGGCGAGAACGGCGACGGCGACGAACCGCCTGCCGCTCCGCTCGATGCGCTCGGCCTCGTGGATCGTGATGTCCATGGGTGTCCTCAGAGAGAGACGTAGGGGGAGGGGGAACGGTTCCCGGGTAGCCTTTCACTGTAACGATGGCCGACTTTTCCGAGACCCCCCGTCACACCTCCAGCGGCATCGAGATCGCGCCCGTCTACGGGTCCGATGATCTGGCGTCGTGGGACCCCGAAGCCGCGCTCGGCGACCCGGGCTCGTACCCCTTCACGCGTGGCCCGCACCCGACCATGTACCGCGGCCGACTGTGGACCATGCGCCAATACGCGGGTTTCGGCACCGCAGAGGCCACCAATGAGCGGTTTCGGTCGCTCCTCGACGCCGGCCAAACGGGTTTGTCGGTGGCCTTCGACCTTCCCACCCAGATGGGCCTGGACTCGGATGCCGCGCTTGCCCGGGGAGAGGTCGGAAAGGTGGGGGTGGCAATCGACACGATCGACGACATGCGCCGTCTCATGGCGGGGATACCCCTGAGCGAGGTCTCCACCTCGATGACGATCAACGCGACGGCGGCGATCCTGCTGCTGCTCTATCAGATCGTCGCCGAGGAGTCGGGGGTCGCTCCCGACCGCATCCGCGGCACTGTCCAGAACGACATCCTCAAGGAGTACTCGGCCCGGGGAACCTACATCTATCCGCCCGGCCCTTCGATGCGTCTCGTAACCGACCTCTTCCGGTACTGCAGCGAGGCGCTCCCGTCGTGGAACACCATCTCGGTGAGCGGATACCACATCCGTGAGGCAGGGTCGACCGCCGCCGAAGAGATCGGGATCACGATCGCCAACGCCCTGGCCTACCTAAAGGCGGCGAAGGAGGCGGGCCTGCCTGTCGACGCTGTAGCGCCGCGGGTGTCGTTCTTCTGGAACGGTCACTCGGGTTTCTTCGAGGAGATCGCCAAGTACCGGGCGGCCCGCCGCATCTGGGCGTACGAGGTGCGACACACCATGGGGGCAACGGATCCCGACTCGTGGAAGATGCGCTTCCACACCCAGACGGCCGGCAGCAGCCTTACCGCGCAGCAACCCGAGAACAACATCGTCCGCACCGCCCTGGAGGCGCTGGCCGCGGTCCTGGGTGGCACCCAATCGCTCCACACCAACGCCTACGACGAGGCACTGGGGCTGCCCACCGATCGCAGCGCCCGGATCGCGCTGCGTACCCAGCAGATCATCGCCCACGAGTCGGGAGTTGCCGACACCGTCGACCCGCTGGCGGGCTCTTACTTCATCGAGTCGCTCACGGACGCTGTAGAGGAGGCGGCGCGCCGGGTGATGGCGGAGATCGACACGGCCGGGGGAGCGGTGGCCGCGATCGAGTCGGGCGTGGTGCAGCGGATGATCGAGGACAGCGCCTACGGAGTGGCCCGAGGGGTCGAGTCGGGTGAGGCGGTCGTCGTGGGGGTCAACCGCTTCGTCGAGGAGGGTGGCGGGGAGGTTCCGACCACCGTCGTCGATCGAACCGTCGAGGAGGCCCAGGTGGAGCGCCTCGCCGATTTGCGGTCCCGGCGCGATCAGCAGGCTGTCGACGCCGCCCTGGACGCGGTGCGGGCAGCGGCCGCGGGCGATGCCAACCTGCTCCACCCCATGAAGGCCGCCCTGGAGCGGGACGCCACCCTGGGCGAGGTATCGACCGCACTGGGCGACGTGTTCGGCCGATACAGACCCGGATGAGCCTTCCGCCCTCCGCCTTCCGCCGTCCGCGAGAGACGCGTGGAGGCATCGAGCGAGCAGCCGACGCGATCTTGCGGACGGCGGATGGCGGACGGCGGAGGGCCTGATTGCCTTTGCTCCTTGCCGCCTTCGCGTCCCTCACCTTCGGCGTCGCCGACTTCGCCGGGGGGATGGCGACCCGGCGGAGCCGGGCCGTCACCGTGGTTGCCGGGTCGCATCTGATCGCTCTGGGCATGATCTTCGGTCTGGGGCCATTCTTCAGCGAAGGGGTGCCGCCGTTCGCCGACCTGGCCTGGGGCTTCGCTGCCGGGCTCGCTGGGGCCGTCGGCCTGGCGGTCTTCTACCACGCGCTGGCGACGACCCGCATTGGCGTGGCTGCGCCGGTGGCGTCGGTGGTGAGCACTCTGACCCCGGTGCTCTACGGGGTCGTGTCGGGGGAGCGGCCGGAGTCGCTGGCGTGGATGGGGATGGTGCTGGCGATTCCGGCGATGCTGCTCATCCCGGCGACGGAGTCGGCCGACCCGCATGGCCGAAAGGGCCACAGGGCCGCGGTCCTCGGCGCCATCGCCGGGCTCGGGTTCGGCCTGTTCGGGATCCTCATCTCACTGACCAGCGTCGAGTCGGGGCTGTGGCCTCTCGCCGGGTCCCGGGTGGGGTCCCTGGCGCTCATGGCGGTCCTCGTGCCGATGATGAAGGCCCGCTACCTGCCCGAGCGAGAGGCGTGGCCCGCCGTGGCCACGGCCGGGATCCTCGACATGACGGCCAACGTGCTCTTCCTGCTGGCAGTGCGTGAGGAGCTGCTCTCCCTGGTCGCGGTGATCATGTCCTTCTACCCGGCGTCGACGATCGTCCTGGCGCGGGTGGTGCTCGGCGAGCGGACCGTGCGCCGGCAACTCGGCGGGCTGGCATTGGCGGCAGTGGCGGTGACGCTCATCGCCGTGGCGTAGCGACCCTTTAATAGCCCCTTGAAACGACCGGCGGCCGATAGCGTCTCAGTTAGCGATGAGACGATCCGCCATCTTGCTCGCGGCGTCCCTGACGGTAGGGGCGTGCACGCCCCCGGAAGGGCACGCCGATCTCGGTGGTGTGAGCACAACTACCACCACGACCATGATCAGCCCGACGACCACGGGTGTTACGACCACGACGTCTGCGGCGTCCACGACCACGCCACCCGCCCCGCTGGCCTTTGCGATTCCATTCTGTGGCGCCGTGCCCAATCCGACTGCCCCCGACGACTGGTACCGGGACGAGCCGCAGTACGTGGGGAACGAGATGCCAATCTGGGAGGTCCGCCAGTTCGCCTCAAGCCGTCCCGGGTTCCAGGTGGTGTGGATCGACCGGGATCACAACGGCTGGGTTTCGGTCGGCTTCCACGGGACGGACCTCGAGGCCCGTCAGGCCGAACTGGAGGCGGAGTTTTCCGGCGTAGGTGTCGTGGCGGTCGCCATGCCGCACAGCCAGGCCGAGTTGGAGGAGGCGCGCCGTCGTGTCGACGAGGCGCTGCCCGAGGACATGTATGCCGCCAACGTGCGAGAGGTGGCTGGCGTCGTGGAAGTGTGGGTCGGGGATCTCACCGCCGACCGCGTCGACCTGGTGATCGATGCCGTCGGAGACGATCCGGTGTGCATCGAGGGTTGGGATCCCGGTTCCTGGCCACCGGAGGGTCCCCAGCCGGAGGGCGGAGACGGCTGGCGGTACCTGGGCGAGGTCGACTTCTCCGGCTTTCTTCCCTCGCCCAGACTGGCAGCGGACGCGGCAAGTTGGACGATCCTGTGGCAAGAACTCGGGGAGGGGAGCGAACCGCCGGTCGACTTCGACGTGGAGATCGCCGTGGCGGCCGAGATTGGCCACTCGAGTTCGTGCCCCGAGACACGCCTCGACGACGTCGTCGCCCAGGGAAAACTGGTCTATCCAGAGGTGGTACACACAACGCGTTCCCGGATCTGCACCGCCGACTACGTCCCCCGCACGTACTTCTTTACGGTGGCAAGAGACCGACTGCCGGATCCTCCATTTCAGGTCGCTGCGAACCCCAACAGATCGCAGCGGACCCGGGTGGACGCTGATTTGTCGACGCCTGGAAGCGTGCCAGGCCCTAGCGATGTGACCGAAGTCTCGGTGACTCTTCGCCGCGCCACGACATATCCCCACATTGTCGAGACCAGTTTCCCCGGGGAGTTCACTCTCGAGCTGTCGTGTGGCGTCGAGTGGCTGGGTGAAGTGAACGGGTACTTCTGGAGAACCGACACCGATGTCCTTCCCCCAGAGTGGGTGCAAGCGGCACACGATGGGCTGGTCGAGCTCGACCTCCTATTGGAGGAGGGCAGTCCACCGCTGCTGACACTCAGCGGGTACGGAGCGAGCCTCGAGTACCGAATCGATGAGGGGCCGGCGCCCGGGTGCTGAGCGAGCTCAACAGCCGGCGCTACCGCACTATCGCCAGTACCGCTCCGCCCGCGACCTTGTCGCCGGCCTGGACGCGGAGGTCGACGATCTCGCCGTCGACGGGTGACCTGATCTCGTTCTCCATCTTCATCGCCTCGAGGATGAAGAGTGGTTCCCCGGCGGAGACGCTGTCTCCCGCTTTGTGGTGCACCTTGACGATCGTCCCCTGCATGGGTGCGGTGATCGCCCCCTCACCCTCTGCCCCCGGCGCCGACGGGGACAGTTTCGGGGGACGGCGCCGCGGCGCCTGGCGCCTCCCGGACACCGCCGGGGCGGCCACCTCGGGTGCCCACAGGCGGACGACGAATCGTCTGCCGCCGACCTCGACGGTCATCTGGCGCTCGGCGAGCTCCTCGTCCTCGGGGAGCTGCGGAGCCGTCGGCTGCGTCATCGTGGAGAGATCCATCTCCTCCTCGACCGTCCGAGTGTGGTGTGTGCCCGCACGGAACGACTCGTTGTCGAGGACAGCGAGATGGAACGGGATGGTCGTGGCGATGCCGGTGATGCGGTACTCGGCGAGGGCGCGCCGCGATCGGTCGATGGCCTCGTCGCGATCCCGGCCCCACACCACGAGCTTGGCGACCAGGTTGTCGTAGTACTGGCTGATCGACGACTTCGGCCCGTACCCGCTGTCGACCCGGATGCCGAAGCCGCCCGGCTCCCGGTAGTCGACGATCTGGCCGGGGGTGGGGAGGAAGTTCTTCGACGGGTCCTCGGCATTGATACGGAACTCGATGGCATGCCCGCGCGGCGAGACCTCGGAGATGGACAGCGGCTCGCCCATGGCCACGCGGAGCTGTTCCCGCACCAGATCGACGCCGGTGACCATCTCGGTGACGGTGTGCTCTACCTGGAGACGAGTGTTCATCTCCAGGAAGTAGAAGTCGCCCTTCTGATCGAGGAGGAACTCGACGGTGCCGGCATTCACGTACCCCGCCGCCTTGGCGACCGCCAGAGCCGCCTTCCCGAGGGCCTTCCTCTGCTTCTCTGCCAGCGCCGGGGAGGGCGTCTCCTCGATGAGCTTCTGGTGGCGACGCTGCAGTGAGCAGTCCCGCTCCCCGAGGAACACCCCGTTCCCATGCGTGTCGAAGATGATCTGCGCCTCGACGTGACGAGGGAACTCGAGGTACTTCTCGACGTAGACCTCGGGATTCTTGAAGTAGGCGTCGGCCTCGCGGCGTGCGGCCTCGAACGCCGCCTCCAGCTCCTCTTCGGCACGGACGACCCGGAGCCCCTTGCCGCCACCCCCGTGGGCTGCCTTGATGGCGATGGGGTAGCCGAACTTCTTGGCGGTCGCCCGCACCTCGTCGACGCTGGCCAGGGGCTCCATGGTGCCGGGAACGCCCGCCACCCCCGCCTCCACAGCAGCCACCCGGGACGAGATCTTGTCGCCCATCGCCGTGATCGCCGCCGGTGGAGGGCCGATCCACGTCAGGCCGGCCTCGATGACCGCCGTTGCGAAAGCCGGGTTCTCGGCGAGGAAGCCGTATCCGGGGTGGATGGCGTCGGCGTTGGCCTCGCTGGCGACCCGGAGGATGCTCTCCATGTCGAGGTACGACTCAGCGGCGGGCGCCGGCCCGATGTTCCACGCCTCGTCGGCGTGCTGCACGTGGAGGGCATCGCGGTCGAGCTCCGAGTACACGGCGATGGCCCTTAGGCCCATCTCCTTGACCCCTCGAATCACCCTGACCGCGATCTCTCCCCGGTTGGCGATCAGGACGGAGCGCATGGGAGGCATCCTAGAGAGGGATGTTTCCGTGCTTCTTGGGCGGGAGGTTGACCCGCTTGTTGCGAAGCATCTCGAGTGCCTGGATGAGTCGCGGCCTCGTTTCGCGGGGCTCGATGACCTCGTCGACCAGGCCTCGCTCCGCCGCGACATAGGGGTTCGAGAATGCCTCCTCGTAGCTGGAGATGAGCTCGGAGCGGCGGCCCTCGGGATCGTCCGCCTCGGAGATCTCGCGGCGGTGGATCACGTTCACCGCCCCCTGGGCACCCATCACGGCGATCTCGGCGGTGGGCCAGGCGAAGGCGATGTCGGCGCCCACGCTGCGCGAGTTCATCACGACATAAGCGCCCCCATAGGCCTTTCGGGTGATGACGGTCACCCGGGGCACCGTTGCTTCGCAGTAGGCGTATAGGAGCTTGGCGCCGTGTCGGATGATGCCGCCGTGCTCCTGGTCGATGCCGGGGAGGAAGCCGGGCACGTCGACGAACGAGACGATGGGGATGTTGAAGGCATCGCAGAACCGCACGAAGCGTGCTGCCTTGACCGCGGCGTCGATGTCGAGCGTGCCGGCGAGCGCCGCCGGGTTGTTGCCGACGATCCCCACGGTGTAGCCGTCCAGCCGGGCGAGACCGACCACGATGTTGGTGGCGAAATGCTGGTGCACCTCGTAGAACTCGCCGTCATCCACCACCGCCTCGATCAACTCGACCATGTCGTAGGGGTGGTTGGTCGAGTCGGGGATGATCGTCGTGAGGCTCTCGTCCATGCGGTCCGGATGATCGGCCGGGGTGAAAAAGGGCGGCGCCTCGAGATTGTTCTGGGGGAGGAACGAGAGGAGATATCGCACCTCCTCGAGGGCCTGACTCCCGTCGCTGCTCACGAAGTGGGTGACGCCCGAGGTCTTGCTGTGGGGGCTCGCCCCGCCGAGCATGTCGAAGGTGACGTCTTCGCCTGTCACCGCCTTGATCACGTCAGGCCCGGTGATGAAGAGATGTGAAGTCCCTTCGACCTGGTACACGAAATCGGTGATGGCGGGCGAATAGACCGCGCCCCCGGCGCAGGGGCCCATGATCACGGAGACCTGTGGGATCACCCCGGAAGCCATCACGTTGCGCCGGAAGATCTCCCCGTACCCGTCCAGGGCGAGCACGCCCTCCTGGATCCGGGCCCCGCCCGAGTCCTTCAGCCCGACGACGGGGGCACCCGTCTCCATGGCGAGGTCGAGCACCTTGCAGATCTTCTCGCCGACCACCTCGCCGAGGGATCCGCCGAACACGGTGAAGTCTTCCGCGAAGACGAAGACGGTGCGGCCGTCCACGGTGCCCCAGCCGGTGATCACGGCATCGCCCGGCGGCCTGCGGTCCTCGATGCCGAATCCGCGGGCGCGGTGGCGCACGAACATGTCGAGCTCCACGAACGACCCCTTGTCGAGCAGGGCGTCGATCCGTTCGCGGGCCGTCATCTTCCCGGCCTCGTGCTGTTTGTCGACGGCGCGCTGGCTCCCGGCGTGGGCGTGCTCCTCGCGGAGCCGGCGAAGCCGCTCGATTTGTTCCTCGGTGCTCATTCTCCGTTGAGTATGGTCGTCTCAAGGGTTCGACTCGCGACCACCCACCATGGCTACATCCCTCATCGCTGTGCATCTCGGAACCACCTCTTCCACCCAGGACGACGCGCGCCGCCTCTTCGAGGGGAGTCCGGTGCTCGTCACCGCGGCGCGGCAGACCGCGGGCCGGGGCCGGTCGGGTGCGAGGTGGGTTGATTCCGATCGTGCCCTGGCGGCATCGGTCGCCTTTCGGTCTCCGTGGCCCGAGCCGGCGTGGGGCCGTATCCCGCTCGTGGCCGGGCTTGCCGCGGTTGATGTACTCGGGGAGGTGGCGTTGAAATGGCCCAACGACGTGGTGCGATCCGGATCGAAGCTCGCCGGCATCCTCTCCGAGGCAGCGGACGGGGTCGTCGTGGTCGGGATGGGTGTGAACCTGTGGTGGAAGCTTCCGCTGGAGGGCGCCGGCTCACTATGGGAGGAGGACCGGGGGATCGATGCGGCGCGGGAGATTGGCGAAGCCTGGGCGACCCGGCTGCTCGAACGGCTCGCCTTCGGGCCGGACGCCTGGGGCCGGGATGAGTATCAGAGTCGTTGCGCGGTGATCGGCGAAGAGATCATCTGGGAGCCCGACGGACGGGGTGTTGCGACGGGTGTCGACGAGTTCGGACGGCTGATCGTCGCCGTCGACGGTGACGTGGTGGCGCTCGACTCTGGGTCCGTCAGGACGCTGCGGCAGGTCTAGTTTCGGAGCTCATGCCGCCGGAGCCCTCTCCAGGGGTCCGGTCCATTTCCATTGGGGCTTACCATTGGGCGAACGCCGATCGTCGGAGCGCAGGGTGAACCAGAAACACGCCCCGCCGAGTTCCCGCGAGCGCCGGTACCCGATCCGCCCACCATGGGCGGTGATAAGAGATCGCACGATGGCGAGGCCGAGTCCAGAGCCGGGTGTCTGAGCATTGAGCCGGTGGGCGCCTCGTTCGAAGCGCTCCCAGATCGCACTCTCGAACCGCGGCGGTACTCCGGGGCCGTCGTCCTCGACCGTCACCTCGACCTCTCCTCCGACGCGTTGCGCGGTCACCATGACATGACCTCCGCCGTACCGACAGGCGTTTGTCATCAGGTTCCCGATGATCTGGTTGAGCCGATCGGGATCAGCGACGATAAGCAGGTCCGGTTCGCATCGAATAGCAATCGGGGTCCGCGTGCACTCGGGCACCGAGCGCGCCGCTTTCGAGAGCGACTCGGCGACATCGAGGGTCATCAGGTGGAGAAGGTCGGAGTGCATGCCGTCGCGCGACACTGCGACCAGGTCGGTGACGATACGGCCGAGATGGCGGCTCTGCTGCCACGCGGTCTCCAACAGCTCGCGCTTTTCGGGCTCAGGAATGTCCCCGTCATCGGTGACCACCACCTCGAGAAACCCGGCGACCGCGGTCAGCGGAGTGCGCAGCTCGTGCGAGATGACCGAGATGAGTTCCTTGCGCTCTCGCTCGACCACTGAGCGGTTCTCCCGTGCCGCAGCCCACTGACGGAGCAGTATCACCACGATCACTGCGAAGACCCCGAGGGTGAAGGCTGTCTGAGATCGCGACAGGCCGACATGGGCCAGGTCGGCGGTGAAGATGGAGAAGAGCCCGACGACGGCGACATAGGGCACTGCGGCCTGCCAGGCCGGGACCGGCCGGTCGCGGATCTCACGAGCCCGCTCACGGTACCCGATTAGGCCGCCGGCCACCGCGAATAGGCCATAGGCCGCCAGCCAGGTGGCGTCCACCGAAGTGCCTGGGGCATACGCCCCGTCCATCTCCTGGAGCAGATAAATGGTGTCGCCGACTGCGAAGACGGTCAGCCCGGCGGCGAGCGTGGCCAGTCGGCCGTCGGCGAGGAACACGCCTCGCCGTGTGCTGAGGGCTATCAGGGCGACCAGCATCAGCATGTCGCCGATGGGATATCCCAGGCCCACGACGACTTCAGTGACGGAGGCATCGCGGACACTCTCGAAGACGGGGCCGAACATGACTCGCCAGAAGACCAGGCCGGCCGCCAGTGTCCCGGTGAGGGCGTCGAGAGCGAGGCGGAGGCGTTCGTGTCGGGTCGGGCGAGCGTGGGGCATCCGCAGGATGCCCGCGGTCATCGCAACGTATCCGCTGAGATAGGCGACGTCGGGGATGCCCGGGTATCCGGGATTGGATCCGAGGACGAGTCCATGGAAGGTCCATATGGTCTCGCCCAGGGCAAGGCCGAACACCCCGAACCCGATGAGGATCCAGGCCTGTCGCTCCCGGTGATCCGCCCTCGCCGCACCGGCGACGATGACCATCCCTGCGCCGATAGCAACCGGTGGGTAGATGAGGTCACTGATCACGCGGGCAGCCGTGGCGTCGAGGACTCCGGTTGCCAGCACGGCCGTACCGACTGCCGCAGCAACGACCAATGCGCCGACGATGTATCTCATCGCTCCCGTTTCGCTCGCTGGGTTCTGGTTCACGGCACGGCATCGACCGCGTGGCACTTCGGGCGCAGGGCCAAACGACCCGTCCCGCGTAGGACCTGCGAGAGCACGTGGCCATGGTGACCGATGAGCCTCCAGGCCGATCCACGCCCATTAGCCTGCGCCTGGCCATGATTGAGGCATGTCCATGACCGTCCTCGAGGGTGAAGGTCGCGTTCCGATCCTTTACGGGATCCAGGCGCTGCCTACGCCGCCGTATCGTTCCGTCTACCTGTCGCGTCCCGACCTCGATGGGCGCTACGCCCCGGTGATCATCGTCCACGGGACGGACGGCGTGACGCCTTCGGCGAAGTCGGCCTGCCGAAGGTTGGCACGGTACGGGTACCCCGCGGTTGCGGGTGAGATCGGCGACTACGAGGCCGCCGTGGCCGCCCTGGAGCACGATTGGGAGGATTGGACGTCCGATCGCCTGGCCGTTGTCGGGATCGGCGACGGGATACCCCATGCCCAGGCGCTGGCGCGGCACGGAGCCGTCCTGATCCTCATCGGCGGCGTCGGTGCGGTCGATCTCGAGGCTCTCGGCTCCCCACCCGGACCGATTCTGGGGCTACTGGCGGGCGAGTCCGAAGCCGTCAAGAATCTCCACAAGGCGGCTGGACGCGGCCAATGGGTTCGGTACCGTGACGTCGGCCCCGGTTTCCACGACGAGAACTCGGAGGACTTCCAAGTGGCCTCGGCGAAAGACGCCTACGAGAGAGTCATCGGTTTCCTCGACCGCCACCTTGCCGAGGACACATCGATCGATCGATGGCTTCAACCGGCGGCTTCAGTCCGGTCGGGTGAAGCCTGACTCCACGCTCCATCGAGCGAGGGACTCCGGCCAGCGCGAGGTGATCGAGCAACTCCCTACCCGACGCGCGACCGTTGGATGCCAATCGAGACGGTCGCACGACCGGGAGGATGCTGCAGCCTGATATGTGCGGACTAGTGCTAGAAAGGCTCCACCCGAGATGTCCACCCCTATTCCACCGCCCCTGCCGCCGCAGCCGCGCGCCCCCGTGGCCCCGCTGCCTCCCCGAACCTGGGTGAAGAAGGCGCTCGTCACCTTCCTCGTCGTGGCGAACCTCGTCGTGTTCGGCGTGCTCGGCGCCGTGTGGCTCGCTGCCCAGCGGGTCTCCGGTGCGGTTTCGACCATCCCCGCCTCCGACCTCACATTGGTCGACCGACCCGCCAGCCTCACCGAACCCCGGGTCTTCCTCCTGATCGGGTCCGACAGCCGAGAGAACCTCGACGACCTGACCAACTTCGGGGCCTTCGGCGGGCAACGGGCAGATGTGATAATTCTCGTGAAGGTCGACCCGCGCAGCGACCAGCTCCAGATGTTGTCGATCCCGCGCGATCTCAAGATCGTCCACAACGGATCGACCACCAGGATCAACGCCACCTTCAGCGACGGGCCGGCGGGGATCGTCGAGGCGGTGAAGAACTTCACGGGGTCGCCGATCCATCACTACCTCCAGGTCGAGTTTTCGGGCTTCTCGGGCATCGTGGACGCCATCGGCGGGATCGAGATGACCTTCCCCTATCCGGCTCGCGACACCCGGTCGGGCTTCGAGGTGAATGCGGGGCGACAGGTGCTGGACGGCCGCAATGCTCTCGCATATGCCCGCAGCCGGCACTACCAGGAGTACCGCAACGGCGGTTGGGTGTCGGTGTTGGGGAACGACATCAACCGAACCCGCCGCCAACAGGACGTGCTGATGGCGATCCTCACCCAGGTCGACCGCCCTTCGTCGATCAGCGGCTTCAACCAGCTGTTGGACGCGCTCGGTGGGTTCGTCGTCACCGATGAGGGTTTCGACGAGGAGGAGATCCTCCAGCTCGCCTGGGAGATGCGCAACGTCGGTTCGGACGACCTCGACGCCCTCACCCTCCCGGTGCGGATCACCAGTGAGAGCGGCACCTCATACGTGGTTCCGGTGGAGCCCGATGCAACCGCAGCCGTCGCGGCCTTTCTCGCCGGCCAGCGCATGAGTCCCGACGTCGGCCTCCAGGCCGCCATCGAGGTGCAGAACGGCAATGGCCGTTCCGGCTCGGCCGGTCAGATCGCTTCCCTGCTCACCGAGGGCGGGTTCAATGTCGTCGGCACCGAAGATTCAGCTCGGGCCGACTACGGGGTCACCCAGGTGATCGTCCGGCCCAATCTGCTTCACATCGCCCAGGACATCGTCGATCACCTGGGGTTCGGCGAGGCAGTGGTCGGCGGTACACCGGATGGGGTGGACATCGTGGTTATCGTCGGGCTCGATGCCCCCTCCGCCTGACCGACTCCTCCCGTGATCCCTACCCAGGCCGTTCTCCTCGTGGGTGGGCGCGGCACCCGCATGTGGCCGCTGACCGCCGAGATCCCGAAGGGGCTTCTTCCCCTCGCCGGGATCCCGTTCGTCGATTACCAGGTGGCCCGGCTCGCCGAGGCGGGCGTGGAGCAGGTGATCCTCGCCGTTGACACCGAGCATCTACCCGCGTGGGAGGCCTACGCCGCTGCCGTCGACGCGGTCTCCCTGCGGCTGTCGGTGGAACGGGAGCGCCTCGACACCGGTGGACCGGTGAGGGCGCTGCTCGACGATCTCGATGATCTGTTCTTCGTCCTCAACGGAGATGTCGTGGTCCGCACCGACCTCACCGTGCTGGCCGATGCCGCGCCGCCGGACGCCGTTGCAACGCTGGCCCTTGTCGAGGTGGAGGACACCAGCGCCTATGGCGTCGTCGTCACCGACGAGGCCGGGATGGTCGAGCGGTTCGTGGAGAAGCCAGACCCTGCGGAGGCACCCGCAAGAACGGTCAACGCCGGCATCTACCTCATGCGGCCGGAGGCGGTCGCCGGATACCCGGCGGGGCCGCTCTCCTTCGAGCGCGTGGTGTTCCCGGACCTGGTCAGGGCAGGCCGGCTCGCGGGAGTAGTGGTCGATGCGGCATGGATAGACATTGGTACGCCGCCGCTGTACCTCGACACCCATCATCAGGTCCTCTCCGAGCAGGGCACCACCCATGTCGCTCCCAAAGGGATGGCCGGCGGAGGGGAGTGGGTGTGGGTCGCCTCCGACGCCGAGATCGCGCCCGGAGCGCAGGTCGCCGAGTCGGTCGTGCTGGGTGGGGCGATCGTGGAGGACGGCGCCGTAGTCGAGCGGTCGATCGTGGGGTGGGACGCGCGCATCGGTCGGGGCGCTCGGGTCGTCGGAGAGGCGCTCATCGGTCCCCGGGCGAGCATCGGCGAGGGATGCGAGCTGGATCACGGGATGCGCGTCGCCCCCGGCGCAGTTCTGGGCGAGGGCGCCGTGACTTTCCGGCCACCGGACTGACGGAGGAGTGAGATGAGCACGAAGGCGATCGTCACCGGTGGCGCCGGATTCATCGGCAGCCATCTCGTCGAGTTGCTGGTCGACCGCGAGTGGGAGGTCCTGGTCATCGACGACCTGTCATCGGGTCGCATCGAGCATCTCGCCGCGGCTCGTCGGCGCGGCATCGCCAACGTCCATGTGACCGGCATCACCGAGCCCGAGCTGGCCGACGTAGTGGCACGGTTCGCTCCCGAAGTGATCTTCCACCTCGCCGCGCAGTCGAAGGTGCGGCCCTCGGTGGAGGATCCCAGGCACGACGCCGACATCAACGTGCTCGGCACCGTCAACCTCCTGGAGGCCGCCCGCAAGGCGGGAGTCCGCAAGGTCTGCTTCGCCTCGTCGGGTGGTGCCATCTACGGCGGCGACGCCAAGCTCCCGGTGAAGGAGACCGCGTTCAAGGCTCCCGAGTCGCCTTACGGGATTTCCAAGAAGATCGTCGAGGACTACTTCCGATGGTACTCCCAGGTTCACGAGGTCGACTACACGCTGCTGGCCCTGGCCAACGTCTACGGGCCTCGTCAGGACCCCGGTCTCGAGGGTGGCGTGACCGCGATCTTCTCGCTGGCGATGCTGGAGGGCCGGAGGCCGATGATCTTCGGAGACGGCACCCAGACACGCGATTTCGTGTTCGTCGAGGACGTGTGCGACGCCTTCCTCCGCGCCGCTGATGGGGGTGGGGGAAGCCTGCTGAACATCGGCAGTGGCGTCGAGACCTCGGTGAACCAGCTCTACGAGGTGATCGCCGACATCACCGGATATCCCACGAAGCCAGAGTACGCCGCGGCGAAGCCGGGGGATGTCCACCGATCCGTCGTCGACCCGTCACGGGCGAAGAAGGAGCTGGGCTGGGAGTCCTGGACCTCGCTGCATGACGGCCTGGCGAAGACGGTGGATTGGTATCGGAGCGCGGCGGAGGCCTGACGCGTTTCCTCCCCCGGAGGGGGAGGTGGATCGGCGGGAGGCCGAGACGGAGGGGGTTTGCGGCGACCGCGCGCGTCCTCCGCCATACGGACCCACCATCCGCCCGCCAGACCGCCGCACACCCCCCTCCCCAAGGAACCCGCAGGGTTCCCGTACTCCCCCCTCCGGGGGGAGAAACAAGAGAGGCGAGACGCTTTTCCGGTTCCTGCGGGTGGCGGGTGGCGGACTACTCGAGATCTTCCAGCGACCGCGGAAAATCCACCTTCAGCAGTCGCGACAGGGCCCGGTCGGCGAGGATCTTGCCGCCGGTCTGGCAGCCGGCGCAGTAGTTGGTCTCGTTGGAGGCGTAGACGATCCGCTGCACCGGCTTGCCGCACACCGGGCAGGGTTCGCCGAACTTTCCGTGGACTGCCATCTCGTCACGGAAGGCCGTGACCTTCTCGGGGAAGCCGTCTTCGGCCTCGGTGCGGAGGCGATCGACCCACTCGCCGAGCACCTCGGTGGTGGCGGCGTGGAGTCGGGCGATCTCGTCGTCGGTGAGCCGGTCGGTGCGGGCGACGGGGGAGACCTTGGCCCGGTGCATGATCTCGTCGGCGTAGGCGCCGCCGATCCCGGAGAACAGCTTGGCGTCCGTCAGGGATCGCTTGAGGGTGTGGCGCTCACGGCGCAGGCCCTCGGCGAACTGCTCGAGCGTCGCCTCAAAGGGCTCGACACCACCGCGATCGTGCTCGTTGAGCGCGTCCTCACCACGTACCACGTGGATGCTGGCGCGCTTCTTGGTTCCCTCCTCGGTGAGTAGGAAGGTCGCCGTGTCGAAGTCGAAGGCGGCGAGCCCCCGCTTCTTGGGTATGACGACGCCGGGCTCGCGCATACGGAGACGTCCGGCGACCATCAGGTGGACGACGACGAATAGGTCGTCCTCCAACTCGAAGACGAGACGCTTCCCGATCCGGCGGAACCCGGTGACCCTTTTGTCCTCGACCTCCGAAACCGGCGGGTCGAAGGTCCGCAGCACCCACGGGCTGGCCAGGCGGATCTTCCGCAGCGTCTTGCCGGCGACGAGCGCCTCGAGCCGTTCCAGGTAGACGACGACATCGGGAAGCTCGGGCATGGGGAGAGTCTGGCAGGGGCCTCGCTCCGCTCGGCGCGATTGGCGATTCGCAATTCGCTATTCGACAGAGACCGCCAGCGCCCTCGATCAGAGTTGAACCGTTCCGTCGTATTGCGTATTGCGGCGAAGCAACACGAGGCCTTAGTAAGCGCGTAGGCCCCCCGCACGCGTTATACCCCCAACACATGGAACGGGAAGGCCGACGGGACGAACGGTCGGACGATCGGCAGGTCGTTGGTCCTCCGGAGTCGTTCGACGATTTCTATCGAGCAGAGGTGCGATCCGTGCTTGGCGTGACGTTGGGGCTGACAAGGCAGCGCTGGGAGGCCGAGGAGGTCACCCAGGAGGCCTTCTACCGCGCCTACCGGGACTGGGACCGGGTGGGTCGGATGGATCACCCCGGGGCCTGGACCCGCCGCGTGGCACTAAACCTCGCCGTGGGCCGATGGCGGAGGCTCAAGGCCGAGGCCCGTGCCCTGCTCCGACTGGCACCCTCCGCCGAGTCGCCGGCCCCTTGGAACCCCGCATCGGACCGCTTCTGGGAAGAGGTTCGGGCGCTTCCGGATCGGCAGGCCCAGGTCATCGCCCTGGCCTATGTGGAGGATCTCGATGCCGGGACTATCGGAGACATCCTGGGCATCGCCTCCTCGACTGTCCGGGTACATCTGGCACGTGCCCGGGCCACCCTGGCCCGGCGTCTGGAGGTCGAGGGATGAGTCTCGACGATCTCGCCCGCCGCGCCGCCGAGCAGTCCCGGGAGCATGCCGCCTCCGGGGGCGACCTCGATCCGGAGCGCTACCGGCGTCGCCGGGAGCGCCGCAATCAGGCACGGGCGCTCGTCTTATCGGCCGCCTTCGTCGTGGTATTGCTGCTGATAGGGATCCTGGCCTCGCCGCCCGAGGACGAGGTCGCGGTGACCGCCTCGACGCTGCCAAGGGAGATCACCACCACGACGCTCCCCGTGACGACGACCACCACCGGAGTTCCCCCGGGAGAACCGGGCGGGATCCTCGGCGCCGGATGGGAGGCGCTGGATCCGGGGCCGATCGCCGGGCGATACCGGATGGCCTCGGTGCGGACCGACTTCGGCTTGTTCGTCTTCGGCGGGCACGACAACTACTCCCAAGAGGGACCCCCGAACGTCCTCTTTCACTCGGATGCGTTTCTATACGACCCGGTCGATGAGACCTGGAGAGCGCTCGCAGAGATTCCCCGGGAGGTCTTCGAGATAGGCGAGCCTCAGGCCGTGGCGATGGGGGGATCGAGGGTGTTCGTCTACGGCCGGCCCCGGGCCCCGGGCTCGGGGCACGCCGCCATCTACGACCTCGAAGCCGATGACTGGGTCGCAATCGCCCGCGAGTTCGGTGACGCCCTGGGTCCGCCCACCCAGGTCGTGTGGACCGGTGAGTTGTTGGTGGCAACCAATATCGCATTGGCGTATGACCCCGCCACCGGCGCGACGCTCACGCATCTGGACGACGGGATGATGGCGACACCCGCGGACGCGGACGCAGGCGTTCACAGCCCCCAGCGGGCGCATTGGACCGGTTCGGAGATCCTGGTCGTCGGGTCAGGCCCGGCCTACGCCTGGGTACCCGGCGAGGAAGCCGAATGGCGGACGCTGGCGCAGCCACCAGTGCCGGATCGTGCCCGCGACAGCGTGTGGACCGACCAGGGCCTCCTTGTCGTGAACTACCAGATGGCGACCGCGGTGCTCGACCCGGAGGCCAACGTCTGGTCCCGGTCGGGCGACCTCCCGCTCCGCTTCTCCGAGTGCAGTCCGGATGCGTTGGCCGTCTCGAGCACCCCGGTAGTTCGCATGTGCTCCGGGCTGGCCATCTGGGACGAGGTGCGTGGGTCCTGGATCCCGGTGCCACTGGGCCGCTACGGCGGCAGTCCGGAGTGGGGCTGGAGCGATCTCGTCGCCGCCGAGGACGAGATCTTCTCCATTGGCGGGGAGGAGTTCCTCCGGTACCGGATCTCTCGCGACGAGGACGGAAGGATCGTCCCGCCGCCGACGGTGCCGATCGGGGTGATGCTGCTCGACGTGCCCGACGGTTTCGTGCTCGCCGAGTCGTTCGCACCCGAGCAGGACCCGGAAGGCGTTATCCCCGAGGACGAGACGATCGGTCTGGTTTTCTGGCCGATCGCAGGCACCTCGGGACCTGTCTGCACGGTGTCATCGTCAGACGCGCCCGACGGGTTTGTGCCCCCGGGCGATCTCGAGGACTTCGGCGGAGTCCAGGTGTCGCGCCCCGGACGCACCGTCCTCCACGGCACGGCGTACCACAAGCAAGGGATTCCGATTGCGGCAGCGTTTCCCGACGCCAACGGCAGCGATGTCGTGTTCATTCGGTGTTCCGAGGACGTCGAGGCGTCGGAAGCGATGGGGGCCTTCGCTGCCGGCCTCTGGTCACCGTGGGAGGAGCCGCTTGTACCCGACCGGGACCTCCTCACTGGGATCGGTTGGGAAGAGGTCTACGGGGGGCCGGTTGCCGGGCGGGGTAACCTTGCTGCGGTTGGGACAGGAACCCACATCTTCGTGTGGGGGGTAGGCCTGGAGGCCTACCTATTCGACCCCGCTACCGAGACGTGGCGGGCCACATCCCGGCCACCCCCCGGATTCTGCCTCCCCACGAGGGTTTCGGTGACGTGGATCGACGAGACCGTGGTGGTCCACGGCGCCGGCGGCAGCGGCGACGGGTGCAGCCGAGCGGTCAGCTACCACCCGGTGACCGACACCTGGACCCTGCTCGGGGCCGACTATTTCGATCGTGTCTCGTATTCGACCGCGGCCGTCTGGACCGGCGAATGGCTGGCGGCTCCGTCGCTGGGTCTCGCCTGGGTCGCATCGACGGGGGAGACCATCCGCATCCCGGTGGTGCCCTACGCAGGATGGGCGGCGGCGAGGTTCCATTGGACCGGCGACAAGATCATCGCCCTCGGCTTGGGCGACGTCTACACGCTGGTCCCGGGAGAGGACGAGTGGAGCCGTCTCCCGGGTCCGCCACTACCGGCGTTTGGGCGCGACAGCGTGTTGGCCGGGGATGAGTTGTTCGTCGTGCAGTACGACAACCTGGCGGCTCGCTCCGACCTCGCCGGCTGGGAGGAGATCAACCTTCCCTTGCGATTCTGGGAGTGTGATCTTCCCGAGTTGCTGCTTGCAGGCGATTTGCCGGTCGTTCGTGTCTGCAGCGGCCTCGCAATCTGGGATGACGTTCGCGGCTATTGGGTGCCGATCCCCCTGGACGTCGACCATGGCACCACCTGGCGGCCGTTCCTCGTGGGCACCGACGACGCCATCTACTCCGTAGGGGAAAAGGTGCTGCGGTATCCGATCAGCCGGACCCAGGACGACGCCATTGACGACCCGCCGACGATCCCGGTTGGGGTGATGCAACTGGATATCCCGATCGGATTCAGGCTACGGACGACGACCGGGGTGTCATCGGTCGCCTTGTCCGATGGCTCGGCCGGCGAGGTCGTCACATTCGTCTTCGGCGGGCCTGGGGGGTCGTGCCTGGTCGACGCGTGGTATGGCGGGCGTGAGCTACCGGAAGATCAAAGCTCCATAGTCGAAGAGCAAGCCGAAGGCGAGTGGCTGACAGCTCGCCTCTCCGGGACCGAGCCGAGCGGCTACTGGCTCGTGGCGCCGAGTTTGACCGACACGATCTGGATCGACTGCGAGTCGCCCGACGACGCCGAAACCCTGGCCAAGGCCTTCTGGCTCCCGTAGGGCTCACCTGGACATCCTTTGGCTTCCGGGGGAGGTTGGAGGGGGAGCGACCTGGGCGGCCATGACTGCCCCCTCCGGCCTCGCTTCGCTCGGCCACCTCCCCCGCTTCGCAGGGGAGGACGTTCCCATTCGTGGGCGTCTCCCTCCGTCGGAGACGGGGGAGTACCCGGCGCAGCCGGGGGAGGGGGGTCTCCGCGAGACTGCCCCCGACGCGCTCTGTCGCATTGCGTATTGCGCATTGCGAATTGCGGTCCACCGGGTATACCCATACCCATGGCACGGCCAAAACCAGTGGGATCGGGGCCTCCTCGGTGGCAGCCGCTCGCCGTCGTCGGTGGGGCGTTGGTCGTGGTCCTCGTCATCGCCGGCCTGGTGTCGCTCCCCGAACAGCCGACCCCGGCCAGTACCTCGCTGGCGCTGCCCACCCCGACGACATCGACGACTCGCGCCACCACGACCACCGTGGCATCGGCGCTCCAGGGACCTGTTCTGGGTGCGGGCTGGGAGAACCTCGACCCCGGTCCGATCGGAGGCCGCCAGGAGATCGCGGGGGTGTGGACCGGCTCGGGGCTGTTCGTCTGGGGCGGGTACACCCTGGAGTATCCGATGCTCGCCGACGCCTCGCAGGTGCGCCGGTATCACAACACCGGGTTTCTGTGGGATCCCGTCACCGAGTCCTGGAGTGGTCCGATACTGCCCCCGGCGGACGCCTGCTCGCTGGAGCGGAACAGGATGATGTGGCTCGGGCTCGACTCGGCGACCAGCCATCCCACGGGCCCGATCTACGGAAGCGACGGCTACGTCCTGCTCTACGGCGAGGACACCGTGGGGTATGCCTGCCTCATCGGGATCTACCGGCCGTCCGATGGCACCTGGCGCGAATTCGGCGTGATCGGCGGGATCCTCCCCTCCACCAGCCTGGTGTGGGTGCCCGACTCGCCGACGGGCCCGCTGCTGGTGGCGCCCGAGCGCGGGGTTGGCTATCAGGTGCCCGATCCGAGTAGAACGTCGCCGATCGAGATCCCGAGGCTGATCCTGCCCATCGACTATCAGTCCCGGTCGACGGCGACCCGGGCGTTCTGGACCGGCGACGAGATCGTCTCCTGGGGCCTGGGCTCGGTGCAGGCGTGGTCGTTCGGCGACGACGACTGGCACGTGGTCGAAGGGCCGCCGGTGCCCGACATCGGCCGCGACGCGGCCTGGACCTCCCTCGGCTTGCTGCTGGTGAATCACCAGATGGCGGCAGCCGCACTCGATGAGGAGGCCGAGCGGTGGAACCGCCTGGGCGACATCCCGCTCCGATTCTACGAATGCGTCCCCGAGGCGCTTGCCGTCGCCGGGACCCCGGTGGTGCGCATGTGCTCCGGATTGGCGATCTGGGATGAGGTGACGTTCAACTGGATCCCGGTGCCGTTGGAGAACCTCACCGGCGAGGGCAACGGGACCCTGGTCGGAGGCGATGACGCCATCTACTCCATCGGGCCCTCGTTCCGGCGATTCACCATCGAACGCGACGAGTCGGGCGGGGTCCTGCCACCGGCGAGCATCCCGATCGGTGTGATGCAGCTCGACGTCCCGGAAGGCTGGGACCTCGCCTACTCGTTCGCGCCGAGCGTCCACGTCAGCGGTGTGATGCCCGATGACGAGACGATCGGGGTGGCCTTCCGGGGTGGCGAGCTGTCGTGCCGGGTGGCCTCCTCCTATCTCCCATTTGGCTGGGTGCCGCCGTCCGACGCCGTGGAGATCGGGGGGATCGCGCTCGGTCGCTCCGGTGATCTCCAAGGGACCGCCTACCAGGTGCACGGCGACGAGGACAACGAGTGGGGAATCCTCTTCGCCGCCCCGGCCGGCAATGGGACCGAGTGGGTCACGATTCGCTGCTCCGGTCCCGACCGGGACCGGCTCTCCTCGGCGGCCGCCGCGTTCGGCGGACTGTGGTCGCCGTGGGACCCACAGCCCTACCCGACGCCGCCGTTCGTCGTAGGTCCCGGCTGGGAGGAAATCGACGACGCGGTCGATGCCGGGCGGCTCGGAGCCTCGGCCGCATGGACCGGCGAGGAGTTGTTCGTCTGGGGCGGTTGGGATGGTGACGATTGGGATCCGGAGCCGCCCACCGTGTATCAGGGTGCGAGCCTGTACGACCCGGAGACCGGGGTGTGGCGCTCCGCCGCCACTCCGTTCGGTTCGCTCTGCTCCCTGACGTCGGCGGCGGTCTCGATGATGGGCGACGTCGTCCTGGTGCGCGGGGCGTCGTCGGATCGCGCGGGATGCCAACTCGCGGCCACCTACGACCCCTTCGCCGATTCCTGGACCGTTCTGGAGAGCCAGTTCTTCGACCGGGTCCCCGTCGGCTCCAACGTCGTCTGGACCGGGGAGTGGCTGGCCGCGCCGACACAGGGGCTCGCCTACGACCCGATGAGCGGCGAGACATTCACCATCCCGGAGATCCCCGAGGCGGGGTCACGGGTGGGCTCACCGACGCGTTCTCACTGGACCGGAGATCGGATCGTTGCGGTCGGCGCCGGGGACGTGTTCACCCTGGTGCCCGGGGAGGACGAATGGACCCGACTGCCCGGGCCGCCGCTGCCCGAAGGTGGCCGTGACAGCGTCTGGTGGGGCGGGTGGCTCCATGTGGTCACCTACGACAACTTCGCGGCGCGTTTCGACCTCGAGGAGTGGGAGCAGGCGAATCTTCCGCTGCGGTCGTCGGAGTGCGACACCGACATCGTGCTTGCCGGTTCCCTCCCGGTCGCCCGGTCCTGCAGCGGCCTGGCGATCTGGGATGAGGTGCGCGGCTTCTGGGTGCCGATTCCCTCGGACGTCGTCTCCGGCGCCACTCGGTGGACGGGCATGGTCGGCTCGGATGACGCGATCTACTCACTCGGCGAGAGTTTCCTGCGGTATCAAATCGAGCGCAATGCGGATGGTTCGGTGTTTGACCCGCCGGCGATTCCGGTCGGGGTGATGCTGCTCCCCCTGCCCGGTGGGGAGTTCGACCTGAGGTCGACGATCGGCCTCACCTCGACCGAGTGGCCCGACGGCTCGTTGGGTGAGGTGAGCGTGATCGTCCTCGACGCCCCCGGCGGGACCTGTCACGTGGAGGCAAGGTACGAAGGACCGGAGCTGCCGTTCGAGGTTGGGCGCGTCTACGTCATCGGGGACAACCCGCTCGAGCAATTCATCCTTGTGACCGAGTCCGATGGCGACGTCGTAGTGGTACCGGGTCCGGGTGGTGGAGCCGACTCGGTCTGGATCAGCTGCGACGCCGAGGTGGACGAGCAGCTTCTTGCCGGGAGGCTCTGGTTGCCGGATTTCGGGGAGTGGGCAAGACCGGCACCATGACGGCCCCCCTCGGTTCTTGTTTCTCCCCCCGGTCTGGATGGCCAGCACGTCGCGCCTTCGGCACTCGGGAAGACGTCCTATTACGGCGTCTCCCTCTGTCGAAGACGGGGGGAGTACCCGCCGGAGGCGGGGGAGGGGGGCGGCTGACCCTGCGTGCGAGCCTGGGCTCGATCTTGAAGAAGTCGTCGGACCGCACGCTGTCTCCGCTGCCCCCTCCGCCTCGCTTCGCTTCGGCACCTCCCCCGGAGGCCGGGGGCGGACGTCGTGTGGTGGGGTCCCTTCCCGCTCGGCCTTCGTCCAAAGAAGCACCTTCTCGACACGGGGGAGGACGCACGGGCAACGGGTAACGGGGAACGGGCAACGAATCTTGCCAATTGCCAATCGCCAATTGCGGCCGAGCGTCAGCGAGGCCCTACAGAAAGAGATCCTCTTCCGGCCCCCGCACCAGGTCGCGTGCCCGACCCTCTCCCGGGGCGAACTCGAGCCCGCGTAGCAAGGCCGCCGGGATCGCGGTCGCCTTGCCCATGACCAGGTCGGCGGCGGCGGCGATCTCGTCGATGATCGCCACCTCGGTGACGTGGAGTTCGCGCCCGTTGGCGTCGGTGGTTCCCCTAAGGTCGAGGATCGCCTTCATGCCGGAGACCCCGATCGCCACGTCGACCAGCCCTTTCCGCCACGGCCGACCAAAGGTGTCGCTGATGACCACCGCCAGGTCGACACCCGTGGCCGCCTTGATCGCCATCCGTATGCCGTGCGCCGACCGGTCGGGCTCGTGGGGGAGCAGGACCGCCGTGCCCGGGGCGGCGTTGGAACGGTCCACCCCGGCATTGGCGCAAACAAAGCCATGCTTGGTGCGGGTGATGATCAGGTCGCCGCGACGCCGGATGATCTCCACCGCCTCGCGCATCGCCAGCGCCCGGTAGGCGGGCTCCTCCTCACCTTCCAACTCGACGACCGCCCCTT
>Ga0326597_10002966_pt1 | contig 24869 bp, 30 predicted proteins | sample RVTome_12_FD_203789 | JGI IMG/M metagenome (GOLD analysis project Ga0326597, IMG submission 203789) | Soil microbial communities from uranium-contaminated site in the Upper Colorado River Basin, Wyoming, United States - RVT100D185 | ecosystem: Environmental > Terrestrial > Soil > Contaminated >... | reverse complement strand
GTCGGGGCGCTTCGCCCCAGACGGCGCATGTCCGCCGCCAAGACGGCCCCCAGCTTCTCCCGGCCACTGTGATGACCGAGGGCAGGCATTCCGGCCTGCGCGGTGTGCGTGCGCCTCGTGGCGCACCGTGGAACGGGTCGGCGATCTGGACCGCGTCAGGCAGCATCGTGTCGAAGACGGCCCGATACGGAGAGGACAGGTCCAACGTGGCCCACTTCCTCCTGCCAGCCACTCCAGTCCACGTTCGGCCAGCCAGGCGGCCGGATCAGTGCCGCCCCGACCCGGCACCACGTCGAGGAGAACACTTGTGCGCACGTCGACGATCGACGTGGACCACTGCTGACGTCGCCATCTTCCGATCCGGGCGAAGAGTGTCTCGTCCATCCCGAGCGCAGTGACCTGGCCGATCCGGTCGCTGTCAGCGTCGAGGAGGGCCTCTCCGTAGGCGAGGACGGCGTTGTTGACGGTGTGCCAGTCACCTCCCAACTCGCGGGCCACCTCGGACACCGTCCGTCCACATTCTCCGACCTGACGAGTGTCCAGCGGCCAGCCCGGTCGGTCAGTCCCAGCCGTGGCGAGGCGATCCGCCGTCGACGCCGGTCCATGAACCTGCGCGGCATGCCGGGTTGGGACAGCGCCATCGGTGCTGCGCCACGCCAGCCGCACCGGCCGCCCGAAGGCGGGCAGGTGAGCCAACTCGACGTGTGGCTGGTCCTTGACCTCCGCCAGCGCACCGCATTCGTTGCACACTGGCCGCGTGCCCGGCACTCGACATACAGCCGCCACGGCTGCCCGGTACCAGTGTCTTCGACACCGAGAACGTTGGCTTCGGGCAAGCCCACGATCAGTTCACACACGCGGGTAGGGTCAGTTTCCACAGGGGTTCTCCAAGCTGGATGGCGTAAAACGCTGCCAGATTGGCAGGGCCCCTTTACACGCCTACGACCCCCACCCTCCGCTCATTTCCGAAGAGCCATCAAAGCCCCCATATGACGGATTCGGTCATTGACGGCACACCAGTCTTGACCACATTGTGTCTACGCGGCCAGAGCGTCCGTGGACCGGGTAACACCCAGAAAAGGAGGACCAAGCGTGCTCAAATATCGCCTCGTGTCTCTACTAGCCACGCTACTTGTGGTGCTTGCACTACCGCTAACAGCTTCGGCCGTCAGTGAGAATGATTGCGCTACGGGGTCCGCATACGATGTCGGCTGTGCCTATGTGAGCCTCTCATACGATGCGGTCACCGACACCATTTGGTTAAAGGGCCAAACGTGGGACATGTCGTCGTCAACAGCATATACCAACTACGCTGATCGTCAGATGTGGAAGGATGGGAACAACTTCTGGCACGACGGTCGCAAGTCGTGTATCGGGTGTACGTATCTGCTTTTCCCTGACCTTCCGTTCGATTGCGACCCTGGCCTCTACACGGCGGAGACTGAAGGAGAGCGCTATATCTTCAGAGTAGATGCTGATGTGACGCTCTGGGCGCCCTAATTGCAAAAAAGACTCGGCGTCATCGGCGTTGGCACGGTCGCAGTGATCGCCCTTATTACCCTTACGCTCATGAGCCACGCCGCAGACCGGGCTTCCACGTTCCCTGAGATCGACTACCTCGGTGGGAGAATCCGGATCGCGCCGGATTCTCCCACCGACTCTCCGCGCGCTGGCGCGACGCGGATCACCGGTTCGATGCCCCCAAGCTCATGGCTTGGCTCTTTTCCGCCCCCGATACCTATGCCTGATAGCCCGCCCACATACGTTGGTCGAATCGGGGAAACAAACCTCTACCTCTTCTTTTTCCAGGCCGCAGTAGCACCGCCACAGGAATGCCGCGTCCTGTTCGAGGAGGCTCTGGTGAATATCAAGGGTGGAGCTGCAGTGGTTGCATCAGCATGTTCCAACGTTGACGAGGATGCCTTGTTTGTTAATCACTCGGGCGGAAGCAGCACATCCGCGGTTGTTTGGGGCCCGCTTGACTCGCGGGTTGATGTGGTACGTTTTGTTGTAGCGGGTGAGGACTACTGGGCTGTGCCAAGAGGTGGTTACGTCGTAGTAGCAGGCATCGAGTTACCCCAAGGCGACTCGATCCTCGCTACTGGATTCGATCGGGGGAATCGTGTCATTGCCGAACGAGACATCCAAGACGGAGGCCCGCGCGAGGTTCGAGGCGACTAAGACCTCGCGCGGCATATCGATATCCGAGGCTCTTTCCTCACCGGCTCCGCTCGTAATCGTGCGACGGGTGGCCCTGGCCTTCGCAATTGAGGTTCCCTTGGACCTCGCAGGCCTAAAGCTGCTTGAGCGGCTCTCCGAAGGCGCAACGGTCGGCAAAGCCGCCGCTGAGGTTCACTACTCGGAGCGGCATGCTCATCGTCGGTTGGCGCTGCTCCGGCGACACCTCGCGGCGGCAGATCTCGACTCACTCCTGAAAGCAGCGAAGGCGACGGGCGTCGTCGGATAGGGCCGCCTAACGCGACGCACGGTCCGCATCTCGAAACACGCTGCTTTCAGGCTACGGAAGAGGCGTCGTTGTCAGCGATCGCTTCCGCGTTGGAGCGCATCTCGGCGATTAGGATCGTCCCGTCGCACGACTGGCTGCCGGCTCCGGCTGAATGCTCGGCCTCTCCTGGCCATCCGGCCAGGTCGAGCCTCTCCTTGCGGCCACCCAGGTGACCCTCCGCAAAGGCAAAGCGTTCCCGGCCTTTCCGGCAGGACACCGCCCGATTGGCGGCCCTACGCGATGAAGCGTGGTTGGCGGCCTCGTATCCGGCGGACGGGCGGAGTATGCCATTTGATCCCGTGACGTCCGATGATCCGGCGGCGATAGTTGTCGAGGTTGCGGAACCCGTGAGCGTTGCGGCGGATCTTCTCGACCAGCATGTGAGCGTTCTCGACTCGCCCGTTGGTGGCCCGTCCGGTGCGGTGATAGTTGAAGATCAGTTCTGACCAGCGGCTGACGGTGTGGGCGAGGCGGATGAGTTCTGCGATGTCGGCGTCGGCGCAGAAGGTGTAGAAGGTGATCATGCGGCGCCGGGCGTGGGCCTCGTCGGTGGCGGCGAACACCTCTCTGAGGAGCTCTTTGGCTACGAAGCAGGCACCGACTTCCCCGTCGGGATCACCGATGGGACCGACCGCCAACATCGAACACATCCATTCGAACCGGGTGTCAGTGAGCCGTTCGTAGGCGGTGAGGAGGGCCCGCCGTATCCGATACAGCGGATCGTCTTTGCGTCCCCGATGCCCCAACGTCTGGTTCTGGACTCGCCGGCGCACCTGATCGATGGCCCGGTTGGCGAGGCGGACAACGTGCCAGTGGTCGACCACCAGGGTGGCTTCGGGAAGGTGATCTTCGAGGGCTCGGCGATACCCGGCCGAGGGATCCAACGTGGCGAGGCGGATGTTCTCACACCAGTCGGCGCCGCGGTCTCGAAGCCAGTCACCCACCACATCACGGCTTCTTCCTTCCAGCACGTCGAGGACCCGGTGGCGGTCCAGGTCGACGATCTGGGTGGTGTATCGGGTGCGGGAGGTGGGAGTGGCGTTGAGGAACCGTTTCTCGTCCACCCCAATCGCCTCCACCCCGTCCAGACGGTTCGGGTCCTCGACGTGGGGGTCGGTGAACTCGGCGACCGCCCCGTTGGCGGTGTGCCATCCCACCCCGAAGGCGGCTGCCGCCGCCGCGACCGAGTCGCCGTCTACGTTGACCATCTCAGCGACCCGACGCCGGGCCCGTTCGGTCAACACCGCCCGAGGGACGATCCCTGGAACCTGTTCGGTCCACGTGTTGACTTCACAGTCCGGTTCCACACAGCGCCACCGCCGCTTCGCCACGCACAACACCGTCGGACGACCCGACACGGCAAGGTCCCGCACCAGGGTCCGCTGGCGTCCATGACCGGTCGCTCGAGACCCGCACCCAGCACATCCCATCACATCGGCGGTGGTCTCCACATGCAGCCACAGCTCGCCCTCGACCACCTGCTGAGCGCCGACCACCAGCCCGGGCATGCCAACCAGAGCAGTAGCGCCACGACTACCTTGGATCACGGACAAGGGTCTCTCCTTCTGTAGACGTCCAATCCACAGAATGACGAGGCCCTTGCCCGCGTCGTGGGATTACCGAATCAAGCTCCAGAACTCACAACACCCCACACTCCATCGCGTTGAGCCGGTTTGAGGTCAAAGACCGGCCAGTCGTCGACCATGTGGCCTGCGATCGCTCGGGTGACTTCGTCGCCGAGTGCTGCCTGAAAGTCTGGGTCGACGACAACCCAAAGGGTCCAGTCTCCGGCCGGCACTACGAGCGTCGTCCCGCTCCAATATGGAGCGGGACGATCCGACGCTTCATCTAGGACGGTTGATCGGCCTAGAACCCTGGTGCCGTCAGCGAGGTCGATCATGAGCGTCGCATTCATCTGGGGCGGTGCTTGTGGAGTTGGGGCGCCGGTGACTTCGTACGGCGTACCATCGGGTAGCACCCCCGTCACTTGTGCCTCCGCCTGGCAAGATGACGCTATCAACGCTAGGACCATGATGGCGATGTGGCGGCGCAGCATTTGGGCTATTGGACGAGTACGAAGGTGATTGCTGCGACAGCCACGAACATGTCGGCTGCCGTCGGCACAATTGGTCGCGCTTGTGTCAACGTGCCGATTACGGTGTCCCATCGCTCGTCGTCTCTCGACACCAGCTGGTCAATGCCTACAGCTCCTCGGGTGAAACCAAAGCCTGCGCCCATCGCCACCGCTGACCAGAACTCGGTCCCTGTGACCACCAACGCCAGCGCCCCCAGGTATGGTGCGGCGGCGGTGACGTAGGTACGAACTCCTGTGCCGAGCTCAAAGCCAAACATGAGCGCAGCCGTTCGATGTTCATCGAAGACTACCGATTGTCTGACCTGACGCCGGTTCTGGGGCAATCGGAGGCTAAGACGTCGAACGTCCACCAGCACGGCGACTACGGCCAGGATGGCGATCAAGGAGAGACGAACGAGCGGGTGCCCAAGTGGGCGTGGCACAAGAGAGATGAGCAACCCGAGGGCTAGGCCTATCGTCGCCCCTCCCAGCAGGCCACCAAGGAGGAACCAGTACTTGTCTGTAGACCCCCGACCGGGGGTCCGGAGCATCCACCCCGCATTGAACGTTCATGGTGACCCTGACACGGAAAGTCCGGCAAGCCCGCCCACGCCGATCCAAACTGCGCTGTGGATCCCTGCGGTCACGGCGACCAGCGATATCGCGAGGCCAACGAGCAACGTGGCAACCCCCAACGGTGGTAGGGAGAGCCGTTTCAGATGAGTTGTTTGGGACATACGGAGTTGGACCAAGTAGAGATTGTGTAGTACTTGTATTTGCCATCGGAGCAACGCCACTTTTGACCGTCGCTGTCTTTCGTCCATCGCCAGGCGTTGTAGCCGCCGCAGCTCGTTTCTCGGAGGTCGTAGTCGAACGGAGACACGTTGTGATGGAGGTGCCAGATGTCCGAACCACACATCGCCGACGAAACATATGAGCCACATTCGCAGCACCCGGTGCTCCCGGAGAGAGGTGAACCGGGGCAGTAGCCTCCGTTGTTGTTGTCGTCAGCGTACGGGTAGTAGGGCGTCCGGTCTGTGGCGAAGGCAGCCTGCGCCCTAGCGAACACCCCGGTCAGAGCGAATGCTGTAGCCAGGCTTGCCCTTCCGACCAGAGATAGGAGTTCCCTTCGCGCAATTCCATTCCGGCGGCGCCTGGCCGAATGTGTCTCTCCCTTGTCTGGTGGAATATCAGCTCTAACGAGCTGGACTCGCTCCATCATTTCCTACCTCCTTTCCGACCGAAACAGCGTGGGACGGCGACGGGTCGATGCTGCTGGCTTGCGGAGAGGGCACGGATCACCCGGCAGGCCGGGATCCGGCGATGGACAAGCAGCGGCTGGTGGAGACCTACTGCGACCCCGCGCTCCGAGAGCCCTTGATCGAGGCGCTGACAACGAAAGCGGCCTGCGAGGTAGGGGAGAACCTGACCGCATGAGACCCACCCACACCCCCCAGGATCCCGACTATTCCCAGCGCGTGCATGCCAGTTTCGGATCCCAGGCAATGATGCGCACATTCGGGATCGAGATATCCGACCTAGGACCGGGATGGGTGGAAGTCGAGTTCCCCCACAACGAGGACTTCACCCAGCAGAACGGATATGCCCACGCGGCAGTGATCGCAGCCGCGATGGACTCGGCCTGCGGCTATGCCGCTTACTCGCTCACTCCACCTGGTAGCGACGTGCTGACCGTCGAGTACAAGATCAACCTGCTCAGACCCGGAAGGGCCGAACGCTACGTGGTCCACGCCTGGGTAGTGAAACCCGGCCGCACCCTCACCGTTTGTCAGGCATCCGCCCAGGCGACCGGAGACGACCACGCAATCGCGGTGATGACCGCCACCGTGTTCACAACCGCCACAGCTGACCGATCAGGAACAGCTAGGTCTCGATCGCACCGCCAATCTCGCTGAGGTGCTGGCGCAATGTGAACTCAGGGTCTGCAGACGCCTTCTCCCTGTACTCGTTGAACAACAGCTGCTCACGGAGTGTTCGGCCCTGGCGCACCCCGTCTGCTTGACGTTGTTCGACACTGCGGATTTGCTCGGCGGTCTCGAGCAGTGAGCCGAGGTCTGCCCCGTTGACGAAGATCACTCCGTCGGAGTCCGCGATCGCCCAGTGGTCGTCGCAGACGGTGGAATCTCCGATTCTGGCGGATGAGAAAGCCTCGCCCTCTCGTCTGTCCAGGCGTCGGGGCCCTACGGGTGTCGCTCCCAGGGAGAAGACGGGGAGGCCAACTTCGATGAGTTGCGAGGTATCTCGGTGGAGTCCCCAGACGACTATTCCAACGAGTCCGGCGGCCCTGACCTCTAGGGCCACGAGATCGCCGATGCAACCCTCGTCGGTGCGTCCCCCATTGTCGATGACAAGGACTTCGCCCCGACTCGAGACATCGATTGCCTCCAAGAACACGTCAACAGATCCATAGTGTCGTACCGGCCTGACCGGACCATGCGCGGCCATCCCCTCGCTGAGAGGCGCCATGCTGAAAGGTGCGACGACGAAGGGCGAACCCGTGAGCAGGCAGGCGTCGGCTATGTGCGCGGTTGTGAGTCCGCTGAGTCGCCAATTTGCGTTCTCGGCCACGGTGCCGGCTGCTTTCTTCGTGTCTCGATACCGCGAGCTTGCTCCGAGGATGGCGTGTCCGGTAGTACCAATACGTTCCAGTCGGACTTTGTCCCGGACGCCCACTAGTGGACTGTGCCCTGCGTTCAAGGTGGGATGAGGTGGCGCGGCATCAATGTCCTTGGGATGCCAGTCTGCATGGAATGGCACTGTGAATCGATCCCGACGAGGACCAATCTCCAAGTCGCATGATCGTGAACGGTGGACCATGAACGCCCACAGACTTGGCGGATGCGTCTGGTGGCGCTCTGGAGCTGTCGGCGGCCGCCTTTGCTCTGACGGCTTCGCAGCCACCACAGGGCTAGTTCTAGCGATCGAAGGCGTTCGCCAGTCGTACAGAATCGACGCACAACGCCCCGGGCGGGCCGATGGGCGCTGAACCCACCAACCGTCAGAGTGACTCTGGCGTTGGACGTCCCACGTTCGTCAGAGAGTTCATCGAAGGCATGCCCGTCATGTCCGACCTCGGGATGGAGCTCGTCGAGATCGAGCGAGGCCGAGCAACGGTTTCGCTTGCTATCAGAACACGACACACGGTTGACGGCCATGTTGTGCAGGCTGGCATCAGCGCAACCGTGGCCGACTTCGCTGCGGTTGCTGCGGCGGCGACGGAACTTCCAGACGGCTGGTTGGTAGCGACAACCGGTTTCAGCGTCGTGCACCTTGCTCCCGCTACAGGAGAGACCCTGATCGCCGAGGGGCGATATGTCGGAGGCGGGCCCCGCAGACTTGTGGCAACCGCCGACCTGTATGCAGACGGAGCAGAGGGGAGAAGACACTGCCTGACAGGCGTCTTTTCAGCCGCAGGACTCCCACCCCCCAATGATCGTGGCCGCTCCGGGGATACGACGGACCGTCAGATCTGCTTGTAGCTGACTATCGAGTTCTTGACGAGGCCATCCACATCAAATATCACAGTCTCTGCAACGAGCTCGCCTCGATGATTCCGGCACAGAATCGTGCCTCCTCCCGCGGAGGTCAGCGTGCTGTCCAGTTCGAACCTCAAATGCGGCGACGCCCGCAGGGCTGCACACCAATAGCGCCTCACGGCGGCCAAGCCTTCCACCACACCCCCGGTGGACGGATCCCAGGCAGCCGCCCGCGGCGTTCGGATCACAACGTCGGCTGCGTAGTGCCCAAGGATCCGATCGAGATCATGGGAGTTCCAAGCATCGATCCAGCCCTCAGCGAAGTCCGCGAATTCAGTGGCATTCATCCTCCGCAGAGTCGGCGTGATGCAGTCGGCTCGGAAGTGCCAATCGGCGGCAACTGGTCAGGGATTCGAGATCGAACTGACATAGATGTCTCGGTCGATTCCATCGCTGGAGCGGACTCGAAACCTTTGTGCAGTGCTAGGCGATTCGCAGCAGAAATTTTCGGAGTCCGCCCCCGGATCCAACGGTCGTTCCTCGGAACCAGAGTCGGGAGTCCCCCACAAACCGGGAGGTTCAGTGTTGAAGTTCTACGAGATCAGGGGAAGATGGACGCATGGAGATCGACGACCTCGTCAGAAGACTTGAGTTGCTCGTAGGGGCGAAGGAGCCGGCCGACCTGATGGGGCCGGAGCGTGAGTACTTCGAGAGCCTTTGCGCAGGGCTCCTCTCCCTCGATGACATTTCCCCTGCACTGCTCGACCAGATTCTCTTGGCGGCGGGCTTCAATCGACCGAGCAGCGGATTCCACGACTTCTTCCGGTCGCTGTCTGGTGAGGTCTACTCGTTCGACAGCGCTCTGGAGCAGTGGCGAATCTTGTGCATGCTCAGATTTGGAAGTTTCCGCTACCCGTACCGTCAGTTATCTTCCGTATCGCTCCGCGAGCTTGAGGCGTCCTTTCCCAGTTTGAGGCGCGATCTCGATTCTCGGCCGCCGTCATCGGCGAGCAGCTTGATTTCGATAGACGCTCGGGATACTCCACTGCTTGGCTATCTGGCTGGCGCTGCCGTCAAGGAACTGGGAGCACGAAAGCAGGGTGGAGAGTCGCTCTCGGGGCACGAAGAAGGGCTGGTCGACAGGTTCGAGCAAGCACAGGTTGCCGGTCTTCGGAACACATATGAGTATTGCACTAGGCCCTACATGGATGTCTACGTCGCGACCTCGATGAGGGAATCGGAGGACTTCGTTGCTGTGCATCGGTTTGCAAAGCGGCTCTTCGAGAATCCAACGATGGATCGAGTGTTCTACTTTGACCCGACCCAGTCGTCCCATCCGGACCGGATAGTAAAGGGCATCGTTGAAGCACTGATGTTGAAACGCGCTGCCGTGACGGTGTATCTCGCTCAGGAAGGTGACACTCTTGGGAAGGACTCCGAGCTCGCTTCAACTCTGGCCCAAGGCAAGGTGGTGATCGCCTACGTTCCAGAGATCACCGATGTCAACGAGTTCGCAGAAGAGATGGTTGCCGACTCCTTGTTGGCGACAGAGTCAGAGGCCTCAGGGTCGAGCGATCCTGCTGCGGTCGCCCGGCTCCTGGAACGATCGAAGAAGGTAGACGTTGACCTCTGGCTGGAGATTGAACAAGAGCGATCTGATGGCGCTTCACTCGATATGCGTGACATCGCGCGTCGTACAGCCGAGAGGCTCAGGGTTCGTTTCGAGCGTCGAGCCCAGACGCTTCACAACCACCCTCTGGGCCTGCAAGTCAACCTTGAGACGGGCGTCACCAATGGGATCCTGGTTGCCCGCTCGGTCGATGAGTGTCGACGCCTGGTACTAGCGGTGCTAGGAGACTCGTTGACGTTCGCGATAAAGGCGCGATCGCCGAATGACCCCTCCGATTTCAAGGCCGACCTCGATGGGCCGACGAACTGGGACCGGCTCTTGATCGAGGAGACGACTCAGTCGGTTCACCGGATCGTCATTGGTGACGCACTGATCCTGAACTCGTTCTGGAACTGGTATCCAGATGCGTGATCCCCGGACAGCCCCAATTCTGTCAGGGGTGTGAACTACATTGGTGTCATCTGAAGGGAGAACTGACATGGCCGACAGCGATTGGCTTGCCGCATCACAAGAGATCACGACCGGCTGGCGCGTGCGTAGATACAACAACATCGAGGGTGAGCTCGTCGGGACGGTGACCTCAACGCCCCAGATGGATGAGGCCGTGCTCAGTGTGCCCGTTGGCTGGCAATTCGGCGAGAAGTGCCTGGAGGAGACGCTTTCCGAGCCCTCTTGGCGTAGGAGTCTCCGCAGATCTGACCAGGCAGTCATCATCGGAAGCACCGACTCGGTCCTCGTGTTTGAACCCAAGAGCTCTCACTGACGCCCGTCGACGCTGCAGGACCTCCTCGCCTCGTCGCCAACCTCATTCTTCAACCCGGCTACGACTACGGCCTCGAGAGAGGTCGAGGCTCCCGCTGATCGCGAGTCTCGCTCGCCCTCGGCCCCTCCGATTGGTTGGTCTCCAGTTCGTTGTATCACCACCACAAGGATGCCCTCCTGCTCGTCCCTCTTGGTACGCGTGACGATGTCCTGCAGGTGGGGGCGGTGGGTCTTTTCTCTTCTCACCAGCATGGGTTCGTCGCACCTATAGGCCGCGGCGCTCGCCGTTGGTCGCGACCAGTCGGTCGAACCGCTCCTTACCGCTTTCGTGTCTGCCTGCAACGAATGCTTGAGGGGGGCTTCTCGCGCGTCACCGCATTACCCGATCCCTCGCTCCGCTTGGCGACAGTTGTATGGCCCTGGTGGGAGCCTACGAGGGAGGTGCTTGCGTCACTTTCTGAGGCACTGAGGGTTCAACGGAGCGCCGGAGCGATGATCCCGTGCGCGGGGCGCGGGCGACCCCTGGCTCATCGCGGTGCGGTTCCGGGATCGGGCATCACCGTGAGCTTGCACAGGAGCCTGAGGTGCCACGAGACATCCGATCCGTTTGCTCGTTCGACCTCGAATTTCAAGTGGCGACCCTGAGCGAGGTAGTTGTGGATCTCGTCCAATAGATAGGTCGGTACCCATCCCAGGACGGTGCGGCCTGCGGTGAGCTGCAACGCTCGGGGCTGAGCTGGGTTCGATGGTTCGGGGACGACCCGAAGCTCGCGTCCCGGCTCAAGTCGCTCGACTGCGCGGCTGACGCGCTCGGGCCGCTGCTCGTCGACGTGCCGCACGCCCGACACCAGGAACCTTCGCACGAGCGTCCCGTCAGGGAGTTCGGCCGGCTCGGGCACGACTTGGATTGTGTCGTGTGGCGACTCCGGCGAGGATCGGGCGAGCAACTCGGCGGGTGTCGCCTGCTCTCTTGATAGTCCGAGGGCGTCGATTATCGCCTCGAACCCCTTGTCTGCGGCGCTTGCGATTCTCGCCGCGAAGAACGGAAACAAAGTCGGTGACCGGTAGATCTGATCCAAGGTCGGAAATGCTGTGAAGGGCTCGAACGCGGCTCGGGTTCGTGCCTCGTCGGTGTAGGAGAAGACGAATTCACTTCCGGTGAACTCCAGCCACCCCACATGGACGAGGGACCTTGACTCGGGGTCTTGCCAAATCACTCGATACTCCTGACGGTCCGTCCGGCCCCCACTGTCCTCACGCTGACGTATGGCTAGCTCGGCCGAGCCTGCGGGATGTTCCACCAAGAGGCGGAGCTTCCCGCCCAACGCAGAGACATATTCATCGAGCGTCGACAGGAGCATGTCGGGTTGACGCTCCAAACGCGACACGCCGGACTGGGTCGTCCCGACGGCCAGTGCTACCTCTGCCTGCGAACGCCCGATCCGCTGCCTTAGTTCGGTCAGCGACAAGTTCTGCTTTCTCGGGGTCATCGGTCCTCCTCGGTCCCGGTTGCATACCGCGAACGTGATAGTACACTGATGTGATACTCCGGTGAACCGGAGTGGATCGACCGCTGGGAGGAGCCCTGCTGGTCGCTGAGCCAGAAGGGACCCGCATGGCCGAGCTTGAACACAGCGCAGTCGCCCTCTTCGCGGTGGACCGCGTAAACCTGCCAAGCGCCAAGGCGAAAGAGCATCGCGATCAAGTGAACCGACTCAGGACGAGTCTCGAGAAGAAGATTGACGAGAATCCGGAGTACGCGCTCGTAAAGATGCTCCATGCGGGAAGCGTGGCGAAGGGCACGGCCCTGAAGACGGTCAACGATCTCGACGTCGCCGTCTACGTCAAGCAGGCCGATGCGCCCGTCAACGACTCACAGCTGGTACCGTGGCTCGCAGACCGCCTGTTCGAGGCGGCACCGCCCAATATGACACGTGACCAGTTCGTCGAGGAGGCTCACTGCGTCACCGTCTCTTACAAGGGCAGCGGCCTCGACGTGGACGTCGTTCCCGTCTTGTACGACCGTGATCCTGACGACGTGGGATTTCTTGTCAACCGCCGCGACGGAAGTCGTCTCCTCACGAGCATCACTCTGCACCTGCGGTTCATCCGGGACCGGAAGAAGAAGTATGGAACGAACTTCGCCGAGCTGATCCGACTCACCAAGTGGTGGCGCCGGCAGGCCACGAACCAGGGTCACCCCGATCTGAAGTTCAAGTCGTTCATGATCGAGCTGATCTGGGCTCACCTCGCTGACGGCGGCCTCGACCTCTCCGACTACCCCACAGCGCTTGAGGCGTTCTTCCAGTACGTGGTGCAGACGGAGTTCGACGACATCGTGACGTTCACCGACTTCACCAAGGTCGCTGACCTCCCGTCCCGAGACAGCTCCATCCCGATCGAGGTGATCGACCCAGTGAACACCGAGAACAACGTCGCGATCCGGTACGACCGCACAGCGAAGGGTCTGATCGTCTCGGCTTGCGCCGAAGCGTTCGATGCTCTCGCTGAGGCTCGCTTCGCAACGACGAAGACTCGCGCGGTCGACTGTTGGCAGACCGTCCTCGGCCCTTCGTTTCGAGGCTGACGATGGGCACGATCGCAGCATCGCAGTCCTTCACCCGGACCCACGCGAAGTACCTCGCGTCCAAAGTCATCGCCGACCTGTACCAGTGCGCCCGGCTCTACGGACGACCGAGCACTGACGACGTTCCCGACTACGAAGCTGAACTCGTTGAATTGCTCGCTGGTGGGTTCGTGAACGAGTACGAGTTCGGGTTCAAGCACGATGGCAAGCGCGTCGTGTCCTGGCAGTACCGCGTGACCGTTGGCGGAGATCTGATCGGTGGCGGGACCGACGATGGAGCGGGTGGCGTCTACGCCCGAGCGCAAGTCGCTGGAGCCGAGTACTTCAACTTCCTCTCCTACAGCCAGAAATGGTTCGACTTAACGTCCTCGGACCGAGACCGGATCAAGGAAGGGCTGCCGATCTCCCGGGCGGCTGGCACACTCCCTGCCGACGGGAACGGGTACTGGGCCCAGGACAGGACCTACACGAGTAGCGGCACGTCGGTGGCGCGACGGACGTTTCGACCCTCATGACCTCCGAACTGTTCGGTCACGTTCAGGAGTTCCCCGATCCTGATTCGGGCGCGCGCTTCGACGCGCTGGTGGGCCTCGACCACGTCAAGAGACGGCTCGTTGACGAAGCAGCCGTGCTGCTGGACCCGCGTTGCCTCGACGCCTGGGCGAAGACTCATCACCATGGCACGATCGCCGCCATTCGTGCAGTTGGCGGACGGGTGCCTCTCATCGTTCTGGCGGGCGACGTTGGCACCGGCAAGACCGAGGTGGCCGAGACGGTCGGTCACCCGATCTCGCAGAGATTGAAGGTCGACGTGACCCTCTACCCGTTGAGCTTGAACGCTCGGGGCACCGGACTCGTCGGCCAGATGACGACCCTCATCACCAACGCGCTGACCGAGGTACGCACCATGGCGGAGCGAGCTCGAACGACGGGTGGAACCCTGAATCGGGCATTGATCCTCCTGGTTGACGAAGCCGATTCTGTTGCGCAGTCGCGCGAGCTCGATCAGATGCACCACGAGGACCGAGCTGGCGTCAACGCGCTGATCCAAGGAATCGACGGGTTCAGGCGCGATCGTCTCCCCGTGCTGACGATCATGTGCACCAACCGTCCCGACGCGATCGATCCCGCGGTCTCCCGCCGCGCGGCCCACATCTTCGTTTTGAATCGCCCCAACGACGAGCAGCGCCGCCGTGTCCTGACGGAGGCGTTCGCTGACGCGGGTATCGACGCCAACTCGATCGACCAACTGGTTCAGTCACTCGGAGCGACCATTGACCGCCCCTTCGGTGTCACGTATTCCGACCTACGGCAGCGGTTCGTTCCAGACGCTGTCCTGGATGCCTTCGGAGAGGGGCGCCCGCTGAGCGGGGCCCGGCTGGTAGAGATGGCAAGCTCCTTCGTACCGACGCGCCCGTTCGCCCGCCGAGTCGATGTCTGAGGCAACCTCCAACGCTCCGCCGCTCGAGGCCTTCGACCTTCACGGCGCCTACGCAGCCAAGGAGAAGGAGCTCGCTGCCAGGCTCGGGCTGGGTGGACAACTGACGGATCACGGAACGATCGTTGGCACAGGCACCGAGCACGGCTGGTATGGATTTCTTACCGGCTTCCTGCCGCGACGCTACGGAGTCGCAACTGGAAAGGTCGTCGACAGCCGCGGTCACCAGAGCGAGCAGGTTGACCTCATCGTCTACGACGCCTTCTACTCGCCCCTGCTGTTCATCGTCGGCGATGCGACCTTCGTCCCCGCTGAGAGCGTCTACGCGGTCTTCGAGGTCAAGCAAGTCCTCAACAAGGAGCATCTCGATGCCGCTGCAGCGAAGGCCGAGTCCGTCCGGAGGCTGTACAGGACTTCCGCTCTGATCCCAAACCAGTTCGGCAAGAAGGATCTCCGCAAGGACCTCAACGACTTGCCAATCCTCGCTGGCATCCTGACCTCCGGCAGCCAGTGGAAGACGCCCTACCACGACGTGCTCCACAGCCACCTGAAGGTGCAGTCACTCGACCGATCGATAGACCTTGGCTGCGCCCTTGGAAATGGATCGTTCGACACTGAGCGCGATCTGGTGTCGGCGGGCCGTGCACTTCGAGAGTTGAGCGTCAGCGTTGCTGGCCGCTCACTCAGCTACTTCACGATGCGGCTATTGCACAAGCTGCAACAGCTGGGGACCGTTGGTGCGATTGACTATAAGGCGTATGCCGAACCCCTGACCGAAGACAGTGCGTCGGACGCCTGAGCTTCAGAGCTTCACGTGTGGCCTTATGGGTAGTCCTTGGCAGGCCCCGCGATCGTCGCCAGCGATTAGATACCGTTCAGCTCGCTCAGTCAGGTGACCGTGGTGGACTTGCGCACCAAAACCGTCACACCGCTACGCGATGATGGGTGTGTGAATGAATCGCAACTCACCGATTTCCGTTGCTTGGGCTGAGCTTGGAACGTTTGATCGGGTCCACCGGATCCCGTCCACTATGGGCTGCCGGGCGCAGACGCGGGGTTGCGGTCGAACCGCGAGCCGGATGATGCTTGTCGGCATTGAGTTGGCTGCGGCGGAGCCAGTACAGCCCGTCCAGCCACATGAGAATCTCGTATGAGTTCCCGAAGGAAGAAGCGTCGGCGACAGAACAAGTCCAAGCTTCGACTTGAGGTCCCCGCACGTAAGGCCGATGAGGCTCCTGCACGCCCATTGGATCGGACCCGTGAACCAGGCTTCCAGAACGACTGGGCTCGAAGCCGAAAGGGGGCGGATGCGAGTCGCGGATTCCAGTTCCAGCATGTCGTCGGAGCGCTGCTCGCTGTCCAGATCGCCGATGGCACTCTGGACGGGATTCTGGTCCCAGAGAGCCTCGACGACATGGTGATCGAAACGGCGGCTGACACAGCCATCCAGGTCAAGAGCCGGCGCACCGACCTGGGACCCTCCTCTGCTACGACCGCGGCTAAGCACGTCATCGATGCATGGAAGGCGAGCGACGGGAGAGTGACCACGCCGGACATCCAGTGGGTTGTCCTCGAAGGAGGGATCGATACCGCTGAACCTTTGACCGACCTCGCCCGACCGCTCGTCGACGTGCTCATACTCGGGTCGCAATTCCACACGGCGCTTACAAGTCGCGCATCACGTGTCTTGGCCGACGATGAGTTCGCTGATCTGCTGGCTCGCACGCGGGTGTTCTCAGAGGAATGGGATGCGATCGATGAGCGGATCCTGGAGCACATCGCCAGTCTCCATCCGAACATCGACCGATCGGGTCGATTGCTCATCGCCCGTTCGGTGCAGGTCGAGGTCGCGACGGTCACATCGGGGAACACAACTCGGAGCGCCGAGGAACGTGAGACGATCGATCGGACTCGGATGATTGGGTTGCTCGAGTCGGCTGCGGAGCTGATTGATGTCGAGGGGCTCAACGAGGCCCTCCGCACCGGACTGTGCTCCATCCTTGACTGGTCGGCCGGCGCTGATGCAGGTGACTCTTTCTACGAGGGCGAGTCGACTCAGCCGGGACACGTTGCCAACGGGCTTGTCGTGGAGCGCCTGGACCTTCTTGACCGACTGATCAACGGCAACGAGCAGCGCCGCCCAGTGGTTCTCACCGGCCCGTCAGGTGTCGGAAAGAGCGCGGTGCTGTGGACGGTGCCGCGGGCCCTCCGTGGGGTCACGTGGTTGCGCGTGGAGCGCCTCGAAGACGACGAGGATGCGAACGTCATGATGCGGCTGGCGCGCTCGCTAGGGGCGTCCGCGCAGCATCCGGTTGGCTTTCTGGTTGATGGAGCCGGCATTGGGCAACTGACCCGATGGGATCGATTACGGGCCCGGGCTGCAGTCACCGACGGTGTTCTGCTGTTCGCAACGGTCCGCAACGAGGACATGATCCAGCTCGGAAGCCTCGCCGGCGTTGAGACAGTCGACGTCGCTCTCGACGAGGTGTCAGCGGAAGTGATCTTTTCGGGGCTGCAGCGTCGTGGCGCGACAGAAGCACTTCATTGGAAAGAGGCGTTCGAGAAGTCGAACGGACTGACGTTGGAATTCGTCTACCTGCTTACGCAAGGAAAGCGTCTGCAGGAGGTGATCGGCGCCCAGATCGAGGACCGTGTCCGACAGAACCGCGACGACGAGCTACGCCTGCTCGCGCTGGTGTCCGTCGCGCACCAGTGGGGAACGACCCTGGACTTTGAACGGGTCGCCGAGACTATGGGCGCAGACGGAGGGTCACTGCGGGCACCAATCCGTCGGCTCGCGAACGAGCACCTTCTCATCGAGACCGGTGGGGTCCTGAGCGGACTTCACCCAGTCCGATCTTCCGCAATCAGCGACGCGATTCATCGTACGCCACCGCCCATACTGCGGACGACTTTCGGATCGCTTCTGGACGCCGTCGACGACCAGCAACTCCCCCGGTTCATCGCTTCGGCATTGCGGCACGATCCGGGCCTTGCGGACGTTGTCCTTGACACCGTTGACCCGTACACCGTCACAACCAGGCGACTCGCGTCCTTCATGCAAGGTCTTCGCTTGGCCGACAGTGAACAAGCGATCCGGGAGTGGTTGAAGATCGTTGAAGAGGAGGGCATCAAGCGGGCGTCCCATCTGACGGTGGTGATGCTGGCCCTGGCCGGCAGCGACATGGGATCATTGACACCACCCGCGATCCGTGTGGCGTTGGACCGCATGGCCGCAGTCGAATCGGGGCATCGGCGGGATGAGCTCGCGGATCGCGTGGGTACCGAAGCAGTGTCTTCGCTCGTCTTTAATGCCGGCCCTGTCGACGCCCAGACCTTGCTCGCAACCTTGCACGGGTGGGACCGAAGACTGATCATGCCGACGGACCCCCTCTCCGCACCTTTGATCGGGGCTCTGGCCACGTCGGACCTCCGGACGCTCACGGAAGTCATCTCGACGGTTCACGACTTCGATTCTCAACTCGGCATCGACCTGATTGGCGTGCTGGGCGGCGCTAAGAGGATGCTGGAGCGGATCCGCGCTGAGGAACCGTGGCTGTTGGAAGCAGAGATTCACGACGGTCCGGACGGTCCGATCGGATACGCACGGATCCTGCATGTGAGTGATGAGATGCAGGAGAACCCCCGGGCGCGTTGCGTCGCTCTTGCCCGAACCCTCTTGCGTCTACACCCCTCGATCGTGAAAACGGATGTTGAGGCGCTGTGGCCGGGGCGACATCGCATTGAAGTGGGCGGACATGCGTTCGCCCTCAGCGGCTTGCTCCGTGAGTACGACCACAACCAGACCGAAGTCGCCTGGAACCAGGCGCGGAGCGCCATCGCTCAGACGCTCCTCGGGGTTCCCGACAGTGTCCGGCTTGCCAAGGCTGAGCCGATCCTGAAGGACTTGGCGAACTGGTTCTCATTGCTGACGAACCGGTGGGCCCGGGGGCAGTTTCCCGGTCCGTATGACTCCGCCCTGCTCCAGAAGGGCATCCGGCTCGACGAAGCCGGTTATGCGCTGTTCCCCCCGCTGGGCCGGGATGATGTTGATGCCCGAGCAATCACTCACACGACGACGACGTCGTCGCTTGATCCGCTGTCCTCGTCCATCACGAACGTGACAGCGATGTTCAAGCGACTCCGTACTCTCACGAATCCGACCGGCGAAGCGATCTACGTCCGCGACCAGGTGGTGGGCAAGTTGCGCTCATGTCTCGACGAGCCTTGGCATTTGATCGCGGATGGCGACCGAGCAACTGACAGCCTTCAATCCTTGATTTCAACTGCCGAGCTACTCACGGCGGTGTTGCGGGCGCACGGTGCAACCAACACCGCTCCGTCAGCTACCCGTCGGGCAGCCAACCGAGGGCCATTGACCCAGGCGCTCAGGCGGGCGGCGGAACTCTTCCGTCAGCTTCAGGAGAGTGACATTGACAGACGCTGCCGCGAGATCGCGGCTGCCGTCCGCGCCGCCGCACCCAACTGTGAGATCGAAGTGCGGGCTGGTGAGGAAGATCCGCTCTCGCGGTTCGCTGTTCTAGTTGAAGGCCCACCGGTCTACGAGTTCTCCACAATTGAGGGTGCCGTCGTCGCTGCTGTGCAGGAGTTGAACCAGAGTCTCGACAGGTTTCTGATTGTCCCCACGCGTCTTGGGAAGCGTTTCGGCGGGGTCGGGGTTTCTGTTATCCAAACCCCGCTGCCCGCGTTGGACGTTGAGGGCTGGGAAGACCTCGTCCCCGGGGCCCATTCGCGGGAGCTCGCCGACTTGGTTCAGTCCGCCTTCCACGGCCTGCAAGTCCTCTCCGGAATCGGAGAGCTAAGCGAGAAGGGACAGGTACATCCCGAGGTCGGGAAAGTGGCTGAGGCGGCAGTCGTATCCATCGACGATGCCGTCGATGCCCTCATTCATGTCGATGGCGACTTCACCAGACTGGTGGTGGAAGTCGCCGCAGAGGTCGCCCAGCGAGTGGACGAGGAAGAACCCGGTACCGGTGAGGAGACGTACGCGTCCGCGATCATCCGTGGGCTCGTCGGCGATCCGAGCGAGGAGCTCCGCGCATTGACGGTATTGAACCTGTGCGCTCTCGAATGGCCCATCAACGAACAAGGCGTCCGAGATTTCCTCGGGCTCTGAAGCGATGAATAGCGAGAAGAGACTGATCTGGAACTGGGCGAAGGCCGCGTGACTCCGTCGGTAGCTGGAAGATGCGACGAGATTCGAAGCGGTCGGAGTGAGCTGGCCGTTCCCTAGTTGTCCTTCCCACAGAGGTGGTTGACGAGGACGGTCATGGGCGATTGGCCGCCGAGTGCGCTGTGGGGTCGCTGGTGATTGTATTGGTCGATGAACTCGGCGAAGACGGCGTTGCGTTCGTCGTTGCTGGTGTAGCGGCGCTTGTAGGCCCATTCTCTGAGGAGGGTCTGGTGGAACCGTTCGACCTTGCCGTTGGTCTGGGGCCGGTAGGGGCGGATGCGCTGGTGGTCGGCGCCGATGGTGTCTAAGACGGTTTGGAAGTCCCGGGCGAGGTAGGCCTTGGCGTTGTCGGTCATGACCCGGTCGATGCGGTATCCCTGCCGGGCGAACCAGCTGGCGGCGTTCAGCATGAACTCGGAGCAGGCTCGGGCGTCTTGGCGGTCGGAGATCTCTGAGTAGGCGACCCGGGAATGGTCGTCGATCATGGTGTGAACGAACGCATACCCGGCGTTGGCTCGGGTGCTGTCCCGGTTCCCTGATCGTCCCCGCCAGCCGCCCCCATCGGGAATGCGGGCCAGTTTCTTGATGTCGACATGGACCAGTCCACCGGGGTGGTCTTTGACATAGCGGATGGGAATCCCGGTGGGTTTGTCCAAATATGCCAGTCGGGACAGTCCCCGCCGGCGCAACACCTTGTAGACGGTGGAACGGGGCATCCCGAGCCGGCCGGCCATCAGATGCGGCCCTTGGCGATGTTCTGCCCGGTCCGCCATCACCGCTTGTTCGACCTCGACGGGAAGCCGAGTCGGGCACGTCTTCGGTCGGGATGATCGGTCAAAGAGACCGTCCGGGCCTTCCTCCCGGTACCGGCGCAGCCACCGGTAGGCGGTCTGCCGGGACACCCCGGCCGCCTCAGCAGCCGTCGCCAGCGGCCATCGCTCCACCAGAATCCGATCCACCAGCAGACGCCGCCCAAACGGGGTCAACTTCGCCGTAGTGTGCGCCATGAGGGCCTCCTCAAGATTCGCGGCTTTTACACACCCACGAATCGAACAGGCAGGCCCTCACCCACGTCAACTGTCACCCAGGACCGTGGGAAGGACACCTAGTGTCGGGCTCGCCCGGCATGTCGAGCGATCGGGCAGCTGACCACCGGCCGCGACCCCTCATCGGCAACCACCGTTGAGAAGGTGTGGGGGGCCGACTCGTTCAGCACCTCCGAACCGTTTCTGAGACCAACCATCCGGTTCTCCGAACAGAGGGTCGTGGCCGACGAGATCGCCAGGTGAGACCGGAGTCGACCATTGAATTGGCATGCCGACGCCCAGGAGACATGTGATGTAGATCCTGCCTATCGCAGTATCGCCGAGATAAATAAATCTCTGAGATAATGACTCACTCTAAGAAGGCTTATAGCCACTCTAAGGATGCTTGATAGCGCCAAAAGCGCTTTGCATTAGTTGACCAAAGCGAGTCTAATGCGAGTGATTGCGAGGAAAGGAAAAGCGTGAGATTTGAGGAGTTCATTGCCGTTCCGCTCGATGCGGTCGTCGAGTTCCGGTTTCCCCACCATGACGAGACGTGGCGCGGGTGGCTCGTATCGGGGCCATACCAGGTGGTGTGCGAAGGGGCGCGTACTTCGACTTCGTGTTTCGTGGCTCACCGTGAACCGCGCGCTTTCGATTGCGTCGACATCCAACTCGACCCTGCTGACTGGCCCTACGAAGAGCCACCTCGCGAGGACGGAGAAGAGTATGTCCGCATCCCGATTGTTGACGTTCTCGGTGTGCACGAGCTACCACCCGAGCGAGCACGGCCGCCCCAGCGAAAGCCCCCGGCGCTCCGCCCAGAAGCCGCAGCGCTTCCGAGACACGTCATCGTGATTGACGAAGGGCGCGGACTGACACCACCGGCGCCCGGAACTCCAATGTTGAACAACCTCCAGCAGGTGACCAGCTCGATCAAACTTGCCCGCCGACTTCGAGGCGTGGTCAGGAGCGTCCGATGGCCCCGCTACAGGTAGAGCTCGGTGGGGGAGCGGACCACCGTGGTGTAGGGGCGTCAGATGACCGAGAGGAGAAACCAGGGGGCTGTCTCGTCGATGACCGTCCACTCGATGTTGTCATGGTCCACGACGACCACATCGCTGCCGAACGATTGGGTGATCCCCGCAGCGTGCCGGCGGAGGGCAGTCACGGGCGCGACCGTCGTCAATCGGCTAGCGCTTCGCCTGAAGGGGGTGGTCGGCTATTCAATCCGCTCCGAAAGGAATTTCAACACGGATCCTGTCGATCCCGCTGAATCTCCACGGCAAGGGGTGAAGGGCTCACATGAGAGCCGAATCAACTCAAGCAAGGAGCACGCCATGAAGGGTCAGGAAAGAAGCGGGGTCAGTGGAGTCTCGTCGGGAAGCGAGCTGGCTTTGTACCAGGACCCACTAAGTCGCAGCGTACTGGCCTGGACGGGCCAGCTTTACGAGGCGTTCGAGCTCGAGACGCCCGGGCTTGACCCGGTGACTCGGCTGGACATGCTCGCTGGATGGGACCGACGCGCCGCCGACACGATCCGTCGGCTCGGTAGAAGCGTGGATGGAGCCGACCTATGGATCAGCCTCCTCCGGATCGGCTGCGGTCCTCGGGCAATGGATGACACGGCATGGAAGAAGCTGTCGGAGGCATCACCGCCAGGGCATCTGATGTCGGCGCTGCTCCAGCTGCTCGATCGTCACTTCGAATCCGATCACGAGGCCATAGGCATTCTCGAGCGCCGTGCCAGCGACCTCGTGGCCACGGCTCGGTGTGAGCGACTCGTCGGCGCCGGCGCCACCCGGGCGCGATGGCTCGTGTCTCGGAGCGGCACTGTCGAAGCCGAAGTCTCCAATGAAGGGGTGCGTCGGCCCGTAGGTTCCGGACTCGGTGCCAGGACAAGGCGATGAGCGACACATCCGGCGAGAAGCCGATTACGCAACGACAGGCTGCGGCCCGCCGTGAGAACGGGAAGAAGTCTCGTGGTCCGGTAACCGAGGAAGGAAAACGCCGTAGTAGCAAGAACAGTCTCAAGCATGGGGTCTACGGGCTGACCTTCGCGGCAATCGAGCGGGGCGCCCTCAGAGAAGAACCTGAGGAGATCGACGCCTTCGTCACCGCGGTTGTTTCCGAGCTGGATCCGGGGGATTCTCTCGTTCTCCGCCAGTTGGCGGCCAACGTGGCAGTCGAGATGCTGCGCGACAACCGGGCCCTGCGGTGGGAGGCGCTTGGATACAGCCGAGCGTCGTCCTATCCAGAGGTGACACGGGCTGACGTGATGACTCACCGGGCGTGGAAGAGCCGATACGCAGCTGAAACCGTCCACAGGATGCCAGATTCTTCGCTGACCAGTCGAGAGCTTTGGGATGCTCTCGCGGTCCTCGGAGGCGACGTCACTGATGATGAAACCTGGTTCGATGTCCGAGAGGATACGTCTGCCGAGGTGATGCATCAGGCTGTGGATCAACTGATTCGCCGGCACTTCTCTGATAAGGAGGAAGCCGTCGAAGTCCTGAACGCGAATGCCCTCCGTCTCGAGGACGAGTCGAATGCGATCCGGAGGACATTCCAGCCGGAGGTCGCGTATAGCGAGGTCAACGGCTCCTTCACCGAGAACGTGATGCGTCTCAGGGCCCACACCAGTCGAGAACTCGATAAGGCGACCGACCGGTACTGGGATGCGTGGCGGCGGCTCCGTGCGGGAGAAGCACCTGAACGCGAAACGAACCTACCAGGAGAGGAGAGCGACACCGCGCCTGATGAACCCACTCCCGCGTAGGTTCTCGCTCCACCCTTTGAGCAGGCGAGCAGGAATACAGTTCCGACAGGTGCAACCGGGGGTTACCAACGCCTCCACGTTCCAAGAAGCGGCGTATCGCGTTCCACCGTCCGTCAAGTCCCCCTTGAAAGGGCCCCGTCAAGGGGGACTTGACGAGTTCTCAACCAATCCCACGTGGGCGTGGGCGGGATGGGTTGACAACGCGGTTGGAAACTCGGTGTCGCTATTCCAGGGACAGGTTAGAAGGCGGATCGGCGGTGACTTGTGCCGGTTCTTGAGGGCTGCGAGCCGGGCGTGCCTCGTTTGGACGCGTCTGTACGTCACTTGCTGGTCAGCGGGGTGGCGGGCCGGCCGGTTCAGCCGGTGCGTTGGAGTGGCGGCCCGGTGTCGAGGTGGCTGGGTGCGAAGACGGCTTCGGTTTGGGTGTTGCGGTAGGTCTGCCAGGCGAGCATGGAGAGCTGGTTCTTTTCGAATCCGAAGTGGTGGAGGCGTTCGCGGGGGCGTATCGAGACGCTTCATGAGTTGCGGATCAGTAGAACGTCGATCACCGATTCTGGGCTGAGCCGATTGGCGGGAATGAACCTTCGCGAACTCGACCTCAACGGCGTCGGGGTCACCGACGACTGCCTCGACACCATCCTCACGTTGCGCGACCTCGAGCGACTCGACCTCACCGACACGGGCATCACCATCGAGGGAATGGCCCGACTGGCGGGACTACCCCGGCTGAAGAGACTCGATCTCTACCACTTCGACACATGGAAAGAGATCGAACGCGTCAGCGAGAGCCTTCCAGGCGTTGAGATAGGCGACTCGCTGTTCTGATTGGAGGGTTGCGGCTCTCACGATCGGTCTTCACAACCGAATGGACGAACGGGGGCGACAGCGCTCGGCCAATGGCAGCGGGAACGGACGCGGCAGGAAACGGGTCGCCAGGATCCGCGCCACCAGGACTCCTCTGTGTCAGGTGGCCGGTGACCGAACCCCGGTGGGGAACTCAGTCTCCGCACGCAATCCCGAGGTCGATCAGTCGTCCGCCGCATGCCTGACTCCTGGCGAAACGTCGTGTGGTTGCTGCCTGCTGCGGTGTCGCGAGATAAAAGAATCTCCGAAAGGTATCGGCTCTCTAAGGATTGTTATAGCCGCTCTAATCTTGGTCATTGGTACCCGAGTAACATTTGTATTGTTCGACGAAATTGAGTCTAATGCGAACGAAATTGTAAGGGAGGACGACATGCAATTTGAGGAGTTTCTTGTCATCCCATGGGGCGCATTGGTGGAGGTGTTGAATCCTTTGTGTGAGGTTCCTGATCTATGACCCTGGACCCGGATGGGTTTGGGGAGGAAGGAACCCTCTATGACCACGGAGAGCGAAAA
>Ga0326597_10002965_pt1 | contig 24870 bp, 20 predicted proteins | sample RVTome_12_FD_203789 | JGI IMG/M metagenome (GOLD analysis project Ga0326597, IMG submission 203789) | Soil microbial communities from uranium-contaminated site in the Upper Colorado River Basin, Wyoming, United States - RVT100D185 | ecosystem: Environmental > Terrestrial > Soil > Contaminated >... | reverse complement strand
CCCCGAACCACGACCGCGGTTTCGCCACCCGCGATCGCACAGACGGGCTGCGAATCCCGCAGCGAGGCACCGAGTGCGGCCAGACGCCGGCCCGCAATCCGCGCCTCTCCACTGAGGCAATTGGGCAGTGCGATCGCGCGCATCCCGCGCTTCTCGGCCGCGAGACATGCCGCCTCTACCGCGGTGGCATTCGACGCGAGCAGCGTACTGCGGACGCGATCGAATACCGCTGCACCGGGCGCAGGGGTGTCGGAGAATTCGCCCCGAGCGCCGGCCTCGAGATGCGCCCGAACCCGCTGGGGAAATCTGCCGCCGATGCGTGCGACCGAATCGAGCGCATCGCGATACGTCGTCGGATCCGCGGCCAGCGGGCCCGAACCAATCACGTCCAGCCGATCGCCCGGGACATCTGAAATGGCGAGCAATTCGATTCGCTTGCTGACCGCGTGAGCAGCGAGACGCCCGCCCGAGAGGCGGCTCAGATGCTTGCGCACCGAGTTGAGTTCGCCAATTGCGGCGCCCCCCTGGAGCATTCGGTCTGTCGCGCACGCGAGATCGGAAAGTGTCACACCTTCGATGGGGCAGCTCACCAGGCTCGACGCGCCGCCCGAGATCATCGCGAGCAAGACGTCATCGGGATGCGCTCCGGCGACGAGATCGATCGCCATCTGACCCGCTCGTTCACAACGCGCGTCCGGAATCGGATGCGCGGTCTCACAGAGCGTCATGGTCTTCAGATCGACCGCCTGCCCGTCCGGAACGACGACGAGTCCGGCGACAATCCGGTCTCCCACCACCGCTTCGAGTGCGCGAGCCATCGCGCCCGCCGCTTTGCCGACAGCGAATACGACCAGGCGCGCTCCGGGCTCCAGCGGCGCGCCCGCAACCGCGATCTGGTCAGCGTCCCGGCGAACCACCGCCTGGACCGCGCGTGCGGGATCCACCGCCTCGAGGGCAGCCGAGAACAGCTGCTCGAGTCGGGCTCGCGCGAACCTTTCGGGCTTCACGACGCAGGCGAGCCTTCGGCACTAGCCGGGCTGGGTGCACTCGTACCGCCTTCGGGCGTCTTCGAGCCCGCTTCGGCCGAAGGCTTCTGGTCGCTCGATGTCGGAGCGGAGACTTCGATCGGTGCGTCGAGCTGAATCTCGATTCTTCGGTTCTTGGCTCGCCCCTCGGCGGTTTCGTTCGAAGCGATTGGCGCGAATTCGCCTCGAGACACGACCTTGAATCTCTCGGGCCCGACTCCGAGCTCGACCATCAATCGAACGACCGAACTCGCGCGCGCGGCGGCAAGTTCCCAATTCGACGGATACCGGCGAGCCACCGGAACGTCGTCGGTGTGTCCCTCCACTGCGATGGTGTGGGGGAGTTCGACCAGGCGGCGACTCACCTTTCTCAACACGGCTTGTCCAGCCGAATTGAGGGCCGCGGAGCCGGATGGGAACAGGATGTCCTCCGAAAGATTCAGCTTCAATCCCGAGCGAAGCCGTTCGATATGGATCTGACCCGCCGCAACCTCACTCTCGAGATCCGAAATCAAACCGTCGTAGCTGCTGCGCATCTTCTCGATCTCGGCACTGCGCGCGGCAAGCAGCGCTTCTTTCGACTCGAGAGTTTCACTGAGCTTCGATTTCACGCGGGTCAGGTTCTCAACCTCGCGTTGATTGTGTTCTGTCGAGATGCGCAAGTCCTCGTTCTCGTCGATCAGTGCGATCCGCTCCGCGATCAGACTGTGATTTGCGGCCGTCAATTGTTCGACGCGAATCTCCAGATCCCGGCGAGCCACGGCGAGTCGATCGCGCTCGCCCGCGACTTCGTCATAGGTCCCCTTGGTCACGCAACCGAATGCGATCGGCAACAGCGCGCACGTCGCCAAGTGGCGCCAGAATCTCGGATACCCGTCTCGAACGGGGCCTGCAACCGCGCCCTGCAATTTCTCAGTTCGCTCCAACGAGCGTGTGTCGCAACGCCTCATCGATTCGCCCCACGTATTCCAGGTGCATTCCCTCGAGCAACTTCTGCTGCACTTCCTCGACGTCCTGTCGATTCTGCTCGGGGAGTACAACGGTAGCGATTCCGGCTCGCTTGGCCGCAAGCACCTTCTCCTTGATCCCGCCCACGGGAAGGATCTTTCCGCGAAGCGTGATCTCCCCCGTCATGGCAACCGCGGGCTCCACGGGTCTCCCGGTGAACATCGAAGCCAGCGAGGTCACCATCGCAATTCCCGCCGAGGGCCCATCCTTTGGTACTGCGCCGGCGGGAACGTGGAGGTGGATGTCGCTTTTCTCGAACACCTCGGGGTCGATCGCGAGGTCGGCCGCATTCGTCCTCAACCAGGAACGGGCCGCCTCCGCGGATTCGCGCATCACGTCGCCCAGCGAGCCTGTCAGCTTCAATCCTCCCTTACCGGGCATCCGCGTGGATTCCACGAAGAGAATGTCGCCTCCCGACGGCGTCCAGGCCAGCCCCACAGCCACTCCCGGCATGGCCGTGCGCTCGGCCACCTCGGGTTCGAAGCGGACCGGACCGAGCAGGTCCGCGAGATCGCCGGGACCGATCGGCTGCGTTTCCTTCATGTCCCCCTCGGCGACCCTTCGCGCGACCTTGCGCGCGAGCGCTCCGATCTCGCGCTCGAGGTTGCGCACCCCGGCCTCTCGGGTGTAACTGCGAATCAGCCGCTGAAGGCACGCATCGCTCAATTCGAAGCCGAATCCCGCGACCCCATTTTGCTCTCGCTGCCTGGGAATCAGGAAACGCTTGGAGATCTCGATCTTCTCCTCCTCCGTGTAACCCGGCAACTCGATCACTTCCATGCGATCTCGCAGCGCCGCGGGCACCGGGTCCATAATATTGGCGGTGGCGATGAACAGGATCTGCTGCAAATCAAATGGGACCTCGAGGTAATGATCGCTGAATGTGGCGTTTTGTTCCGGATCCAGAACTTCCAACAAGGCTGACGAAGGGTCTCCCCGAAAGTCGGCACCCACCTTGTCGACTTCGTCGAGGACGAAGACAGGATTCCGGGTGCGCGCCCGTCGGAGTCCCTGCACGATGCGCCCCGGGAGCGCGCCCACGTAGGTGCGCCGGTGACCCCGAATCTCGGCCTCGTCGCGCACGCCGCCGAGTGAAATTCGCTCGAACTGGCGACCGAGGGCTCGAGCGATCGAGCGTCCCAATGAGGTCTTACCCGTGCCGGGCGGTCCCACGAAACAGAGGATGGGCCCCTTGAGGTCGCGCTTCAGCGAGAGCACCGCGATGTACTCGACGATCCGATCCTTGACCTTGTCCAGGCCGTAGTGGTCTTCGTCGAGGATTGTCCGTGCCCTTTCGACATTGAGAGTGTCTTCGGAAGACTTGGCCCAGGGCAACTCGACCATCCACTCGAGGTAGCTCCGAATCACGCCGTGCTCCGCTGCCGCTGGCGGCATCTGCACGAGGCGATCGAACTCCCGCGTCGCCTGCTTGTGCGCTTCTTCGGGCATTCCCGCGGCGTCGATGCGCTCCCGGAGTCGCTCGTTTTCGCTTCCGGTGTCATCGCCCTCGCCGAGTTCCTGCCGGATGGCTTCGAGTTGCTGGCGAAGCATGTAGTCGCGCTGGGATTTCCCGATGTCGTGTTGAACCTTATCTCGGATTTCGCTCTCGACCTTGAATGCTTCGCGTTCGCGAACGACTTCTTCGAGCACGCGTCGCAGACGCTTCGGCAGATCCAGTTCGGCGAGAATCGCCTGTTTTCCCTCTACGTCGAAATCGAGGTTCGAGCCCACGAGGTCCGCGAGCCTCGAAGGGTCGTCGATCGAACCCACCAGAATCTGCAGGTCGTCCGATAATCGCGGACTCTCGACCACCAGCGCGCCAAATTGTTGCGCGAGGTTGCGCACGAGGGCCGTAGTCTCGACGGAATCCCGGTCTCCCGTCTCTTCGAGTTCGCGGATCCTGCCACGCAGGAAAGGTTCGCTCGCAGTGAAGTCTTCTACGCGAGCCCGCGAGACACCCTGCACGAGCAGACGGTACGAGTCATCCGGAAACTTCATCATCTTGGCAATTCGAATCACGGTGCCGATGCGGTGCACATCGTCCGGGCCCGGGGGGCCCTCATCGTCGCGCTTGACCGCGACACAAAGCAGAAAACGCCCGGGGGCCAGCAACGCCTCATCGATCAGCAGCTTCGATCGCTCGGATCGAACGAGCAGCGGAGAGAGCAGAAATGGAAACAACACGGTGTTCTTGAGCGGGAGGATCGGCAGAAATTCCGGGATTTCGACCGGGCTGGGCTGGTCGTCATCGCCGCTCTCGACCAGGACTTCTGCACCCTCCAGGTTCGGATTGTTCTCCAGCGGAATTTCGAGCGCTTCGTCACTCATCGATGGACCCGCCGCACTCGCCGTTTCGGACCGCCATCAGACTTCGACCGATACACGCCGCGGACCCGTCTCGCTCTTTGGCAGGCTGACGGTAAGAAACCCGTCCGCAATCTGGGCCGACACCGCATTGCGATCAAATGGAACCGGTATCCGCAGGCGCCTCTCGAACGGCCCGGAGGCGATCTCCATCTGGTGCAGTCGCCGAACCTGAAAACCATCCGGTGGGAGGCGGATTCCGGCGATGCGCAGGATCTGTCCATCCACCTTTACGTTCAGGTCCTGACTGCGAACCCCGGCAATCTCCACGCGAACCACGAGGGCCGTCTCGGTCTCGAAGATGTCGACATCCGGCTGCCAGCTATCGCCGCGAAGGCGGTCACCGAACTCGCCGAAGTACTCGACGAGTGAATCTTGATCCTGTTCGCTCACGGGCGGCAGCCTCTCAGCTGTTATTCCCTTTGCTCCGTGTACTCGGCGTCCACGACATCGTCGTCGGTCGCAGCGCGCGCAGAGTCAGGACCCGATTCGGACGCAGCACCCGCGCCATCTGCAGCCCGGGTCTTGTAGAGCACCTCGGCGAGCTTGTGAAGCTCCTGCTCGACGCGCTGCCGCCCCGCATCGAAGCGGGCCAGATCGTCGCTCTCCAGATCCTTCTTGGCATCTTCGATGGCGCTCTTCAGCGCGCTCGAATCGGTATCGGAAATCTTCTCCTTGTTTTCCTGCAGGAGCTTCTCGCCCTGGTAGATCATGGAATCCAGACCGTTGCGCTTCTCGACCTTCTCGCGCTGGGCATGGTCCTCGCTCGCGTGCATTTCCGCCTCGCGAATCATCCGATCGATCTCTTCCTTCGCGAGACCACCACTGCCCTCGATCCGGATCGACTGTTCCTTGTTGGTCGCCTTGTCCTTGGCGGATACCGACAAGATCCCGTTCGCGTCGATGTCGAACGTCACCTCGATCTGGGGCACACCGCGCGGGGCAGGCGGAATTCCATCGAGGATGAAACGGCCGATGGTTCGATTGCCCGAGGCCACTTCTCGCTCGCCCTGCAACACGTGAATCTCCACCTGGGGCTGACTGTCCGAAGCGGTCGAGAAGATCTGGGAGCGCCGCGTCGGAATCGTCGTGTTCTTTTCGATCAGCTTGGTGGTGACCTGCCCGTAGGTCTCGATCCCGAGCGAGAGCGGTGTCACGTCGAGCAGCAGCACGTCCTTCACGTCCCCTGCGAGCACGCCACCCTGAATGGCAGCGCCGATCGCGACGACTTCGTCGGGATTGACGGTGCGATTGGGCTCGCGCCCGAAGAGTTCCTTCACCTTCTGCTGAACCAGCGGAATTCGCGTCGATCCACCGACCAGAATGACTTCGTCGATTTCCGCGGTCGAAAATCCCGAATCTGCGATCGCCTGGCGGCAGGGCGCCAGGCTCCTCGCCACCAGGTCTTCGACCAGCTGCTCGAACTTCGCACGCGTGAGCTTGAGCGTGAGGTGTTTGGGGCCGGACTTGTCTGCGGTGATGTAAGGGAGGTTGATGTCGGTGCTCTGCGCCGACGAAAGTTCGTGCTTCGCCTTCTCCGCGGCTTCGCGCAGCCGCTGCAGCGCCATCGAATCCTTGGAGAGGTCGAGCCCCTGATCCTTCTTGAATTCGGCGATCAGATAGTCGATCACCCGTTGGTCGAGGTTGTCGCCACCCAGGTGGCTATCCCCGTTGGTCGCCTTGACCTCGACGACATTTTCGCCGACTTCGAGAATCGAGATGTCGAACGTGCCGCCGCCAAAGTCATAGACGGCGATCTTCTGGTCTTCCTTCTTGTCCAATCCATACGCGAGGGCCGCGGCCGTGGGCTCGTTGATGATCCGCTTGACGTCGAGGCCCGCGATCTGGCCGGCATCCTTCGTCGCCTGCCGCTGGGCGTCGTTGAAATAAGCGGGGACGGTGATCACGGCAGCGGTCACCTCACCGCCGAGTTGGGATTCCGCAGCCGCTTTCAGCTTCTGGAGAATCATGGCAGAAATTTCAGGCGGAGAATACGTGGTGCCGCCGACGTTGACTTCGGCCGTTCCCTCTTTGCCCTCGACGACGTCGAAGGGGACGAGGCTGATCTCCTCGGGAACTTCGCTGAGTCGCCGGCCCATGAATCGCTTGATGGAGTAGATGGTTCCCTTCGGATTCGTCACCGATTGGCGTCGGGCGATGGAGCCCACGAGCCGCTCGCCCTCTTCGGTAAAGGCGACCACGGAAGGCGTGGTGCGTCCACCTTCGTCGTTGGTGACGATGGAGGGCTGGCCGCCCTCCATCACCGCCACCGCCGAATTGGTGGTTCCGAGATCGATTCCGATGATCTTGCCGGTATGTGCCATGATTGAATCCTACCTCTCTCGATTGGCCTGGGTCGCGGCGCAGTGGGCGTTAACGTTTGACCCGGCTCCCCGATTGTCAATGGCGAGCGGAGGGGAAAGGACGCGATTTCGCCGCTACCGGCCGTCTGCGTTCTAGGGATCGCCCGCAGCGCTCGCCCAGGCCCCCGAGAGCGGAACGGTCGGCTTCCAAACGGTGTCCCAAAGGCTCGCGGGGCAATCTGCCGATAGGGGCATGCGGCCTTGTAACTGCTTGAAATCGCGAGGGAAGCACTGTAAGCCACCCGGACGCCGGGGTATACTGATCCGCCTTGCGGCGATCGGCGTGCCCGGCAGCGGGCGGAGGGGACAAGACACTTCATGGTCCGATACCTGAGCTGGCTCGCCAATACACTGCTCTTTGCGCTCTGTTGCTTCCTGGTGGCCGATACCGCGAACGCAATCATCGCCGCGCTGCTAAGCCAGTCGCCGGCGTGGGCCGTCGAATCGGGACCGCGCGGCGGTTCCCAGAGTCGCAGCTGGGGCGACCGCCAACAGATCACCCAGCGCAACCTTTTCCACTCTGCCGAACTCGCCGCGAACGCGAGCGCACCCGCTCCTCCCACCGACGAGGACCTCAAAGAAACCCAGTTGCCGCTGAAGTTGTGGGGAACCATCGCGGCAGAGGACTCCGCGCTGTCCTGGGCGTCGGTGGAGGAAACCGGCAAGGGTGTGATTTCGGCGGTTCGGGTGGGCGATCAAATCCAAAGCGCGACCATCGTCGGGATCGAGCGTCGGTTCGTCATATTGCTCGAAAACGGCAGCCGCCGATCGCTGAGCCTCGACGAGGACGATGCCGGGGGCAAATCGCTGGCGAGTTCCGGACGCAGCAAACCACCCACGCGAGCCACGACCGCCCGATCTACGAGGCGCACGAGTGCCCGAACACCGCGCAGTCTCGCAGCCGTGAAGACCGAAGCGTCGGTGGGAAAAGCCACCAGTCTCTACTCCCAGGCGAGAATCGTGCCCCAGATCGACCCGCAGACGAACCTGGTCACGGGCCTCCAGCTCAGCGCCATCCAGTCGGGAAGCGTCTTTGAAGAAGTCGGGATCCAGAACGGCGAGGTGATCGTCGAAATCAATGGGGTTCCCGTCAGTGATATGGGGCCGAGCACTAAGATTATGTCCGCGCTGACCGATTCGGAAGAAGTACCAGTCGTCACCGTGGATCCGAACGGAGAACGCCACTCACGACTGATCACGCCGCCTCGATGAGGGATCGAACGGTACATGCGCGAGCAGGAGCTGGAATGGGGAGGCGGTCGAACGTCATGAGCGAGCGCACTCGAACGCTCGCAGCGGCGGCGTTGTCGGTCGCGCTGCTGGGTCTCGGCTGGACGACGGCTCGCGCAGACGATTCGCTTGGACCCAAAGCGACCGAGGGCGACCATCTCGTCCAACTCGACTTCAACGACGCGGAGCTCACTACGATCATTGACGCGATCTCGAAGATGACTGGGCAGAATTTCATCTACGACGAACGCGTGCGGGGCAAGGTCACCATCAAGTCGCCCACCCGGATCACCCGGGAGCAGGCCTACGCGGTCTTCGAATCCGTCCTGCAGGTCAAGGGTTTCACGACCGTGAAGACCCCGGGCGGAGCCCTGAAGATCATTCCCGTCCGGGACGCCAAGCAGAGCAACATCGAGACGACGAAGACGGCCTTGGCGCCCCCCAACACCGACCGATTCGTGACGCGCCTGATCCCGCTCCAGTACATCGACGCCGAGTCGATCACCAACACGCTAAAGCCGTTGGTCTCGAAGGACGGCAGCATCGACGCCTACGAACCGACCAACATGGTCATCGTGACCGAATCCGCCACCAACATCCGCCGCATCCTGGCGATCATGGAGGCGATCGACATCGAGACCTATCAGGACGAGCTCGCCATCTTCAAGATCGAACACGCGGATGCGCGCACCCTCGCTGAACAGGTCTCCGAAATCTACGGCGCCGAGGTTTCGTCGACCCCATCGAGCCGAACCAGTTCGAGCCGGCGCACCAGCCGCACTTCGGCGGCCATCCAGGGAGCGGGCCGATCGGGCGGTGCGGTGGGTCACGACAAGGTCCGATTGATGACCGACGAGCGCACCAACTCGGTGATCGCGCTGGCGCCCCGATCCCAGATGCAGGACGTGCGCAACCTCATCGATCGACTGGACATTCCGGTCAGCGGAAGCGGCCGGATCCACGTCTATTACCTCCAGCACGCGGACGCGGAAGAGCTCGCGCTCACGCTCTCGTCACTGGTCACCGGCACCATGCCCGCGCCGAGCGCGACGGCCGCGAGCGGTCAGGGCGCGACCTCGCTGCGGGCGGTCGTCCAGGGCCTCGCGGAGGGCGTCAAGATCACCGCGGACCCCGCCACCAACTCGCTCGTCATCCAGAGCAGCCGCGAGGGCTTCGACACGCTTTCCGAGGTGATCGCGAAACTCGACGTCGAGCGACCGCAGGTGCTCGTCGAGGCGCTGATCATGGAGGTCGACATCACGGACTCCGAAGACCTCGGCTTCACGGGCTTGATCCGTTTCATCAACGGCGACAGCGAATTCAGCACGGCGATCGCACCCATCGCAATCGAGGGATTAGCGGCGGGTGGACCGTTTGGTGCAGCCGGCGCGGCCGGAGTTCCGCTGCTCCAGCGATTCCTTCGAGACACGCTCAAGTACAATGATCCCGACGACCCCGAAAAGGCCACCAGCGGAAGCGTCATCGACGCGGTCGTCCGAGCCGCCGCGGGTGACAGTGGTACGAACATCATCTCGGCCCCGCACATCCTCACGATGGACAACGAGGAGGCCGAGATCCGGATCGGCCAGAACATCCCGATCATCACGAACCGCGTGGAATCCGCACAAGGTCAGGTAGCTGGTCTCTCGACCTCGGTCAATGTCGAGCGCCAGGACATCGGCGTCACGCTGCGCGTGACGCCCCAGATCACCGAGGGCGACAGCCTGCGGATGGAGATCTTCCAGGAGATCAGCGCGATCAACGCAGGCTTGAGCGCCGAAGTCGGCAACCCCGACGATGTCGGCGTGCCACTCTCGAACCGCCAGATCGAAAACGTGGTCACGATCCGCGACGGCGAGACCGTCGTGATCGGCGGCCTGCTGAGCGACGAGTACCAGGACACGATTTCGAAGGTCCCGTTCCTCGGAGACATCCCGATCCTCGGCTGGGCGTTCAAATCCAGTAGCCGACAGCTGCGCAAGATCAACCTGCTCGTGCTCTTGACCCCCCACATCATCCGCTTGCCGCAGGACCTCGAACTCGAGACGATCCGCAAGCGCGAGGAATTCGCAGATGCTTCGCAAGAGGGACTCGAGTGGTCGGACCGCGAACGCGCCGCCGAACGCAGGCGCCAGAAGGCCGCCATGGAGGCCGGCGAAGATTACGAACCCCTCGGCGACAATCCCGTGCGAAACGCCGTACTCGCTCACGAAGGCCGCTACCCCGGGGAGCGCATCGGAGAGATCGAAGCCGCAGAGGTCATCGCACGCGCCAAAGCGGAAACCGCGCGCCTCGCCGCCCTTCACGAGCCGGAATTTGCCGTCCAGGCGATGGTCGGAAGCGACGTCGACGAAGCGATCCACTCGCTGCAGGAGCTGATCGACGCCGGTTACGACGGAACGCTGATCTCGAACGATGTCGGGGGATCGCTCTACTTCGAGCTGCGGATCGGCCCGTTCCCGACGATCGACGAAGCCGAGCGAGCCTCGCAATTGGTGCGGGACGTTCACGGCCTCGAGCCGTCCGTGGTCGTCATCGCCGAGGAAGAAGCGGAAGAGCCATGAGTGAAACACCCCAAGCCGAGCGAGCCCTCGAGCTGGGTGCGATTCTGCTGGACACCACCCATCTCACTGAGGAGCAACTCAACGGCGCGCGCGCGGCCCAGGCCGAAGCCGGCGGCCGGCTCGCCGACCATCTGATTTCAGCCGGCCTCGTGAGCGCCGACCAGGTGCTCGAGGCGCTGAGCCAGCAACTCGGCCTGCCGGTCCTTCCGAGCATCGACACCGGCGGCATCGACGAAGATCTGATCGAGCGCGTGCCGATCGGCTTCGCGAAGACCCACGGAATCCTTCCGGTTCAGCGCACGCCCGAGGGCGCGATTCGCGTGGCTGTCACCAATCCCCTCAACACCGCGCCTCTCGACGATCTTCGCCTGCTATTCGACGGAGCCGAAGTCCGCTTGGAACTCGCCAATCAGCGCACGATCCTGGGTGCGATCAACGAAGTCTACGACCGCGGTGCCTCGGCGACGGACGCGCTCGCCGAAGATGCCGCCGAGGACCTCGACACTCTCGCGAGCGAGATCAGCCAGGAACCCCAGGACCTGCTCGAGGCCTCCGACGATTCGCCGATCATCAAGCTGGTGAACTCACTGCTCCAGCACGCCGTCAAGGAGCGCGCCAGCGACGTTCACCTCGAGCCCTTCGAGACCGAGTTGCGCGTGCGCTTCCGGATCGACGACGTGCTCTACGAGCCGATCAAACCGCTGCCCCGATCGCTCCAGGCGAGCATCGTCTCGCGCATCAAGATCATGGGCGGCCTGAACATCGCCGAGCGTCGCTTGCCCCAGGACGGACGGATCCGACTCAAGATTGCCGGACGCGACTACGACGTGCGGCTCTCGACGCTGCCGGTCACGCATGGCGAGCGTGTGGTGCTACGTCTGCTGCCCCGCACCACGGAGATGACCAACCTCGAACGGATCGGATTTGGCGAGCAGCAGATGGCCGCGATCCAGAAGCTGATCGTGCGCCCGAACGGGATCGTCCTCGTCACCGGACCCACCGGCAGCGGCAAGACCACGACCCTCTACGCCGCGCTCTCGGCGATCAACTCCACGGACAAGAACATCGTCACCCTCGACGATCCGGTCGAAATCCAGCTCAAGGGAGTCGGGCAGATCGAGATCAACCCGAAGATCGGGTTGACCTTCGCGAGCGGATTGCGGTCGATCCTGCGCCAGGACCCCAACGTGATCCTGATCGGAGAAATTCGCGATCTAGAGACGGCGGAGATCGCGATCCAGGCATCGCTGACGGGGCACCTCGTCTTCTCGACGCTGCACACCAATGACGCGCCGAGCGCCATCACCCGCCTCGTCGACATGGGGGTCGAACCCTTTCTCGTGGGTTCGTCGCTGGTGGCGGTCCTCGCGCAACGGCTTGTCCGGGTGCTGTGCAAGAAGTGTCGAGAGGGCTACGTGGCCACACCCGAGGAACTCAAGGAGATCGGGGTGCGCCCGCCGGAGCGCCCGGTGAAGGCCTACCGCGCCACGGGATGCGCGGATTGCAACTTCACCGGCTACCGGGGCCGGGTCGGGATCTTCGAACTCATGCTCATCGACGACGACCTCCGCGCCCTCGTATCGCAGAATATCGATTCCAAGACCATCAAGCAGGCCGCCATCCGCAAAGGCATGCGCACACTGCGCGGTGACGGCGCGCTCAAGGTCTTGCAGGGAATCACCTCGAGTGCGGAAGTGTTGCGCGCGACCGAGGAAGAAGGCAGCGTCGCCCAGATCTGAGGTTTCCGTGCCGGTTTATGCGTTCAAAGGGGTCAATTCGGCCGGCAAGTCCATCAACGGACTTCTCGATGCCGAGACCTCGCGATCTGCCCGCGGCAAGCTGCGGAAAGACGGCATCTACCTCACCGAACTCGCCGAACAACGAGGCGTCGCGAGCGTCAAAGCGGCCGCGGGCCGCAGCTTTCAACTGCCCAGTTTTTCGCGGATCCCCCCACTCGAGCTCGCGCTCGCCACCCGCCAGGCCGCGACGCTGTTGAGTTCGGGCATCCCGCTCGTTGAAGGACTCAGCGCTCTCACCGAACAGACCGAAAACATGCGGCTGCGTACCGCACTCGGGAGCGCTCGGGATCGCGTCAACGAGGGAGCGCACTTTGCCGATGCGCTCGCCCAGACAGGAGCCTTTCCCGACCTCTACGTCAGCATGGTCCGCGCGGGTGAGGCCGGCGGCGCACTCGATACCATACTCGAGCGGCTCGCCGACTATCTCGAGAGCCAGGTCCGGCTGCGGAACAAGGTGAGCTCGATCCTCATCTATCCCAGTGTGATGTTCGGGTTTGCGATGATCGTGGTGGGTGTCCTGGTGACCGTCGTCCTGCCCCAGATTACCGAGCTGTTGACGAGCCTCAATCAAGAACTCCCCTTCTACACCCGTTGGATCATCGCGCTGTCCAATTTTGCGAGGACCTGGTGGTGGGCGATCGGGCTCGGCTTCGTATGCTTCGCGATGGGCCTGCGCGTCACCGTCGCGACCGAGCGCGGGCGCGAAATCTTCGACATCCTGAAACTGCGCCTGCCGGTGATCGGCCGAACGGTGCGGATCATCGCGATCGCGCGCTTCTCGCGAACGCTCGCGACCCTGCTCGCGGGCGGCCTGCCGATCGTCCGTTCGCTCGATACCGCGAAGCACGTCGCGAACAATACGGTGCTGGGACGCGCGATCGACGCTGCTCGTGAGAGCATCACCGAGGGTGCTAGCGTGGCCGCGCCGTTGCGAAACAGCGGCGAATTCCCGCCCATGGTGACCCATATGATCGGGGTCGGAGAGCGCAGTGGACAGCTCGAAGCGATGCTCTCGAAGATCGCGGATACCTACGAGGAACAAGTCGAAACCACAGTGACCCGAATGACCGCATTGCTCGAGCCCCTGCTGATCCTGCTGATGGTGGGAATCGTCGTGGTTATCATCCTCGCGACACTCGTACCGCTACTCCAGGTCACCAGCTCGATTTCTTGAATTGGAGGAACCCAGATGCCCGTAACTACACGGCGAGACCGGGGCACTCAAGCAGCCCTGAACGCCGGTTTCACACTGATCGAAATCATGGCCGTCGTGCTGATCATTGGCTTGCTCAGCACCATCGTCGGCGTCTCCATCTTTGCGCAGGTCGACAAGGGCCGCGTCACGTCGGCGGGCGTCCAGATCGCAAACCTCGAATCCGTGCTCGAGCTCTACCGCATGGACAACGCCCACTATCCGACCAGCGAGCAGGGTCTCGAAGCGCTGATCAACGAGGCCGACGGTGCCAAGAACTTCCCCCCAGGCGGATACCTCCAAAAGAGACGCATACCCGAAGACCCCTGGGGAAACCCGTATGAGTACGAACAGCCCGGCCAGAACAACTCCCACTCGTTCGACATCTGGTCCTACGGAGCAGATGGCAAACCCGGCGGCGATGGCGTCGATGCCGATATTGGAAATTGGGACGCAGACGGAGAGGGAAACTGAGAGCAGGCGCACACCGCACCGGGGATCGAGCGGGTTTCACCCTGCTCGAAATCCTCGCGGTCTTGCTCATCGGCGGGCTGCTGATGAGCCTGATGTTGCCCAACTTCGGCGCCCTGCAGACGAAAAAGCTGCGGGATTCCGCCGAGCAGATCGTCGAGCGGATCGATTTTGGTCGACAACGCGCCGTGATGACGGGCATCCCGCATCGGTTGGCGATCGATCTCGACTCCGGCACCTACAAACTCGAGTGGCAGGGAGCGGACGCTGCAGACGCGGCGCGGCCACCAGCGCCCCCAACCGAACCCGGCGTCGACGCACCGCTCTCCCTCGCGGCACCTCCAACAGCGGAGCGAAGTTTTGAGGCGGTGCCAGGACCTCTCGGCAAATCCGAAGCGCTCGGCCGGGGTGTCGAATTTGCGTGGATCGAGACGCCCGGCGGCGACGTCGACTTCGGCGACGCGTTCATCACCTTCGAGGGCGACGGAACGTCATCGTACACAGTGCTCTTCCTCGATGAGCCCGGTGGCCGCAAACTCGCGCTCGAGATCCTGCCCCTGGCCGAAGCGGTCCGGATTCTCGATGAGGAATTCTGAGCGCGGATTCACACTCTTCGAAGTGCTCGGAGCGGTCGCGATTCTCGCGATCCTCTACACAACATTGTCGACCGTGGCGATTCGCTGGCTGCGCTCCGAGGGCGAGAGCAAGCGCATCCTCGAGGCTTCGTTGCTCGCCGACTGGGAGATCAGTGAGTTCGAATTGGAAATCGATACGGGCGTGGCTCCCGAGATCGGAATCACCCAAAGCGACGAAGAGGATGGCTTGACGGTGACATGGGAGGTCACACCCCTCGAGACCAAGATCTTCAAGACCGCTCTGGAGCGAGAACAGGAACGCATCGCGTTCGACACAACCACTCAGGCCGCCCCGATTCCGATCGAACAGCCCGGCGGAGCGGACGCCGTGGCTCCGCCGTTTCTTCGGGTAGAGCTCCGGATTTCGTGGTTCGAAGCTGGAGACGAGCGTTCGGTGACGCGCACCCTCTTCGCGGTCGACGAAGATGCGGCCGCCAAGCTCGCCGCAGCGAGCGTACTGAGTGAGGGCACCCCCGAGGACGAGCAACCGTGAACCCTCGACCGCACAAACTGGCAGGCTTCACGCTGATCGAAGTAATGGCAGTCGTCGCGTTGATCGGCTTCGTCTTCTTCGTCGCGCTGAACTTCTACACGGAACTCTCGCGCGCCACCATCCGCGCGTCGGATCACACCCGCGGCGTTCGGCGCGCGAGCGTGATACTCGATCGCGTGGCTCGCGATATCGAGGGAGCGCTCCTGATGGTGAAACCGCCGGAGCTGGATCCCTTCGCATTTCCGTGGATCTTCCTGGGCCAGACCCGACTCGGCGGCGACACCGCTGATCGACTCAAATTCATCACCCGAAACCACGATCCGACGCGAACGAACAGCGCCGAGACGAATCTGGCCACCGTCGCTTTCATCACGGAATCTGCAGAGGACGATTCGATCTCGCTGTATCGATGGACGTCACCCCGCCTCCCGGAAAGTCTCGACAAGACCTTCCCGAGAGACGGCGACGACGGAACCTATCTGCTCGCCGAAGGGCTCCGATATTTCGGATTCTATTTCCTTGGCGAAGACGACGAAGAGCTCCGCAGCGAATGGGATTCGTCGACCCTCCTCGAATCCAGCGCTCTTCCGCTGGCCGTCGAGATTCAACTCTCGTTGATGCCCGACGGCGAGGAGGAGGAGGAACCACCGATCTACCGAAGGCGGGTCCTGATCCCGGTTCGCCCCATCGATCTCGCGGCGCTCCTGGATCCCAACAATCCGCTTTCTGGAAGTGACAAAGGCGAGGATTCCGAAGAGGACGATGAGGAAGCTGGCGAAGAGCGTGGCGGCAAGGGCGGCGGCAGTGGCGGGCGATACACGAATGCCGACTGTTTCCCGAGCAGCGTGCCCGATTCAGCCCCCTCCAACGCCAAGATCTGTGTTGGCCTCGCGAAATCGAAACCCGACATGTTGTTCACACCCAACGACTACCGGGGACTCCCCGAAGACTGCAAGCCGATCGTGAATCCCAAATGCCGGTAAACCGTTCAACCCGCCAACAGGGCGTCGTGCTCCTCATCGTGCTCTTTTTTGCACTGCTGCTGACCAGTTCGATCGCAACCTTCACGCGGCGGGCCATCATCGACGCGAGCGTCGCGCACAACCGCGATGCAGCAGCCCGCGCCGAGGCCCTCGCGCGCAGCGGCATTCGACTCGGGAAATCCGTTCTGATCATGGATCGGATCCAAGAAGAGGCCTCCCAGCAGGCGATCGACAGCCACCAGGACGCCTGGTCCGAGCTCTCAGCGATCGAAATTCCCGGGGGCGACGGGGCGATCTTGAAAATCCGGATCGAAGATTCGGGGACGCTGTTCAACCTCAACTCGATCTTCGACTACGCGGAAGGCGGAGCCCCCTATGCGGAAACCGAGCCCTTTCTGAAGGCGTTCTTCGAAAAGGTCATCGACGAGATGAAAATTCCGCCAGGAGAAAAATACTACGACATTTCCGAACTCAGCGAAGCGCTAATGGACTGGGTCGACGCGGATGGGGTCCGACTCAAAGGCGGGCTGGAGGACACCCATTATCAGCTCCAAGAGCCGCCCTACTGGGCTGCAAACGGGCCACTGATGAGCGTCGACGATCTCTTCCTCATCGAGGGTTTTGACCACCAACTCGTGGAGGCGCTGCGACCCTATATCACGGTGGACCCCTTCGCGGGAGGTGGCGGGATCAATCTCAACACCGCGCCGGCCCACGTGCTCTCGCTGATCTTCTTCAATGACGGGGTCGACGACCGACTCGCCGATAAGGATCGGGTCAAGCGGATCCTGGAAGTCCGCGAGAAGGGCGGACTCATTTGCGGTGAAACGCTCTCGCTCAAGGACTGCACGCCGATAAGCAATATCGTGGAGAATCCGATTTTTCCGCCTCCGACCTATACGGCCAGCGTTTTTACGATCGTGGCCAATGCCCAGGTGGGCGATGTCAGGCGGACCATCGAAGCGGTCGTCAATCGCAGTGTCGATCCGCCGCTGATGCTATCCTGGCGCGTCCGGTGATCGGGGGACACCGATGGCATTCCTGAACAACATTCTCGGGCTGGATATCGGGAGCCACAGCCTCAAGGCCGTGGAATTCCGGCAGACGCTGCGCGGCTTCGAGGCCGTCGCGATGCGCATCCTTCCGCGCGCGGAAAGCGACGCCTCGCGCGCAGAACTGATCCAGCACTTCGTCCGCATGCACCGGCTTTCCACCGACCACGTGATCTGCGCGCTGGCCGGCGATCGACTGTCGACGCGGCGCTTGAGCTTTCCGTTTCGAGACCGCAAGCGACTCAGCCAGGTCGTTCCGTTCGAGGTGGAAGGCGACACGCTGTTCGACCTCGACAATGTGCTGGTCGACTGGGAAATGGTGGGAGGCGATCGAAACCGCGCCGAAGTGATGGCAACGGTCGCGGCCCGCGCCGACGTGTCCGACCTGCTGGCGACGCTTCGCGAGGCACACAGCGAACCCCGAACCGTCGAAGCCGAGGGACTGGTGCTGTGCCACTTGAGCAATCTTTTCGATCTCGGTGGAACGCGTCTGCTGATCGACCTGGGCCACCGCAAGACCACCTGCTGTCTGATCGCAGACGGACAACCCGTGTCGGCGCGGACCTTTCCCATCGCTGGTGCCGCGCTGACCGAAGCGCTCGGCCGCGATCGCGGACTCAGCAGCGGCGATGCGGAGCGTGCGAAATGCGAAGACGGCGTATTTGGCGCCGGCCTGACCGAAGTCCTGCCCGCCACCCGCGCAGCGCTCGACCGCATTGCGCGTGAGATCATCCGAACCATGGGCTCGCTCGAGCCGCAGATTACTGCACTCGAGTCGGGGCCGATCCAGGAACTCACGCTATTCGGCGGAACCGCGCAGCTCGATCGTCTCGACGAATATCTCGCGGCCGCGGTCGGAGTCGGCGCAAAGAAGCTGGGCGCTCCGACGCAGGACTGCGGAAAGGCGCTGACCACCGATACCGACGCAGTCGTCTTTGCGCCTGCAATCGCGCTGGCGATGCGCGGCACCGCACAGGCCAAGACACGCATGGACTTCCGGCAGCATGAGTTCGCGGTTCGACTCGACCTCGGTCGCTATCGGCGCGAACTCTCGTGGCCCCTCGGCCTGGCGGCATCCGCCGTCGCCCTGGGCGTCGTGAACATCGCAACCTCCACCGGCCTCGAAAGCCACCGAGCGAGCCAGCTGGAAGATCAGATCGAACAGCTCTACACAGAGGCCTTTCCCGGCGAGGCGCTACCGGGAAACCCGCTGGCCGCGTTGCGCCAGGAGATCACATCTGCGACTTCCCGCGCTGAATTTCTCGGTGTCTATCGCGGGAATCTCTCCGCACTCGACCTCTTGACCGAGATCTCGAAGCTCGTACCCAAGAACCTGGACGTCGTCTTCGATGAACTCAGCATCGACCGACAAGTCATTCGCATGCGGGTCTACGCCAAGAGCTTCGAATCCGCCGATCGCCTGGGCGCGGAACTCGCGAAATTTCCGCCTTTCGCCCAAGCGCGAATTGGATCGATCGAATCGGACCCGCAACGCGGCGGCAAGCGATTCGACGTCACGGTCAGCCTGGCGCCCCCCGAGGGCTCGGTATGAAGAAGTTGTGGCTCCGATTGCGCACTGCATTCGATGATCTCTCCGAGCGAGAACGCATCCTGGTTTCGATCGTGGGCGCTTCATTCGCCGTTCTCGTGATCTACTTTGGCGTCATTCAGGTGTCACTCGGGCTTCGCAGCGATGCTCAGCAACGACTTACCCAGGCCGAGCAACAGCTCAGGACCATGTCTCGCCTTCGCGGGGAATTCGACGACGTCAACGATCGTCTCACCTCGGTCGAGCAACGGATCCAGACCAGCACACGAGGGAATCTGCGCACCACCCTCGAATCTCTCGCGCAGGCTTCGAAGGTCAAGGTCGAATCGATGGAACCGCAGGCGACACCTTCCAACGATCGCTATCGGGAAACCAAAGTCGAGGTGGAACTCAAGGAAGTCACACTCCAACAGGCCGTGAGCTATCTCCACCAGATCGAGTCGTCGGAACAGGTGCTTTCCGTGAAGAGTCTGCGCATGCGTACGCGCAAGGACAAACCCAGTTTTCTCGACGTGACCTTTACGGTCTCCAGCTTCGAGCCGATCTGAAATGAGTCCGACCACCCACCACCATACCGGCGAAGCGCTGCCGCGACCTCTGATCACGATCGGGGTTCCCTGTGCGGGCGCTTTGCTGATCGCGTTCTTCATGATTCGCGGTTTTCCCTACGACAAGCTCGGCGATTGGATTGCGAACCGGATCGAGCAGAACAACGGCATTCAGTTGGCGATTGGCGACATCGGCCCGACCCTGCAGCTCGCGGGCCCTGCGCTCGAAGCCACGCAGCTGCGGGCGAAGGCCCCGGATCGACCGCCGCAGCAGATCGATCGAGCGCTGATTCGACCCGCCTGGTCGCTGTCCTGGCTCGCCGGCGAGCCGGCCTTCCACATGGAAGTGGAGGGCGCCGCTGGCTACGCGAACGGTACGCTGCGCTGGAACGGTGCCGCGTCCTGGGTGGGATTCATCCGGGACGCTCGGCCCGAGCTGCCCCCAATCGCGGACTGGATTCCGACCGGGCGCCTCGAAGGGATTCTCGAGGCGACGATCGACATTTCGCTGGCCGAACTCGGGCCCGAAGGTGTGATCGAATTCACGGCCCGGGACGGCTCGATCTTCTTGCCGGGTCTTCCCGGCGCCCCGTTGCCGTTCGAGAGTCTCACGGGCGTGGTGAACCTCGGTGGAGACGCCTACGCGAAGCTCGCGTCGCTGAAAGTCGAAGGCCCGGATGTCACCGGTTCTGGCAGCGGCAAGATCGGGCGCGCCGAACGGCTCGAGCAGGCGCCGATCGGATTCGAGTTCGATTTCGTCGTCGGACCCGTGCCGGGCACCGCTTTGCGAGGCGGCGGCGTGACGGTTCACCCCGGGGGCGAAGCGCTCGCAAAAATATCGGGAACGGTCGCGAAGCCAAAAGTTCGCTAGACCCCGGATGCCAGAGCCCATCCAGGGCGATCACGGGGATCCTCCGGCAGATGATGAGGGCCATGAAGGCCGATCAGCTACAACGCGTCTTTCGGATCTTCTCGGATCCAACCCGCGTCCGTATCCTCGCGCTGCTCGAGCGCGAAGAACTCGCCGTCCAGGAAATCATGGCCGTCCTCGGCATGGCACAGTCGCGGGTTTCGAGACACCTCGCGATTCTGCGTGAAGCGGGGCTTCTCAAAGACCGCCGCGACGGAACCTATGCCTTCTACCGGTTCGTCCCGCCGCAGGACGCACCCTGGCGGGATACCTGGGCGTTGGTCGTCGAGAACATGCGCGGCGACGCGACGGCCGAGCGCGACGCCGCGGCACTCGCGCGCGTGATGGAGTCGCGCTCCGAGCGCACCCGCAGCTTCTTCGACTCGGTCGGTCCCGAGTGGGACGCACTTCGCAAAGTCTTCAACGACGACGCGCTGCGCGCCCGCGCGGTCTCGCGGCTGCTCGCTCCGAATCTCCTCGTCGCAGACATCGGCACCGGCACGGGCATCCTCGCGATCGAACTCGCGCGCCTCGGGGTGCGGGTGGTCGCGGTCGACCACTCGGCGCGCATGATCGACGCAGCGCGAACCAAGATTGCAGCCGACCCCGATCTCCGGATCGAATTCCGGCTCGGCGAAGCCAGCGCGTTGCCCCTCTCCGACGCCGAGGCCGACGCCGCGCTCGCGCACATGGTGCTGCATTACCTCCCCTCCCCTTCCGAAGCGATTGCCGAGATGGCGCGGGTCGTCAAGCCAGGAGGCAGCGTCGTCGTCGTCGACTTCGTACCCCATCAGCACGAATGGATGCGCGAGGAACTCGGTGTCAGCTGGCTCGGATTTTCGGCCGACGAAGTCGCGGGATGGTTCCGCACGGTGGATCTGGGCGATTTTCGGTTGGAAGAACACGCGGGGCTTTCATCCGGCCGCGACCTGCCCGCAACCTTCATCGCCTCCGGTCGGCGCGCGAGCTGACGATTGAAGCACTTCCGTGCCGTGCTGTTCGATGCCGCCGGAACGCTGATTGAACTGCGCGAGCCCGTGGGGGAGACCTACGCGCGCGTCGCTCGCCAGCACGGCGTCGACCTCTCGAGCAACCAGCTCGCTGCCGCCTTCCGCGTCGCTTTCAGGGCTGCACCAGCGATGGTGTTTCCGAACGCGCCCCTCGAAGAAGTTCCCGAGCTCGAAAGGGCCTGGTGGCGCGAAATCGTATCGAACACGGTCCGGGCTGCCGACCCCGCCGCCCGATTCGCCGATTTCGATCGCTTCTTCGCGAATCTGTTCGACGAAATGAGCCTGCCGCACTGCTGGCGCGAGGCCCCCGGCGCGCGAAATCTGTTGTTGAAGCTTCGATCGCTGCGCTGGGCCACCGCAATCGTTTCGAATTTCGACCGGCGGCTCCCGGCCATCCTTCGAGCGCTCGCGTTGGTCGATCTGTTCGATGCCGTCGTGTTGTGCTCCGATGCCGGCGTCGCAAAACCCGAGTCCGGCATCTTTCATCACGCACTCGCGCAACTCGGGGTACCCGCCTCGCGAGCCGTCTTCGTGGGTGATGACGACGTGCTGGATATGGAGGGAGCACGGGCTGCCGGGCTGCGGGCGATCGACGTGAAGCGGCTTGCTAAGCTCGATGCGCTCGTGGACCAATTGACGGCGCTTCCGGATTACCCGGGAAACCTGCGAGGAGGATCGCAGCATGGCGAGTAATGAGGGCGGCGAGGTCGCCGTCTCGTTCTTCCGAGATCGCTTCGGGATGGACGATCGAAGACTGACCCGTGCGCTCGATGCGGCCCTGGAACGCGAGGTCGATTATGCGGACCTCTACTTCGAGTACACGGTTCAAGACTCGGTCGCCCTCGAAGAAGGCATCGTCAATGGCGGGAGTCGCCACCTCGAGCAGGGTGTCGGCGTGCGCACGCAGGTCGCTGAACGCCAGGGCTATGCGCATTCCGACGAGGTGACGGTCGAGAACCTCCAACTCGCCGCGGCCACTGCGCGCGCGATCTCCGAAAATCCGAGCCAGACCAATGCCGTCGCCATTCGGGGGATTGCCGCAAACGCGCGCAATCTGTATCCCGTCGAAACTTCTCCCACCGAGATTCCCGTCTCCCAGAAAGTCGAATTGCTCGAAGCGATCGACGCTTACGCGCGCGCACGCGATTCTCGTGTCAAACAGGTCATGGCCAGCGTCGTCACCCAACATCAGAACGTCTTGATCGCAGGGAGCGATGGCGGCCTCAGCGCGGATGTCCGCCCCCTCGTGCGACTGAACGTACAGGTCGTCGCCGAGGACGCGGGTGGCCGACGCGAAATCGGCTATCAGGGAATGGGCGGACGCTACGATTTCCTCCGGCTGCTCGAGGTGGCGACCTGGCGCGAACTCGTCGACGAATCCGTTCGAATCGCTTTGCTGAGCCTCGACGCAAAAGCCTGTCCGGCCGGCACGATGGACGTCGTCCTGGGCCCCGGCTGGCCCGGCATCCTGCTCCACGAGGCGATCGGCCATGGACTCGAGGGTGACTTCAACCGCAAGAAGACATCCGCGTTCACGGACCGCATCGGCGAGCGTGTCGCGAGTGAGGGAGTGACCGTGGTCGACGACGGAACCCTGGAGGAACGGCGCGGTTCGCTCAATGTCGACGACGAGGGAACCCCGAGCCAGCGAACGGTCCTGATCGAGGACGGGATCCTCTGTGGTTACCTCCAGGATCGACTCAACGCGCGCTTGATGGGAATGAAACCGACCGGCAATGGGCGCCGGGAAAGCTACGCCCACATCCCGATGCCACGCATGACCAACACCTTCATGCTCGCCGGAAACGATGACCCCGAGGACATCCTGCGCTCCGTGCAGTCTGGCATCTACGCGGTCTCTTTCGGAGGCGGCCAGGTGGACATCACGAGCGGCAAATTCGTCTTCTCCGTCAGCGAGGCCTACGAGATCCAAGACGGCCGAATTGGCGCCCCGCTCAAGGGCGCGACCCTGATCGGAAACGGACCCGACGTGTTGACCCGGGTTTCGCGCATCGGAGGCGACCTCGAACTCGACCGCGGCGTAGGAACCTGCGGAAAAGACGGCCAGAGCGTTCCCGTCGGCGTCGGCTTGCCGACGATTCGGCTCGATGGAATTACCGTGGGAGGGACGGCTCGTTGAGCGCCGAAGCGCCGCGCGCCACCGTCGAGCGAGCCATCGATCGCGCGCGACGCGCGGGAGCCACCGCTGTCGATGCGATCTTAATCGAAAGCGACAGCGTCGAAGCGCGCGTTCGCGCCGAGCAGATCGAATTCGTCACCCAGGCCCGACAACGGATTCTCGGGATACGCGCACTCGTGTCTGGCGCAGGTGGGTTGCGTTCGGCGAACACTTCGACGAGCGATCTGTCGCCCGAAGCCGTCGACCGGATGGCATCGGAAACCACTGCACTCGCGCGAGCCACCGCAGAGGATCCGACCGCCGGCCTTCCCGAAGACGCGTTCGCGACCGAGATTCCGGACCTCGCGTTGTTCGACCCTGCGGATCGCGACGTCGATGTGAAAATGCGAATCGAGGACGCCCGCGCCGCGGAGGCCGCTGCCCGGAGCGCAGACCCGCGAATCGAGAACTCCGAGGGTTCCCAGATCGGGTCGCGCTTCTCGCACGTCGCCTACGGAAATTCGGCCGGCTTCTTCGGCGAATACGACTCGGCTTCCCACTCGCTGTTTTCCGAACCCGTCGCCAGGAGCAACGGCGGACTCCAGCGCGATTACTGGTACACCGTCGCTCGGCGCTTGTCCGACCTCGAGCCGCCCGACTCGGTCGGCCGCCGCGCCGCCGAGCGCGTCTTGCGCCGACTCGGTGCGAAACGCGTCGCCACCTGTGAAGTACCGGTGATCTTCGATCCGATCACCGCACCGAGCCTGCTGGGCCACCTGATCAGCTGCGTCAATGGCTACGCGGTGTATCGCCAGACCAGCTACCTGGCCGGCAAACTCGGCGAAGCGATCGCTGCGACCTCGATGACCGTGATCGACGATGGCACCCGCCCGGCTGGACTCGGCAGCAAGCCTTTCGACGGAGAGGGGCTGCCGACGCGCCGAACCGTCATCGTCGACCGCGGGCGGCTCTCGAGTTATCTGCTCGACAGCTATTCGGCGCGCAAACTGGGGATGCGATCCACGGGAAACGCGACGCGCGGAGCGGGCAGCCCGCCCGCGGCCGGTTCGACCAATCTCTGGCTCGAACCGGGCCAGCGATCCCTCGACGAGATCATCGCGAGCACCGAGCGCGGGCTTCTCGTCACCGAGTTGATCGGGATGGGATTCAATCCCGTCACCGGTGACTATTCGCGCGGAGCGGCGGGTCTCTGGATCGAAGCTGGCGAGATCGTCCGACCCGTGGAAGAACTCACGATTGCGGGCAATCTCTCTGAAATGCTGATGAACATCGATGCCATCGGATCGGACATTCTGTGGCGCGGCAGTACCGCCTCGCCCTCGGTGCGAATCTCCAAGATGATGGTCGCCGGAGAATAAGCTGTCTCAAACGCCGCAAACGATGCTCGATCTCCGCCTCCCCAACGTGGATCGCTGGTCCGACCGTGTCGTCGTCGCGCTGGGCCAGAACCCCGGCATCTTCACGGGCCCGGGAACCAACACCTATCTCATAGGCACGGGCAGGCGCAGGATTCTGCTCGACACCGGGCAGGGTC
>Ga0326597_10002964_pt1 | contig 24871 bp, 22 predicted proteins | sample RVTome_12_FD_203789 | JGI IMG/M metagenome (GOLD analysis project Ga0326597, IMG submission 203789) | Soil microbial communities from uranium-contaminated site in the Upper Colorado River Basin, Wyoming, United States - RVT100D185 | ecosystem: Environmental > Terrestrial > Soil > Contaminated >... | reverse complement strand
GACCTGCTCGTGGTCGTTCAGGCGACTGAACAGTGCGGACATGGGGCGCTCCTTGTGGTGCCGGGATCGCCGGCGATCGCTCGGGGTGGCGGGTCTCGCCTGACATGGCCAAGCGGATGGCGGGCCGCCCGGGGATCGCCCGAGTCGGCCGAAGCGAGGGTAGGTCTCCGCGCAGCGCCCTGTCGGGCCTACAGTGCTTGATCGCGCGTCCCCGGTCGCATGGTTGGGGACGCAGGACGCCGGGGCATGGTCGGCACCTGTCCAGGCGGATTGGGGGAACGATGGACGACGAGGCGAGCACCGTGGAGGCACCACCGGGAACGACGGGGGGCGCCGAGGCCGACGGTCGACGGGCCGGGCCGCCTGGCGGTGATCCCGATCCCTTGGCGGGGTTGCCAGCGCAGACCGCGTGGCCTGACGCCGACCGAGGAGTCAACGCGCACGCGGGCCGGAGCACTGGCGATGACGGGCCGGGTGCCGCGGTCAGCGCTGCCGACGTCCACGACGATGGCGATGATCTCCCGATCCCGGAGGGTGGCCTTCTGACGCCGGGGCACGTGGCCCGCCTGTTCGGAGTGGATCCCAAGACCGTGTCGCGCTGGGGCCAGCAGGGACGCCTGCCCATGCGTCGGACCCTGGGCGGCCATCGCCGGTTCCCGGCCGAGGAGGTCTACGCCCTTCTGGAACAGACCCGCGGTCGTTCTGACTGATTCTGCGCTGGTCTGGCCAAGGGGCTGGGTCAGGCCAGGAGCGCTGCGTACCGGCTGAGGTCGACGTTGCCGCCGGACAGGATCACGCCGATGCGCAGGTCGGGTGTCAGGTCGCCAAGCGCGCCGACTGCGGCCCGCAGCGCGGCCAGTCCCGCGGCGCCTGACGGCTCGACGACCAGTTTGCAGCGTTGCGCCAGGAACCGCATGGCGTCGATGACCTGTTCCTCGGTGACGCCCACGGCCGAGCCGCCAGTGGCCGCGAGCACCTGGGTCGCAAGCGCGCCGATGCAGGTGGTCTGCTGGCCATCCATGATCGTGGTCGGCACGGCGACGGTGACGGGGTGCCCGGCGACGAGGGCGTCGCGCGCCGCATGCCGCACCTCCGGTTCTGCTGCCACCACGCGACCCGGTGGGTCCTGAGCGGCGGCGACCAGGGCGCAGCCGGCAGCAAGTCCGCCGCCGCCGATCGGCACGACAATGAGGTCGAGGCGGCCGACCTCCTCGACGAGTTCGAGCGCTGCGGTTGCCTGTCCGGCGATCACGTCGGGATGGTCGAACGGGGGAATGATCGTGGCGCCACGGTCGGCGGCCAGCTTGGCGCCGATGGCTTCGCGGTCGTCGCGGTAGCGGTCGTAGGTCACCACCTCGGCGCCATAGCCGCGCGTCGCGGCCAGTTTCGCGGGCGGAGCGTCCGACGGCATCACGATCGTCGCCGTCGTGCCGAGCAGCTGGGCTGCCAGGGCCACGGCCTGCGCGTGGTTGCCGGACGACCAGGCCACCACACCGCGCCGGCGGGTGTCGTCGGCCAGGGCGGCGATCGCGTTGTAGGCACCGCGGAACTTGAAGGCGCCAACGCGCTGCAACGTCTCGACCTTCAGGAAGACCTGGGCGCCGACCTGCTCATCCAGCGTGCGCGACGTCACCACCGGTGTTCGGTGGGCGACGCCGGCAAGCCGGCCGGCAGCGGTGACGACATCGGCGATCGTGGGCGGCCGGACCGTGGCGTTGGCGGTCATCCGAACTCAGCGCGGTCGCGGACGCTGTCGGCCCAGGCGCGGTCGCGCACGGACACGAGGGTGCGCATGATTCGATGCCATTCGGTCTTCTCCGACCCGAGCAGCCACGTTTCGGCGTCGTGGCGCAGGACCTCCTCTGCGTGCTCGCGCAGTTCTGGCTGGTCGACATAGCGCGCCAGGTCGGCGAGGTCGGCGTGGACGCGCAGGCGCTCCTCGAAGTCGTGGTCGTCGTCCGGTGCGTAGGCGGCCAGCAGCAGCGCGGGCGCGTCCGGGTCGTCGTGCAGGCACAGCGCCGCCGTGTGCATCGCCATGTTGAGCTGGCGTTCTGCATGCGCAGCTCGGGTGAACGTCGCCAGCCGGGCCGCGCGCTCCGGGCCGGGCTCCTCCTTGTCGAAGGCCTTGAAGTCCTTCAACATCTGGCGGCGAGCCTTGTCCGGGTCGACCGGTTTGAAGTTGGCGCGCACGGTCCTGAACCCCCTCGCAGATCACGCGTTCGAGGCTATCCCCGCGAAAGCCCGGCCGGTCGCGCTGCGGGACAGACCGCGGTCAGGGGCACACGACCCGCAACCAGGTGTAGGGATTGACGGCGGCACCGCCGCCGGGATGGACCTCGAAGTGGACGTGGGGTGCTGACCATTGCGCGTTGCCGGTCGAGCCGTTGTAGGCCAGCAGTTCGCCGGCTTCGACCCAGCGGCCCGCGTAGATGCCAGACGCGTAGCCGTCGAGGTGGGCGTAGTAGTAGCGGTGGCCGTCGTTGCCACGCAGGTAGAGCGTGCGACCGCCCAGCCCGCTGAAGCTCATCCGCTCCACCCGTCCCGTCACGAACGCGTAGACGCGGACGCCGCGCGGCGCCATCACGTCGGCGCCCTTGTGGCGTCGGCCGCCTGAACGCGGAGCGCCCCACGAGTTCGTGTAGCGGTAGACGCCGCGATCGAAGATGCAGGCGTAGGTGCCGTTCTGGACGCCGTTGCGGATGATCTGCTGGCGGGCCCGCAAGGCCCGGACCTCGCGGACCTGGGACGACACCCGGTTCAGTCGGTCCTCGAGGTCCGCCTGTCGCGTCGCCAGGCGCTCTCCGACGACGGCGATGCGGTCGACCCGGTCGGCCAGGATGCGTTCCGTGGACGCCAACGAGTCGCGCAGTCCGCGAGCCTCCTGCATTGCTGCCACGGTGCGGGACTCGACGATGGCCAGGATGCTCGCTCGTTCGGCGATGCTGCCCGTTCCGCCGAACATGGCAACCATCGGCGGGGGGTTGCCACGCTTCCAGCGCGAACGGACGCTGTCCTGCAGCTGCTCCTGCGCGTCCCCCAGCCGCTGGGTGAGGTCGGCTCGGTGGTCCATCAGCCCGTCGACCTCGGCCTCCAGTTCGAGCTCGGTGGCCAACGCGGATTCCAGCTCGGCGATGATGCCGTCGATCTCGGCGTTGAGGGCAGCCTGCTCCGCCTCCAGCTGCTCGAGGTCCTGCGCCGACGCCGACACTGGGACCGTCACGCTCAGCAGCGCGGCGACGAGCAGCAGGGACAGATGACGACGGATGGACACGGCGGGGGAACCTGAGGTTGAAGCGTTCGGGGTCCGGGCCACCGTATCCGTGGTGGTTGTCGGACCGCGAAGCAGCGACGGCCTCCGCGTACGACCGGGCCGGGTTGTGGTGCGGGCCTCAGCGGGCAGCTGAGCGCAGCCGCTGCAGCCATGCCTCGGTCACGTCACCTCCGCGACAGGCCACCTCGGCCAGGTCGGTGCGACCCCACACGCCCAGCAGCAGGTCCTGCGCGGTTGCGCAGGCCTCATGGTCCACGGCCGGTGCTGCCAACGGGTCACCGAGGTGTTCGGCATGGAAGTGGTCCGCGTCCGCGGTCAACAGCCATCGGTCCCCGGTGTCCGTCGCGGTCAGCAGCATCGGCGGGGCGGCAACGCGCATGACCCCGTGTTCGTCGCGGGCCTCGGCGTAGACGGACAGGAACTCGTCGACGCCGTCGGCTGCGAACGTCGGGTCGAACGGGCCCAGGTGGCCGGCGGCCAGCTGCCCGTCCCAGCGGTGCACGGAGGTCTCCTGGGCCATGCGCCGGAACCAGTAGGCCGCTGGGCCCTTGCCCCAGTGGGTCCACATCACCGCGTCCGGGTCGGTTCGAGCGAACACGTCGACCAGGAAGCGCGCTTGCTCGATGGCCCAGGCGGCCAGTGCGTCAGGCGCCTGCGGATCGTCAAACTCGACCGTCTCGCGGGTTGGTGCCAGATGACCCACGTTGACCGCGCACCACTGGTGCAACTGCGCGACGTGGCGCAGGAGGTCCGCGTTCGTCCAGGCCGGGCAGGTAGGCACGTCGGCCGTGGGCGCGGACATGGCGGCGTCGATCAGCCGAGCGGCGTCGTCGCGCAGGTGGTCGATGTAGCGACTGGGGGAAAGCATGCGAGTGTCGCCTCCTGTGGCGGAGGTGCAGCATGCCGCGCCCTGTCCGCGGGTGTCGGGTGTGGCGGCCCGAGGGCGATGCGTGCGCCCTCGCACGGCGCGTCGGCCCCGCGAAGCACTACCGTCGGCAGCCACCGTGACGGGAGCCGGCTGTGGCCGAACTGCGCGAATCCCAGGCCTTCACCGACCGACCGATCATCACCGATGGCCTGCCCACCCACTATCCGGACATCGACCCGCTGGAGACCAGCGAATGGCTCGAGTCCTTCGACGCCGTGGTCGGCGCCGAGGGCAAGGCCCGTGGTCGTTACCTGCTGCTGAAGGTCCTGGAGCGGGCTCGTCAGCACAACATCGGGATCCCCTCGTTGACGTCGACCGACTACGTCAACACGATCGCGGTCGACCGAGAACCACGCTTCCCCGGTGACGAGGCGCTGGAACGACGCATCCGTTCCTACATCCGCTGGAACGCCGCGGTCATGGTGCATCGAGGCAACACCAGCCACGGCGTCGGCGGCCACATTGGCACCTACGCATCCGCGGCGCACCTCTACGAGGTCGGCTTCAACCACTTCTTCCGGGGCAAGGACCACCCTGGCGGAGGTGACCACGTCTTCATCCAGGGCCACGGGTCGCCCGGTGTGTATGCCCGCGCCTACCTCGAAGGTCGGTTGACGACGGATCAGATGGACCGGTTCCGGCGCGAGGTCGAGCCCGGCGGGCTGTCCAGCTACCCGCACCCTCGGCTGATGCCTGACTTCTGGGAGTTCCCCACGGTGTCGATGGGCTTCACCGCCATCAACGCGATCTACCAGGCCCGCTTCAACCGCTACCTGCACGGCCGTGGGCTCAAGGACACCTCCGACCAGCGGGTGTGGGCGTTCATGGGCGATGGCGAGACCGCCGAGCCGGAGAGCCTGGGCGCCCTGACCATCGCTGCACGCGAAGGCCTGGACAACCTCACCATCGTCATCAACTGCAACCTGCAGCAGCTGGACGGCCCTGTGCGCGGCAACGGCAAGATCATCCAGGAGCTCGAAGGCGTGTTCCGCGGTGCCGGCTGGAACGTGCTCAAGGTCGTGTGGGGTCGCGGCTGGGACCCGCTGTTGGCGCGCGACGTGGACGGCGTCCTGGTCAACCGGATGAACGAGGTGCCGGACGGCCAGTTCCAGACCTACTCGGTCAAGCCCGGCGACTACATCCGCGAGCACTTCTTCGGCGTGGATCCGCGCCTGCGCGCCATGGTCGAGCCCCTGAGTGACCAGGACATCGAACGGCTGCCGCGTGGCGGGCATGACGTCACCAAGGTCTACAGCGCCTTCAAGGCCGCCACGGAGCAGCACGGGTCCCCGACCGTCATCCTGGCTCACACGATCAAGGGTTGGACGCTGGGTCCGGACTTCGAGGCGCGCAACGCCGTCCACCAGATGAAGAAGCTGACGGTCGAGGGCCTGAAGACGTTTCGGGACCGCCTGGACCTGGACATCTCCGATGCGGAGATCGAAAGTGACCTGCCCCCCTACGCCCACCCGGGTGAGGACAGTGACGAGATCGCCTACCTGCGCCAGCACCGCGCCGCGCTGGGCGGCCCCGTGCCCCAACGGCGGGTCAACTTCGCCCCACTGAAGCTGCCCGAACCGAACCTGTATGAGGCGCTGAAGAAGGGCTCGGGCAACCAGGAGGTCGCCACGACGATGGCGATCGTTCGGCTGTTCAAGGACCTGGTCCGCAACAGGGACGTCGGCGAGCGCCTCGTCCCGATCATCCCCGACGAGGCTCGCACCTTCGGCATCGACTCGCTGTTCCCGAAGCTGAAGATCTACGACCCCCTGGGCCAGAACTACGAGCCGGTCGACGCCGACCTGTTGCTGTCCTATGTCACTGCCACCAACGGTCAGATCCTGCACGAGGGCATCACCGAGGCGGGCTCGATGGCCAGCTTCCACGCTGCCGGTTCGGCGTACGCGACGCACGACATCGCGATGATCCCGCTGTACTTCTTCTACTCGATGTTCGGGTTCCAGCGGACCGCCGACCAGATCTGGTCGGCCGCCGACCAGCGCGCCCGCGGGTTCCTGATCGGGGCGACCGCCGGCGGCACGACGCTCAACGGTGAGGGCCTGCAGCACCAGGACCGCCACAGCCACCTGATCGCGATGAGCAACCCCGCCGTCGTCGCCTATGACCCGTCGTTCGCGTATGAGATCGCGATCCTGGTCGAACACGGCCTGGAGCGCATGTACGGCGAGCACAGCCAGCACCGCATGGACGACGAGTACCCGGGCAACTCCTCCGACGTCATCTACTACCTGACCGTCTACAACGAGCCGCTGGTCCAGCCCCCGATGCCGGAGGGGCTCGACCCGGAGCAGGTCATCAAGGGCCTGTACCGCTACCGGCCGGCGACGTCGGGCGAGCACGAGGCCCACATCCTGTCCAGCGGCACGATCATGTTCCAGGCCCTGCGCGCCCAGGAACTGCTCGCCGCCGACTGGGACGTGGCGGCCAACGTGTGGTCAGCACCCGGCTGGAACGAGCTCCTGCGCGACGGCGGAGCGTGCGACGCGTACAACCGCATGCACCTCGAGGGAGAGCAGCGCGTCCCGTGGGTGACCGAGGTGCTGGCTGGAACATCCGGCCCGTACGTGGCTGTGACGGACTGGATGAAGGCAACGCCGACCCAGATCGCCGATTGGATCCCCGGCGATTACGCGGTGCTGGGCACAGACGGCTTCGGCCGCTCCGACACCCGCGAGCAGTTGCGGCGCCTGCACCACATCGATGCGGAGTCGGTTGCGGTCGCCGTCCTGGCCATGCTGGTCAAGCAGGGCACGCTGGACGCCAGCATCGTCACCAAGGCCGTCGAGCGCTACGGCATCGACCCGGAACGCCTCGCCGACCTCGACTGAGGCGGCGGCCGTGCGGTCAGGTGGGTGGCCGTGCGGTCAGGTGGGTGGCCGTGCGCTCAGTTGGGTGGGGCCGGGAGTGGGGCGAGGCGGCGTGCCTTGACCGCGACGTGCAGTTGCAGGCGGGCCTCGGGGTCGTCCATCCGGTCGCCCAGGACTTCGCGCAGGCGACGCAGGCGGTGGCGCAGGCTCTGCGGGTGCAACGACATCGTCCGGGCGGCCTCGGTCACTGCGCCGGCGTGGTCGAGCCACTGCTCCAGGGTCTCCATCAGCATCTCGCGCCGGCCGTCGGGCAGGGCGTCGAGGTCAGCCAGCACCTGATCGGCCAGGTCAGTGGTGGACATGGTTCCCAGGAACACGCGGTCCAGGACGCTGTGCTCGGAATTCAGGGTGGTGCGACCGCGTCGGCGGGCGGCCTCCGCTGCGTCGCGCGCCTCGGCAAGGCTCTCGCGCAGGCCCTGCGTGCCGCGGTGGCGCCGACCGATCCCAAGCACGGCCCCCGGGGGCGGCGCCGGCATCTCGTCGTCCGTCCCCAGCGCCAGCACGACGGCTCCCTCGAGGATGGCCGAGGCGCCGGCCAGGCCGCGGTTCATGCGGGCATCGGACACACTGCGGCGAAGGGCTGGCAAGGCGATGCTGCCGACGGTCGTCGGCGCGTACCAGCCCACGCGCCAGTCCTCGAAGACCGCCAGGCCAAGGGCGCGGGCGGCCCGCATGGCGTCCTCCACCTTGACGGGTTGGCTCAGCAGGCCGCGAAGGAACACCCGCTCCGCGTCCTGGCGCTGGAGCCAGATCCGGTCCCCTTCGAGGTAGGCGGTGGTGACGCCGCGCGACAACTCGGTGATGACGTGCACGCCGAGGTGCGACAGCTCCAGGCCGATCCCGGGGTCGGTCAGTTCGCCGTCGTCGGCCGTGCGGTGCAGTTCCCACCACAGGGTCTCCTGCGACACCTGGAACACCTCCAGCATGTCCTCCAACGTGATGCCCAACTCGGTGCGCGGGACGCAGAGCTCGACCAGGTCGCGCAGCTCGGCGCGCGTCGCCGGCCGCTGTTCGGTGAATGACGTCACGATGGTGTCAACGATCCGGCCGACGACGGCGGTCACCAGCGGCCGGAACTCCTCGCCAACGGCCGTGAACGCGGGGACGCGTGTGAACAGGTCGTCGACGACGTGACCAGTGAGGACATCGACGCGGCCGGACAGGTCCGGCGGCGCTCCGCTGCGTCGCCGCAGCCGGGCCGCAAGTCGGCGACCGGGCGCGCGTCCGTCTCCTGACCTGGATCGGGGGTCGGCGGCTGCCGGGTCGCGTTCGGCGTTCGGTGAGGCACTCATGGGGGCGATCCCATCAGCATTGGCGTCTCATGTCAACGGACAGAAGCCAACTTCATCACATCGTGATGATGATGGGTCACGGTGACCCGACCAACATGGCGGGCAGCCGAGACGGTCCCAGCCTCGCCGCACACGCACCGATGGGTTGCCTGCGCGACCGTGACCGTCGGGCACCTCCCACGCACCCGATTGACAGGACGCTGCCCAGTGGCACCCCGGATCGCCTTCGTCTTCCCCGGTCAGGGCTCGCATCGCCCCGACATGGCGTCGGCCTTCGGCTCAGCCGGTCGCGCTGTGGTGGAACGGTTGGGTCGCGCGGCAGGGCTCGACCTCGCCGCGCTGGCGGATGACGCGGATGCCTGCGCCGCGACGTCAATCGGTCAGCCGGCGCTGCTCGCGACCTCCTTGGCGGCCCTGGTCGCCTTGGCAGACGCCGGGATCCAGCCCGACGTCGTCGCGGGCCACTCCCTTGGCGAGGTGACGGCAGCGGTCGCGGCTGGCGCGATTGGCCCGGACGACGGGGCGCGCGTGGTGGCGGAGCGTGGTCGCGCAATGGGCGCCGCCTGCGCCGCCACTCCGGGCGGGATGGCTGCCGTCGTTCGCGTCGACCTCGCCGAGGTCGCTGAGGTGTTGCGCAACCATCCCGAGGTGGCCATCGCCAACAACAACGCGCCCGGTCAGCTCGTGCTCGCGGGCCCGGTGCGCGCGCTCGCCGATGCGCTGGACGACGTCGGTCGGGTCGGTGGCCGTGCCATTCCCCTACGGGTCGAGGGGGCCTTCCACTCCCCGGCCATGGCCCCCGCCGTGGTTGCACTGGCCCAAGCGCTGGAGCGCGTGCCGATGAGCGACCCAACGGTGCCGTTGATCACCGGCGTGTCCGGACAGGTGCTGCATCGGGGCGACGACGTCAAGCGCAACCTGGTCGACGGGATCCTGGCGCCGGTGCGCTGGGTCGCGGTCTTCGACCAGCTGATCGCCATGGGAACCGAGGTGCTGGTCGAGGTCGGGCCGGGGGGTGTCCTGGCGGCCTTGGCCCGGCGCGCCGACCGTGGCCTCGTCGTCCACTCGGTCGCGAGGACGCAGGACGTCGCGGATCTCGCCGCGTCGCTGGGGCAACCGACCGCGCTGGTCACGGTCTGAGCCGGCCGCGCACCGCCACGGTCAGCGACCCCAAACAGCTTCAGCACAACAGGACGTGCCACCCATGATCCCGATCCCCGCATGCCGCGTGCTCGTCGCACCCCGCGATGGCCGACTCTCCTCCCACCTTGCCGATGGCGCCACGGTCGAGTTGGGGGACGTCATCGGAACGCTGGAGTCCAACGGCGGCGTCACCCGCCTGGTGGCCCCGGAGCGTGGACGCGTTGGCGGCGCGCTGGTGAGTCTGCGTCAGAGCGTGGCGGCCGGTGAGGGCGTGCTTTGGCTGGCGCGCGCGTGACTCACACCCTCCTCGACACCGCCCTCTGGGACACCACGGAAACGCGGGTGGCGTCGCCCGAGCGCGCGTTGGCTCCCGAGGTCCGACGTGGACCCGTGCCGCGACCGGGCAGCCTGCCCTTGGCGATCGCCGGTCTGGGCACGGCCCTGCCGACGCGTGTGGTCACCAACGAGGAGCTTGCGGCGCGGCTGGACACCAACGACGAGTGGATCCGATCGCGGACGGGCATCGAACGACGCCACGTCATTGGCCCGACCGAATCGACAACGACGCTGGCGATCGCCGCAGCCCATGCCGCGCTGGCGGACGCGCAGATCGCGGCCGCCGACCTTGGCGCCATCGTCGTTGCCACGTCGACGCCCGACACGCTCCTGCCTGCGACCGCGCCGGCCGTCGCCGCGGCCTTGGGCTGCGAGGCATTCGCCTTCGACCTCAATGCGGCGTGCGCAGGCTTCGTGACCGCACTCGCGACCGCGGCGGGCCTGTCGGCCATGGTGGAGGGTCCGGTTCTGGTGGTGGGTGCCGACAGCATGACCGGCTGCGTTGACCCCGAGGACCGCACCACCGCGGTGCTGTTCGGTGACGGCGCCGGTGCCGTGGTCCTGGTCGCTGACGAAGCTGGCGAACTGGGTCCCTTCGACCTGGGCAGTGACGGGACCCAGCGCGAGTTGCTGCACATTCCGCCCGGCCAACTCCACGTGATCATGCAGGGGCGCGAGATCTACCGACGCGCTGTGGCCCGGATGGCCTCGTCGTCGCTCGCAGTCCTGGACCGCGCCCAGCTGACGGTCGCCGACGTCGACCTGGTCGTCGCCCACCAGGCCAACCGACGCATCCTCGATGCGGTCGCGGCCCGGATCGGCGTGGATGCCGATCGGGTGCACGTCTCGGTCGACCGCCACGGCAACACGTCCGCAGCATCGATCCCGCTGGCGCTGGCTGACGCGCGCGACGCAGGCCGTCTGCGACCCGGGACCACCCTGTTGCTGACCGCATTCGGGGCCGGCCTGACGTGGGGGTCAACGCTGCTCACGTGGCGAAGCGCTGCCTCTGCGCAGGCACCGAAGAACGACCAGACACCCGACACCGTCCAAATCGGTTGGAGGCATGACCATGGCTGACACCGTCGCAATCGTCTCTGGCGGATCCGGGGGGATCGGCGCTGCGACCTGTCGTGCTCTGGCCGCCGCCGGTCACATCGTGCTGGTCGGCTACAGCGGCAATGCGGCCGCAGCACTCGTTGTCGTGGAGGCGTGTGACGGGAAAGCCGAGGCGCTCCACCTCGACGTCACCGACGAGGCGAGTGTCGACGCCGCCGTCGCGCGAGCCGGCGATCTGGGCTCCCTCGCTGTCGTCGTCAACAACGCGGGCGTCGCGCATGACGACCTGCTCCTGCGTGCCTCGACGGAATCGTTTGACCAGACGTTGGACGTGAACCTGCGGGGCGCGTGGCTGTTGAGTCGCGCCGCGATGCGGCCGATGCTGCGCGCTCGGCACGGCCGGATCGTCAACGTCTCCAGCATCGTTGCCCTGCGCGGCAACGCCGGCCAGACCGCCTACGCAGCCAGCAAGGCTGGCCTGATCGGCCTGACCAAGTCGCTGGCGCGGGAAGTGGCGCGCAAGGGCGTCACCGTCAATGTCGTGGCACCGGGCTACGTCGCGACCGCGATGACCGAGGCCTTGGACGACAACGCTCGGGCAGCGCTGGCAGGCCTGGCGCCGACCGGCCGTGCCGTGACCGCGGACGAGGTGGCAGGCGCCATCAGCTTCCTGGCCTCAGACGCCGCCGGGGCCATCACCGGCGCGGTGCTGCCCGTCGACGGCGGCGCGGCCATCTGACCCGCAAGAACGCTTTCCATCGGTCCGGCGCGGCTGCATCCCCCGACGCGGCCGCGCCGGACCCCTCCACCCCGACCGAGCCAAACGCACCACCAACCAACGCACCACCAACCAACGCACCACCAACCAACGCACCACCAAACAGGACAAGGAGCCATGACCATGGCGCAGGACCACACCACCACGCTGTTCGCCATCCTCACCGACACGTTCGCTGTCCCGGTTGACGAGCTCACACCGTCCGCGACGTTCGAGTCGCTTGGCCTGGACTCGCTCGACTTGGTCGAGATCACCCTCATCCTCGACGAGCAGTTGGGCGTCAAGCTTGAGGACGCCGACCTCGAGGACATCGTCACGCTCGCTGACGCCATCGCGGCGATCGACGCCAAGCAGGTGCTGGCGTGACCGACGCGCCCAACCACCGCGAGGTCGTCGTCACCGGCATGGGCGTGATCACGCCCGCCGGTCGCGGCGTGGCTGATGCCTGGGACGGAGTGCGCAGCGCCAAGCCCGCCGCCGCGATCGACCAGACGCTTGCCAGCGAAGGGGCACCCGTGACCCTCGCCTGCCGCGTCCCGGCGTTCGACGCCGACGCGGAGCTTGGGCGCGGTGCATCGCGCCGGCTGGACCGGTTCACTCACCTCGCCCTGATTGCCGCCTTCGAGGCGCTGGAACAGGCTGGGCTGCGTGACGCCACGACCGGTGAGCCGGCCAGCCAGGCCGTCGACTGGGACCGCGTCGGCGTGCTGCTCGGCAGCGGCATCGGCGGTGCTGAGACGTGGGCGTCCGAGTACGCCTCGTTCCACGAGCGCGGTCCGGCACGCACCAGCCCGATGTTCATCCCCAAGATGCTCTCGAACACGGCGGCCGGGATGATCTCGATCCGCTCGGGTGCTCGCGGTCCGAACATGACGGTGAACACCGCGTGCGCGGCGGGTGCATCGGCCATCCACCTGGGTCGCGACCTGATCCGGTCAGGCCAGGCCGACGTCGTCATCGTCGGTGGCGTCGAGGCCGGGATCACCACGCTGGCCGTCAGTGCGTTCGCCCAGATGGGTGCCCTGTCGCGCAACGACGACCCGACCACAGCCTCACGCCCATTCGACGTTGCCCGCGACGGCTTCGTCATGGGCGAGGGAGCCGGAATCCTCGTCCTGGAGTCGGCGTCGCATGCGCAGGCGCGTGGGGCGGTCGCACTGGCGCGGGTCGCCGGCTGTGGCGCGAGCGCAGACGCCCACCACCAGACCGCACCGCCCGAGGACGGCGCCGGTGCCGTGCTCGCCATGCGTCGGGCCCTCGCCGACGCGGGCGTCGAGCCCTCGGCCGTCGGGCACGTCAACGCCCATGGCACATCCACGCCGCTCAACGACGCGGCCGAGGCCGGCGCGCTGGGCGTGGTGTTCGGCGACCACCTCGGCGAGGTTGCTGTCACGTCGACCAAGGGCGTGACCGGTCACCTGCTGGGAGCAGCTGGTGCCGTCGAGGCCGTCTTCGCGATCCAGGCGTTGCGTGACGGGGTCATCCCGCCCACGGCCGGTCTGCGCGATGTCGATCCGGCGATCCCCCTCGATCTGGTCGTGGGCGAGGCGCGGCCGGTCGTCGGCCTGACCCACGCGCTGTCGAACTCGTTCGGGTTCGGCGGCCAGAACGCCTCGCTGCTGTTCGCCACGGCCTGAGCGCCTCCCACCGCGCAATCCAGTCCAACCTGACGCGAACCACCCAGAGCGACGCCCGGAGCACCCATGGCAGCCGAGACCCTGCACGCCGAGACGCCCGCCACCGACCTGCGCCTGCCCCGCGACGGTGACCAGGCGCGGGCACGGCTGGCGGCCCTGCTGGACACGGGAACGCTGGTCGAGGTCGGTTCGCAGCGCCACCACGACGCCACGGGCTTTGGCCTGGAACGCAAGCGTCCCGACGGTGACGGCGTGGTGGCCGGGACCGGGTCGATCGCCGGGCGTGCCGTCAACGTCTACGCGCAGGACCGGTCTGTGTTGGGTGGCTCCCTGGGTGAAGCCCACGCGGACAAGATCGCCCGCGTCGTCCAGGGGGCGGTGCGCGGGGGCGTCCCGGTCGTTGGGATCAACGATTCCGGCGGAGCGCGTATCCAGGAGGGCGTCGCAGCGCTGGACGGCTACGGCCGGGTGTTCGCGGGCAACGTCGCCGCCAGCGGCCGGGTGCCGCAGATCGCGGTGCTGCTCGGGCCGTGTGCCGGCGGCGCGTCGTACTCGCCGGCACTCATGGACTTCGTGATCATGAGTGACGAGGCGACGATGTTCCTGACCGGCCCGCGCGTCGTGAAAGCCGTCACGGGCGAGGACGTCTCGGCCCGCGACCTCGGCGGGCCGGAGGTCCACACCCAGCGATCGGGCGTGGCGCACTTCCACGTCCCCGACGACGCGGCCGCGTTCACGTTGGTCCGCGACCTGCTGTCCCATCTGCCCCAGTCGGCCGACGAGAAGCCGCCGGTCGTGGCACCCGAGCCGCCCAAGGACGTCGACCTGGCAACGCTGGTCCCGGCCGATGACCGCCAGCCCTACGACGTCCGCGACGTGATCGCCGGCATCGTCGACGGAGGCCGCCTCCTTGAGGTCCAGGCGGGCTGGTGCCGCAACCTCGTCATCGGGCTGGCCCGGGTCGACGGCCACACCGTGGGCGTGGTCGCGAACCAGGCCAACTGGCTGGCGGGCACGCTGGACGGCACAGCCAGCGAGAAGGGAGCCAGGTTCGTGCGCTTCTGCGATGCATTCGGCATCCCGCTGCTGGTGCTGGTTGACGTGCCGGGCTTCCTGCCCGGGTCGTCGCAGGAAGTCGGCGGCGTCATCCGCAAGGGCGCGAAGCTCCTGCACGCGTTCACCAACGCGACGGTTCCGCGCGTCAGTGTCGTTCTTCGCAAGGCATTCGGTGGCGCCTACATCGTCATGAACTCGCGCTCCATCGGCGCCGACGCGGTGCTGGCGTGGCCCGGGGCAGAGCTTGCCGTCATGGGTGCCGAGGGAGCAGCCGACGTCATCTTCCGGCGTCAACTGGACGCCGAACCCGAGCGGCGCGACGAGCTGGTCGCCGGATACCGCGCCGACGCGATGCAGGTCGAGCTGGCCGCGCGGCGCGGCAGCGTCGACGAGGTCATCGACCCCGCCGACACGCCTCGGGCCGTGCGCGCCCTGTTCGCCTCGCTGCACGGCGCCCGCAGGCCCGGCTTCGTCCACGACAACCTCCCCCAATGACGGCCATGACCACCCCCGGTTCGACGAGCGCTGCCACTGGCGCCGCCACTGCCGCTGCGTCGGGTCTGCCACGCCATCTTGATGCCGGGCTGCCGGCGCCTCCCCGCGCCGATGCATGGTGGCGTCGTGCGGCCGCGGTCGCGTTCGGCGCCTGGCTGCGCGTGGATGCCGAGGGCGCCCACCACGTCCCCGCGACCGGTGGTGTCCTCATCGCGGCGTCGCACGCCAGCCACGCCGACTCGCCCACGCTCGGCCTGGCGATCGATCGGCCACTGTCGTTCCTCGGTGACGAGAAGCTGCAGTCCTGGCCGATCATCGGGCGCCACTTCCCCACGATGGGGCTGGTCCCGGTGGACCGTGGTCGCGCGGACCTCGACGCCCTCGGCCACCTCGCGGCACTGCTGGAACTCGGCCATGCCGTTGTGGTCTTTCCCGAGGGATCCCGCACCCGCGACGGCGCCGTGCACCGGCCACGGTCGGGCGTGGCGCGTCTTGCTGCCGCCACCGGCGTGCCCGTTGTGCCGGTCGGCCTGGACGGCACCGCGGCGGCGTGGCCGGTCGACGGTCGGCCCCGGCTCGGCCGCCCGGGGGTGAGGGTCCGCATCGGCGCGCCGATGATCGCGCCGGCCGACAACCCGGCCGACCGTCGACGCTTCGCCGCCGAGTTGCACGACCACCTCGTGGCACTGTCCGGTCGCCCGCGTGCGGACACGTTTGCGTCGATTGGCGCCCCACGATGACCGCACCAGCCATCGCAGCGGCCACGCCGACCGCCTTGTCCCGGTCCGTGGCTCCCACCGTGCCGGACCTGGCCGGCGTCAGGGTCGGCTGCGACGTGGTGGACGTCGATGCCCTGGCGCGCCGACTCGAGCGCACGCCCGATCTCCTGCACCGTCTGTTCACGGAGGCAGAGGTCGCGGATGCGATGCGCGGCAACACGCCAGTGTCGTCACCCGTCGCGACGCGCCGGCTGGCGGCGCGGGCTGCCGCCAAGGAGGCTGCCTACAAGGCGCTCGGCATGCCCGGGCTGGGCTTTGGTGATGTCGAGGTCCGTTGCGACCCGACGGGCGCCCCCCACCTGTGGCTGTTCGGCGAGGCGCACCCCGCAGCCGTGAGCCTTTCCCACGACGGCTCCGTCGCCATGGCCGTCGTCGCCCTCCTCGTCACCGACCTTCCCAAGGAATGACCATGCTGTTGCACGACAAACGCCTGCTCGTGACCGGTGTACTCGACCCGCGCTCGATCGCGTTCCACGTCGCCCGGCTGGCCCAGGAACAGGGCGCCGAGGTGGTCCTCACGGGCTTTGGTCGTGGGCGACGGCTGACGGAGCGGGCCGCCAAGCGCTTGCCCAAGCCTGTCGACATCCTGGAGCTCGACGTCACCAACGACCAGGACATCGCCAACGCCGCGAAGGACCTGACCGAGCGCTGGGGTCGCCTCGACGGCCTGGTCCACGCCGTGGCGTTCGCGCCGTCGTCGTGCCTCGGTGGCGGCTTCCTCGATGCTCCCTGGGAGGACGTGGCGACGGCCGTGCACGTGTCGACCTATTCGCTGCCGGCCCTCGCCCGAGGTTTCCGGTCCCTGTTGGCGGCCGCCCCCGCGGGGGCGTCGATCGTGGGCCTGGACTTTGACGCCACGGTGGCGTGGCCGGGCTACGACTGGATGGGCGTGGCCAAGGCGGGCCTGGAGTCGGCGGCTCGTTACACCGCCAGGGAGCTGGGCCCCGACGGCACGCGCGTCAACCTCGTCGCGGCCGGTCCGCTGCACACGATGGCCGCGCGCTCGATCGACGGCTTCGACCAGTTCGACGACGTCTGGCAGGAGCGTGCCCCGCTGGGCTGGGACGCACGCGACCCCGAGCCCGTCGCCCGCAGCGTGTGCGCGCTGCTCAGCGACTGGACTCCCGGCATCACCGGTGAGGTCGTCCACGTCGACGGCGGCGTGCACGCCATGGGCGGTCCGATCAATCCCCGGGCTGCCGAGCCCCGCCCCTGACCGGCGCTGCGTTACCGTCGATCGACGTCGAGAGTGGTCAGCGCTGGTTGGTCTCGCCCGGTTCCGCCAGTTCCCGAAGCAGCGTGTCGCGGTAGGCGATTCGTTGATCGGCTGGCCGGGTGATCGCGGCGACCACCTCAGAACACAGGCCGTCCACGGAGAATGGCTTGGCCACGTAGCCGTCTGAACCAAGCCGCAGGGCCTGCTCCTGATCGTGGATCAGCGACTTGACTGAGCACATCACGACGGGGACGCCCAGCGGCCCCCACCGCCGACGGATTTCGGCCAGCACCTCCCATCCGGACAGGTCCGGCATCTGGATGTCCAACAGGACCAGGTCGACGCCTCCCTTGTCGAGGATCTCGAGGGCGCTCGTGCCGTTCACGGCGACCGCCAGCTCTGGGCCCAGTGGCCGCAGGGATCCCCGCAGAAGCAGGCGGACGTCCTGATCGTCGTCGACGATCAGGACGCGCCTTCCAGTGAGATCGTCGATGTCGGTCACCTGCTCGCTCACCCGCGTCGGCTGCTCGGCTGGCCCCTGGCGGCGCGTGTGACCGGATCCTATTCCTGAAGCGTTGGCCCGGTCGACCATTCGGCCTGCGCCGATCAGCCCACCACTGGCCCACATGTTCATCGAGTTGACCCGACGGGGCTTATCCGTGTCCTGCGCGCGCCGACGCGTGGCCTGATGGCGAGCGGTCGCTTGCCTCCTGCCACGCTTGCCGTGGAGCCCGCAATGTCTGCGCCCCCCGAAGACACGTCAGGCACGTCGCTGTCGAGCGACCTCGTCTACATGCGTCGTCTCTGGCTGCTGCGCGTCTCGATCGTCTTCGTGCTGGCGCCGCTGGCGCCACTCTTGGACCCCGATCGTGGGCGGACCGTCGGCTACCTGGCCGCCTTCCTGTGGGTCCCGGCCGTTGGGCTCATCGATGCCGCGCGACGCCGGTCGAGCGGACGTTGGCTGGCTGGGCTCGTGCTTGTGCTGGATTGGACGCTGCTCATCGGTGCGTCGCTGGCAATCGAGGAGCTGGCCTTGCTGGCAGCCCTGCTGCAGCTCCCCCTGGTGGCTTCGTACGCCCGCCAGGACGCGCGCCGCCTCGGGACTGCCGCCGCCGCCCTGTCGCTGGTCGTGCTGGCGATCGCGTTGCAGGCGCTGCAGGCTCCGGCGCCCCTGCTGGCCTTCGGGCCGGCAGCGTTCGCGGTGGCCGTCGGGGGTCTCTGGTGGTTGCAGCGCGAGGCGGACGAGGAACGGTTGTCGGCCGACCGGCATCTGCGGCGCCTCCATGGCCGCTCGCGCGCCATCATGTCCGGCGTCGGCGAGGCGGTGGTCGTCACCGATGTCTTCGGACTGGTGCGAGAACTCAACCCGGCCGCCGCTCGTTCCTTGGACGTCCCCGTGGCGATCCCTGCAGGAGCAACCTGCGAGGCGCTGCTCAGGCTTCGTGACGGCCTCGAACTGCTGCAGTGTTCGCAGGGGTGTGCGCTGCTGTCGCGGCCGGGCGGGGCCAGTGGCGATGCGCGGTTGACCCGCCGGCTTGCCACGGGCGTGGAACAGCCGCTGCTGGCCGGGGCAAGCCAGGTGGGCCGGGGTAGCGATGCCGAGATCGTCCACTCGTTTCGCGACATCACCCGATTGCGCCAGGCCGAGGAGGCGAAGTCCCTGTTCCTGGCCACCGCCTCGCATGAGTTGAAGACGCCGCTGGCGGTGATCCGAGGATTCAGCGAGTTGATGCTGACCGAACGACTCGACCCCGAAATGAAGTCCGAGGCGCTCGAAGCCATCCATCGGCGCACCATCGATCTGGGCAACATCGTCGACCGCCTCCTGCTGTCGTCGCGGATCGAGTCTGGGCGCGTCGAGTTGGTGCACGCCGCCGTGCCGTTGATGGAGGTGCTTCATGAGCGTGTGCGCGCCCTGGACGCGGTGAGTACCCACAAGCTGGTCGTGCGTGCGCCGGACGCGGTTGCGGACGTCGGGGGAGATGCCGTCGCCGTGGCCACCGTGGTCGACCACCTGCTGGAGAACGCGATCAAGTACTCCCCCGATGGAGGCACGATCGAAGTCGACGTTCGCGAACGCGATCGCACCGTCGAGATCGACGTGACCGACCATGGGATCGGGATGACCGAGGAACAGCAGGAGCGATGCTTCGACCACTTCTGGCAGGCAGAGGGTGGCGACATCCGCCGGTTCGGCGGGACCGGCATCGGCCTGTACGTCGTGCAGAGCCTCGCGCGCGGCATGGGCGGTGACGTCGCCGTGGCCAGCCAACCGGGCTTGGGGAGCACCTTCACGGTCACGCTGGGAGTACACGGTGCGCCGCAGCCTCGCACCGATGTGGACGCCAGCGCTGGCGATGCCAACTCGGACCGGGGGGCCACATCGATCATCATGGAGTTCATGCGGCACGTCGGGGTGGAGGCGGGTGGTCGACCATGACTGGCGCAGTCGGAACGCTGAACGTCATCCTTGGGGTCGTCTACATGAGCTACGGCGTCATGACGTGGATCGACCTCCAGCGCGGCTGGAAGACGCGCGGCATCTCACACTTCGGGTTGGCCTGGTTGTTCATGGCGTTCACCTGCGGGCCACACCACTTCGACCACGGGTTGCACCTCCTCGCGACCGAGACGACCGGCGGAGGCCTGGATCTGGTGGCTGTCGCCGTCGGGTTCCCGGCCGGCGTGACGTGGTTCCTCCTTCGCGTCGAGGCCATGAATGGTGGGCGGGGGGATCGCCAGGTTCGCGATGGCGCGCCGCTTGTGCGTCTGCTCCCAACGGCTTCGGCCATGTACGCGATTGGGCTCGGCACCGCCGCGAGCGCCGCGCTGGTCGTGGGCGGTCGCATGGACGCCCGACTCCTGCCCAACCTGGCGTTGGTCGTGCTCTACGTCGGCATCGGCGTGGTGCTCACGCGGACGCAGCTGGCGTCCCACCGTCCGGGCGACTCCTGGTCCCTGTCGGGGCTCAGCCTGGCCACGGTGTTCTACACGTGCGCGCTCATGCATGGGATCTGGGTGCTGTACGGCGCAATCGGCGCCTACCCGTTCAATCCGCACCTGCTCACGATCGACACGCTTGCCGTGCCTTCGGCTGCCTACTTCCTGTGGGTCGTCTGGGCCTTGTCGTCGGGCCGCCTGATCGACTGGAACCGCAGCCTCGGCGACGCCCACCCGGTTGCCGCGGCCTGACGTCCGCTGCACAAACGCAGCAAGTTGCGCCGTTTGCGGCCTCAGGTCCCCAAACGTGTCAAAGTGCCGCGTCTGCGAGGTGGTCGGTGAGCGCCCGCTCGGCGTCCTCGGACACCGCTGACGTCCCGCCGACGATGGTCACCGAAGCCCCCGGGTACTGGTCCAGCCAGCCCAGCGCGGTACCGACGGTGTCCGCGTCGGAGCCGTCGACCAGGAGCAGCACGCCGGAGCGCGACGCCGCCAGCGAGCCGGCGACCAGCGCGTCACCGAACCCGCGCCCCGTCGCGATCACCAGTTGGTAAGGATCCACGAACGCCTCGTTGACGGCGTGCTCGGCAACGACCAGCGATGTGGCGTAGCGGTCGCTCCCGGCCAGTCGGTCGACTTCGATGCCCAGATCTTCGAGCGCATCGGCCACCGAGGTCGGCACGGCCGACCTGCCGCCCACGATCGTGACCTCCTGGACACCAAGCTCGTCGAGCGCCTGCCCCGTCGCGGCGGGCAGGCTCGTCCCCCCAGCCAGCAGCAGGGGTCGCTGCTGGACCGCCGCCAGTGCTGAGGCCGCCGCCGCGTCCTGCCAGGCATCGGCCGCGACCAGCAGCGCGCCGACGCTGTCACCAAGACGCAAGGCAACCCGGCGGGCGGTGTCGGCGCGGTCCGTGCCCGCGATCCGCTCGACCCGTTCCAGGCCGAGGTCGTCGAGGTCGTCGAGCACGGCCTGGTTGACCGCTGCGGGGCCGCCGACGACCACGGCCCTGCCCGCGCCAAGGCGCAGGACCTCGTCGCCCACCTCCTCGGGCAGGCCGCCGGTCGTGGTCAAGAGCAGCGGTGCGCCCAGCCGCGCCGCCAGCGGCGCGGCCACCATGGCGTCCGTGGGGTCATCGGCGCGAGCGATCACGACAGCCTCGCTGCCGAACCATGTGGACTCCGAGGCGGCGATCGCCGTTGCGATCCGGTTTGCGCCTGCGATCCGGGTCACGCCTGCCTGCGCGACCGGGCCGACCGTGTCGAACACGTCGACGCTTGCGTAGGCCTGGCCGGTTACCACCCGATCAAGGCGCTGGCGGACCTCGACCACCTGCGGCGTCGGGCTGTCACTGCCGTCGGTCCCACCGACGCCGAAGGCGGGTTCCTCCCCGGGCACCGGCTCCTGACCACCAGAGTCCTGGTACATCGTCAGCCGCGCCACGAGCTCGTCCTGCCCGGGACGCGCGGCGAGCCTGGCCAGCAAGTCATCGAACGTGGCGTCAGTGTCCGGGCAGGCCGCCGGGTCGTACACGCAGAGCAACGGGTCCTCGAAGAAGGCCAAGTCCTGGCCGCCGATGACCTCCAACGAGGCGGTGCCCTGGAAGTCGGTTGGTACCTCGAGGACGAAGTCGACAGCCTGCTCCTCGTTGCCCGGCGTGAGGCGAAGGCTCGCCCGGAGGTACAGGGAGCCCCCTGGTGCAACGGTCAGGTAGGCCTCGTCGATGGGAAACCACGCCTCGCCGTCGTAGGACACGTCCACGTGGGACAGCGTCGCGCGTCGGACGTTCTCCGTCACCGAGGTCGTGACGTCGACGGAGGTGAACTCGACGTCAGCAACGGTGGTCGCGGCCAGCGTGGCCAGGTCCGCGTAGGCGGGCCACTGCGATTCCCAGATGATGTCCCAGTCGCTGGCGCTGAGGTTCGACCGCTCGTACTGGAACGGCGTGCCGTCGGCGGTGCCGACGACCCGCAGGTCCGTGGCGGCAGATCCCTGGCTGTACTGGTCGAACACGCCGTAGACGCTGCCCAACATGTGGTTGAGCACCATGTCCGGCAGGAGGTCGGTGGCATAGACGTCACTCCTGCCCGAACGTGAGATCCCGGTGTCCAGCGCGGTGACCTGCGATGTGACCGGAACCGCAGTCGGGATCGCGCCGAAGTCGCCCCGAACGCCCGCCAGCCGGTCCTGGTCGATGGTGCCGACGACTGCCCCCGCGTTGGCCAGTTCGTATGGTCCCCAGACCGGGTCGGTCACCACGCCCAGCGACGACGCCTGCGCCAGGGCGAAGTCCGACGCGCCCGCGTGCATGAACGGATGCCCGAATCCGATCAGGGTGTCGTCGCAGGTGTAGGCGACCGTCCCCGATGCGAAGACGGCCACGTCGCCGCTGGCAAGCATCGCGGCCATCTTCCCGCCGGGCACCAGGGCGCCCGCAGCCAAGCGGTCCGAGGTCCTCGACCCGCCACCCGCGTACGGCACCCATGGCGCTCCGGCCGCCTGGGCGCGCTCGCGGAGTCGGTCGACGTACCGGGTCGGCACGCCGGTCACGGTCAAGGGAACAGCCAGCGCCTCCAGTTGGCGGTCGACCGTCCCGACATCGGTTCCGGTGCGCAGCGCCACCGCCTGGCGTGTTTCGTCATCGAGCGTGACAGCGGTCCGCGCGGACCCGGTGCCCAGCTCGGCCAGGTCGAGCAGGTCCTGCGCGGGGGTCAGCCCGGCGATCCGCGACGACCCGGAGAATCCGAGGGAGAGCGCACCGATGAGCTCGCCGCCGACGAACACCGGTGACCCGGACATGCCGTACCACACGCCTCCCGCGGCATCGATGACGGAGCCGGACACCTCGACCAGGATCACGTCGCGCCCTGGTGCGAGCGCATTCTCGAGCACCCCGAGCACCTCGGCCCCGAACGACACCGGTTGGGTCCCGGAGGCGACCGTCAGGCCCGTGCCCACATCGCCGACGTTGACCTGATCGATCATTCGTGTGGCCACGCAGTCGTCGCCTGGCGCGGCGGTGGCCGCGCTTGGCACGAGCGCCACCAGCGTGGCGACGAGGGCGGCGGCGATGCCAGCCGGCCGGTTTCCGGAACGGATCATCACATGCTCCGAGCGCAACCTGACCGGCGTTGGGCCGGAATCTTCGCAGCCTCGCCCACGCCACGACATCCGTCAACACGCACGCCCGCGCTCGTGACCGGTGTCGGTCAAAGACGGTCGGCTCGTTGGCGCACGTGGTCGGCGAGCGTCGGGTGGGGGAGGTCGGCGGTCGCCTGCACGATCCGGTCGACCCACTCGTCGACTGCGGCGAGGCCATCTCGGCCCCTGGCATCTTCCAGCCGTGCCGACCGGCTGCCTCGGAGATCAGGTCCTTGCGCGTGACCTCGTCGAGGCCGCCCCGCTGTTCGACCTCGCCACTGGCCAGGCCGACCGTGGGCACATCTCAATATTCAGTTTTCAAGGAGCGTGGTGGTCAGCCTGCGTGGGCATGCCGGGGCGGTGGATCGGCGTCCGTCTGGGGCGGCGGTCGACGTGGCGGCATCGGTGTGGACTGAAACAGTCGCGTCATCGGTGTGGTCTGGAACAGGGGTGGGGGTTCGAATCCTGGTGGGTGGCTGGTGAGCCGGATCGTTCCGGTGGGGTTGTGGATGGTGACCACTGCCGTGGTCGGGTGCATGTCGAGGGTCCAGCGGTCGTCGTGAATGAGGTGGTGGTGAAAGCCGCACAGCAGCACGCCGTTTGTGACGTTGGTGTGGCCGCCGAGTTCCCCCCAGTGGACGTGGTGGACGTCACACCATGCGGCCGGTCGGTCACAGCTTGGGAAGCGGCAGCCGCGGTCGCGGGCGGCGATGGCTTTGCGGGTCGGTACGGGCCAGGTTCGGGTTTCACGACCAACGTCGAGGATCTGGGAGGCTCCGGCGGTGACGATGCGGGTGATCCCGGCATCACACAGCAGCCGACGCAGCTGCGAGCGTGCGATCGGGCCGTGCCCGTCAAGATCCGCCGGCGCCACGCCCCCGGCTGCCGCCTGTGCCGGCCCGACCGGGTCAGCGATGGCGTCCTGGCTGGGCGGGCCGACCGGGCCAACCGGGCCGACCGGGCCAGCCTGGCTGGCCTGGCTGGCCGGGCCAACGCGGCCAGTGGTGGCGGCCTGCACCGGACCGACCGCGCCGGCGGACGCTGCCGGTTGGAGGTGCTGGTAAGGAACAAGGACGTTGATGTGCGGACGGACGCCGCCTGATTCGGGTGGGACGCCGCATGCGATGGCTGCGGTGACAAGGTCGATCAGCCCGTCGGCACGACGCTGGTCGGGGGTGCGTACCAACTCTGCTGGTGTGCCGGCCGGGTCGGGGCTGGTCATCGCGGCGACGGCCTGTTCGACCAGGGTCCCGGCGGTGGCGGGCAGCAGACTGTGCAGGCTGACGGTGCCGTCGCGGTGGTGGACGAACCGGGCCGACCGCCGCCGAAATGCCCGTTGGGCGTCACGGTCGGCCAGGTCGATCTCGCGGGTGGCGACGTCACGGCGCACCGCCCGTGCGAACTCGTCCGCGCCGGCGGCCAGGGCGGTCGGCAGCAGTGCCTGTTCGGTTGTGGCGGTGTCTCCGAACGTCCCATCGATCACGCGGTTGACGATGACGTCGGCATGTTCGGCCGTGATCGCCCCGTCGGCCAAGGCAGCGGCAGTTTCGGGCAGCGACCGCAACATCTTTGACCGCCGGGCACGACGTGCGGCTTCACGGCCTGACAGGCCCTGGCTGTCGGCCAGCCATGCGGCAGCCGACGAACATCCTGCCGTCCGTGGCAGATCCAACGCCACCGCCCGTGCCAGGGCACGGGCCGACGCGGCAGCCACCTCGGCCTCGAGCCGTGAAAGCCGTGCCACCAGTCCCGCAGCGCCGGAGATGTCACACACGTCGGCATGCTCGCCAGCAGCCCGAACCACGGCCGCGGTGGCGTCCAGTCGCGCGAGCACCTCGAAGGTGTCGAGGTCTGGTGCAGATGCTGTCAGAGATGTCACGGGTACTTGTCGCTTCCCCGCCCCCGGTTCCACGT
>Ga0326597_10002963_pt1 | contig 24872 bp, 17 predicted proteins | sample RVTome_12_FD_203789 | JGI IMG/M metagenome (GOLD analysis project Ga0326597, IMG submission 203789) | Soil microbial communities from uranium-contaminated site in the Upper Colorado River Basin, Wyoming, United States - RVT100D185 | ecosystem: Environmental > Terrestrial > Soil > Contaminated >... | reverse complement strand
GCATGTAATAACACGCTACCTGTCCGACCTTGGGGTACAGTATCTAGATCTGCTTCCCGCCATTCGCGAGGATGCGGCTGAGAATCCCGGAAGGAGATACTATCGGTTGCGCAATACGCATTTCAATGTTGCCGGTAATGCAGTCGCTGGACGCATGATGGCCGAGTTCCTGCGCAGTGTACTACCGAATTAGGCGTGCCTGGCCAGGGTGTCGTCCGGCAGGAATTGCGCGTCGGGGTGAAAGCGCCGGGAGCGGCGGGCCTGCGCTGGTTCCATGCGGCGTATGAGGGCGGCGCGATCTGCTTCGGCACGCGCCCGCCGCACGGGGTCGCGCCGGGACGGCACACGCTCACGCTCGATCCGGGCGCGAGGTTCGCGCCGCTGGTCTTGGCGGAGGTGGCGATCGGAGCGGGTCTGACCGAACTGGAGCCGGTGACGTTCGAGCTGGGCGCCACGGTTCGAGTACAGATCCTGACGGGGGCCGGAAGCGACCCGCCGCGCATCTACGTGGGCGCGCGGCATATCGGGGAACCCGACTATTTCCGCAGCATCAACTCGAACGGCGAAGGCGTGGTCGAGCTCACCGGGCTGGGGCCGCGGCGCTTCAAGGTGTCGACCTCCCGGATGGCCTGGCAGCGGCGTCTGGAGCGGGAATTCGCGACGGACGGAAAGAGCGATCCATGGTCCTGGACCTGCGTTGACGGCCTGGTTCGAAGCGATCGGCTTCATGGCGGACTGATGACTGTTCACGTCACGATGGGCGAGGACGGCCTTTTCCAGGGCGAGGACTGAGCAGATCAGGTGCTGAACGAGATGCGCAGGAATAGGCGTTCACCGAACGAATGGGTGACGCCGACGAACGACGGGCGGTAGCAAGTCCAGCGCGGGGGCGCCGGGGCCGTTGATCACAGTGTCGGCGATGTCGATCTGCCAGCCCAGACTCTCCGCTGCGTTGTGTGAACGCCACGAGTCAGTCGTCCCCTTCGCGGACATGCTCCGCTCCAGGAATTTCCTCGGCCGGCACCCAGACGACCTGACCGTTCCGCCATATGGCGACGGGGTTGCCCGTGCGCTTGTGGTCGAGCAGCGCGTCGCGCACGGCCTGCCGGAGCGCTCGCAGGATGCGGGGGATGTCGTGCACGCGCTCGGCGGGGGGGACGTCCCGGCCGGATGGTTCGGTCATGCTCCAAGCTCCTTCAGGTGGGCCCACCCGCCTTGGTCTGCGACCTGCGGAGACTGCCCTGGCGCACCGGCGGCGATCAGGCGCGGACCGGCGAGGTCCGCGTTGTCATAGACCTGCCAGGCATCCACGCCCACTGTATAGATTTCGAAGAGGTTCCGCAGGCCCGCCGTGAATCGCCGCCGCACCACCGCCTCGGGCACGTCGTGGCCGCCTCGGCGGACGCGATCGGCGACCCGTGCCAGTGCGAGCTCGGCCGAAGGCAGAGCGAGAAACACCAAGTGCGCTCGGTATCCCGCGGCGCGTAGCTCCGACACCCAGCGGGCGTGGCCGCGGCCGGCGAGCGTGGTCTCGAATGCGAAGTCCCGGCGCTCGTCCGCGAGGAAGCGCAGGCGCTCCAGCATGACGCGTCCGGCCGCGATCGAAGCGGCATCGGGACGGTAGGCCGAGAGCCCCTGGGCGATCACGTCGGCGTTCACGAACTCCTCGACTGCCAACGCTCCTCGCAAGAGAGGAGCTGCGCTGGTGCTCTTCCCCGCCCCGTTGGGGCCGGCAAGCAGGACGGCGAGGGGAGGGGATTGCGACATGATCTCACAGGATAAGACAAACGAACCAGGCTTTCCCCGAAAGAACCGGCTCTAGCGGAGGGTGGAGATGGACGTTGGGAATCGAAACATGCTGATTCGGTAGGCGATGCGGTGCGTTCTCGTTGGCGGGAAGCCGCGATCTCAGAACCACAGTGGATCGGAGCGGGCAGGGTGGATGAAGGGTGGATCGGGGGGAAGATCCAGCGCCGCGAGGAGCTTCTGGGCAACCTCGTGCTGGGTGATGGTCGCGAGGATCGACCTGCGCTCGCCACAGCGGTCGCACGTCAGGGCGTCGCAGGCAGGGACCCTTCGCAAATCGGCCCAGGGATGCCGGCCGCAGGAGAGCCGGGCCTCCAGGCGCTCGGGGGGGCTCATTGGCCCGATCACGAAAGTGGAGGGCCTCCCGGCCATCACCAGGAGAGGATTCGGATGAGACTCGGGGTCGGCGTGCCGATCACTGGGGGAATCGTCCGCGGCCCATGAGAACTGCCTCTTTTTTCCGGCCCGCCTGTCGCGGGCCGGACCGCGCCTCCTTGTTCTTCTCGGCGGGCGGGACGTCCCCATCCGCTCTGTTCCCCTGGACCCTTCCTTCAAGGAGGTGAGCGATGTCCAAGAAACTCATCCTCGGGCTCCTCGGCGTGGCGGCGGCCTGCTACCTGCTGGCCGATGACGACGACGCGCCCATTCCCCCGGGCGCGATGCCGGGCGGTCCGCCGCCGTGGGCGATGCAGCTTCCGGGAGCGCCGCCGATCGGCGTGCCCTTTGGCGGGTACCCGGCGCCGATCCAGGCGCCTATCCAGGCGCCCATGCCGGTCATCCCTTGGCCCACGTATGGGAATGCTGCCACCGGCGTCATCATCGGCGGCGATCGTCAGGCGCCCGTCATCGGCCTGGGCGACGGCCGGGTCTTCATGCCCGGGGACTTCGGCGGCTGAACTCCAGCGTCGGTGTCGACGGCGCGCGACGCCTCCGGCCGGGAGCCGATGCTCCCGCCGGGGCGTCCCTCCAACAAAGCGGGTGTGCCCGGAAGGCAGCGCGTTCCACGGCTTCCGCCCGGCTTCGCCTCCTCCGAACGCGCTTGCGCGACGCACCAATCCAGAGCGAGCTGGATCCTTTCGACCTCCCGCGGTTCCACCGGCTGCTGCAGTCAATCAGGAGGCGGCGTCCGGGAAGGCGTGGTTGCGTCCCCTGACCGGTTGCTTCTCGGTATTACCGTAGTTATACTAGCGGCATGAAGACTGCAATCTCCATCCCGGACCCCCTCTTCGAGGCCGCCGACCGGCTCGCCAGGAAACTCGGCATTTCGCGCAGCGAGCTCATTCAACGAGCCGTGACGATGTTCCTGGCCGAACAGTCGGATGAAGCGATCACGGAGGCCCTGAACCAGGTCTACGGTGAAGCGGGAGAGTCCAGCGGCGTAGATCCGGTCCTCGAGAAGCTCCAGCTCGGATCCCTGCCCGAGGAAGACTGGTAATGCGTAGCGGTGAGGTCTGGTGGGCGGACCTGCCCCGGCCACGTGGGTCCGGGCCAGGTCGCCGCCGACCAGTCGTCGTGGTCTCCGCGGATGCGTTTAACCAGAGCAGGATCCGGACGGTCATCGTCGCGGCCATCACGTCCAATGAACAGCTCGCCAGGGCTCCAGGGAACATCCGTCTGACCCGTAGTCAAAGCGGACTGTCTCGAGTCTCCGTCATCAATGTCTCTCAACTCTTGACCCTCGATCGGAGTGTCCTCTCGGAACGAGTCAAGACTCTGCCGGCCGATATCCGCTCGAAGCTGGATGCCGGTCTCCTCAAGGTGCTGGATCTCACGTAGGACGTCGAGGGCACGGATCCTTCGCAGGAGCACGGCCCAGTGATGCCGGCCGCAGGAGCGCGTGAGGTAGATCAAGAGCTGGAGTACCAGCCGGCGATCCTGGCCGCTCTTGTGTTCGAACAAGAGGTAGACGTGCGCCGAGCCCCCGCGTGTCTTCACCGAGAAGAGGATGTCGGTGTGCCGTTCCCAGTCGTCTTGCAGCCGGCGAAGGGTCAGGGCCAGGACTCTCGAGGCGAGGTTGTGGGTTTACACCCAAGGGAGGATCAGGAAGCGGCCCGTGGCGGCGCGTGCGGTTCAGCGAAAAAACCCGAAATTCCTTTCCGGTTGCTCCCCCGGCGCGAGAGAGAGACGGCAGAGCCTTGTGTCGTTTCGAGCATTCGGATTTGGAGAGAGCGCATGTCGGTATCTCGCACGTTCATGATCACCCTGGTCCTCATCGCCTCAGCTTCGGTGGCGGTCAACGACGCCCGGCCCCAGAGCGGCGGCGGCGGAGTGTTCGGGCTGCGCCACTCGCTGGATCCCGTCTCTCCGGAACTGTTCCCGGTTCCTCCCGCACCGGCGGATCAGTCAGGCGCCCACGTGTTTGGCGGAATCTGCGACGGGGCTCTCGATTGCCTTCCTCCGGTCCCCTACCTCACGCCACCCATGCTCGGCCTGGTGCTCGCCGACAACATCGATTCCTTTTCTCCCGGCGTAGCTCCCGCCACGACGTTTCCACCGCCGGCCGGCAACGATCTCGTCGTTCACTTCTCGGTCACACTCGCCTCGGCGGGAGCGAATCCAGTCATCATGGCGGAAGTGGGCGGCAACGGCGCTGCGTCCGACATCTTCCTGCTGAGGTATCCCGGTCCAGTGCTGGCCCAGTTCGCCGACGGCGTCGCGCCGCCCTGGCCGTTCCTCGGTCTCCAGCCGAATTCTGACGTGGATGGCTGGGCCTGGGTCGCTCCGCCCGGCAACCCCCAAGCGTACTTCACGCTCGACGCGCCGACGGCCGCCGTGTATGCGGTCTCCCCTGCCGACGTCTTCTGGGCCGGCATTGGCGGACTGTTCGCGACGGAGGCTGCGCTCGGTCTCGTGACCGGGGACAACATCGATGCTCTCTCCGTCCACCAGATCGCGAACGCTCCCGTCTGGGAACCGGGAGAGGTGGTGTACTTCAGCCTGCGTCCCGGTTGTCCGACGCTGGTCGCCAATGGTTGGAGCCCGGCGGACATCCTGGCCGTCACCTTTGGCGGCGTGCCCTTCGTGTGGGCTCCCGCCGGTGCTCTGGGCCTCTTGCCCACCGACGACGTCAACGCGCTGCAGATCTTCGACCCGCCGCCGGCGGTTCCCTCCCTCTCGGGAATCGGCGTGGCGCTCTGCGCGATCCTGCTCGCGGCCCTGGCGGTCTTCACGATCCTCCGCCGCGCCTGAAGCCGGATCACCGCAGAGGTTCGACGCGGATCCAGTCCAGCTCGGCGCTGGCGCCGCCGCCCACGGAAGCGCTCAGACCGACGTACCGGGGACGCTGGAAGTCTCGCGGCAGAACGCAGGTGAACGCGGGCTGCTCGGGCTTCGGTCCGCCCTCCTCGAAGGCCCACACGCGGATCTCGTCGTCCTTGCATTCGATCTCGATCCGATCGGGGTCGGCCTCGGGAAGGTACTCCGCGGCGGCCGCTCGTACGCCCGCCCGCGTCACGATGAGGCTGACCGGCCCCTCGCCGTGAGGCATCTGGAGATTCAGGCAATCGGAGTCGAAGCCACCAAAGCTGCTGGTCAGAACCAGGTTGTAGCAGCGCCTCGTGGCCCACTCCTCGAAGCCCGGTTCGGTCCGCCCCGCCAGGGCCGCCGTCACGCGCCAACCGGAGTCCGCGAGCTGCACGCGGTGCCAGGCCGACGAGGTTTCGCTGAAGTTTCCCGTGCCGCTCCGGCAGACGAGCTTGCCAAGGACGAGTTCTGATCCGTGCCGGGTCGTCGGGTTGGTGCGGAGAGCGAGGGGTTCCGGGCCGATCACCTGGACCCACCCGTTCCCGACGACCTTCGAATCCGCCCGGTCGAAACGGTCCTCGAACGGCCTGGGTGACCGGTCGGGCTGGCAGAGCGCCGCGGGAAGCGTTCGCAACACCAGGCGGAAGCCGACGTCGGCGTACGGTCCGTTGCGAAGGCCTCGCACGTGAGTCAGCGCCAGCTCGTCGGCCTTGGCGCTGCGGAAGGAGCCCCCGAGAACCGCGTAGTGGCCCGGGAGCGGCGGGTAGAGGCTGCGGGTCGCCTCCGCCACCGAGCCAGCGAGGTCGAAGATCCCAAAGGGTGACCGGTCCTCAGGGAAGGACTGCACCGCCAGCGGGAACATGTCGCTTCCGTAGCTCACGGTGGAGAGGTAGTTGGCACAGGCCTCGTAGCGGAACTCGCTGCCCCAGGGATAGCGACGGCCGTCGGCGCCCCTCCCGGCGCGGATCAGTTCGGCGAGCGTGGGCAGCGAGAAGAGCCGGTCCTCCCGGCCGCGTGGAAGAATGCTGCAGAGAGCGCGGGCGTATCCATTCATGGCCATCGGGCTGAGCCCTCGCAGGGGGCTCGCGAGTTCCTGGCTCAGTGCGAGTCGGAACGCACCGTCCTCGCCCGCCAGAACGTACGGCCGCCCCTCGATCTCGGGCAGCTCCGCACTCTCCAGGATCCGCGGATCGAGGTGGCTCAGCCAGTCGAGAAACTCGCCGTTCGTCACCTCGTGCTCCTGGATCAGAAAGGACTCGACGAACTCCCACCGGGGAGGATGATCCTCGAGCAGGGTGTCCCCGGCGGGAATCTGGACGAAGCCCGGGGGGATCTCGTTCGGCTTCAGGAACTCGAGGTCGACGTCACGGCCCGGGCGAGCGCCGGGATCCTCGTAGCAGGCCTCGCGCCGCACGAGCAGAGGGAACCGGACGTCCACGTACCCCGGCAGGCTCGCGCGGGCGAGGTAGCTCCCTTCCGGAAGGGCAATGCGCCGATCCCCGGTGGTTCCCGAGTAGACCACCTTGCGGGCGGCGTCGTCCGCCAGCACCCAGAGCCTTGCCGGACCCATTGCGCATCGGATGCGGATCGACCCGGTGTGATCCAGCAGCTCGGCATGGGCGCCGGCGTCATCCATGTGGCGCAGATGGTCTTCGAGCTGCCTGAACTCGCCCGGCCGGAGCATGTCCGTGCAGACTCTGAGGGCCTGGCGGAGGCGCCGCGCGTGTAGCTCCGCCAGCGCCGCGCGGGCCGGCCCGTAGCCGGCCACGGAGTCGAAAGCCCGCTGGAGTTCGTCCTCGGCTCGGCCGAAGCGGTTCGCGGCCTCGAGGGCTGCCGCGTCGATCCGGGCCTCGAGGGGCGCAAGTTCCTGAAACGGGACGGGATCCTGAACCGTGAGCCGCGCGTACCGGGCCAGCAGGTCGTTCCACTCGTCCACGTCATGGCCGGCTCGGGCGAGCAGTGCCCGGCCGTCCGCGACTCGAGCCCGCGCCGCCAGATGATCTCGTCCCCGCATGACCGCCAGGGCGAGGAGCACCGCGGCGGCCGCGACCACCAGGCGCGGATAGCGCTTGGCCAGTCGGAAGAGGCGCTGCGGAACGCTCAGCGGCCTTGCCCGAATCGGCTGTCCGTGCAGGAAGCGATCGCAATCCTGCGCCAGAGCCGCGGGCGTGGCGTACCGCTGCGAGGGCGCAAACGTCAGCGCGTGCGTCACGATCGTGCGCAGGTCCGCGGGGACCCACCGTGGCAGCGCCGGCGGGTCCTCCCGCTCCTGCAGGCGGAGGAGCGCGCTCCGGTTCGGCGCCTCGTGCGGGCGGCGCAGGGAGAGCAGCTCGTACAGCGTCGCGCCGAGCGAGTAGACGTCTGAGCGCCCGTCCGCGGGCTCGCCTCGGAGCTGCTCCGGGGCGGCGTAGGCGGCCGTGCCCAGGAACTCTCCCGTGCGCGTGAGGGCGTCGCCGTGGCTGCCGCTGGCCAGGCCGAAATCGAGCAGCACCGGTCCGCCCCGCAGGGTGATCATCACGTTGCCGGGCTTGACGTCGCGGTGCACGAAGCCGTGATCGTGGGCGTACTGCAGGGCGTCGGCGAGGCCCCTTCCCACCCGCACGACCCACCGCGGGTACGACTCACGGAACTCGCTCCCCGCCTCCCCGCTGGAACCGGCGACCACGGAGATCGAGTCGGGCCGCGCCGCCAGCGTGACGATCTTCTTCAGGTCTTCCATCACCTCCGGAAATCCGGGTCGCTCCCGAAGCCTCGAGATGAGCTGCGCCAGCGAGAGCCCCTCGATGAACTTCATCACGAAGTAGGGCGTCCCCTGTTCCACCTCGGCGTCGACGATCGGCACGATGCCCGGATGATCGAACTGCGCGACGGTGGCCACCTCACGCTTGAACCGCTCCTCAACGGCCTCGCTGGCGAAGACGTCCCGCAAGATCTTGACGGCGACACGGCGGCCGTCCACCGAACGCTGCCGCGCCTCGAACACGACCCCCATGCCGCCCACGCCGAGTCGTCTCACCAGCTCGTAGTCGCCGATGGTCTGGCCAAACCGCAGGCCTCTGCCTTCGGACAGGTCGGGCAGCCCCGTCTGTCGCGGTCCTCCGAAGAGGTCCCGCTCGCGCTCCAGAAAGCGGTCGAGCGCGGCCTCGAGCTCCGCCTCGTCCGGCCCCTCGGGCGACACGGGACCTCGCGCGGCGTCAGCCACCAGCCTGCATCCGGCGGCGCCGATCGAGGGCCTTGCGGGCGGTGTCATACCGCTTGCGCACGGTGTCCGCCTCGAGTCCGAGCCTTCTTGCCGCCTCTACGTAGGTCAGTTCCTCGAAGGCGCAGAGCCGCACCACCTCGCCGTACGCCGGCGGAAGGTGGTTCACCAACTCCTCGAGCCAGCGGCGATCGTCGGCGGCGGTGACAGGCCCCACGGAAGGCGCGCGATCAGTGGGATCGAGGGCCCCGGACGGCCCGGCCGACTCGCCCCGCTCCAGGCGGTGATTGCGCAGGGAATCCCGGACACGAAACAAGGCGGTGCGCCGGACGCGGCGCACGACGTCGCCCAGACTCGCCTCGGCCTTCAGCGTCGGCAACTGGCTCACCATCTCCATCAGGACGCCCTGGGCAATGTCCTCCGGCGACGTCCACCGTCTTGCGCGAGGATCCAGGCGCTTCCCGATGTACCCCTCGAGGCCCGGGCGCAGCTGCGCACAGAGGGCGTCGACAGCAACCGCATCTCCGGCCCGAGCACTCTGGATGATGGACTCGATCGGCCAGGGGGCACCTTTCTCCTTGGTGTCCATGGGCCTCGATGATACCAGGCCCGGGAAAGAGTGGAGCGAAAGGCGGGCAGTTCGGGGGAGGTCGGGCCTGCTGGCGCGGCGTCGCCCGGGCCACGGTCAAGGTCACCGGCGTCAGCGAGCTCTGACGGGTCGCTGCTCGGTATTGCCGTGGTTATACCAGCGGCATGCACACCGCCATTTCCATCCCGGACCCCCTCTTCGAGGCCGTCGACCGGCTTGCCGGGAAACTCTCACGTAGGTCGCGTCCGCGGCCGCCCCGTCACTCCGCCCTCGCCGCGCTGTGCGAGGCCCGCGTCACTTCGACAGCAGGCGGAAGTCCAGCCGGTCGACCTGGGCCCGGACCTCGCCCGTCGTCATGTCGAAGTCGATCATCCGCACCCGGAAGAAGAGGCTGCGGCTGCCGTCCCGGTGCTGGTCGATGAAGCAGGCGCCCGTCCAGCCCAGCGGAGCCGGTACCTTGCCGATCGGCTCGACCATCGTCGCGCGCAGGCGCGTCTGCACCTCGAGGTTGACGTAGAGCAGCTCCTCGTTGCGCTTTTCCGGGCCGTACCAGGAACATTCCACCGCCGTGCCCGCTCCGCGCCAGCTGTAGAGCTCCGGGAATGCGCAACCCCACTCCGGCAGCGGCGCGTACGCGAAGCGGTGCCATCGTTCCGGAGCGATCACCGTGACCCGCCCGCCGCGCTGCTCGACCCGAACCGGACGCTCCGCCCCCGGTCGGTCGAGACCCAGCTCGAGCGCCGGGTCGCCGTAGACCGCGTGGTTGTAGAGCTGGTAGTAGAACAGGCCGCCGCCGGTCTGGCCTTGCTCGAGCACCGCCACGAGCACGCGGTTCTGCGCGCGCCGCTGCGCCTCCCCCAGGCTGGCTCCCGCGAGCAGCGCGTTCCAGAACTCGCTGCGGAACAGGTCCTGCTGGGCCACGCCGCGGCGCGTGTTGCCCGCGAACGCCACGGCGCCGTTGCGGAGCAGGCGCGCCGCCACCGAGCGGTGCTCCGGATCCTGGTCCAGCGAGGCCGTGCTGCACCCGGCCGACTCGACCAGGGCCGGCGCGAGCAGGGTCTTCGAATCCCAGGCGTAGGTCGCGCCGAGCACCGTCCAGGCCGCGTGCGAGCCGTGGACGATCAGGCCGGCCGCGGCCAGTGGCGAGGCGGCCTCGATCGGCGCTCCGCCGTCGTGATGGCCGGCAAACCGCAGGCCGGCGGCCTCCAGCGGTTTCTGGCAGACACGCTCCCACTCGGCGGTCGCGAAGGTGTCCCGAAAGTCGCCGCCCGGAAGGTCGTCGCGCGCCAGGCCGCGGCAGGCGAGCAGCGTGGCCGACGGCAGGTCCTCGGCGATGAAGCGGGCCAGCGCCAGCTCGACGAACGGATCCGGATCGGTCTGGCCGAACGGCAGGTCGGAGACCAGGTCGGTGTCGATCCCCTGTCCGTGGCCGATCACCGCCATCGGTAGCGCATCCGGCCAGCCGACCAGGCAGAGGAAACGCGGCCGGCCCGAGGCCGCCGCGCGGAAGCGATCCAGGTCGGCGCGGATCTCGCGCGCGGTGGGGGACGTCAGCCAGACCGCCTGACCGCGCGCCGCTTCCTCGGCGTCGAGGTTCGCGGTGAAGGTGCCACCCCAGAGCTCGAGATCCTCCCCGGTGTACATCGGCTGTTCCTCCGGACCGACGAAGCGGCCATTGCCGTCCCGATCGAGCTGAAGCCAGAAGCGGCCGTCCGCCGGATCCCGGCCGGTCAAAAAAGGCGTCGTGTGCCCTTCGAGTGCGATCTCTCCGCGGCGAAAGGAGGCCGAACTCGGCCCGGCGCCCGAAGGGGCTTCGGCCAACTCCTCGCCGGCCGCGAACCGGACTTTCCAGCGGGTCGCGTACGGCAAAGGCGCGACCGCGCCGAAGCGGCCCGCGGCGAGCAGCGGAGCGGCCAGGGACAGGTGGCGGTTCCGCCCGGCGACTTCTTCTTGCGGGTTGACCGCCGCGAGATATTCGACCGCGTGGCCGTGGCGGATCAGCCAGCGGATCGTTCCAAGGGCGCCGCCCAGGCGTTCCACGCGGAGGTTCGCAATGCGCGGCGGCGGCGCCTCGCCGATCCAGAGCGCCTGTTTCGCGCCGAGCCGGGTCACGGCCGCGAGCGTCTCTGCCGCGGGCGTGCTCTCCCGGCAGGGCAACAGCGGCTCGCCGAGCCGCGCGGCCAGCGCGGCGGCCGAAAGCGCCGAACCGCGATCTTTCGTGTCGAACAGCACCACCCGTTCTGCGCTCGGCCAGGCCGCCTGGGCCAGGGCCGCCGCGGCCTCGCCGGCGCTGGCCGCCTTCAACAGTTCCAGGGACGGCAGGTTCGCCGCGGCCGGTTCTGATGACTCGGGTGGCTCGGGCGCCTCCGGTCCCACCCAGAGCAGGCGGGCCGGAGCGAAGCGCGCGAGGAAGTCCAGCAACTCCGGGCGCCAGGGCGCGGCGGCGTTGACCGCGAGCACGATCGGCTCGCCGTTTCCGAGCACGGCCGCGGCCGGCACCGCCGAGAGAAACGCGTCGTCGCGCCACGAAGCTTCCGCGACGATCGGCACGAGCACGGCGACGCGCTCCTTCGGTTCCGCGGGGTGGGCCGCGGCGGCGGCGGCGGCGACGAACAGCAGCGTGGGCCCGAGGAACGCGAGCCACTGGCAAGGGCGCGGAAGCTCACGCATCGGGGTTCACCACCAGGATCGAGGCGCGTTCCCGGTGGAGGTACTCGTTCGCCAGATCGCTCAGCTCCGTGGCCTCGATCGCGCGCAACGCCGCGTCCAGATCGCGCGCCTCGTCGAGCGATTCGGGCCGCTGCTGGGCCTCCGCCAGGACGTTCATCCAGTAGCCATTGCGCCGGCGCGCGTCGCGCAGCTGCCTGAGGAGCGGCTCGCGCAGGCGATCCAGCTCGCCCGCGGTGACGCCTTCCTTGGCGAGCGCGTCGCCGGTCGCGAGGCAGGCCTCGATCAGCGCGTCCACCTTGGCCGGGTCGGCCATCGCCTGCATCATCAGGGAGCCCACGCCGGGATGCACCGTGTTCGCCGACACGGACGACCGCGGAGAATAGGCCGCGCCGAGCCGCTCCCGCACCTCGACCCGCAGCCGGTCGTTGACCACCGTGTTCAGGAGGTTCAGGCGGTGCCGCCGCGCCGGGTCGATGCCGTCCGCGACCGGCAGCAGGATCGCCACCAGCGACTTGGGGACCTCGGTCTCGATCGCGTGCGTCTGGCGGACGCCGCTCCTCGGGGCCGGCGCCCGCCGGTGTTCCGGGTAGTCCCGTGGCGCCCGCCGGGCCGGTAGCCGGCCGAAGGTCCGGGCCGCGATTTCGATCGTCTCCTCGAGCTCCAGGTCGCCGCAGATCGTGACCTCGATCGGCGCGTCCTTCAACTGGGGAGCGATCCACTCGCGCGCGTCGTCCAGGCCGTACGATTCGAGCACCTCGCGCGGCGGCATGCCGAAGCGCTGATCGCCGGAGTGGACCTCCGGCAAGAACCGCGTGAGTAGGGGGCCCATGTGCTGATGCTGCAGGCTCTCGTAGAGCATCGGGATCTGCTTCTGAAGTTGCGTCAGCCCTTCCTTGCGCCAACCCGGATGCTCGAGATAGGCGCAGGTCAACTCGCACTGGAGCAGCAGGTCCTCGGCGGTGGTCGCGCCCGACAGGGAGAAGTGGTCCTCGTCGATGCCGAAGCTGACGCCCGCCTGCCGGCCGGCGGTGAGCCGCCGCAGGTCGTCCTCGCTGTGCGCCTCGAGGCCGCCGCTGTTGAAGATGATGTCGGCCACCGTGGCGAGGGCCGCGGACTCGGGCTCGAGCGACAAGCGGCCCTCGCCCAGGCGGACGCTGACCAGGATCTGCCGTTCCTTGAACTCGGTGCGCTTGAGGTTGACCGCCACGCCGTTCTGGAAGCGGAGCATCAGAAAGTCGAGGTCTTCCACCGGCTCCCGCCGCTCGATCAGGCGCTCCCGTTCGGACGGATCCGGGGGTGTCGAGGCATAGGCGAAGTCCGCCACCGCGATCTCATCCGAAGCGGCGACGTCGACGGACCGGCTCGACTCGTAGGCCGCGAGCAATGTCTCGCCCGCGTCTGCTCCCAGATCGAGTTTGCCGGCGGCGTTGATCGAGAGTTCGCCCTCGCTCCAGGCCTGGCGGAGCGCCTCGTGGCAGGCCTCGACGGTCAGCGCCGAGATCGCGGGCGCCAGCAGCGACCGGCGCGTTTCGGCATCCATCGGAACGTACCGCTCCTCCGCCGCTTTCAGGATCCGGCCGAGCAGCACGCGGCTGCCGGCCGTGGATTCGCGCTCCACGGCTTCATCGAGCCCGCGCAGGCGCTCGGCGCGCAGTTCCGCGAGTTCGGCCTCCTGGAATCCATGCAGGAGCGCGCGGCGCAGCTCCTGCTCGCCGGCCGAGAGCGATTCCCGCCAGCGCTCCGGGGCGCACTGGACCGACACAGAGACCGACTCGGTGATCTCCAGGACTTCGCCCCGCGACGCGCGGGCGCCCAGGAACGGCGCGCCCTCCTGCTTGGCCAGTTCGGCAAAGCGCAGGTTCAGCATGCCGTGGGCGAAATCGAGCGGCAGGTCCTCGAGCAGGTTCTCCTTCGTGTACGGCTCGTCCTCGTTGAGTCGATGCCGTTCGATGTCGAGCGTGACGGTGGGGATCTCGGGCTCGTAGATCGCGAAGGAACGCCCGAAGGCCAGGGGCTTCCCGGGATCCGGTTCCTCGAGCAGCGGCTCATCGGGAGCCCGCAGGCTGTCGAAGGCCTGCTCGAACAGCGGCACCGGGTCGAGGCCGTCCAGGTCGCCGACCAGAATCAGGGTCATGTTCTCCGGGCGGTACCAGCGCTCGTAGAAGCGGCGCAGGGACTCGGCGTCGAAGGCGTCGCGGGCCTCCTTGGTGCCGATCGGCAGGCGTTCCGGCAGCCGGGTGCCGTCCAGCAGGATTCTCAGTTGCTGCTCGAACACGCGAAGCTGCGCGCTGTCGCGCTCGCGTTCCTCGCCGTCGATCACCCCCTTCTCCTCCGACACCTCGTGTTCTTCCAGCAGCAGTCCGTCGGCGAAATCGCGCAGCACGCCGAGCCCGTCGGCGAGCGTCGCCTCGTCCGACTCCGGCAGGTCGATGTTGTAGACCGTCTCCCCGAAGGTGGTGTGGGCGTTGGTGTCGGCCCCGAACGACATCCCGTGGGATTGGAACCACTCGATGAGCGTCCCCGCCGGGTAGTGCTTGGAACCGTTGAAGGCCATGTGCTCCAGGAAGTGCGCCAGCCCGCGCTCGTCGTCGCTCTCCGCCAGGCTGCCGGCGTTGACGTGCAGCCTGAGGTAGCAGCGGTCCCGTGGATCGCCGTTTTCCGCGAAGGCAAAGCGCAGGCCGTTCTTCAGGTAGCCGAAGCGGATCCGCGGATCGACCGGGAGGTCCGACGATTCATGCTCCCACATTCGGACCAGAGCGGACTGAAGCACAATGGCGGACTCCGCCTCCGCGACCGAAAGCGGGGTCAACTGGATCTTTCTGAACTCGCAGGCGGCGCCCTCGGCCTGCACCGCGATCTGCCCGCGCCGAGCCGTGCAGCCGGTGCCGTGGTTGACCAGGTCGCCGTTCACCCAGACCGTGATCGCGCTTCCTTTGCACTCGATCACCATCTCGTTCCACTCTCCGGCCGGCCGTTCGGAATCGTCGGTGAGATTCCGGATGCGCCGGGCCCGGTCGCCGTCTGTGCCCCATCGCTCGCGCGGGCCGCGGCGGGCTTCCATGTCCGGCACCGTGATGTCCTCGCCGATGCACCAGAAGTCGCCCGCGTTGCCGGCGTGCAACTGGCACTCGATCGACTGCGGGAACATCCCGTACAACCGGCGCGGCGTCGAGGCATGGACCAGGATGCCGCAGTTGCCCGGTTCACCCGGCCAGCGGTACTCCACCTCGAGCCGATAATCCTGGAACGACTCGTCGGTGATCAGGTGTCCCTGCGGCGTGCTCTGGCTGATCAGCAGGCCGTCTTTCACCACGAAGGCGGCCGGCAGGTCCGGGTCGGCGTCGGCCGCGGGCACGTCGGCGTGCCAGCCGGACAGGTCGCTGCCGTTGAAGAGTGCGATGACCTCCGGCGTCTTCGCGGCGGGTTCTTGCGCCGCCCCGCCGGAAGCGCCGGAAGCGACGGCAGGAACGGCGGTCAGGGTGAACAGCAGACAGGCGGCGAGCATCGGTTTCATGGAGACCTCTGGGTGTGGGCCGGTAGCGAGGGAAGCGGTTCGGTCGTCGGGTGGAACCGGCCGCGGACGAGCCACCGCAGGCAGCACTTGACGTCCTCGAAGATCAGGTAGAAGGTCGGCAGGATCAAGAGAGTCAGGACCGTCGCGAAGATCAGGCCGAAGACGATCGAGATGCCCATCGGGATCAGGAACTGCGCCTGGAAGGACCGTTCGAGCAGGAGCGGGAACAGGCCCGCCGCGGTGGTGATGGTGGTCAGCAGGATCGCGCGCAGACGGCTGACCGCGCCATCGACGACCGCCTCGAACAGCGGCAGGCCCGCCTCGCGGTTGCGGTTGACCTTGTCGACCAGGATCAGCGAGTCGTTGACCACGATGCCCGCCAGGGCCACCGCCCCGATCATCGAGAGCAGGGTCAGCGGATATCCCATGAGGAAGTGTCCGAGCACCGCGCCGACCAGCGAGTAGGGGATGATCGCCATCACGATGACCGGCTGCGTGTACGACTTGAACAGGACCGCGATCAGCGCGAAGATCGCGATCAGCGCCACCGGAAAGCCGACCAGCAGCGAACCCATCGACTCGCGGGTCTCCTTCTTCTGTCCCTCGAAGCTGACCGACGTTCCCGGGAAGCGCTGGCCGAGGTCCTCGAGCCGCCGTCCCAGGTCCGCGGTGACCTCCGCGACGTTGGCCCGGCTCTCGTCGACCTCGGCCCGCACCGTCACGGCGCGCTTGCCGTCCACGCGGTGCAGGACGGAGAAACCGCGCTCGGTGAAGAGCGTGGCGATCTCCTGCAGCGGAATGCGGCCGCCGCCTGGGCTCGAAACCCGCAGGCGGCCGAGGTCCTTGAGTTCGCTGCGGGCCGCCTCGGGCAGCAGCACGCGCACCTTGATCTCGTCCTCTTCCTCCTGGAGCTCCTGCGCCTCGTAGCCGAAGACCGCGTTGCGCAGGTGGTGGGCCAGGCCCTGGGTGGTCAGACCCAGCGGCCGCGCGGTATCCAGGAGCGACAGGCGCGCCTCGAGCTTCCCCTCGCGCAGGTCCTTCTCGATCTCGCTGATGCCGTCGTAGGAAAGCAGCAGGTCGCGCACGTGGTCGGCGGCCAGCGAGGCGGTCTGCAGGTCCTCGTTGCGCACCCGCACCTCGATGTCGGACCCCCGGTTCGCGCCGCTCTCGGCCCGGAACGAGAGCCGGTCGACGCCGGAGATCGCGAGCGTCTTCGCGCGCATCTCCGAGATGATCGCGGTCGATGACCGCAGACCGGCCAGTTCGCGTTCGTCGGCGGGAATCAGTTCGAGATAGAGCTGGCCGACGGTGGCCGGATCGCTGGGCGTCTCGACGCCGCGCTCCGAGAACGACGTGCCGACCACGCCGAAGACGGAGTTCACCTCCGGGTACTCGAAGGCCAGTTGCTCGAGCTGTTGGATCACCTGCAGGGTCCTGGCCTCGGGCGTGCCGGCGGCCATTTCGAGGTTCACGGTGACCTGTTCGGCGTCGACTTCCTGCAGCAGCACGAACGGCACCACGCCGCCCGCCACCAGACCCAGGATCGCCGCGAAGACCGCCGCCGAGGCCGCCACCGCGACGTAGCGCCAGCGCAGCATGAAGCGCAGCAGCCGCTCGAACTGCCGTCTGAGCTGTTCGCCCAGCAGCCGATCCCGCCGCTTGCCGATCCGGGCGGCCAGGCCGGGCTTCCCGGCCTTCCGTCGCGGGGCCTGCACGTGGCCGAGATGCGCCGGCAGGATCACGAAGGCCTCGATCAGCGAGACGGTGAGCGCCGAGATCACCACGATCGGGATGATGCCCATGAAGTCGCCCCAGGTGCCCTCCATGAACATCAGCGGCAAGAAGGCGATCACGGTGGTCAGCACCGCGGCCAGCACCGGTTTGCCGACCTCGTTGGCCCCGGCCACCGCGGCCTGGGCCGCCGGCATGCCGGATTGCATCTTGGTGTGCACGCTCTCGCCGATCACCACCGCGTCGTCCACGATCAGGCCCAGCACGATGATCAACGAGAACAGCGACAGCAGATTGATGCTGGCCCCCAGCCAGGCCATCACGGTGAACGCGCCGAGCAGCGCGATCGGCAGTCCGAGCGCGACCCAGAAGGCGGTCCTGAGGCTCAGGAACAGGGCCAGCGTGAAGACCACCAGGATCAGCCCGCTGCGGGCGTTGCGCACCATCAAGTCGAGGCGCTGATCGATGAAGCGCGCCAGGTCGTTGGTCAGATGCAGCGTCACCGCGCCGCCCAGGCGGCTTGGGTTGTCGGCCACGAACTGCTTGACCTTGGCGGAGATCTCGAGCGCGTCCTGCTCCGGGGTCTTGAAGATGATCAAGGAGACCGAGGGCTGGCCGCCGAAGCGCCCGCGCATGACGCGGTCCTCGAACGTGTCCCGGATCCGGGCGATGTCGGCGAGCCGCACCACGGAGCCGTCCGGGTCGGCTCGGACGATCAGCTTCTCGAGCTCCGCCGCGCGCAGCTTCTCGCCCATGGTCCGGATGCGCACGTTGCCGGTGCTGCTCTTCAACTGGCCGCCGGGCACGTCGAGGTTGGCCTCGGCGACCGCCCGGCCGACGTCCTCGAAGGTCAGTCCGTACTCCTCGAGCCGCTCCGGTTGGACCTCGGCCCAGATCTCCTTGTTGCGCACGCCGACCACGTTGACCTCGGTGATCTCGCCCAGGTCGAGCAGTTCGTTGCGGACCTCGCGCCCGAGTTCGCGCAGCCGCTCCTCGGCCACGTCGCCCGCCAGCACCACCGAGATGACCGGCATGTTCGGGCGCACCTCGAGGATCTCCGGGTCCTCGGCGTTCTGCGGAAACTCCGGCTTGACCTTGTCGATCTCGCTGCGGATCGAGTTCAGCACCCGATCCCGGTCGGCGTCATCGTCCAGCTTGACGGTCGTCAGGCTGACGCCTTCCATGACCGAGGACTGCACCTCATCGATGCCGTCGATCTCCTGGATCTCCCGCTCGATGCGCAGGGTGATCGCCCGTTCGACGTCCTCCGGCGTCGCGCCGGGGTAGGGCACCATGATCGAAATCTGCTCGGCCGAGATGGCCGGGAAGAACTCCCGCACCATCGTGAACCAGTAGTAGATCCCGCTCAACACGATCGCCCACATCAGCAGGTTCACGGCCACCCGGTTGTCGATCGACAACTGGGGCAGGTTCAACGGAACTCTCCGAGCGCGTCACCGGCCGGGGAGCCCGGCTCGTAGGGGGCATCCCGCTCCGTCACCAGGATCTTCGAGGAGTCGGCGATCTGCTCCAGGTTCGTGGTGATGACTTCATCCCCGGGCTCCAGGCCGGAGGTGACGAGCGCCACGTCCGGCAGCCAGCGCAGAACCACCGGAGTCCTGCGGCGGGCGACGGCCTGGCCCTGCTCGCCCAGTTCGGGCACGGCCACGAACACGCTGTCCTTCAAGAAGGCGACGCGCGGCACCGCGATGACGTCCTGGTGCAGGCGGCCGTCGACCGTGGCCACCACGAAACTGCCCGGCGGCACGCTCGACTCGAGACTCTCTCCCTCGATCACGACGTACGCTTCGTAGGTGCGGTCCTGATCGCCGACCGCGGGCGCGATCCGCGAGACCGTGCCGCACCAGACGACCTCGCCGCCCTCTTGCAGGCGGACCTGGACTTCGTGGCCGGGCTCCACGTCGTCAAAGCGGGAAGCCGGTAGCGCCACCGGGACCTCGATCCGCGACAGGTCGACGATCTCGAACAACTCCATCCCGGGCGTGACGTGCGCGCCGGGCTCGGCCGTGCGGCCGAGGATCCGGCCGGCGTACGGCGCCCTCACCACGGCCCGTTCGAGATCGAGCTGCGCTTGTCGCAAGGTCGACCGGGCGCGCTCCAGGTCGGCCAGCGCCCGGTCCAACCTCGGCTGCGAGGCGGCCAGGGTCGATTGCAGCTCGAGCACCTGGCGCTCCAGGAGCCTGGTCGCCCGCCGCTGCAGATCGCGCTCGGCCACCGACGCGACCTCTTCCTCCAGCAGTTCTTCCACCCGCGCCAGCTCGGCCCGCGAAGTGGCCAGCTCGGAACGGGCCACCTCGAGTCGTTCCTCGAGGCCGGCGCGATTGACCACGGCTTCGGCATGCAGCGCCTCGAACTGCTTCAGTTCGGCCTCGGCCCGGTCGGCCGTGTTCACCAGATCGCGGTCGTCGATCCGGACCAGCGCCGCGCCGGACTCCACGCCGGCGCCCGCCTCGAGCTCGGGCGCGATCCACTCGATCAGACCGGCCACCTCGGCCGCCACCTTTGCCTGGCGCATTGCGCGGGCCTTGCCGTAGCCGGTGATGTGCTCGCGGTAGGGACCTCGCACCATCCGCTCGACCTGGACGGCCGGCCGGCGCACCTCGGTGCTGACCTGCCGGGGAGGCTCCTTCAACGACTGCAGTCCGCGGAACAGGAACAGGCCGGCGATCAACAGCAGGATCACCAGGGCCGCCGAGATCAGCAGGCGCCACTTGAGCGAGGCAGGCTTCGAGGCGGGGGTCATGAAACGGCTTCTCGGAATGTTTCGGCGCCGGGCGCGATCAGTCCAGGTACCCAAACTGTCTCAACTCATCGAGGACATCGCCGGGAAGTTCCAGCGGCTCGGAGTCGTCCGGCCGTTCCCGGGCCCGATGCAGGAGCGCCAGCGGGCGCAATCGTCCCAGGATAGACTGCAACTCCGCCTTCTTCGAGAGATCGTTCTGTTCCAGGGGATCGATCTTCAGGTCGAAGAGCTGCTCGCCGTCCTCGTCCTCTTCGTCCTCCTCGTCCCCCTCGTCCAGGATGAACTTGAGCGCGCCGTGGTAGACCGCCACGGCGCACCGCTCGGCCGAGGCGGAGCCGTCCCCTTTCCGGTCGGCGAGCTTGGGACGGCGCACGCCGGCGAAGTGGTCGGCCGGCGGCAGGCGTTCTCCGCGCAGGCCGGGGCCCAACGAGCGGCCGGGCGCGGGCGAGTCCGGCGGCAGGTCGGCCACTTCCAGCACGGTCGGCAGCAGGTCGATGAGGGAAACCCGCTCCTTGATGTCGATCGCCCGCCGCCGGTTCGACTCCCAGATCAACAGGGGAATTCTCAGCACCGGCTCGAAGAGCTTGCCGCCGTGTCCGACCAGCCCGTGCTCGCCGAGCAGTTGTCCGTGATCACCGGCCACGATGACCACCGCGTTCTCGAGCAGCCCTTGGCGCCGGAGCAGCGCGAGCAGTTCGCCCACCTGCCGGTCGACTTCGGCCACCTCGCCGTCGTAGAGGGCGGCGAGCGCCTCCCGGTTGGCGTCGGTGGCCGGCACCTGCTCCGAGCCGTAGGCGTAGAAGAGTTCGGTCGAGGCGCCCCTGGCCAGCGGCCCGGCGTCGTCCTTCAGGCGGCGCTCGGCATAGGGGGTCAGCCGATACGGCGAGTGGGCGTCGAAGTAATGGGTCCACAGGAACACGGGTCGCCGCGAGCGGCTGCCGCGGTTCAAAAGAAATCGTTCCACCAGCCGATTGACCTCGTCGCCGTCCCGCAGGCGCGAGTCCTGGTCGGACCAGTCGCCGGGCTGGTCGCTCGCGGTGTCGAAGCCCTGTTCGAATCCGCCGCGCACGAACAGGCTGCGCTTCGCGACGAAGCCGGCGGTCTCGTAGCCGGCGGCACGCAGGCGCTCGGCCAGCGTGACCTGTTCGCCCGCGAGCCGGTCGCCGTTGAAGCGCACGGCGTGCCCGCCGGGATAGCGGCCGGTGAACAGGCTGGCGTGCGCCGGGTGCGTGGTGCCGATCGGGGTGACCGCGTTTTCGAAGCGCGCCGCCTCGGCGGCGAGCGCCATCAGGTGCGGCGTCCGTTCGCCGAGCCGGTCGGCGCGGAAGGTGTCGAGCGTGACCAGGATCAGGTTCGGCCGGAGATCGGGCGGGCCGCCGCAGCCGAAAGCCAGCGCGCAGATCATCGCCGGGAGAAGAGATTGCCAGGCCGTGCGCACGCCGCCGTCCGTTCTTCGAAGTCAGAGTCGGTGGCAGTCTAGCGGACCCGAGATCAGTCCGGAAGGAACGGTGTTCGATCCAGCGTGGAGGTCGCAAGCTTCGCGATACCGCAGGACGCGAGGGACGTATGGCCTGCCCGGACATGCGGAATCGTGGGGTCCAACCGTGCGGGAAATGGGTACTGAAAGGTGCGGGAAATGGGTGCTCTCGACTCGTGAATGCCGGCCGAACCCGCCATTTGGGCGCGTTCAACGCCGATTTGCGGTCTCAGCTTCCGCGCCGATTCTGGCAGGTCCCCGGGTGACCCTCGCAAGGAGGTGGAAACGGCTCAGCGCCGCCGCAGGGCGATCGCGGCGGTGCCCTTCTTCTTGAGTTCGCGGCCGTGGCGCAGGCCGACCTTCTGGGCCAGGCGGCGCACGGCGTCGATCTGGCCGACGCCGGCCGAGAGCAGCAGCCGGCCGTTGCGTTCCACCGACAGCGCGTTGCAGAGCGCCGCGAGCGTCCGCTCGTGCGCCGCCTTTCCTTCCTTCCAGCGCAGCGAGCCGGCGATCAGGTCGTAGTCGGAAGGCGCCGGGAGCCAGGGCGTGGCTTCCAGGAGCGGCGGGTCTTCGAGCACGGTTTCTCCAGTGAGCGCCCAGCGCTTCAAGGTGGCGTCGATGTTGCGCCGGGCGGCCGCCAGCTCGAGCGTGTCGCGCCCGCAGACCGCGATCCGGGCCGGGTGCCGCTCGCTGATCAGGCGCGCGGCCAGCAGGCCGTGACACGGGTTCAACAACAGGATGCGCTCCGGGCGGGCCGTCGCGTTCACCGGGCGCACCAACTGCGCGAGGCGGGTCAGGACCGGCGTCCGGAAGTGCTCGGTGTCGAATTCCTCCACGTCGGAGACCGCCACGTGCGGGATCGGCCGCACGCCCTTCAAGTGCAGCACGGCCGGCGCATCGGGACGCCGCCAGGGGTCGAGCTCATGCCGCGGCGCGTGAGCCGGCAGCCCCTGATCGAAGCGCCAGTGCAGCGCGCGGTGCTCCTTGCCGATGCTTTCCAGGATCGTCGTCGGGCCGTCGTGGAGCTCTGCGAACTCATCGCGCAGCGCGTCGATCGTCTCGGTCAGCGTGGTCACGTGGACGAACGACAGCACGCCGCCCGGGCGCAGCAGCGGGCCGGCCCCGAACAGCAGCTGCTTCAATCCGGCCGCGCCCGCCTTGGCGGGAATGTTCGAGACGATCCGATCGAACGGACCGAGGCCGTCCCGCCGGCAGGGTTCGTAGCCGAAGCCGGCTTCTGGTACCTGAAACCGCTCCGGCCGATCGGCCAGCCCGTTCTCCAGCGCGTTCAATCGCGTGAGATGGATCGCCAGGCGATCCCGATCGGTCGCCACCACGCGCACGCTGCCCTCAGGCCGTGCCAGCGCGATCGAGAGTCCGATCACGCCCACGCCGCACCCGAGGTCGAGCAGATCGAGCGGCCGGCCGGCGGGCGCCGCGAGCGGATCGTCGCGCCCGGCAAGCGTCCGCAACAGCCGGCTGGTGCCGACGTCGAGCGCCGCCGAACTGAAGAGATCATGCCCGGTTGCGAACACCACCGGCGTGCGCAGGAAGTCATGCCGGCAGACGCGCGCCACCCAGGGGTCGGCGTCGAGCGGCGTGTTGGTTTTCGGAGGTGGTCTGGCCATGGGAAAGCGCGCGCCCTCGACGGGCGCGAGGCGAGGATACCGCCCTCGGGAGACCGGAGGAACCGCGGGGAAAGTTTTGAGGCGCGAACCCGGTTGCGTTCGGCCATAATGCGGTCCGTCGCCGTGCCTGAGGCGGAGGTCGGCGGACGTCGGCGGAGCGCGAGCAGCAGGGGCAGGAGCGGTACGAGCGCGCGCTTCGGATCCTGCGCGATCTGGACATCCAGCATCATGGGTGCTGCCCGCGTTGAAGTTCGCTGAGAAGAAAGGACGGGCGCTGACCGCGTTGAAGTTCGCTGAGAAGAAAGGACGGGCGCTGACCGAGCAGGAAGGGGACAGGTGGCATCCGGGCGATGCGCTGGCCCGAGCCATGGCCCGGCAGCTCGATTTCCAGGGTTTCCGGTTCTGACTTGGTTCGGCGGATCATCGATCTCACCAAAAGGACTCAACGGCATGAGTGCATTGCTGCTGTCTGCCACCCTGTTCGCGTTTCTCTGTGGTTGTCTGCAGCCGGCGGAAGCCTCGTCGCGAGTCGCGGAGCGTCCGCGCGTGATCCTGCTGGGTTTCGATGGGGTCGACTTCGAACTGGCCCGGCGGTGGATGGCATCGGGCGATCTGCCGAACCTCGAGCGGCTCGGGGAACAGGGTTCCGTCTGCGCCCTGAATACCGCCAATCCGGCCCAGTCGCCGGTTTCCTGGGCAGTGGTCGAGACCGCCTCCAATCCGGGCAAGACCAACATCGGCGACTTCGTGCGGCGCATCTTCCTGCCTTCCGGACAGCCCATGCCGCGCCTGGCGGGCGTCCAGGAGGCCATGCCGGGCACGCCTGACGAGGACGGCTCCTCGAGCTCGCGCCAGCGCTCGCCATTCAGGGTTCCGGCCTACGAGACGGAGATGCGCGGCGTGCGGTTCTGGGATGCACTCGGCGCGGCCGGCATCCGGGTCAAGGGGCTCGACGTGCCGGCGGCCTTTCCCTGTGAGGCCCATCCGAACGCGAGCATCCTGGGCGGCCTGAACACGCCCGACATCGGCGGGAGCATCGGATCCTGGTACATCTACACCAACGATGAGGAGAGCATGGACGAGGAGAGCACCGGGTCCGGCGGGACGATCCGGAGGCTGTACGAGGAGAAGGATGGCGTCATCCGGGCCGATGTGCGCGGGCCGGAGGATTTCGTCTCCAAGTACCGGTTCGAGGATCAACTGGGCGAGCTGAGCGCCCGACTGAAGGCCGAAGACCTGTCAGACGATGAGCGTGCCGCGATCCAGCAGCGGTTGGCGGAGGTCGAGAGCAAGCGGCGCACCTGGAGAGACGACCAGCGGTACAAGCAGGCGGTCATGGAGGTGCGGCCCGACTTCGACCAGCACACGGCCCGGATCACGATCGATGGCCGGAGCCAGGACGTGGCCCAGGGCGAATACTCCGACTTCTTCAGGATCGACTTCGAGTTGGCTCCCGAGATGCGCATCGAGGCCATCGCCCGGGTACTGGTCAGCGAGTGTTTCGTGGATGACGAAGGCGAACAACGCCTGCGGCTGTTCATGCCCTCGCTTTCGATCTCGCCCGAAGCGGTTCCGCCGCACCTGCCGATCTCGTCTCCGCCCGATTACGCCGAGGAACTGGCCAAGGCCATCGGCCTGTTCGACACCGTGGGCTGGGACGGTTACACGAATCCGCTCAAGGACGGGGAGATCAGCGAGGAGGCCTTCATGCGGGGCGTCGCGCACCTCTTCGGCTGGCGCGAGAAGCTGCTGATGCACGAACTCTCCCAGGACGATTGGGACGTGCTCTTCCAGGTCATGTACGGCGCCGACCGCACGGCCCACATGATGTATCGCTTCTTCGACCCCGGCCATCCCCAGTACGACCAGCGGGACCAGGACGGCCATCTGATCCGGGAGCAGGAGATCACGGCGTTCGGGCGGACCTTCAAGGTGAGTGACTGCATCCTCGAGAGCTACCGGGAAGTGGACCGGATCGTGGGGCGGGTGCTGGACCAGATCGAGAGCGGGAGCCTGGGGCCGGACGCGCGGCTGATGGTGATTTCGGATCACGGCTTCCAATCGTACCGCTACGGCGTCCATCTGAACGTCTGGCTGCATCGGATGGGGTACCTGGCCCGCAAGGACGATCCGGATCCGATCGGGGCGCCGGGCATCATCCATGAGGGGGTGCCGGAGGGGTGGCCGTCGGACAACGTGCTCTTGTTCGTCGACTGGTCCAGGACCCGGGCCTACTCGATGGGTCTGGGCA
>Ga0326597_10002962_pt1 | contig 24875 bp, 16 predicted proteins | sample RVTome_12_FD_203789 | JGI IMG/M metagenome (GOLD analysis project Ga0326597, IMG submission 203789) | Soil microbial communities from uranium-contaminated site in the Upper Colorado River Basin, Wyoming, United States - RVT100D185 | ecosystem: Environmental > Terrestrial > Soil > Contaminated >... | reverse complement strand
CCTCGACGGATGCAAGCCAGGCAGATCGATGCGGGAGTATCAGCTCGTCGCCGACAAGCTCCACCTCACGGCGATCGCGCTCGTCATCGCTCGCGGCTCCCACCGTAAATGCGATGCGGCCTGGCTCCACGCACCAGCGGCCGTCGATGTTCCAGAGGGCCAGCGCACGCGTGTCGACGGTCATCGAGATCCGACACGACTCACCTGGATCGAGGGTGACCCGGCAGAAACCGGCCAACTGGCTGACTGGGCGGACCACGGTCGCTTCGAGATCGTGCGCGTAGAGCTGGATCACCTCGTCACCTCGGCGGTCTCCCGTGTTGGCCACGGTGACCGAGGCACAGAGGTCCTCGCCGACGGGTACGACCGTCTCGCTGAGCTCCAAGGCGCCAATCTCGAAGGTCGTGTAACTCAGTCCATGCCCGAATGCGAACGCGGGGCTGTCGTCCTCGTCGACGTGGCTGTTCAGGGCCTCGGTGCCGTCAACTCGCCGGTAGCCACTTCCCATGCGGTGGCCCGCGTAGCAGGGCACATGGCCGACGCTTCGCGGAAAGGTGATCGGCAGTTTCCCACCTGGGTTCTCGTGACCCCAGAGCGCATGGGCAATCTCCTCTGCCCCGTAGGTCGCGGGATGCCAGGCCACAACGATGGCCGCGGCGACGTCGGTGAGCCAGGTGATGTCGAGCGGGCGACCGCTCAACAGCACCGCTACCAGTGGGGTTCCGGTCGCTGCGACAGCTTCGAGGAGGCGGCGTTGCCCGCCGAACAATTCGAGCGAGGTGCGGTCACGACCCTCGCCACCGGTTGCATCGCCCACCCAGCCTGTCTTCTCGCCGATGACGCAGATAGCGACGTCAGCAGTCTCGGCCGCCGCCACTGCCTCGGGCAGTCCTGAGAGATCGTCTTCCAGATGGTCACAACCGGCTACTGCTGCGACGACGGCACCCGCAGGTGCAGTCGCGGCCAGCGCGGCAGCGACGGTCTGCCCGTCTGGATACAGGCTTGCCACGGCCGCTTCCAGCCCGTCGTCAGCCACCAACCTTCTTCGACTCGCGAGCGCACCTGGCACATCACCAACAAGATCCTGCTCGACCGGACCGTCGCCGGGAGTGCCTGCCATCGTCCCCGCCCAGCCGACGCGGGCATCATGGATCAATTCGTAGCCTGCCGGCCCAGAGTAGGCCGCGTAAAGGGGCCGCAGCTTGTCTGCGAACGGGCCGAGCACCGCAACTCGGCCGCCAGCCAGCGGCAACGTGCCATCATTGCTGAGAAGCACCAGCGAGTCTCGTGCGGCTGCACGAGCATTGGCCACCTCCGCTGAAGAGGCAGGGAACGCGTCCGGCACGGTGAACTGCCTCGGGGATGCGAGGAGGCCGGCCCTGTCCTTCAAGGTCAGAACGCGCCTGACCGCGCGATCAACGAGCGCGACGTCCAGGCGCCCTGATTCAACCGCTGCGGTGACAGCGCCGAACACGGCCATCGATGGCAACTCGACGTCGAGCCCTGCGGCCAGGGCTCGGCCCGCGACCCACTCAGCACCGGTGCCGACCCCATGCATGTGGAGCGTCCGCTCGATCGACCCGTAGTCCGACACCGCAAGGCCATCGAAGCCGAGCTCCGTCCGCAGCAGATCGCTGAGGATGCGACGGTCGACTGCCACGGGCACGCCATCGATCGACGCGTAGGAGTTCATGACACACGACAGGTTCCCGTCTCGGATCGCCGCCTCGAACGGTGTCGCATACACCTCGCGTATCTCGCGGTCGCCCAGATTCACGCTGGCCATGTTCAGCGCAGCCTCGGAAGCTGCGTATGCCACGAAGTGCTTGCCCGTTGCGATGACCCCGGTGTCCTGGAGCCCTTGCACGGCGGCAACGCCGAAGGCGGCACAGAGGTGCGGATCCTCTCCGAACGTCTCGTGAACACGCCCGAAACGTGGATCGCGACTGACATCGAGCACCGGTGAGAAGGCATGCTGAATGCCGAGTGCGCTCATCTGTCGGGCGCCGACTTCAGCAGCACGACGACTGTGGTCAGGTCGGAACGTTGCGGCCATGCCGATTGGCGTCGGGAACTGCAGCGCGCCCGCGTAGACGAACCCATTCAAGGCCTCGGCATGGACCAGCGCCGGCAACCCGTTCGGGGTCTCCTCGACCAGGTACCGCTGGATGACCTCGATCTTCCGGGCCGTGGCCATCGGGTCGCCCGCCCCCATTTCCAGGATGCCCGAGACCGCGCCAACACCGTGAGGAATGGCTTCGCGGAGTTGCTCCCGATCCGCGGCCTCGTCGTGACCGGAGATGCCAGCCGGCATGAAGCCAACGAGTTGAGCCACCTTGGCCTCCAGCGTCATGCTGGCCAGAATGCTGGAGACCCGCCCATTCACGCTCACGATCGTGGCCCCGTCCAGCTGCCATCCTGCTTCACGACCGACTCCTCACGACCGATTCTTGGGATGCCGGGCTACGCCTGGCGCGCCGGCGCTCGGAACACGGTTGTGCCTTTGCGGGTGCTCTCCTGGAGGCTGCTGTCGGCCTCCGTCATGGAGTCGGGGACCCCGTACCGGTACGGGGGGTCTTCCGCGTCAACCGCCGGTCGGGTCACTGACCCGTCGGACCGTACGAGGGGACGGTGGTAGCCGTATGCCGGTTCGAGTACAGCCCGCTGCGCCTCGGTCAGCTCACTCGTCCAAGCCGGGAGTGCCACCTCGTGCATTCCCGAGCCGAACTGGACGTACTTCGACGCGTAGCGGTAGTGGAGTGCTCGGCGGTCGTGCGCCGCGGTCCAAGGAAGTGTCCCGTGCGTGAGGGCTTCCGTGAATATCAGGAGGTCTCCTGCGAGCACGGTCGGGTTGTCCACGAGCTCCCGGTCCTCCTCCCATCGGGTCACCTCCCAAGGACGGCGAAAATTGGACTTGTGGCTCCCGGGGATGGCGGCGAACCCTCCGTCACCCGCCCGCTGGTCTGACAGCGTGAACTGGGCCACCAAGAGTCCGTTGCGCATCTCCCCGTTCCGGTACGAGTAGTAGGCACCGGGATGGAAGTGGGGGTCTCCCTGATGGAGGTTGAGCCCGCTGGCTCCCTTGGGATAGTGGAAGTAGAACGGCTCCGTGTCGATGTGCCAGCCCAGGCCCAGCAGGTCGTGCAGGTACGCCCACAGCCCGGGATGCGCCAACAGGTCGCGGAAGGGATCGCACCACGGCGGCTCCCACGTGAGCATGTCACGGTATTGACGGCGACGGACGGTTCCCCTGAGCGTCGCCGAGCCCAGGAGCGCCTCATCACAGTCCTGGATGCGGTCTGCGTTGGCATCAGCCGCCGCGTTGAGGGCCGCCACCTCGCCGTCCGTGAGGAACCCCTTCACGACAATGTAGCCACGCACATCAAAGAGGTACTTCTCACGATCGGTCATCTCAGGAACGCGGTCACTGGCTGGCATTCTGTTGCTCCCCTTCGCCGGATCCATCGAGAGTCCCGCTCGAACACGTCCACTCAGCCGGGCTCGAGCAGGTCGATTGGAAGTTCAGGTCACGAGGTCGCCGTCGAGCCGACCAACATGCGGTCTGGCCACTCCGTCGACGCCATCAACGCTTGGACAATAGTTGCCTGATACTTAGTTTGCAATGTTTCCGAATAAACAATCTCGAGCATGCATGGATGACGCGGAAGTCTCGTGCGTCGCCCGCTCGGCCGGATCGATCTCCGAGTGTCTGAACTCGAGAGCGTGACCGAGCGGGACCGCCGCGAGGCGTGGCCTGGGCTACTCCCACTGGGCGGTCCAGTTGGCGGAACCTCTAAGTTAGGTATACTTACGAAGCCGTACGGGACAGGAGCACAAGGATGAGACTGGGGCGGATCGGCGACGTAGGGAAGGAACGCCCCGTCGTCGTGGGGGCCGACGGAAGCTTGCTGGACCTCAGTCCTGTGTGTCCAGACATAACGCCCGTCTTCCTCGCGACCGGCGGCCTCAAAGCCGTCCGCCACGCCGTTGAGACCGGGCAACTTGCGCCCATCGACGCCGAACCGGACGTGCGCATCGGGGCGCCGCTGAACCGTCCGCCGAAGGTCCTATGCATCGGTCTGAATTACTCCGATCACGCGGAGGAGTCCGCCATGGACCTGCCCGTGGAGCCAATCCTGTTCGCCAAGATGCCAAACACGGTGGTCGGACCGAATGACACCGTCCTCATCCCCCGAGGGAGCACCAAGACGGACTATGAGGTCGAGCTCGCGGTCGTCATCGGCCGGGAGGCCAAGTACCTCAGCAGCGAGTCCGAGGCCATGGACGCTATCGCCGGCTACACGATCTCCAACGACGTGTCAGAGCGCGAGTTCCAGCTCGAGCGCGGAGGCCAGTGGATCAAAGGCAAGTCCTGCGAGACCTTCAACCCGCTCGGGCCCTGGCTGGTGACGGCAGACGAGGTGGGCGACCCACAGACGCTTGGGCTGCGGTTGTGGGTCAACGACAAGCTCCGCCAGGACGGCACAACGAAGAACATGGTCTTCGATGTTGCGCACCTCGTGTGGTACGTGAGCCAGTTCCTTGTTCTGGAGCCCGGCGACGTCATCAATACGGGGACACCCTCCGGCGTGGCCTTCGGCAGTGATGGCATCCCCTACCTGCGGCCCGGTGACGTCGTGGAACTCGAGATCGACGGCCTGGGCCGTCAGCGCCAGGTCATTGCGCCGGCGTGAGGCGCGTGGAGGACTAGCCGTGCAGATCTGGAACGAGACAGAGTGGCTGGTCCGGGCGCCGGCGCGGCCCGCGGAAGGGCCGGTTTGGGACATCGACCGACAGTCCCTCTGGTGGGTCGACATCATGGAGGGGCATGTCCACCTCTGGGACCGGCACTCCGGAGAAGACACCGTCTACGACGTGGGCGAGGCTGTGGGGGCGCTGGCCCTGCGTGTCGACGGCTCAGTCCTAGTCGCGCTCCAGACCCGCCTGGCGTTCCTGGACCCGGACTCGGGGGAGGTCGAGACCTTCGTGCCCCTCGAAGGCAACCGGCCGGCGAACCGGGCCAACGATGGCAAGGCAGGCCCGGACGGGGCCTTCTGGATCGGGACGATGGCCGTGGACGCGTCCCCAGAGGCCGGCGCGCTCTACCACGTTACGGGTGGCGGCGAGGTGTCCCGGCTCCTGAACGACGTGTCGATCTCCAACGGGCTCGACTGGCTCGACGACAACCATCTCTACTACATCGACAGCCTGGCCCACGGCGTGGACGTGCTCGAGGTCGACCGTGATGCCTGGACGGTGTTGTCGCGCTCGCGTGTGCTCGACATCGACCCGGACGACGGCCTGCCCGACGGCATGACGCTCGACGCCGAAGGCTGCCTCTGGGTGGCGGTGCACGGCGGCGGCCAGGTCCGCCGGTACTCCCAACGAGGTGAGTTGCTTGGATGGGTGGAGGTCCCGATGTCGTTGGTCACCTGCTGTGCCTTCGGCGGCCCTGACCTGACCGAGCTGTACGTCACGGTCGCCGCGGACGATGGCGTCGCTGGGGGGCTCCTGCGCTGCGACGTAGGCATCGCCGGTCGGCCGCCCTACCGCTTCGCCGGGTGACCCGTCCCCCGCCCGTGGCTGATTCGAGCCCCGCTGCGGTGTCGCCGGGGCCGTCGTCAGTGTGCGGTCAGCCCGCCGTCGACCGACCAGATCGCCCCATGAACGAAGGAACCGGCGTCGCTGGCGAGGAAGGCAACCACCTCGGCGACCTCGTCGGGGTCACCGATGCGGCCGACCGGGTGCTTCCCTCGCCACTCGTCAAGCAGGTCCTTGGCCGCCGGGTCCTCACGGGTCGCGCGCGTTGCCACCGTGCCGGGCGCGACGGCGTTGCAGCGGATGCCCTGGCCGGCGTACTCCGCCGCGACCTGCCGGGTCAGGGCGACCAGCGCACCCTTGGACGCCGAGTAGGAGCTGAACCCAGGGGCCCCGACGAGCCCGAGCGCCGACGCGATGTTCACGATGACCCCGCCTCCTCGCGGAAGCATGTGGGCGATTGCCGCGCGCATCGCGGCGAACGGGGCGGCGACATTCACCTGCAGCGTGCGAGCAAGCAGGTCGTCCGAGCAACCCAGGATCGGTCCCCCGCTCTCGGTTACGGCCGCGTTGTTCACCAGCACGTCGAGGGTCCCGAGGCGCTCCACCACTTCCTCCACCAGGCGCTGCGCTGCGCCCGGCTGAGCGAGGTCCGCGGTCACGCCGGTGTGCGGCGACCCCAGCTGCCCGAGGGTGCCCCGAAGCGCCTCTGCGTTGACATCGCTGGCGGCGACCGTGGCTCCGCGGCTGGCGAGCGTGAGGCAGATCGCGCGCCCGATCGGCCCGCCGGCGCCGGTCACGAGCGCGTTTGTCGCCCGCAGCGGACCGTCCATCAGCACATCCGCGAGGGCTGGAGAACCGGATGAAGATCACCGATGTCGCGTTCCACGTCGTCGCTCCGATGGGAGACGAGCCGGTCGTCCCAGGCTCCATCCTCAGTTGGGCGTTCGTCGAGGTGAGCACGGACGTCGGGCTCGTCGGCCTGGGAGAGTGCTCGAATTGGGTGCGTGACGGAAACCGTATCATCGGCCACACCGTGGAGACGCTGGGGCGTTCCCTGATCGGGATGGACGCCCGCAACATCGAGGCCGTCTGGCAGACGATCTTCCGCAACTACTCCTGGCTCGGCAGCCGCGGGCTGATCTCGACCGTCATCAGCGGCATAGACATAGCGCTGTGGGACCTCAAGGGCCAGGTGCTGGGCGTTCCGGTGTACGAGCTGCTCGGCGGGCGTCTGCGTGAGCGCGTGGATCTGTACGGGCACCCCGACACGTCCGGTGACGGCGACATCGCGTCGCGCGCCGCACGCGGGTCCTCGCGCCTGGTCGAGCAGGGATTCGCGGCCATGAAGATCGACCCCTTCGAGGAGGTCTGGACGCGCCACAGCGGCTACCACGGGGGCGAGATCTCACGAAGTGGCATCAACGCAGGAGCCGAGGTTGTCGGCGCCATGCGCGACGCGGTCGGCCCCGACGTCGAGCTGATGGTTGATGCCCATGGCGCTTTCAACGTCGCGACCGCAATGGCCTGCATGCAGGCCCTGGAGCCGTTTGGCCTGACGTGGTTCGAGGAGCCGGTGCCACCGGAAGGGCTGGACGCCTTGCGCCAGGTGCGCCGCCAGGCACGGATTCCGCTCTGTGTCGGGGAGCGCCTGTTCACCCGCTGGGACGTGCTCCCCGTGCTCCAGGAGGGCCTGGCCGACTACCTGATGCCCGACGTGTGTTGGACCGGCGGGATCAGTGAGCTCAAGCGCATCGCCACGATGGCGGAGGCCTACTTCGTCCCGGTGTCGCCGCACAACGCGCTCGGCCCGGTCCAGGTCGTCGCTGGGGCGCACACGATGCTCACGGTCCCGAACTTCTACCGGCTGGAGTTCCACCCGGCGTTCGCCGACTGGTACAGCGACTGCCTTGACCAGCCGCTGGATGTCCGCGACGGGGCGCTGCATGTATCGGACCGCCCCGGCCTCGGCTTCGCGCTCGACCACGACTACGTAGAGGACCACCGGTCCAAGCAGTGGGAGACCTAGAACGACCGCAGCACGGGCCACACCGGGCTCATGGTCTTGGGAACTGGAGGAGCGACGTGAACATCACGCTGACGGCGGGAGACGCCACGGCCTGGATACGGCCCGAGGTCGGAGGCCGCCTTGGCAGCCTGTCCGTGGCGGGCCGCGAGCTCCTCCGGCGGGAGGACGCCGCCGGGGACCTCGGATGGGCGTTCTGGGGCGCGTACCCGCTGGTCCCTTGGTCGAACCGGGTCGTCGGAGGCCGGGTCGTGCTCGAGGACGAGACCTTCGACGTGCCCACCAACTGGCCGGACGGGACCGCAATCCACGGGCTGGTCGCGACGGCACCCTGGGAGGTCGAGCACGCCGACGACCGCACGGCGATACTCGCGACCCGGGTCCACCACGACCCGTGGGCGCTGTCGTGCCGGTCGACGTTCGTGATCCACCGGAGCGAGCTCACGTGGGAGCTCGCCGTCCACAACGACGCCGACCGGTCGGTGCCGGTCGGACTCGGGATCCATCCGTGGTTCCGGCACGGGCCCCTCTCGGTGCCTGCCGCTGCCTACTGGCCTACCCAGGACTGCCTGCCGACCGGGCCGCCCGAGCCGGTCGGTGCCGACATCGACCTGCGTGAACAACGTCAGGCGCCGCCACTGGACGTCTGCTACACCGGCCTCGAGGGAGCCAGCGCACAGATCGCCGCCCTGCAGCTGCGCTGGACGGGGCCGATCGAGCACGTCGTCGTGTACGCGGCCGACCCCGACTGGCTCTGCGTCGAGCCGGTGAGCAACGTCAACGACCCGTTCAACGTTCGCGCCCGCGGTCTGCCCGGCGACGGCCTCATCGACGTCGCCCCGGGTGGGTCACTGGTGGCCGTCTACACCTTCGACTGGAGCGCACTCGTGGGCCCCGAGGGGCCGCCGATCGGCTGACGCCGGGGCACCAGCTGCCGCCACGCCGGGTGTGTATACCGAGGTGGCGCCTTGAAGGTTGCCTTCGCCCGCAGGCTCAGACTTCGGAGGCAACGTCCAGGGCATTGGCCCGAGCGACGGTGCCGAGCCAGGCGAGGCTGGGCTTCGGGCGGCGTTCGAACGTGGTGCGGTCCACCTCGATCAGGCCGAACCGGGGCTCGTACCCCGACGCCCACTCGAAGTTGTCCAAGAGCGTCCAGTGGAGGTAGCCGCGGATGTCCACGCCGTCCTGGATCGCGGCGTGCAGTTCCTCGAGGGTCGCCCGCGTGTGCGCGGTACGCAGCCCGTCGTCGAGCGTCGCGACACCGTTCTCGGTGACCAGCACGGGGCGACGGGAGACCTCGGCTGCCAGGCGGCATGTGTTTGCAAGGGCGGGGGCGTACAGCTCCCACCCCAGTTGATTCGTCGGCCGACCGGGCTCGACCGGGACCCGTCCGTGGGGACCGATGCGCTCGCGGCCATAGGACTGCACGCCGACGATGTCGTCGTCGCGTGACACCTCCAGCCACAACTCCTCGCTCGCGAACTGCGCCTCACGCCAGGCGTCCACGCCGTCTTCGGTGGGCTGCAGGTCGGCTAGCGCCAGCGTCCAGCCGACCTGAAGGTGCGACTGTGAGCTCTTGGCTGCGTCGCGTGCCAATCGGTGTGCCTGAATCACTTGGTCGTTGTACTCCGGCCACGTGATCTGACCGGTGCGCCACTTGTCGGGGTCCGCGCCAACGCGCGGTGCACCCTTCGGACGGACGACGCCCCACAGATCGCTGTCCCGGTCAGGCCCATCAGTACCGAATGGCAGCATCCCGATCGCGCTCATCAACGAAGCGACATTGGGCTCGTTGAGCGTGAACGCGTACGTGACAAGATCGCCGAGGTGCTGCGCGACGCGCTGGCAGTAGGCCGCGAAGCGCTCGGGTGCATCTCTTGAAGTCCACGCACCCTGCGCCGCAAACCATGCTGGAACCGTGAAGTGGTTGAACGTGAGTACCGGCTCCACGCCTCGCTCGTGACATGCCTCGAACACTCGGCGGTAGTGGTCAAGTGCCGCGCGGCTCGTATAGCCGGGCTCAGGCTCCACCCGCGACCACTCCACGCTGGTGCGGAATGCGCTCAGTCCGGCGTCGGCAAGCAGGGCGATGTCCTCCCGGTAGCGGTGGTAGTGGTCGATCGCGTCCCCGGACGGCTCGGCGTACGCACTGCCTGGCGCCCACTCCTCGTGCCAGATGTCCGCGTTGACGTTGCTGCCCTCTACCTGGTGGCCCGCGGTAGCAGCACCCCATAAGAAGCCGTCGGGGAACGACCTGGGACGTTGCGCAGAGTGTGGCGTGGTCATGCTCCTCCTTCGAAGTGGATCGGACGTGTCGGGAATTAGGCAGCCACCCTACCAAACCAGCGGCAGAGTAGGGATGCATCCCCCACGAGCAGGAGTCTGGGAGTCTCAGACAGAGCGTGTCAGACTTTATTCGGAATGTTGACGAACCACACGGGGTGTGGTTGTTTGACGTGGAGCGGACCGTCCGGTCCCTCCCTTCTGGGCCTACGCCTAAGCAGCCCGACAGGCGAACCGAGCGGATACCGATGGACGTCCAGTTGCTCTCGCTCTTGGGTCGCGTCTCGATGGCAGCACTTGCCGGGGCCGTCATCGGTTTCGAGCGTGAGGTCCGGGGTCATCCGGCCGGGATGCGCACGCATGCTCTGGTGGCCGCCGGCGCGGCCTTGTTCGCCCTGTCCGGCACGCTGGACTGGGGCGGCCCAGCGGCAGACACCGATCCAACACGCATCGCCGCTCAGGTGGTCAGTGGGTTGGGATTCGTCGGGGCGGGAGCCATCCTGCGCGACGGCCTCGGGGTCCGGGGTCTGACGACGGCAGCGACCCTGTGGGCCAGCGGCGCCTTGGGGATCGCCGCTGCCACCGGACGTCCCACACTCCTGCTCGGGGTCCTCATCGTCTTCCTGGCGATACTGCTGATCCTCCGAGCGATGGCCCCTCTGACCAACAGGCTCACGAGATCGACGCTCTCCCTTGAACTTGTGTATGAGTCCGGACACGGGACCGTCGGGCCCCTCGTCCAGACCGTCACGGCCTCAGGCAGCCGAATCGCGCACATGGTCGTAGACGACACGGAGGAAGCGACGACCACCATTCGCACGGTGCGGATGCTCGTGTACACACCCAAGACGGCGCTACATCAGTTCCACGACCTCGTGAAGTCGCTTGAGTCGCGAGACGAAACCCGGAAGGTCGTCATGTCGCTGTCACACGAGGAATTCTGAGCAGCACGATTCACAGCTGACCACTGAGTCGATCCGAGGGTCTACCCCTCGAAGTGATCATCGTCGATCATTGAAGCGCACTGTGGCGACCTCGAACGGGCGCTCCCGCAGATCGCTCGCCTCGCAAATTTTATTCGGAATATTGACGAACTAAGTGTGATGCGTTTGTATGGCCAATCTCGGATCGTCCCGCCCGTCACCGCGACGAGCATTCGTTAGGAACGTCTGAACGGAGAGCCATGCCTGCCGCGACCCTGCGCCGCCCCCGCTCGATCGTCCTGCTCGCCACCATCCTCCTGCTGACGGGTCTCGTGGCGACGCCCGCACGCGCCGGAACGACCTACTACGTCGACAGTGGCGCGTCCTGTCCAGGCTCTGGGACCGTCGGTTCGCCCTACTGCAATTTCGACACGATCAACTCGACGACATTCGTCGGGGGCGACCAGATCCTGCTGAAGCGCGGGTCGCAGTGGAACCAGCAACTCACCCTCCAAGGATCCGGAACATCGGGGAGTCACGTCGTCCTCGCCGACTACGGCACGGGGAACAAGCCGAAGATCATTCGCAGCGGCGGCACGGACACCGCGATCTGGATGTGGAACCCCTCGTACTGGGATGTCACCAACATCGAGGTAGGGAACGCTCAGACGGGCATCGGCGTCTACTACTCAGGCACGAACGCGGGCAGTGGGCTGACGTTCACCGGCATCTACGCCCACGACATCCGGGGGCCAGAAGGAAGAAAGCGGGGCGTCAAGGACGGCGCCACGACCAGCTCCTCCACGACGATCACTTCTGCCACGATGACGTTCACCTCGAATGATGTCGGCATGGAGGTGTCGGGGCCCGGAATCGCCGCGGACACCTATATCGCATCGGTCACCAACTCGACGACGGCCGTCATGAGTTCCGCAGCAACAGCGACCGGGAGCAACGTCAAGATCCTGCTCTCACGACGGTTCACGAACGGTGCCACGACAAACGACTCGACCACACTGACCTCGGCAACGGCGAACTTCAAGGCGATCGACGTCGGCAAGCAGCTCTTCGGGTCCGGCATCGCCGCCGACACGTACATCTCGTCGGTGACGAATTCGACCACCGTTATCCTAAGCAACGCCGCCACGGCAACGGCCACCGGCGTGACGGTGGACATTGGCAGCTCGTGGATCTGCCAGACGCCCTCAAGCGGCACCTACAACGTCATGTGGTCCGCAGGTATCAGCATCAGCGGATGCGATGCCTCCGGACGCGCGCAGGGCGGGGTCGTCAGCGATGTCATCATCGACGACTACGAAAGCACGGACGGCCAGAACGGGTTGGTGTCGATGCACGTCGACGATGCCATCTTCAGGAACCTGCACCTCCACGACGACGACAACGACGGCGGCATCGACTGTGGATGGGGGATCTTCTTCCTCGAGTCCAAGAACATCACTGTTGTCGACTCGACCGTTGACAACGAAGCGTCCTGCTACAAGCACAACGGCGTCGCAGCGGTGATCGCGGCATTCAGCGCCTACATCAACTACAGCAACAGCATCATCAACGGTGTCCCCGACACCGAGAGTTACGATCAGGCGGGCTTCGACTACGACTGGCAGACCGACCACATCAACCTGTACGGCAATCTGATCAGCAACAACTTCGGCAATGGCGTCGAGTTCCTGGCGCTGGACGGTCGCACCGGCGACTTCAACTCGAACCACGAAGTGAGCGGCAACACCTTCTACTCCAACGGCAACAACGACATGACCGACGACTTCATCGGCTGGGGAGCCATCCGTCGGTACGGCGACAACATCACTCCGACCGGCACCATCAGCAACAACCTGTTCCAAGAACCCCAGGGGTTCAACAGTTCTCAGGGTGGCGGCGACTTCAGCGGCTTCGCGTTCAGCGGCAACCGCGTGTTCAGCACCACACAGTCCAGCTACGTGAAAGCCGTCGCGATGCAGTATGGCACCCAAGGCGTATTGGGCTACTCCTACCAGTACCGCACCTGCTCTTCCTGCGCCTGGACGAACCTGTCCACCTTCTCAAACGGTGTCTGGTCTAACGGTGGCGGGTCCACAGATCCCCAGATCTCCCAGTTTGCTATGACGCCGGGAAGTTCGGCCAGTTGCACGACCAGCAATCCGTGCGATGTGTCCGTTAAGTGGGTGGCGCCCACATCGGGCAAGATCACTGTCCGCAGTCGCGTGCTCGAATCCGACAACGGTTGCGGCGATGGCGTGCTCGCGCGTGTCACCAAGACCTCTGGCGGTACGACTACCAACCTCTGGCCAGTCAGCGGCGACACAACCGTCTCCAACGAGACGAACCCCGTTGCGGGCTCCGCAGCCAACCTCGATGACATCTCCGTCTCGGCCAACGACGTCATTCGGTTCCAGGTCAACATGAACACGAGCGCTAGCTGTGACACAACGAGCTGGTCACCAAGCATCGTCTACACGGACGACGAGGCGTACAGCTGGGACTTCGACACGGCCAGCGGCTTCGAGGGCTGGACGGTCTACACCGGGACGTGGTCGGTGGCCAGCGGCAGCCTCAGCAACTCCTGCGGGACCTGTCCAGGGGCGGTGATCTCGCCGAACTATCTCGGTCTCGATGGCGCAATGTTCGACCAGGTCACCGTCACCCTGACGAACAACAGCGGCGCAAGCCGAACCGGTCAGATCTGGTATGTCACCGACACGGACGCGTCCTGGACGCTCACCAAGACCGTGACAGTGCCCAACGGCCACAACACAGTCACGTTCGACATGTCCGGCGAGGACTGGGCGTCCGGCACGGTCCAGCAGTTCAGCTTCCTGCCCATCGACAGCGCCCACACGGTCAACATCGACTCGATCTCCCTGACGAAGTAACGGGGCGAAGCCGCGGCAAGCGCACACGTGACTATGGACTTACTGCGCCAGGCAATTCTCCCCCGAATCACCATGGCAGGACTGTCGGGTGCTGCCATGGTGCCTTGAGCGCGAGGTCGGCGGCCACCCGCCGGGATGCGCACACACGCACTCTTGGCGGCGCGCGCTGGTGTGCGCGCCCACTGCCCTCGGTCAGTTCCTCTGACACTCCCCCGGTCGCTCGAGTCATGCGATGAGAGCCGGAAGGGTCCTGATATCGATCTCGCACGAAGAATTCTGGTCGCAGTTCCATCGTGCGACATTCAGACACCCGGGGCGAAGTGCGCACACGTAGAGATTGTTAGGAACAAATCTGAACATTCTTGTTTCTTGCCGTCTAGAGTCCCTATGGAACGAGACCAACCCGCACGCAACTGGCCTCTTCATCCGCAGCGCTTATTCGAGCGTCGGTACGGCGAAGGTCGCCAAGACCGCGGCCTTCCATGAACAGGAGCAGCACCCAGATGCGACGGAGACCACAAACGATCGTGACGACCGTGGGGACTCTGCTGGCCGCAAGCGCCATCGCGGCACCGAGCGCGATGGCCGCAGATCCCTCTCAGTACTGCGGCAACAGCACCCTCACCCAGATCTTTGACGGAACTGGAACGGCAGAACCAATGGCCAGCAGCGGGCTGCTTGGCCTCAGCGACCCAGAGTTGTTCAAGAGCGCGTACAACGAGTGGGTCATGCTCGCCGCCGGACTCGATGAAGGCAGCCCCAACAGCGGCATTGACATCTACGCATCCTGGTTGGGCGCAAGTGAACCGCTGAGCAGTGCTGCGACGGATTGGACCATCGGCAACACGCCCCTCGTCGCCCGTCCCTCCTCCGGCGCATGGGACGACTTCGGGATCGAGACCCCGAGCTTCGTCTGGACCGGCTCGGAATCGCGCATCTACTACACGGGATCGGATGACGCCTACGACCATCAGGACGATCCCGGAGCGAATTTCGCCATTGGGTACATGCGGTGGAACGGGTCGGCCTGGGAGCGGCATGGAGATCCCGTGATCGAGGCCTACCACAGTTGGGAGTCATGGAACGGCTACGACTTCGTGCTCGAACCCGCCATCCGCAAGTACGGAAGCAGCTACTACATGCAGTACGGCGCCGGCGACCCCTCAGGCGCCAGTGCGGATCACGGCGGGATGGCCACAGCGACGAGCACGGACGGCGTTTCCTGGCCAACTGCGAACCGTGAGCTCACGTGGGACGCCTACGACGTCAAGATCGTTGCAGGCTTCTCCTTCTGGACGAGCAACCACGAGAACGTGAACAGCCGCTACGAGACGGTCTTCGGCACGCTCGGTAACGCGCTCGTTTCGTGGGCGGGTATCTGGTGGGCCGAGTCGGACACGGCCAGCCAGGATCCGAGTGACTTCACGACGTTTACTCACCTGGCTCAGACGAGCGCATCGACAGGCCTGGATTGGCATGACGACAAGATGTTCGCGCCTACGTTCAAGTACGAGGACAACAAAATCTGGGTCTTCTTCCGCGCTGTCGACGGCGACAACGGACCTGGGCGTCCCCACATAGGACGGTTCTACTGCTCGACGGCGTAGCCGAACACGTCGTCAAGGGGCCAGTTGTTCGACCTGTTCTCGGGCCGCAGCGCGTGCCTGCGGCCCGAGAACAGACTCGCCGAGGATGCCTCATGCTCCAACCTCTAACAACGTTCGCTGCGGGGATCGCCACAGCGCGATACGCGAAAAGCTTCGTGCGCATCGTGTCGGTGGTCATGCTGGCCGTTCCCATGGCGTCGGCGTGCTCGGATGGGACATCGACGATCCGAGTCCCACTTGGTTTGCAGGAACGACCCGCCGCACCAGGGCTCGAACTCGTGTGGCTCCCCGATGAGATCATTATTCATCCCGGCGACCAGCTCGAGCTCGCCGTGCTGGGCGACCAGGATCGGCATGCCCTTGCACTCGGCCAGCTAGTCGACGCCGCGTACAACACACCACCTTCGGAAGAGACCGTCTCGCCGGGACAGCGACCGTCGGCCTTCGAAGCACTCCCCCGGATGTTCTCGGTGGACGGCTTCGACATCGATGAGCGGGCGTCGGATCGGTGCTCGGCTGAAGATGAGCTTCCGGCGTCGGGACGCTGCCCGGACCGGGCGCCAATGGCCTATGACGGGACTCCGGCTCTCCTGGGCAGCGGCCTGATTACGAGTGACGACGCGTTCACATTCACGTTCGACGACACCATCGCCGACGGCACATATCACCTCCTGTGCCTCCTCCACGGTCCGGCGATGGCATCACGCATCGTTGTCGACCGCAACGGAGAACGCACGACCCAGGAGGCAGTGGACGCCGCTCATGCTCGCGCCGTTCTGGAGGCCGCAGGTCGTCTCGACCCGATATACGACGACAGCAATCGGGGGAAGATCGTCGGCAACTACGCCGGATTCGGTTTCGGTCTCAATCGAACGTCGAGCGGGATCAACGAATTCATGCCTGCCCACATCGATGTAGCCGTCGACACACCGATCTATTGGACGATCTACGGCACGCACACAATCACGTTTGGACAGGGCGCCGCTGGCGAACAGGCCTTGGTGGTCGATCCGGAGGGTGGCGTCTCGTGGAACGCCGAAGTCAGCAGGGCCGTGGGCGGAAACGGCGCCCCCCGCGGCGACCGGGGAGAGGTGACCGAACCCGACTTCGAGGGCATCTCGTTCGATCCCATCCGCCCCGGGACGTTCGTGGTCGACGGTGGCTCTTGGGACGGCGTCGGAGCGAAATCCTCAGGGCTACTGGCGAGCTTCTTGCCGAAGCCGATCGCGTACAGCATCTCGTTCAATCGGCCCGGCGACTACGAGTACACGTGCTTGGTGCATCCCGGGATGCAGGGAATTGTCCACGTCCGGGCCGCTGCTTGATGCGGTGCCGGGTCGAGGGCCCGAAATCACCTTCATGACGCTGTCGAGCTGCCCCATCCCCCTAGATCTTGGAGCCACCTCGAGTGGTCGAAGGGACCGACTATGAGCAAGGTTCGGATCATCAGCCACGGAACAACTCACGACTACGAGGCGTTCAGGCGACTGGTCAAGCGCATGTGCGCCCACGTCGAAAGAAACGAAGCGGGCGCAGAAGCCTACGAGTGTTTCGCGAACGAGACATCCGGTCAGGTCTTCTGGCACGAGATGTACGAGAGCGCCGACGCCTTCTTCGCGCACATGCAGGGTCTAGATGAAACCGGGCTGATCGTCGAACTCATGCAGCTGTATCGCATCGACACGATCACATCGCTGGTTCGCGTCACGGACGGACGCATCGATGAGGCGCTGCAGCGATTCGGTGCTAATCAGTTGCATGGCGCCGGCGGCATCGTCCGGTGATGCCGGGTCCGAATAGCGGGGCCGCGAGACAGGGGAGCTGACGTGACGCGAGTCGCCGTCACCGGCGCGAGCGGTCGTGCCGGCCGGGCCACCGTGGCGGCACTCGCGGGGGCCGGTTACGAGGTCGTGGCGCTCGACATCGCCCCGCCACCGGCTGACGCTGGCTTCTACGTCGTCACCGTGGACGTGCGGGACTTCGGCCAGACGATCGACGCATTGTCCGGCTGCGACATGGTCGTCCACCACGCCAACATCCCGATGCCGGGACTGCGCCCCGACGTCGTGACACTCAGCGACAACACGTCCATGAACACGAACGTCTTTATGGCCGCGGTGAAGCTCGGTCTGCAGAAAGTCGTCTGGGCGTCGAGCGAGACGACACTCGGACTCCCCTTCGACGACCCGCCTGCCTACGTGCCGATCGACGAGGACCACTATCCGCGGCCGACCTCTGCCTATGCGCTGTCGAAGGTGCTCGGCGAGACGGCAGCACATCACCTCGCAGAATGGTCGGGCATCCCCTTCATCGGCCTGAGGTTCTCCAACATTCTCGGCCCGGCGGAGTACCCGCTGTTCCCCACCTTCTGGAAGAACCCACACCTGCGCAAGGTGAACCTGTGGGGCTACGTGGACGAACGTGATGTCGGTAGTGCCTGCCGGCTGGCCATCGAGGCGGACCTCACCGGTGCTCGCAGCTACGTGATCGCGGCCTCCGACACGGTGATGGACCGACCCTCACGCGACCTCATGGCCGAGGTGTTCCCGGAGGTTCCCATGCGGGATGGTCTGGCCGAGTACGGAAGCCTCCTCTCCACGGCCAACGCCCGCCGCGAGCTCGGCTACGAGCCCGCGCACAGCTGGCGCGACCACGTGGACCCCGCGACGACGAACGGACGATGAGCATGGAGTACCGCACGCTTGGCACGACCGGCATCGAAGTCAGCACGTTCTGTCTCGGCGCCATGATGTTCGGCCCATTCGGAAATGACGACGAACCCGAATGCATCGACATGATCCATACGGCGCTCGATGCTGGCATCAACTTCATCGACACGGCCGACGTCTACTCCCAGGGCCGATCGGAAGAGATCGTTGGCAAGGCGCTGCCGGGTCATCGCGATGAGGTGGTCCTTGCCACCAAGGTTCACGGACCGATGGGAGAAGGACGCAACCGCAAGGGCAACTCGCGACGCTGGATCATCCAGGAGGTCGAGGACTCGCTTCGGCGCCTCGGGACCGACTACATCGACCCGTATCAGATCCACCGCCCCGACCCCGCAACCGACATCGAGCACACACTCTCGGCGCTCACCGACCTCGTTCGCCAGGGCAAGGTGCGGCATGTCGGTTCCTCCACGTTCCCTGCGCACGAGATCGTCCAGAGCCACTGGGTCAGCGAGCGCCGCGGGCTCGAACGCTTCGTGTGCGAACAACCGCCGTACTCGATCTTCGTACGACACATCGAGCGCGACGTGTTGCCGGTCGTCCAGGAGTTCGGGATGGGCGCCATCGTCTGGAGCCCACTGGCTGGTGGGTGGCTCGCCGGGCGCTACCGCCGCGGCGAGGACCTACCGCCCGACTCGCGCGGGGCGCGGGTCGCGGCCATCAACCCCCAGCTGGCCAAGCGCTTCGACCTGTCGACGGAAGAGAACCAGCGCAAGCTCGACGCCGTCGAGTCGCTCATCGACCTCGCCGAGCAGGCGGGCACGACCATCACCCACCTGTCGTTGGCATGGACGCTGTGTCACCCCCCCGTCACCTCGACGATCATCGGACCACGGACGCCCGAGCAGCTCGCCGACCTCTTGGCAGGCGCGGATGTCTCTCTCGATCCGGCAACGCTGGATGCGATCGATGAACTCGTTCCGCCGGGGGCGCTCGTGTCCGAGGCCGACCGTGGGTATGAGTCGCCGGCTCTCGATGTGCGCGCACGGCGCCGATGACGATCACGAAGCTGCTTGTTGCCAATCGGGGCGAGATCGCCATCCGGGCCTTCCGGGCGGCCTACGAGCTGGGCCTGCGAACGGTCGCCGTCTACACCCACGCTGATCGGTCGTCGATTCACCGGCTGAAGGCGGACGAGGCCTACGAGATCGGTGACCCGGCCCGTCCGCTGGCCGGCTACCTCGACGTGGACGCCCTGGTGCGCACCGCCGTCGAGGTCGGTGCTGACGCGATCTATCCCGGCTATGGGTTCTTGTCAGAGAGTCCGCTGCTGGCCCGCGCGTGTCGGGATGCCGGCGTGACGTTTGTTGGACCACCGTCGGAGGTACTGGAGCTCACCGGCGACAAGATCCGCGCAAAGCATGCGGCGACGGATGCGGGCGTTCTGACGCTGGCTGCGTCACCGCCGCTGGAGTCCGCGGGCGAGGCTCGGGCGTCCGCCGAAGCCATCGGATTCCCGGTCTTCGTGAAGGCCGCTGCGGGAGGCGGTGGCCGCGGCATGCGTCGGGTCGACGATCCCGCCGATCTCGAGGCCGCGGTCGAAACGGCCATGCGGGAGGCGCAGGGCGCCTTCGGTGACCCGACGGTATTTCTCGAGCAGGCCGTCGACCGACCGCGCCACATCGAGGTGCAGATCCTCGCTGGCGCGGACGGGCAGGTGATCCACCTGTTCGAGCGAGACTGCTCGGTCCAGCGGCGCCATCAGAAGGTGGTCGAGATCGCGCCCGCGCCGAACCTCGACGTGACGGTCCGGCAGGCGATCCTTGATGACGCGGTCCGGTTCGCCGAGGCCGTCGGGTACCGCAACGCCGGCACGATCGAGTTCCTGCTCGGGGCGGACGGCCGGCACGTGTTCATCGAGATGAACCCGCGGGTGCAGGTGGAGCACACCGTCACCGAGGAGGTCACCGGCGTCGACATCGTGCAGTCACAGATGCGGATCGCAGACGGGGCGACGCTGTCCAACCTGAACATCACGCAGGACTCGGTCAGCACGCGCGGCACGGCGATCCAGTGCCGGATCACGACGGAGGATCCTGCGCAGGGCTTTCGGCCTGACACCGGCACGATCCTGGCGTACCGGTCGGCGTCAGGACCGGGTATCCGGCTGGACTCAGGGTCCGCGTTCGTCGGTGCCGAGGTGTCGCCCTACTTCGACTCGATGCTGGTCAAGGTCACCGCACGCGGGCAGGATCTGCCGGCAGCCGCACGGCGGGCAGACCGGGCGCTGGCGGAGTTCCGCATCCGCGGCGTCGCGACGAACATGGGCTTCCTGCGAGCGCTGCTGGCCGAACCGGACTTCCTCGCAGGTGAACTCCACACGAACTTCATCGACGACCGTCCGCATCTGACCAGCGTGCAGCCGGGACAGGACCGCGCCACGCGGCTGCTGCGCTACCTCGCCGACGTGACGGTCAACCAGCCGCACGGTTCGTGCCCGCCACGGGTGGTCGATCCTCGCACGAAGCTCCCGCCGCTCCCGGTGCCAGCGGACCAGGTCGGCTCGCGACGCCGGCTGCAGGAGCTCGGGCCGGAACGGTTCGTCCGCGAGCTGCGCAGCCAACAGGCCCTCGCGGTGACCGACACGACCATGCGCGACGCACACCAATCACTGCTGGCAACGCGTATGCGCACGATCGACATGCTCGGCGTCGGGCGTCACGTGGCTGGTTCGCTGCCACAGTTGTTCTCGATGGAGGTGTGGGGCGGAGCGACGTTCGACGTGGCATTGCGGTTCCTGTCGGAGGACCCCTGGGAGCGGCTGGCCGCACTGCGCGAAGCCATCCCGAACATCTGCTTCCAGATGCTGCTGCGAGGCAAGAACGCCGTCGGATACGGCAGCTACCCGGACAAGGTCGTCCGGGCGTTCGTCGCGGAGGCCGCAAGCACCGGGATCGACATCTTCCGGATCTTCGACGCGTTCAACTCGATCGACCAGATGCGTCCCGCGATCCAAGCCGTCCGCGAAACCGGCGCTATCGCCGAAGGGACCATCTGTTACACCAGCGACGTGTCCGACCCGGCCGAGCGGCTGTACACGCTGGACTACTACCTGCGGGCCGCCGAGGATCTCGTCGCGGCCGGGGTGCACATGCTGTGCATCAAGGACATGGCCGGGCTGTTGCGCGCCCCAGCAGCCACCCGCCTGGTGTCCGCATTGCGGTCCGAGTTCGAACTCCCCGTGCACCTGCACACCCACGACACCGCCGGCGGTCAGCTCGCGACCTACCTCGCCGCGATCGATGCTGGCGTGGACGCCGTAGACGGGGCCGCGGCTCCGCTGTCGGGGATGACCAGCCAACCGTCGCTTGGCGCGATCGTCGCCGCGACCGATCACACGGCACGGCAGACCGGGCTCGACCTGGACGCGCTGATCGACCTCGAGCCCTACTGGGAGGCCGTGCGCGCCCTTTACCGGCCGTTCGAAGCCGGACTGGCCGCACCGACCGGAGCGGTGTATCGCCACGAGATCCCCGGCGGTCAGCTGTCCAACCTCCGCCAGCAGGCCGTGGCCATGGGGCTTGGGGACCGGTTCGAACAGATCGGCGAGCTGTACGCCAGGGTCAACGGGCTGCTCGGCAACCTGATCAAGGTGACCCCGTCGAGCAAGGTCGTCGGCGATCTCGCACTGTTCCTGGCATCGTCGGACATCACGGTCGAGCAGCTGGCCGAGCACCCCGACCGCTACGACCTGCCCGGCTCGGTGCTACAGTTCCTGGCCGGCGACCTCGGCGTCCCCGCGGGTGGATGGCCGGAGCCGTTCCGGACCAAGGCGCTGACGGGGCGCGACGTCACCATCGGCGACGAGCAGCTCGACCAGCAGACGCTGCAGGCACTGGCCGGCAGCCGACGTCAGCAGGCACTGACCAGGCTGCTGTTCCCCGGACCTGCCGAGCAGTACACGAAGGTGCTCGAGGACCACGGCGAGGTCTCGGTCATCCCGACACGGGAGTTCCTGTACGGCCTCGAACACGAGCGTGAGGTCGAGATCCAGCTCGAAGCAGGCGTCCGACTGCTGGTCGACCTGGAGGCGATCAGCGAACCGGACGCGCGTGGCCGCCGCACGGTCCACATCAAGCTCAACGGGCAAAGTCGCCCCGTAGAAGTGATCGACCGCACGCTGAACGTCACCGTCGCCGAACGCGAACACGCCGATCCTGACATCCCAGGCCACGTGGCCGCCCCGCTGACCGGCGTCGTGACCGTCACCGTCGAGGTGGGCGACAAAGTGGATGCCGGCCAACGCGTCGCCACCGTCGAGGCCATGAAGATGGAGTCATCCATCAACGCACCGATCACCGGAACCGTCGAACGGATCGCCGTACCCCACGGCTCCCCCGTCGAACCCGGCGACCTCATCCTCGTGCTCAAGTGAGAGTTACACCAAGCCTCCCCCGCCATCCGCCGTCAGACCGGCGTTCCACAGTTGGTGGTGACACGTGGCTTGCCGATTCAGTCAAGCAGACACGGGTAGGTCGCCGATCTGGGCGGTTTCGGCATGCCGGGACAGCCGAGAGGCGTGTGACTACGCCTGGGAGGGCCTCGGCGGGGGCGTGATCAGTCGCCGGTGGGGGCGAAGTCGAAGTAGCGCGGCGGCTCAGATAGCCCCAGAGCGTCCAGGATTTGTCGTTGCCGGGCGGTCAGCCGTGTGCGCTGGGAGACGGTGCCGTGCTCGGTCTCGACGGTGACGAGGCGGATGCGGTCGAGTTCTGCGGCGATGTTTCGCCATGTGTCTCCGACGAGGTTCTCGGCGGTGCGGATCAGTAGCAGCGCGAGCCAGCACAGCTGCACGTGCCCAACGATGCGATGCTCGAGCCGGTGGTAGACGGGTCGCAGGTCGAGCTGCTTCATGTCGCGCCAGCCTCGCTCGACGTCGGCCAGGGCCTTGTAGCCGCGGGCGACGTCGGCAGCGTCGATGGACGGGTCGGAGGTGCGCAGCAGGAACTTGCCGTCGAGCTTGGCCTCCTCGGTGATCTTGGTCCGGTCGACGCGTAGCAGCCCGGAGCCGGTGACCCGCAGGTAGCGGTGCAGCCCCGGCTTCTCCTTGAGCTGCCCGCGCAGCTCGGCGCGGCGGGTCGCCGTCCAGCCGTCGGTGCCGGCGATGCGACCCTCGAGAGTCCCCACGAGCTTGTCGCGGATCGCGGCGTCTCGGCGGGCCACCTGCAGGTTGCGGCACATGATGAACCGCTCGGCGCCGACCCCGTCGCCGACGGTGACCTCCTTGACCTGCAGATGGTCATCGACGGTGCGGTAGCGGCCCTGGCGGCCGCGCGCGTCGACCACTGCGGCTTCGCGGGAGCGCAGCTTCTCGGCGACGATGAACCCCGACCCGCCGGCCTGCACCAGCTGGCGGTTGTCGGTCGAGTTGAACCCAGCGTCGATGACCCACACGGTCCGGTTCAGCCGCCACCCGGCCAGGTCCGACTTGACCTCGCCGAGCACCGTGGTGTCGGTGGTGTTGCCCGGCCACACCCACAACCGCACCGGCATCCCCCCACGGGTCACCGCCATCCCGATCACGACCTGGGGCAGGTCGTCACGGTGGTCCTTGGAGTGCCCGTGGGTACGGAAGCCGGGAGCGTCGTCGTCAGGGTCGCCGTCGGCCTGCTCGAGCTCGAAGTAGGTCGAGGTCGTGTCGAAGAACAGCAGATCCACATCCAACTGCAGCAGGTCCGCGACGGTGAAGAACACCGTCTCCTGCAGCTCACCCAGCGCGCCGAGCAGGAAGTCCATCGCCCGGTAGCACGGCTCGGAGTCGACCTCGGCCAGCCCGTCGATGTAGACCTCCTCACGGATCCAGCGGGTCGCCTCCAACTTCGATGACGGCGCCAGAGCACGCGACGCGACCAGCGCGAACAGCACCCGCTCCACCGCCGCCGCATCCAGCTTGCGGCCCTTGGCGACCTTGACGATGGCCTTGCCGATCCCGAGCCGCTCCCACAGCCGGTCGAGCACCCACGCCCCACCCAGATCGCGCGCGTCGACCGGCTCGAACCCGCCCGCCGGACGTTCGCCGGAGACCGCCGCGGCCAGCGCGTCGTCGTCGAGGAACCGCGCGATCGAGCCGACCAGCCGCTCCAGACCGTCACGGTCCACGTCCTCGAGCCGACCGAACGAGAACAGGATCTGCGGCTTGGACCGTCCCGTCTCGGGATCGCGGTAGTTGTGCGCCAGCTGCAGGTAGCGGCGCACCGACCCGTCAGCGTTCGTCCGCTTCGTCTCACGCAGATACACGGTGCTCCACGGCCGGCATCATCAGAATGCTGCGTGTCTAGCCGTTGCACCACACAACAGCAACGACCGGTGACAAGTCGTGTTACTACCGTTTTGGCGTGCCGCCCAAGGATCTGGCAGCTACACCACCCTACGGCACCGATCCCGCATCCGAATGCCTACGAACTGTGGAACTCCGGTCAGATGGTCTGAGCAAATGCGTAGCCGAGCAGAAATCCGGGTAGAAATCCGGGTCGAGGTTTGGAATGGAACGCACGATGATGGCGTAGCCGTCGCTCTCGCGACCCCCACGGTTGCAGAGTGGCATCCCACCCCAACCGCCGAAAGTCTGGGCCATTGGGGTCAGACGCCGAACAGCAGGAAACGCCCCTAATCGCCGCCTACACGCGACATGCTGACACCCGGCCTTCCCCGCCGTTCACCCACTACGAGGTCACCGGCCGGTCGATGATGGCGCCGAATTGTGTAAATCCTGTGTAAATGGTCTGCCGAGCCGCCCCGACCACTCCCCCGCGGCTCCCGGAACTGCAAAATCCCGGCGTTAGCAGGCTGTCGCAAAATGCGGCGGTCGGGATGCCGGTTGTGTCCAGCATTTGGCATGGCGGTGACCTGAGCGTTGGCTGCGCGCAGCCAGTGGCGCAGCG
>Ga0326597_10002961_pt1 | contig 24876 bp, 19 predicted proteins | sample RVTome_12_FD_203789 | JGI IMG/M metagenome (GOLD analysis project Ga0326597, IMG submission 203789) | Soil microbial communities from uranium-contaminated site in the Upper Colorado River Basin, Wyoming, United States - RVT100D185 | ecosystem: Environmental > Terrestrial > Soil > Contaminated >... | reverse complement strand
CCCGCGATCCCAGGTCGGCGCCAGGTAGATCTGCGTCCCCCAGGCGTACATCGCGTAGCGCGCCAGCGGCATGTAGTTCTCCCAGCAGATCAGCCCGCCCAGCTTGCCCAGCGGCGTATCGAACGCCTCCAGCGTGCTGCCGTCGCCCTGCGCCCAGACCAGCCGCTCGGCGCCCGTCGGCACCAGCTTGCGATGCTTGCCCATGATCTGCCCCTGCGCATCGATGTAGAGCAGCGTGTTATAAAGGCTGGCGCCGCTCGCCTCGACGTTCCGCTCGTTCACGCCGATCGCGACGATCGCCTTCGCCTTCCGGGCCGCCGCGCACAGCTTCGCCGTCGCCTCCCCGGGAATATCGACCGAGTTCTCGATCAGCTCCGCGTAGAGAGCGTTCGCCAGGCCCAGCTCGCCCGGCGGCAGCGCCCAGGCCCAGTCCGGGTACGCCGGCACGAACGCCTCCGGGAACACGATCAGCCGCGCGCCTTCCTTCGCCGCCCCCGCGATGAGCCGGCAGGCCTTCGCCACCGTCTTCTCCCGGTCGAGAAACACCGGCGTCGCCTGCACCACCGCCATTGTGAACGCCCCGTCGCTCGGCTTCGCCATCACACGTCTCCTTGGCCCCTGGCCCTTGGCCCTAATCCCTCACTTCAGCCACGCACTCCAGCTCCACCAGCAGCTCCGGCAGCGCGAGGCCGTTCGCGCCGAAGGCCGACCGCGCCGGCGGGTCCTCCGGGAAGTACTCGCGGTAGACCTCGTTCATCTTCGGCCAGAGCGACATGTCGGTGAGGAACACCGTCACCTTCACCACGTCCGCCAGCGAGCAGCCCGCCTGTGCCAGCATGTCCCTCACGTTCTCCAGCGTGAACCGCGTCTGCTCCTCGATACCGTCGCCGACCCTCCCGTCGCGCCGGCCCACCTGCCCCGACACGAACAGCAGGTTCCCCGTCCGCACCGCCGCCGAGAACGGGTACGGCAGATCACTCGGATAGACCTTCTTAGGCATCTCTTCCTCCCGCTCCTCCGAATTGTCTTTCTGAGCGAAGCGAAGAATCTGGCGAAACGCGAGGCCGAGCCGATCGCATCCCGCCGCGCCCGTCACCTCACCTCATACGTATACCGCCCCGCCTCCGACGTCCCCTCCGTCACCGCCACGATGACCAGCACCGCCCGCGGGTACGCCGTCCCCAGCCCCGCCAGGTCGATCTCCGCCCGGTTCCGGGCATCGAGCACCACCGCCCGCACCTCCGTCTCCGGCCCGTACGTCACCACCCGCAGCTCGAACCGCTGCGGCGCAGGCCCCGTCACCCTCCGCCAGCCGTGCCGCTCCCAGCCCCCGACATCCGCCTCCGCGTTGTCGAGGAAGCCCTCCTCCGCCACCGCGATGTCGTCGATAGCGATGCCTGGCTGGCTCGCGCTGTCGTTCGTCACCAGCTCGAAGCGTAGCAGCACCTTCGAGCCCGCGTAGGCCGACAGGTCGAACCGCTCGTCCACCCAGCGCGGCGAGCCGCCGCCCCCGCTCCGGCCGTTATAGCCGGGCCCGTAGCCAACCTCCAGCGGGTCGTCCGTCGTCGTCTGCTCGCCGGCCAGCGCCGTCCACGTCTCACCGCCGTCGCGGGAGACCGCCACCTGCCCCCAGTCGAACCAGCGCTCGACGTCGTACCAGAGGCGAAAGGTCAGCGTCGCCCGCGCCAGCCCCGTCAGGTCCACCTCCCGCGTCAGCGTCGAGTCGATGCTGTCGCCCCGGCCCGACCACCAGTACGCGCCGCTCGCGCCCTGCTCCGCCGCCAGCACCGGCGTGTCGCTCGCACCTTCGAAGGTCAGGTGCGCGCCGGCCGGGAAGTCCTCCGCCAGCAGCTCGAGGTAGTCCGTCGCGAACTGCCCGGTCTCGCCTTCACCCGGCCCGGCGTTCTCGATCGGCTCCGCCTGCGCCTCACGGGCGTCCAGCTCCGCGTAGCCGTACCGGCCCGGAGCCTCGTCAACCAGGTTCGCCACCGCCCAGTCCGCGACCAGCTCCTCGAAGGTGCGCTCCTCGCCCAGCGCCTCCAGGAACGCCTCGACCCCGGCGATGCTGTCTCCCTGCTCCCGGACCAGGTCGCGCGCGTCGCCGCCCGTCTGCTCCAGCAAGTAGCTCACGAAGAGGCTGGCGGCGCCGTAGTGCGGCGCGCTGTCCTCAAGGTCGGACCAGGTCGTCAGCGGCGTGTCCGGGCTCTCCAGGAACGGCGTATGGAAGCCCGTGCCCCCGCCCGCCAGCCGCGCCGCCAGCTCCGACAGCCCCTCGTTCAGCCAGGTGTCCTCGCCCGCGTCGAAGGCCTGGTGGACCAGGTGCTGCAGCTCGTGCGCCAGCACGTAGGCGTACTGCTCCGACCCGAGGGGCCGCAGATTGACGTTGAGGTAGACCATCTCCCGCTGGTTGCTCAGCGGCGCCACCTCGCGCGTGAAGCGGTCGTCGTCCGAGACATAACCCGCGGCCGCCGGCCCGATATCGGCGTGGAGGATGACGATCCGCGCGTCCCCGTCGACGCCCGGGCTGGCCGGCTCCCCGAAGGCCCCGGTCACCGCCGGCCAGACCTTCTCCTCGAAGGCCTCGACGGCGGCGTCGACCTCCTCCTGGGGCACGTCCGACGCGCTGTCGACGAAGAAGTAGGCGTGCTCGGAGACCGCCCGCACCGCCGCCTCGACGGTACCCCGCTCCGGTCGCTCGTCGCCGCTCGCCGGCAGCTCGAGGACCTCGAACTCCTGTACGTCGCCCAGCGCCGGTGGCGGCAGCTCCACCTGGCGCGGCGGGTCGGCCAGGCCACGCATGCGCTGCGCCAGATGGATCAGGTCGCGCGGCAGGGGCTCGTCGCTGCCACTCGAAGCCGGCGCCGCCGTCGATGTCGCCGTCGGCGAGGCGCCACCACCTCCGCCGTCGCCGCAGCTCGCCGCGAGCGCCACGATCAGCAACAACACAACCGCCCCGACCAGGTCGAGGCGGTGAGTGCAACGTGCAGCTAGGTGTCTAGTGCGCGCGGGGGTGGGCCTGCTCGTACACGCGGCGGACGTGCTCGTCCGTGACCTGCGTGTAGACCTGAGTCGTGGAGATGTTGGCATGGCCCAGCAGCTCCTGCACGCTGCGCAGGGGCGCGCCGCCCCTGAGCATATGCGTGGCGAAGCTGTGACGCAAGGAGTGCGGCGTCACCGGCCCGTCGCCGTCGATCCCCGCCTCCTTGGCATAGTGCTTCAGGATCAGCCAGAAGCCCTGCCGCGTCAGCCGCTCGCCCCTGCGGTTGACGAAGAGCGCCCGCTCCTTCTTGATCTTCACCAGCCGCGCGCGACCCTCGCTCAGGTAGAGCGCCAGCGCCCGCAGCGCCTGCTCGTGGATCGGGATCACCCGCTCCTTCGCCCCCTTGCCCAGGCAGCGCACGCTGGCCGACTTCGGGTCCAGCGAGAGGCTTTCCAGGTCCAGCGACACCAGCTCCGTCACGCGCAGCCCCGTCGCGTAGAGCAGCTCCAGCATCGCCCGGTCGCGCAGCGACTCCGGCGTCGCGCGCCGCGACGGCGCCTCCAGCAGCTCGTCCACCTGCTGCACCGAGAGCGGTCTGGGCACCGACTTCCCGACACGCGGCGACTCCATGCTTTCCGCCGGGTTGTCCTGGATCGCGCCCTCCGCCTGGAGGAAGTGGAAGAACGACTTCACCGCCGCTACCTTTCGCGCCACCGACGCATCCTTGTACCGGCGCTGCTTCAATTCCAGCACGAACGAAATGATCGTGTCCTGGCCGATGCGCCGCCAGTCCGTCGGATTGCCGTTCAGGCTCACCGTCGAAAGGAACCTGTGGAACTGCCCCAAGTCGTTCTTGTATGCGGCGATCGTGTTGTCGGATGCGCCCTTCTCCGCAGACAGAAAGTGGAGGAAGTGGGCGATGCGGTCTTCCATGACGCTAACCTCACCTCATGCTGGGCGTGCCATGCGGATGTTGCTCGGGGCCTGGGGAGTACGCGCCAATTGTACGCGCGCGATCCGGCCTTGTCCAGTGTTACGTGCACTAAACACGTGAAGATTTTCGACGGAATTTCTCCCCACGGTCGCGACGCAACGCGCGACGTAACTGCTGAGGTGCTGCGACCATTTCACGTTGCGCCGATCTCGATCCGTCAGCACGGCCCACCAGCCGTCACCCCGCGCACCACTCGCCCGCGATCCTACACCACCAGCACCGTCCTTGCCAACCCGCAACCGCCTATGTTTTTCGATCGCATGCGATGAATTGTTCTCTCCCGTGACACGCCCCGCCGCCGCCATGCGATCTCCCTGCCCGCGACGTCCGCCCTCCGCCCTCCCCACACGTCTGTTGCCAACACTGGTGTTCGTCCCGTGCCACGCGACCACCGCGACCCGCGTCCTCGCCGTCCCAACGCCCCTCAGGGCAAACCGGACCTTGACAACCTGACTTAGAACATGTATTCTATGCCCAAACCCAGTCATAGCCGGGCATTCCAGCCTCGGCCCGACGGCGCAGACCACTGAGGAGGGCCACCGATGCCAGCAACCGCCTTCGACGCCAGCAAGTACCTCACCGACCTCGGCGGCCGCGACTACCTGGAGGTGAAGTGGCGCCTCCTCTGGCTCCGCACCGAGCACCCGGACGCCATCATCGAGACCGAGCTCGTCAAGCACACCCCCGGCCTCGCCCTTTTCCGGGCGCGCGTCTCCGTCCCCGGCGCGGGCACCGCTACCGGCTGGGGCAGCGAGACCGCCTCGGACTTCGAGGACTACATTGAAAAGGCCGAGACCAAAGCGCTCGGCCGCGCCCTCGCCGCGCTCGGCTACGGCACCCAGTTCTGCGAGGACTTCGACTTCTCGGCCGAGCGCGACCGCCCCCGCCGCCGCGCCTCGCCCGCCGCGAAGGGCGCACCGTCGTTCGACCGCCGGCCCGTCGTCGACGCGCCCGTCTCCCACCCCGGCCGCGCGCCGGACGGCCCGAAGCTGAAGGTCGTCCGCGACCGCCACACCGAGCCCGCCACCTCGTCACAGATCAAGGCGATCTACTCGATCGGTCGCGACCACCACGAAGCCGAAGCCGCCATCGACCAGCGCTGCCGTGCTCGCTTCGGCCTGCCGCCCACCGAGCTCTCCAAACGCCAGGCCTCCGAGTTCATCGACCTCCTCCGGCGGCCGGCGGCAACGCCGGCAACTAGGGCGGTCGTACCTGCCGAATCGGCAACGCCGGCGGCCGCCCCCACGCCAACCTCGTAGGGACGGACCTTCAGGTCTGTCCGGCCCCCGCGGCAAGCGTCTCGATCCCACGATCGGGTAGGGGCGCACGGCCGTGCGCCCCTACCCGAGGCGTCTCGACGCATTCAACCCTACCCCGTCCAACTTCGAACCTCGAACCTCGCGCTACGTCCTCCGCTCGCCCGGTGCTATCATGGTGATCGCCACACAGCACCAGCGCAGGAGGACTCCGCCATGGCCACCAAGGTAGGCATCAACGGCTTCGGGCGCATCGGCCGACAGGTCTTCAAGGCGATGCGCCAGCGCCACCCCGGCAAGCTCGAGGTCGTCGGCATCAACGACCTCTTCGACGCCAAGACCAACGCCCATCTCCTCAAGTACGACTCCAACTACGGCCGCTTCGACGGCCACGTCGAGGCCCAGGACGGCGCCATCGCCGTCGACGGCCGCTCGATCCCCATCTTCGCCGAGCGCGACCCCGCCGCCATCCCCTGGCAGCAGGTCGGCGCCGAGATCGTCATCGAGTCCACCGGCCTCTTCACCGACGCCGACAAGGCCCGCGCACACATGCGCGACGGCGTCCGCAAGGTCGTCATCTCCGCTCCCGCCAAGAACGAGGATGCCACCATCGTCCTCGGCGTCAACCAGCAGGTCTATGACCCGAAGAAGCACCACGTCGTCTCAAACGCCTCCTGCACCACCAACGGCCTCGCCCCGGTCGTCAAGGTCCTGCTCGACAACTTCGGCATCGTCAAGGGCCAGATGACCACCGTCCACGCCTATACCAACACCCAGCGCGTCCTCGACGTGGGCCACTCCGACATCCGCGAGGGCCGCGCCGCCGCGATGAACATCGTCCCCTTCACCACCGGCGCCGCCAAGGCGCTCAAGGTCGTCATCCCCGAGATCGAGGGCAAGCTGGACGGCCTCGCCTACCGCGTCCCCACCCCCACCGTCTCGATCGTCGAGGTCGTCGTCCTCACCGAGGAGGACACCACCGCCGAGGCGATCAACGCCGCGATGCGCGACGCCGCCTCCGAGAAGATGAAGGGCATCCTCGACGTCATCGACGACCACGTCGTCTCGATGGACCTCAAGGGCGACGAGCACTCCTCGATCGTCCACGCGCCGGTCACGAACGTGGTCGCGGGCAACCTGGTCAAGGTCGCTGCCTGGTACGACAACGAGTGGGGCTACGCCTGCCGCCTCGCCGACCTCTGCGCCATGATTGCCGCCAAAGGCTGGTAGGAGATCCTCGGGCGTCTACTGCTGGATCACAGATAGCCCTATTCTGGCTGAGACCGCATGGACTATGGCTCGTCCGCTGGCCCGGGAGTGCAGAGGGGCGGAGCCCATCTGCCGGGGGGCGTGGGGGGTGCCCGCCCACATTCCAAAATTACTTTCCTGGGCGGGTGGGTGGGAAAGATGATGATTTCTTCATCACTCCTCGTCGCCTGCTCGAACGGCGACGGCGGTCCCGCCGCTTCCACCGCCACCCCCGCCGTCATCTCCGGCAACGGCGCCGTTACGGTCGCCGCCTCCGAGTGGCACTTCGAGCCGTCATCTATCCGGGTCGAGCGCGGGCGGAGGATCACCATCCTCTTCCAGAACGACGGCCGTATTCTCCACAACCTCAAGCTGGAGGGCGTCGAAGGGGACCTCATCGAATCCACCAGCAGCGGCCCGCAGGAGGCGGACGAGGGAGAGCTCTTCGTGGGCGCTGGCTCCGGCGAAGGGGGCACCCTCGTCTTCCGCCCGCTCGATGCCGGAACCTTTACCTATTATTGTACGCTGGAGGGCCACCGGGCGTTCGGCATGGAAGGGACCCTCGAGGTGGAGCCGGGCCCATGATCCGCGCCGTCCAACCCGGCGAAATACCTTCGCACACGCTCCCTGCCGAACGATCTCCCTCGCCGCCGCGTTATGGAATGTAGCTGTCGCGTCGTACATGCTAGAATAGCGAGACCGGCTGGACGCTACCCCGAATGAGCGAACAGAGCCGCCACCTGCCCGATAGCTCGGCCAGCTCCGTCGAGCCGCTGGCGCGTCCCCCGCTCAACGGCCTCGCCCGCGCGGCCGCCCTCCCCCGCACCCTCGTCTTCTCCGAGGCGACACTGACCTGGCTCGTCCTTGCCGTCATCGTCGTCTTCGCCGGCCTCCTCCGCCTCACCGACCTCAACTGGGACGAAGGCAACAGCCTCCACCCAGACGAGCGCCACATCGTCTCGCAGGTCGGCAACCCCGAGTACCAGGTTCCGCGCAGCCCCGCCGCCTACTTCGATACCGACAGCTCGTCGCTCAACCCGTACAACCTGGACACGCCTAGCTTCGTCTACGGCACCGTCCCGGTGTTCCTGGCCAAGATCGGCGGCAACCTCTCCGAGCCGCTCGGCTTCGGCCAGCGCGCGGACTACGGCAACCTCTACAGCGTCGGCCGCACGCTGAGCGCCCTCGCCGATATCGGCAGCGTCATCTTCGCCTTCCTGCTCGCGAAGCGCCTTTTCGGCTCGCGCGCCGGCCTGCTCGCGGCGCTGCTCTACACCTTCTCGGCGCTGCCGATCCAGCACTCGCACTTCTTCGTCGTCGACCCGTTCGTCACCATGTTCGCGACGGGCGCCATCTACTACGCCGTGCGCATTGTCCAGGACGGCAACTGGCGCGATTACGCGCTCGCCGGCGTCATGGTCGGCCTCGCCACCGCCTCCAAGCTCACCGCCGTCTCGCTCATGCCCGTCGTCGGCCTCGCCGCTCTCGTCCGCGCCTGGCCGGCGCTCGAGATCGGCCTGCGCGATCTCTTCCGCATGCGCCCCGATCGCGAAACCAACGCCGTCGCGCGCGAGCCGCGGCGGTCGCTCGGCCGCGCGGTGCAGGGCGGCCTGCTCGCGCTCGCGCTCGCCTTCATCGTCTTCCGCGTCGGCCAACCCTACGCCTTCCAGTCGCCCTCCTGGTCGAACCTCGACCTCTTCCAGGACGACTTCGCCTGCGAGCGCTGTCGCGGCCTGAGCGAGTACGCCGGCCGCGTGCTCAATCTCGACCCCCACTGGGTCGAGGACCAGATCAACCAGCAGAACCTGCTCAGCGGCGGCGCCTGGCCGCCCAACGTCCAGTGGGTCGGCCGCTCGCCCTGGCTCTACCCGCTCCAGCAGATGATCGTCTGGGGCATGGGCCCCGCCCTTGGCGTCGCCGGCTGGCTCGGCGTCCTCTGGGCACTGCGACGCCTCCTGGCGAAGAAGGAGCTCGTGCTGCTCGTGCCGCTCGCCTGGGTCGGCGGCTACTTCCTCGTCATGGGCGGCCAGTTCACGCTCTACATGCGTTACTTCCTGCCGCTCTACCCGACATTAGCCGTCTTCGCCGCCATGCTCCTATTCGAGCTGTGGTCGTGGGCCGGCCAGGCCGGCCTCGCTGCCCGCCTGGAGCGCGGCGCCCGCGGCCTCTGGCGCGCCGTCCTGCCATCGAAGGCGCTCCCGGCGGCCGCGGGCCGCTGGCCCGCCGCCGCCCTGCCGGTCGCCGCACGCACGCTCGCCGTCGCCGTGCCCGTCTTCACCATCCTCTGGGGCCTCGCCTACTTCCACATCTACTCCAAGCCCGTCACCCGCGTCGAGGCCTCCGCCTGGATCTACGCCAACATCCCCGCCGGCTCCACGATCACCTACGAAGGCTGGGACGACGTCCTACCCCTGCCCCTGCCCGGCATCGGCGACGGCATCCAGTACAACGGCATCGGCTTCGCCGGCTTCGACGGCGACAACGAGACGAAGGCCGCCGCCACGCTCGACCTGCTGGACAAGGCCGACTACATCATCCTCGCCAGCGACCGGCTGGCGCTCACGATCCCGCGCATGCCCGCCAACTATCCGCTCACTACGCGCTACTACGAGGGCCTCTTCGACGGCGGTATCGGCTTCGAGCTCGCCGCCAAGTTCACCTCGTACCCAGAGGTGCTCGGCATCTCGATCCCCGACCGCGGCGCCGAGGAGGCCTGGAGCGTTTACGACCACCCCGCCGTCCACATCTTCCGCAAGGGCCCGGAGTACAGCCACGACCGCGCCGTCGCCTATCTCCGCGCCGACGGCTTCCTCCCGAGCGCGGCCCTCGAGCCGAAGAACGCCGATACGAACGCGCTCCTCCTCCGCCCCGATGACCTGCGCACGCAGCAGGAGGGCGGTACCTTCACCGACATCTTCGATGAGAACAGCATCGCCAACCGCGTCCCGCTCTGGACGTGGCTCTTCGTCGTCGAGCTGATCTCCTTCGCCGCGCTGCCGGTCGCGCTCCTCCTCTTCCGCGCGCTCCCCGACCGCGGCTACCTGCTCTCGAAGCCGCTCGGCTTCCTCGCGCTCGGCTACCTCGTCTGGCTCGGCTCCAGCCTCAAGCTCTTCGACTATACGCGCGGATCGATCGGCCTCATGCTGCTCCTCATGCTCTTCGCCGGCGGCGTCGCCGCCTATCTCACGCGCGAGAACCTGCGCGCCTTCGTCCGCGACCACTGGCGCTCCATCGTGATGTGGGAGGTCCTCTTCCTGGCGTCCTTCCTCATCTTCTACATCATCCGCCTCAACAACCCGGACCTCTGGCACCCCGCCCGCGGCGGCGAGAAGCCGATGGACCTGGCCTACTACACGGCCATCATCCGCAGCACCACCATGCCGCCCTACGACCCCTGGTTCTCCGGCGGCTACCTGAACTACTACTACTTCGGCCAGTTCCTCGCGGCCACGATCACGAAGTTCACCGGCATCCTGCCGGAGGTCGCCTACAACCTGGCCGTCCCGCTCTTCTTCGCCCTCTCCGTCGCGGCTATCTACTCGCTCGTCTTCAACCTGGCCGAGGCCACTCGCCGATTCATCCGCCGCCGGCCCCAGGGTGGCCGCATCGGCGCCCGGGGCCCGGTCTACGCCGCGCTCGGCGCCGTGCTCATCGTGATGGTCGCCGGCAACCTCGGCGGCGCGCAGCAGCTGATCAAGAACTACTCCGCCATCTCGCCCTGGCACGTCGACGCCCCGGTGCTCGGCGGCTTCGTCGCGACCTTCGGCGGGCTGTATGCGCAGCTCTTCCAGGGCAAGGACCTTCCCTTGGGCACCGACTGGTACTGGGCGCCGAGCCGCATGATGCCGCCCACGATCAGCATCACCGAGTTCCCCTACTTCAGCTACCTCTTCGCCGACCTCCACGCCCACATGCTGGCGATCCCCTTCGCCCTCACCGCGCTCGCCGTTGGCGCCGCCGTCGTCCTCAACGCGACGCGCCTCATGCGCGAGGGCGACGCCTTCCGCCGCTGGGCCGGCTGGGGACTCATCGCCACCCTCGCGCTGGTCATCGGCGCGCTGCGCTGGATCAACTCCTGGGACTACCCGCCCTTCCTCATCATGGGCATCGCCGCCATCTTCATCGCCGAACGCGCGCTCGAAGGCCGCTTCACCACTCCGATGCTCGGCCGCGCGGTCCTCAAGTCGGTCGTGCTCGCCGGGCTGACGGTGGTCTTCTTCATCCCATTCAGCGCCAACTACGAGCTGCCCGCCACCGGCTTCCACCAGATGACGGAACGCGAGACGACGCCCTTCAACCAGTACCTCGCCCACTTCGGCGTCTTCTTCTTCCTCATCGCCGGCTTCGCGGGCTTCCTCGCCTGGCGTGCCGCCCGCCGTCTCGGCGCGCTCGCCACGATGCGCTGGCTGGCGCTGCTCTTTATCGGCGCGACGCTCGCCGGCGCCTTCCTCGTGGGCAGCGCCAGCTGGTTCATCGACAAGACGCCGACCGATTTCACGATCCGCGGCCTCTCCGCCGATGGCTTCCTCCGCGACATGTTCGGCGGTGTCTTCGCGCCGCTGCCCGGCCCCCAGCCCGTCGACGGCTCCGCCGACGCGGCTGGCGTCGGCCACACCACGCCTGTCGTCGCCTTCGCCGTCTTCGGCATCGCCTTCGCGGCATTCCTCGCCTGGTTCGGACTCCGACGCATGCGCGGCGACGGCCCGGTCCGCCTCTTCGTGCTGGCGATGCTCGCGCTTGCCCTCATGCTCAGCGCCGCTGTCGAGATCGCCACCCTCGACGGCGACATCCAGCGCATGAACACCGTCTTCAAGTTCTACGTCCACATCTGGCTGCTGCTCGGTGTCACGGCCGCGTTCGGCACCTGGTACGTCTTCGAGATCGCCCGCCCGCGCCTCGACATGGCCGCGCTGCGCGACTTCCTCTCGCCTGCCACGCCGCTGCGTCCGGCCCGCTTCCTCCCGGCCGTCTTCGCCGTCTGCGTCGCCGGCTTCGTCGCCGCCGCCCTCGTCTACCCGGTCATCGCGACGCGCCAGCGCGTCCAGGACCGCTTCGACAACGCCGGCGCCATCCGCCCGCGCACGGACGACGGCCTCGCCTACATGCTCGGCGGCGAGTTCCCCGAGGAGGGCGGCGCCATCCGCTTCGTCGACGACTACGCCGCCATCCAGTGGCTGCGCGAGAACGTCGACGGCTCGCCCACGATCATCGAGGGCGTCACGCCGAGCTACCGCTGGGGCAACCGCTTCGCCATCAACACCGGCCTGCCCGCCGTCATCGGCTGGGACTTTCACCAGTCCCAGCAGCGCGGCGTCTTCACCCCGATGATCGAGCAGCGCCGCTCCGACGTCGCCCTCTTCTACAGCACCAACGACCCGCTGGAGGCGCAGGCCATCCTCCGCCGCTACGACGTGCACTATGCCGTCCTGGGACAGCTAGAACGCGACTACTACCCCGAGCAAGGCCTCGCCAAGCTCGAGTCCGGCCTCGGCGGCATGCTCCGCCTCGTCTTCGAGTCCGGCCAGACCAAAGTCTACGAAGTCGTCCGCACCCCCGCCCTGATCTCGACAGACGGCAAGTAGGGACAGAGCTTCAGCTCTGTCCGCCCCCACCGCAACGCCGCGATCTTGCATCTACCGTAGGGGCGCACCTGCGTGTGCGCCCTGTGACCCCGCCCCCACCGCGACGCAGCGGTCTTGCATAGACCTTGACACCCTTCCCGCGCTTCCCTACACTACCCCCGAAAACCAAATAGCAGCGGGAGCTGGGTACTCGGCCCGGCTGAGAGGTCCCGACCGATCGGGACGACCGCAACACCTGATCTGGGTAATGCCAGCGAAGGGAGCGCCAGACATCGACGCCGCCGGCAGCCCCGGCGGTGTTTTTCGGAGGCGCTCCTCATGATCTCCATCATCCCCCGCGCCCTCACGATCGCCGGCTCCGACTCCGGCGCCGGCGCCGGCATCCAGGCCGACCTCAAGACCTTCGCCGCCCTCGGCGTCTACGGCATGTCCGCCATCACCGCTGTCACCGCGCAGAACACCCGCGCCGTCACCCAGGTCCTCGAACTGCCCTGCGACATCATCGCCGCCCAGATCGACGCCGTCGTCTCCGACATCGGCGTCGACGCCACCAAGACCGGCATGCTTGCCAGCGCCGCCATCATCGAGACCGTCGCCGCCAAGATCGAAGAGCACGGCCTCCGTCCCCTCGTCGTCGACCCCGTCATGGTGGCCAAGAGCGGCGACCGCCTCCTCCGCGACGACGCCGTCGCCGCGCTGCGCGAGCGGCTGCTGCCCCTCTGCACCGTCCTCACGCCCAACCTGGCCGAGGCCGAGGTGCTCCTTGGCCGCCGGCTCGCGTCCTGGGACGACATCCGCGGCGGCGCCCGCGACCTCGTCGCGATGGGCCCGCAGGCTGTCGTCATGAAGGGTGGCCACACGCCCGCCGGCCTCGGCCCGCAGGGCTCCGCCACCGACCTCCTTTTCGACGGCGCGGACTTCCACGAGTTCACCGCCACCCGCCTCGACACGACGAGCACGCACGGCACCGGCTGCACCTTCGCCTCCGCCATCGCCGCCGCCCTCGCCAAGGGCGAGACCGTCCGCGGCGCCGTCGCCATGGCGAAGGCCTACGTCACCAAAGCCCTGCAGTCCGCCTATCCGGTCGGCCACGGCCACGGCCCCGTCCACCACTTCTTCCGCTTCTGGCAACCGAGCCCCGGTACATGGAGACCGGAATGAGATCACCTCGTAGGCACAGAGCTTCAGCTCTGCCCTCCGCCGCAGGCGGCCCAAAGGGGGAGTGCAGAGGGGCGGAGCCCCTATGCCGGGGGTCTGGGGGTGTCCCCCAAGATCTCATACTCTCCTGGGCGGGCGGGCGGGAACGAAGAACCTTCGTATAGAGGAGCAACTACTTGAACCGCCTCGCCGTCCGCGTCCCCGAGGACTGGGGCATCCAGCCCGTCCCCGCCGCTCACCGCCACCTCCGCCCGTTCGACCTCGCCGTCCTCTGGGGCGACCTCGCCGTCAGCCTGCTCGTCATGATCGCCGGCGCGCTCCTCGTGCCCGGCCTCGGCACCAAGGCCGCCCTCCTCGCGATCATCGTCGGCACGCTGCTCGGCACCGTTCTCCTCTCGCTCGCCGGCATGGTCGCGACGAACACCGGCGTCCCGACGATGGTCACCCTGCGGCCTGCCCTCGGCGTGCGCGGCTCCTACGCCCCCACCGTCCTCAACGTCTTCCAGCTCGTCGGCTGGGCCGCCCTCGAGATCATCATCATGGCCCAGGCCGCGCGCGCCATGAGCGACCACTACCTCGACTTCGAGGGCTACTACCTCTGGCTCGTCTTCTTCGGCCTCGTCGGGATGGCGATGGCCGTCGGCGGCCCGATCGTCGTCGTGCGGCAGTGGATGCAGAAGTTCGGCGTCTGGGTCATCGCCGCCGCTGCCGCCTGGCTCACGTTCTACCTGTTCTACGAGTACGACATGTCCGCGATCTGGGACCGCAAGGGCGCCGGCGGCTTCCCGAACTTCTGGCAGGGCGTCGACCTCGTCGTCGCGCTGCCGGTCTCCTGGCTCCCCCTCGTCGGCGACTACTCCCGCTTCGCCCGCCGCGCCGTCCCTGCCGCGCTCGGGACGTACGCCGGCTACGCGATCGCGAACATCTGGTTCTTCACCCTCGGCATGCTCTACGTGCAGGCCCTCCAGACCGACCCCGGCGGCTTCATCGACGCCCTCGTCAAGATGATGCTGCCGCTCACCGCCGGCTGGCTCGCCCTCATCGTCCTTCTCGCCGGCGAGACCGACGAAGCGTTCGCCAACATCTACTCCACCGCCGTCTCGGTCCAGAATCTGGCGCCGCGGGTCACCCACGCCCTCCTCGCCGTCGCGATCGGCGGCATCGCCATCATCGCCGCCGTCAGCCTCGACCTCGTCGGCTACGAGACCTTCCTGCTGCTCATCGGAGGTGTCTTCGTGCCGGTCTTCGGCATCCTCATCGCCGACTACTTCGTCCTCCGACGCGCCCGCTACGACGTCGATCAGCTCGAACGCGCGGGCGGCGCCTACTGGTACAACGGCGGCGTCGCCGTCGCCGGCTTCGTCGCCTGGACGATCGGCTTCCTCGTCTACGCCCACGCCGCCCAGCCGCCGTGGCTGCTCGAGCACGCCGACTTCATCTCCTGGGCGCCGGCCTGGATGACCCACATCGGCGGCACGATCCCGGGCTTCGTCGTGAGCTTTGGGCTCTACCTCGCCGGCGCACACCTCTACCTCTCGCTCCGCTCCCAACCAATCGAGCGCGCCACGGTGCCCGCCGGCGGTGATGGAGGATAAGCATCGTGGGACAAGAGCCTCGTAGGGACAGAGCTTTAGCTCTGTCCTGTCGGGCGCAGCCCGACGCCGTAGGGGCGCACCTGCGTGTGCGCCCCCGCTGGTTCCGCCTCCACCGAAACGCCGCGAGCCAAAGAGGTAGGGACAGACCTTCAGGTCTGTCCGGCCCCCACCGAAACGTCTCGATCCCGCGGCCGAGTAGGGGCGCACGGCTGTGCGCCCCTACCATGCCCCACCCCGAGGCGCATCGGCTTGTCCACCGTCGCGGAGCTCTGTCCTCCGCTGCTGGCGGGGCCAGGGGGCGTGCAGAGGGGGTGTCGCCCTCTGCCGGGGGTCTGGGGGTGTCCCCCAGGAAACTAACATCTCTGGGCGGGCGGGTGGGAAAGAAGAGCCACCGATAGGATAGCCGATGTTCCTCCTCTCCCAACTCCTCCGCTTCCTCACCGACGCCTGGCGCTCGGCCACCCGCGCCCGCGTCCTCTACCTCACGATGACCCTCGCCTTCGCCGGCCTCGCGATCGCCGCCGCCCTCCTCGCCGATACCGCCGTCGCCGCGATCGCGGGCGTCATCGCAGCAGTTACGCTGACGCTCGCCGTCGTTGCGCCGCGGCTGGCGCGCGCCACGAGCCCGCCGCCGGATGTTCGCTAGAATGAGAGTGATCCCATGAACAACGACGACCTCGTCATCGCCGGCAAACGCTTCCGCTCGCGACTCATCCTCGGCACCGGCAAGTACGCCTCCCCCGAGCTGTGCAAGGCCGCCCTCGACGCCTCCGGCGCCGAGATCGTCACCGTCGCCATCCGCCGCCTCGACCTCGATAACCCCGACAAACAGACCGAGCTCGACTACATCGACTGGTCGCGTTACACCATCCTGCCCAACACCGCCGGCTGCCGCACCGTCGAGGAGGCCGTCTTCACCGCCCGCCTCGGCCGCGAGCTCACCGGCTCGGCGTGGGTGAAATTGGAGGTCATCCCCGACCCCAAGTACCTCCTCCCCGACCCCATCGGCACGCTCGAGGCGGCAACGCAGCTCATCGATGACGGCTTCACCGTCCTCCCCTACATCCACGCCGACCCCATCCTCGCCCGCCGCCTCGAGGACGCCGGCTGCGCGACCGTGATGCCCCTCGGCTCGCCAATCGGCTCCGGCCAGGGCATCCTCACCATCGATGAGATCAAGATCATCATCGAGGAGGCCCGCGTGCCCGTCGTCGTCGACGCCGGCATCGGCGCGCCGTCGGACGCCTCGCTCGCGATGGAGATCGGCGCCGGCGCCGTCCTCGTCAACAGCGCCGTCGCGCTCGCGCAGGACCCGCCGCGCATGGCCGAAGCGATGCGTCTCGGCGTCGAGGCCGGCCGCAAGGCTTATCTGGCCGGCCGCATCCCAAGCAAGCCCTACGCCTCCGCCTCCAGCCCGGCCGAAGGCGTCGCCCAGCCCGCGCGCCGCGCGTAACCGACGTGGCCCCCGCCGATCGACTGCTCCACTGGCCCGACCCCTGCCTCCTGCTGATCACCGACCGCGCCCGCCTGCGCGGCCGTGCCATCGAGGAGGTCGTCTCGCAGGCGATCGACGGCGGCGTGAACGCCGTCCAGCTTCGCGAGAAGGACCTGCCCGGCGGCGACCTGTACGACCTCGCGATCACGCTCCGCGCCGTCACCCGCGGCCGCGCCCTCCTCCTCGTCAACGACCGCCTCGACGTCGCGCTCGCCGCCGGCGCCGACGGCGTCCACCTGCCGGAGCGCAGCGTGCCGCTGCGCAAGGTGCGCGACTTCGCCGGCGAGGCCTGCCTGGTCGGCCGCTCCGTCCACAGCGTCGACTCTGCTATCGAGGCTGAGCGCGCTGGCGCCGACTACCTGATCGCAGGCAACGTCTACGAGACCGCCTCGAAGCCGGGCGCCCCCGCCGCCGGCGTCGAGCTGGTCCGCGCCGTCGCCGGCGCCGTCCGCGTGCCCGTCCTCGCCGTCGGCGGCATCACCGCCGGCCGCGTCCCCGACATCATCGCCGCCGGCGCCGACGGCATCGCCGTTATCGCCGCCATCCTCGATCCCGCCGACCCCACCGTTGCCGCTCGCGCCCTCCGCGCCGCCCTCGACGAGGCGTGCCGATGATGAGCGAGCCCGCCCAAACTGGCAGTAGGGACGGACCTTCAGGTCCGTCCGGCCCCCACCGAGGCGTCTCGATCCCGCGTCCCAGTAGGGGCGCATGGCCATGCGCCCCTACATACGGCCCCTACCGACACCATGCATGCAGGCAACGGGCCCGACGTCTCTTCCCATGATCTCCATCACCCTCAACGGCAAGCCCCGCGACCTCGACGGCGACCTGCCGCTCCCCGATCTCCTCGCCGCCCTCAACGTTAACCCCCGCCTCGTCGCCGTCGCCGTCGACGGCGAAGTCGTCCCCAAACGCGAGTACGACACCATCACCATTCGCGACGGCGACGTGATCGAGATCGTCCGCATGGTCGGCGGCGGCGAGGCGACCCCCGACCCCCGACCCCCGACCCCGGACGCCGGCGCGTCCATCGTCATCGCGGGGGCCGGCATCATCGGCTGCGCCATCGCCTACGAGCTGTCGCGCCGCGGTCTCCGCTGCCTCCTCCTCGATAGCCGGCGCGCCGGCATGGCCGCGACGAACGCCGCCGCCGGCGTCCTCGCCCCCCTCGCCGAGTTCCAGCGCCCTGGCGCCCTCGTCCGCCTCGGCCTCGAGAGCCTGCGCCTCTACCCGGCCTGGGTCGATCGCCTGCGCGAAGACGCCCCCGATATCGATGTCGAGTTCGTCCGCAACGGCGTCCTCCGCGTCGCCTTCGACGACGAGGAGCTCGCCGCGCTGCGCCTCGGCCTCCGTTACCGCGACGAGCTGGGCGTCGAGCTGCTCGAGCTGGACGCCGCCGCCCTGCGCGAGGCCGAGCCGCGCCTCAGCGAACGCATCGTCGGCGGGCTGCTCTGCCCGGAGGAGGGCCAGGTGAGCAATCAGCTCTTCACGCTCGCCCTCTCGCGCGCTGCCGAGAAGCGCGGCGCGCGCGTCGTTGAGGGCGCGCCCGTCCTCGGCTTTACGAAGCGCGGCGGCCGCGTCACGGGCGTGCGCACGCCGCGAGGCGACTTCGCCTGCGACCACCTCGTCCTCGCCGCCGGCCCCTGGACGCACTCCCTCGCCGCCAAGCTCGGCGTCGACGTGCCGACCCGCCCGATGCGCGGACAGATGGTCGCCTTCGGCGGCATGCTCACGCCGGTCCACCAGCCGGTCTGGGGCGCGCGCGGCTACGTCCTGCCCCGCGCGAACGGCCTCGTCTTCGCCGGCTCGACGGTCGAGGACGTCGGGTTTCGCATCCGCACGACGAAGGCCGGCCTGGCGGGCGTCCGTCGCGCCGCGTTCGAGATCGTCCCCCAGCTCCGCCACGCCCGCGAGCACTTCTCCTGGGCCGGCCTCCGCCCCGGCTCTCCCGACGGCCTGCCGATCATGGGCCCGTTGCCGGGCTGGGACAACGTCACCGTCGCCACCGGCCACTTCCGCAACGGCATCCTCCTCGCCCCGATCAGCGGCCAGCTCATCGCCCAGCTCATCACCAACCGCCGGTCTCCCGAAGCCCTCGCTTCGTTCGCCCCGGACCGATTTTCGAAGATGCCGTAGCGGCGACCTTGAGGTCGCCACATCGCCTGTTCGTCCGACCACGCGGCGACACCCACATAAACCGTAGGGGCGGTTCGCGAACCGCCCCTACATCGCCCCTTCGCACGCCCATCCGTTTATCCGCTCTCCATCCGTTGACACCCCCAGCGAGACGCCGCATGCTTGCAGAATAGTAGGGGCGCACGGCTGTGCGCCCTCGCGCCCGCCCCCAAACCGCACCGTCCCGTCGATAACCTCGCACGTACCAACCGCCGCGCGATGCGCCATCACCTGTAGGGGCGGTTCGCGAACCGCTCGCAGACCATACGCAGACCTCCGTCGCACGTCGAACCGGGAGTGCAGAGGGGCGGCGCCCCCGGAGCCTGCCCTCGAGCGAAGCGAAGGGCCCGGGGGTCTGGGGGTGTCCCCCAGAATGAATTACTTTCCTGGGTGGGCGGGTGGGAAGAAGGACCTATCGCGCGAAGCGCAGGGCCAGCTCTCGCGCCGCCGCCCGTACGTCCTCCGCTCCGCACACCGCGCTGATCACCGCCACCGCGTCCGCCCCCGCCTCGATGACTTCGTCCACATTCGACGCGTCGATCCCGCCGATCGCCACCACCGGCACCGAGACCGCCGACTTCACCTCGCGCAGCACCGCCGGGCTCGCCGCCCGCGTCCGCTCCGGCGCCTTCGATGCCGTCGCGAAGATCGCCCCCACCGCCACGTACGACGCGCCCGCCGCTTCCGCCGCCCGCGCCTCCGCCACATTGTTCGTCGAGGCCCCTACGATGAAGTCCGCCGGCGCCAGCCGCCGCGCCACCTCCACCGGCAGGTCGTGCTGCCCCAGATGCACGCCGTCCGCCCCCACCGCCAGCGCCAGGTCGACGTGGTCGTTCACGATGAAGACCGCGCCGTGCTCGCGGCACAGCTCGCGCACCGCCCTCACCTCCGAGAGCTGGTCGCCCTTCTCGCGTCGCTTGTCCCGCCACTGCACCACCGACGCCCCACCCTCCAGCGCCAGCCGCGCCACCTCGACCGGATCGCGCCCGAGGCACGCCTCCGGGTCCACGATCACGTAGAGTCCTCGTATCTTCGACGCGTCCATCGCCCCCATGGAACCACCAGGGACGAGCAAGCAGCAAACTAGCAACCAGCGACCAGCAACGAGCGACCGCTATCATGCCCTCGTGCGCCCCATCCACCTCGCCATGCTCGTCGCGCTCAGCGTCATCTGGGGCTCCGCCTTCGCCCTCGTCAAGGTCGCCCTCGACGACCTCGAACCGCTCACCCTCGTCGCCGGCCGCCTCACGACCGCCGCCGTCTTTCTCTCGATCGCGCTCCTTCTCGTCTCCCGGCGCTGGCTGCCCCGCACCCGCGACGCCTGGACCGCGTTCGTCCTCCTCGGCGTCGTCAACAACGTCTTCCCGTTCGTCCTGCTCACCTGGGGCCAGCAGCACATCGAGAGCAGCCTCGCCGCCATCCTCACCGCCTCCATGCCCCTCTCGACCGTCCTCCTCGCCCACTACTGGATCCGGGAGCGCCTCACCTTCGACCGCGCCGCCGGCGTCCTCGTCGGCTTCGCCGGCGTCTTCCTCCTCATCGGCGGCGACCTGCGCGACATCACCGAATCGAGCACCCTCGGCCAGCTCGCCATCGTCGTCGGCGTCCTCGGCTACTCGTTCGGCACCGTCTTCGCCCGCCGCTATCTGCCCACCGCCGACCCGGCGCAGACCGCCGCCGGCCAGATGCTGGTCGGCGCCATCGTGACGGTGCCGCTCGCGCTCGCCGTCGACCGCCCCTTCGACGTCTCGGTCTCGCTCAAAACGGCCCTCGCCTGGGGCGCGCTCGGCATCGTCGCGAGCGGCGTCGCCTACCTGCTCTTCTTCAACCTGATCCGCCACGTCACCGCCACCCAGGCCTCGATGACCGCCTACCTCATTCCCGTCACCGCCCTCTTCGTCGGCGCCGTCTTCCTCGACGAACGGCTCGCCGCGAATAGCCTTATCGGCCTCGCGCTGATCATCGCGGGCGTCTGGGTTGTCAACGGCGGCGGCCTCTGGCTCGCCGCTCGCGCGCGAAGGCCGCCGCGTCGCGTCGAGCCCGCGCGCGGCGCCGCCGGCGACGATCCACGTCGCTGATCCGCCCGCGCTCTCGTTATGTCGAAGGAATCCGTAGAGGCGACCTTCAGGTCGCCACGTCGTCAGAGCGAGCGACCAGTTCGAACCGACAGTCGGAAAGCGGAAGTAGCGGAGAGTGCTCTCGCTCTGTCCGGTCCCGTCCGAGTCGTCTCATCTGTCCGAGAACATGGCTACAGTTCACGAGAATTGCTGCCGAAAGTATTGACAGAAGCTCCCGTAAACGCTACATTTTGGCGCAGAGGCATAAACGCGTAATCAGAAAGGAGGGCTACATGCCTGCAAAGAAGACAGCACGGAAGAAGGCCCCAGCGAAGGCGCGCAAGAAGACCACGACGCGCAAGGCCGCCAAGAAGCGCTAGAGCCTTCACACAATGAAAGAGGCCGGGCGATCTCGCCCGGCCTCTTTCGCATTCCCAACTCGCGCGGGCTAGCGCGACTCACTGTAGACGGGACGCTCGGCGGCCAGAAACGCCCGGCCGGCTGGCGTTACCTCGACGAGCAAGACAGGTCCGGCCTGCTGGCCGGCCACGAACCCAGAATCGACCGCGTCCTCCCAGATTGGGAGGCGCGGGCACGACGTGCGCCAGGCATCCATGACTTCCGCGTAGGTGCGCGGCTTGCTCGCCACCCACTCCAGGAGGTCGAGTACCAGCGTCTTGTTCTCAAGTTCCAGGGTCGTACTCCCGATTTGACATCGTCCCCAGGCTAGCAGAACCGGCACCATCCGCGCACCGATCACCTCCGCAAAGGCCGTGGCTCGCCGGCACCTAGGCGCGGCGGTTCCTTAGCGACGGCGCGGACGCGGTCTCCGCGCTCTGAAGCGCCCCGAAGGTGGAACCTCTGGCCCTCCCAAGATGAACTCGTGACCACCAGCGGTGACCGTTATAGGTCCCCCCTCGAGTCGGACATGGCCAGCAGCAAAGCCAGAGGCCAACAGGCGAGGATGGTAGGTCACTGATGCGCGTTCTGGTCCTTGGTAAGTCGTGCTGATCGGGCCCGTTCCAGGCCTCGGGAGAATAGCAACCATCAAGCTCTTGCCGACCGCCTTGTTCCGAGACGCGGCTTCCTTGAAGGCATGCAGCAACAGCTGGGTGAGCGGAGTTGCTGAGCGTTCGCCAGCGACCCGGCGAGTCATAGAAGACCACGTTGCCCTGGGAATACTTCGGTCTTGGCCGATGGCGATGATAATGCCTAGCCTCTCCTCGGTGACACCCTTCTCCGGCGTGCAGACTTGGTGATGGAATGTATCCTTGACATCCGGAACCGGATCGAAGATCTGATGGTTGGCAACCCACGCGATCCAGGGCATCCATCCAGAGTCCACCCGTCGCCACCCCGAAAGAACAACCGCGTGGGCCGCTCCCCTATCAATCGCCGGAGTCCGTCGAAACGCTTCCGTCGAGGCCTCTTCGAGAACTCGAATAGCAAAGGGCATTTCATACTTCGTTGCTGCATTGGCATCGAGCACGCCGGCAATCCACTCATCCGTTTGGAGGTCAGAGATATAGCCGAGACCGGAGTACGTGATTGCCATAACGCCGTCTGCGCACGCCAGTAACACACACTTGTTGGTGCGATCATCCCAGCCCTTTCCGCCGCGAACCAGCCGCCTGTCCGAACCTTGAACGACATGGTGCCAGTTCGCGATTGCGATGCCGAGCGTCATATGGTAGTCATCCCCGGGGGAGCGCCGAGGAGGCTCTGCCCCCTCGCAACACCCTGTCTGGGCCGGTGGGTGGGCAAGCGCTACTTCTCGAACGCAGCCCGGGGGAGTCCAGAGGGGCTCCGCCCAACTCACCGGCACCTACTCGCGATAACTCTGGGGGTGCAGGGGGCGAGCCCCCTGCCGGGGGGCGCGGGGGGTGTCCCCCCGATCCTCATCTCCCCAGAAACCGCGGCTCCCGCTTCTCCGCGAACGCCCGCGGCCCCTCCCGCGCGTCCTCCGTCGACTGCACGATCGCCATCGCCTGCCCCGCCGACTCCAGCGCCTCGCCGATGTCCTGCGTCAGCCCCCGATAGACCAGCCGCTTCGCGAGCTGGATCGCCACCGCCGGCCCCTGCGCGATGCGCCCCGCCAGCTCCCGGGCCGCCGCCAGCAGCTCGGCCTGCGGCACCACCTTCGATACGTAGCCAATCCGTAGCGCCTCCTCCGCGTCGATGAAGTCGCCCGTCCAGATCAGCTCCAGCGCCTTCGCCAGTCCGACGATGCGCGGCAGGTAGTAGCAGCCGCCGTCGCCCGGAACGATGCCCACCCTCACGTACGTCATTGCGAAGCGCGCCTCCGCCGCCGCGATGCGCAGATCGGCCATGCTCACCATGTCCATCCCCGCGCCCACCGCCGCGCCGTTCACCGCTGCGATGTACGGCTTGTCGAGGAGCGCCACCGCCCTCGGCACGTAGTGAACGCTGTCGCGCAGCCAGTTCCGCCGCGACGCCGCCGAGACCGTCCCCTGCGTCTGCGACGCCTCGTTCACGCCGCCACGCAGGTCTGCCCCGGCGCAGAACCCGCGGCCGGCCCCGGTCACGATCACCGCCCGCACCTCGCCGTCCAGCCGCGCGTCCTCAAGCGCCTGCGCCCACTCGCGGATCATCACCTCCGTGAACGCGTTCATCCGCTCGGGCCGGTTCAGCGTGATCGTCGCCACCCCGCCCGCCTTTTCGTACAGCACCTGCTCGAACTCCATCGCGGCACCCTTTCGCTCTGCCCGGATCGTCCTGAAACGACGGAATTGTAGCAGACGCCATCGCCTCGCAGCGGACGCGGACGAGACTGAGCCCGGCGGCGCCCTCGTGGCCCGCCGGGCTCAATCCCCCGCGCTAGCAACCTGCGGGCCTGCGCCCGCGCTCCGCAACTTAGTCTGGCTGCAGCGTGCCAGTCAGGATCAGCGCGCCGTTTCCGTCGCGCACCTCTACCGAGAAGCCGGCGGCCATGCTCGGCACGGTGTCCCCGAGCCTGGTGTCCAGGTTCAGGTCCGCGAAGCCGCCCGCGATCGCGAGGGGCGCGCTCAGCACTTCCGTCGCGCCGTTCAGCACCCGCACGCTGCCGGTGCCGTCAGCCTGCTCGACGTCCTCAACCTCCGTCGTGAAGAGCACGCGGTCGTTCCGCATCTCGAACCTGGCCTTGCCGGAAGCCAGGGTCGGCCCCGCCAGACGCGCTTCCAGCCTGGTCGCCGCGCTGACGATGCCCGGGCTCGATGAAACGACCATCGAGAATGCCAGCCCCAACAGCAGGGCCGCGATCCCGAATGTGATGCCTACGCTCTTGGTCAACATGTTCTCCAGTTCCTCCTTCTTCGACTGCCTCTGCCTCTCTGGTGGTCCCGCCCAATCCATCAGGCGGCCTCACTCTTGCGTACGCATCCCATATATCCCCCAAGTCCGGGCAAAGGTTACGCTGTCCAGACTTCGTTAATCGGCGCTGGCCCCTTCCTTTGCTTTCCTTTCCTTCTCTCCACCCGCTACCCTTCACCCTTCACCCTTCATCGTTCACCCTCCACCCTCCACTCCCCACCCTCGCTCGTTCCTTGTTCCTGGTTTCTCGCTCCTCTATCATCATTGTGCACAGCTTCACCATCGATTGGAGGCAGCGCCATGACCATCGACACCCGCTGGACCGATGTCGACAAGATGCTCCAGCCCTCGCCCCTGAACCGGCAGGAGCTGCGCGAGCGCGTCATCCAGGACGTCGCCAAGGCCCGCTTCGAGTTCCCCACCACCGAGCTCGCGGGCTACCGAACCTATGTCAACTTCCCCGAGAAGACGCTGCCGGTCAAAGACGAGCAGGGCAACGAGCTCGCCCCCGACATCGTCGTCGTCGACACGCCGGGCAACATCCTCAAGATCCTCGCCCAGGTCGAGCTGCCGGAGCAGGTCACCGAGGAGCGCGCCAAGGAGCTCTGGGCGCCCTTCGCCGCGCTGCCCGACGCCGCCTTCTACCTGTACGTCCCCGTCGGCAACGGCGCCATGGCGAAGAAGCTCTGCAAGAAGCTCAAGATCCACGTCTACGGCTACCGGACCTGGCGCTACGTCCCCCAGGGCATCGAGATCAACGACATCTCGGAGCCGCCCGACGTCATGGTCCAGCTCATGCCCCCCATCGTCCGCCGCCTCCTCCGGGGGATGTAGGCACCGTAGGGGCGGCCTTCAGGCCGCCCGCGACATATCGCACCCGCGACGACATCTCGAGACCCTGCCACGCCACGCATGCATCCGCCCTGTAGCGGCGGCCTTTAGGCCGCCCGCAGCATCGCACTCTCGACAACCCTCCTCGCAAACGCTGGCGCCCACCCCTCGAACCGTAAGGGCGGTTCGCGAA
>Ga0326597_10002960_pt1 | contig 24889 bp, 21 predicted proteins | sample RVTome_12_FD_203789 | JGI IMG/M metagenome (GOLD analysis project Ga0326597, IMG submission 203789) | Soil microbial communities from uranium-contaminated site in the Upper Colorado River Basin, Wyoming, United States - RVT100D185 | ecosystem: Environmental > Terrestrial > Soil > Contaminated >... | reverse complement strand
AAACATTTCATCCCATCTATATGGTGTACATGGCACCCGAGACCAATATATTAGGAAACTTATTACGGACATGGGACGGAAGCGCGTGGGATGAATCAGCATGGAACTGGAATGTTGCGGCAACGTACGATTACGATAAATGGTATTATGCAGAATTGGAGAAGCGAAACGGCAATCTGACATTGAGACTCTATGATGAGGATCAAAACATTATCGAGGAAACAACTCCGGTCAGCTTAACCGGGGTGAATGCGATGGACAACCCTGTTGAGTATTTGTATGTCGGTGAACCTCACACCGATGATTATGAGGGCAATGCTAGAATAGATGAGATAACGCTGTTCTCATACGACAGCATGGCCGTGGATGTAGTCGAAGCCGCGAGCAATCTTCCGGCAAGCGTTAGCATTTCACAAAATTATCCCAATCCGTTCAATCCTTCGACAACGATTGAGTACTCCTTACCTAGGCCGACGGATGTCCGGATTGATGTGTTTAATCTCCTGGGTCAGAAAGTGGCGACCTTGGTCGAGGCCAGACAAGCGCCAGGAAGTTATCGGACCGTGTGGGACGGAAAGGACAGCAACGGTAGAACTGTTTCAAGCGGAATATACTTTTATACAATCGCTGCCGATAACCGCGAGGGTTCCAGGAGCATGTTGCTGCTGAAATAGCGTTGCAGGGCCTTACACAGGAATGCCGACCGTACTCAGTCCGGATTACGGGGCTCTTATCTGCCTTGCGGGCGGAGCACTCGCATGAGAAAGTAAGCAGCGCCGGACACCTGAGCCTTGAATTCGAGCCTCGTGATATCACCCCCAATGGCTATCCTTTTGATTTTGAGAGGGTCGTCGCCCGGGTGGAACAGACCCTCTTCGTTAGTCAGTGCCGCCTTAAAACCATATTTGTTCATGATGTTGATGGTGTCCGCGTTGAAGTGCCCGCTGGGATAGGCAAACACCGCGGCGGGTTCGATGCCTAGCCTGTTAAGGTCCGCAATCGAAGTGGCTACCTGCGCTTCCTGATCGGCCGCCGGCAGGCTGGACAAGGAGTAGTGTCTGTTCGAGTGAGTGCCTATGGTAAAGTTCGCGGTACTCCTTAACGAAAGGATTTCATCGATTGACATCAAGGCAAACTCGCGGGCCACGGCGGAAGAGTCATCGGAAGCACATATGCGACTCACCTGCTCCAGGATTAGCTGGATTTCCGAGGTAGCCCTCGCTTTCAGGCTGCTGATGTAGCGACTCACTGCTGCTTTACGTAGCGTCCTGTCGGCAGGCAGACTGAGGCCGGCAGGTTCCGGCCCCTTCAACGCAATATGCGTGAGATCACTTTCAAATAGCAACCGAAACATCTTCGTGGTCCAGATTTCTTCACCACGTTCTGACAGATCGGGAATGACGAAGCAAACGGCCGGATAGGAATGGCGTTCCAGAATGGGACGGGCATTGCGAAGCACGTTAGCAAAAGCGTCGTCGAAGGTGATCACGACCCTGGGTTGCCCGCTTCGCGGCGTGGTGGATGGTTGCTCCAAAAGACACGCCCAGGGGCAGACCTCGAATTCCCCTTCCAGGTAGGACATCTGCCATTCAAACCGCGATCGTGACAGCATGAGCCAGTAGGATGGTCCCAATTCCATATCAGCGATACCGTGATACATGAGCACTCTTATGTGGCGACGAGTAAGGAATCGAAACAGACGATTAAAGCCGAGCACATCGAGAAGAAGCAATGGCACCTGGAAAAGCAGTCGCCGGACGGAACTGTACTGTTTGGGAGCGGGAATGGTCACGATCGGGACTCCGCGATAGTTGTCACTGCTGAAGTATCTGGTAGTAAAACGACTCCGTCTGGTTCACCATGCGGGCGATTGAGAAGGCCGAGAGCGCATGCTCTCGGGCGCGGTGACCCATCCTGTGCCTCAACTCGGGCCAATGAATCAGCAACCGAATATAGTAACACATGATGTCCTCGCGACCCGGCGGCGCCAACCAACCGGTCCGCCCGTGCTGAATGACCTCCCGGTTCCCGCCCACGTCAAAGGCGACAGCGGGCAGTCCACACATGGCGTATTCAATGAGTGCATTGGACAGACCCTCGGCATCCGACGTAAGCACACCGATGGAGAATGCGCGGAGAAGGTCGGCAATGTCGGTGAGCGAATGTTGAAACTCGACCATGTGAGCAATCCCCAGGTCCGCAGCGTAGTTCATATACTTCTGTCTGTCCGATGGCCAGCCGAATCCTACGATGTGAAAGCGGTCCACCTCAGCGGACAGCCGGTGGGCGAGGCGCAGGAATCTGTCAATGCGCTTAACCGGCCTCAGATTTGCCACGATTCCGATCACCAGATCGGATGTGTGTTTGCTCGCCGTCGATTTCACAAGGCGCTGATTGATGACCGCGATGCTGTTGGGGATAACCGTGACGCGTTCAGGCGCGAATTGTTCCTGCCTAAGCACGATCGCCTTCGCGGCCTGGGAATTCACCAGGCAGTAGCCCGAAAGCTTACTGGTGATCAGGTAGATCAACCGGCGTCGTACTCCCGGATGGGCGTGACAGTCCCGTCGAGAGACTACGATGTGGGGAACACGGGCGCACAATCCAGCCAGCAGACCGATGAATCGGCTATCCGGGAAAAACAGTTGCAGTATCCGCACCTGCCGCTTCCTAAGGATACGAATCAACCGGGCAAAGGGGCTCAACGAGCTCCAGTGAAGCAGTCGTGACCAGTTAAGATGAATGACTTCGCACGGCGCGGAGAGGTTGTAATCGGGAAAACGGCGACCCAGCGCGATTATGATCGGATCGAACTTCGAGGTGTCCAAGTGTGTGACCAGGGTGTGCAGTTGGTTTTCCGTTCCACCGCCATGGCCCAGATTGTCGATAAGATAGGCGATCGAGATCCTGTTCGATAATTCGGCAGTCACCCCTACTCCTTCCCTGTCCCCTGGCCGACGTCGACAACTCGAGTGGCGTCACGATAGAGAGCATCTAGAAGCTGTGCCTGCTTCTGAAAACTGAAATGGCCTATCAGCTTTGCCTGTCCCCGTCGCGCCATCGCCGGCAATCGCTGGGGCTCACGGAGCGCGTCGATCATGGCCGCGCCAAGACTCCGCGCTGTAACGCGATCGCTGAGGATGCCATTGATCTGGTGATCTATCATTTCCGGGATTCCCCCCACCGGTGTTGCTACCACCGCCAGTCCATTGGCCCACGCTTCCAGCAGCACGTTGGGCATGCCCTCCGATCGGGATGGGATGACCAGCAAATGCGCCTCACGCATCCTGGCGCCAAGATCATATGTAAAGCCCATCAAGGAAATGTGTCGATCCATCCGGGCTTGGGCGATCTGGCTTTCAAGGCGCTCTTTCTCGGGGCCGCTGCCGTAGATATATATATGGAAGTTCCTCTCTGCGCGGTGCAGAAATTCCGCAGCTGACACCAGAAGATCAAACCCTTTTTCCCTGCTTAGACGGCCGGCGGCGATTATCTGCACGCATCTATCGGCGGCAATCGGGGTCATTTCGGCCGCCGAGCGCAAAGATAATCTACAATCATAGGCGTTCGGCACGACGCGGATGTTTTGCGCGTCGATTCCCTGCAGCACCAACTGGTCCTTGGCCGACCGACAAACAACGAAGACACGGTCCATGCAGCGGAGTACGTATCGATCCAGAAGATTGTAGAACCGCACTTTGGCGTCCTCGTCGGTCCTCCCGCGAAAGTGGGCTATCTGAACGATCGGTAAGCTTCTCAGAGCGAGGGCTCCGAGCAGGTTACTCTTGTAGTCGTGCGACACGACAACACTAATGCAGTGTTCCGAAACCGCCTTTCGCAGGAGACGAATAGGGCTGATGTCGAACACCGTACGCTGTGGGAGGGAAAGCGTCTTGATAGACGTTGAAGCGCATATATCAAGAAATTCATTGGAGCGCCCGGGACGAACGAACGATGCGCACATGAAAGCATAATTCGTCATCTCGCGACACTGGCCGACAATCGCTCGTTCCGGGCCGCCGAAGAACTCTGAGCTGCGCAGGTGAAGTATATTCATGGTCGTTTGCACAGGGCGAGGCCACAGAGGATCTTCAATTCGGGGCGTCCTTGACGCCGCTGATCCTGCCCATCCGTTCACGCAGAGCGGCCTTCAGGTCTTCCGGGGGAATCTCTTCCAGAACCAGCTTTGACCAGAGTTCCAGCGATATGATATTCCACAGCAGCATCACGTCAGACCTGTCGCCCCGCTGAAGCTGGGCGACTACGCCGGGGTCATACGTCGTACATACGGAGTCGATAAGTGGCTGCATGAGGCCGTTCTTGGGCGCCCAGATAGCCGGGTTCAGCCCGAAGCTTTGCTTCGGCCTCTCCCGAATGGCGGAGGGCAGCCCATAGAATTTGAGCAACTCCGCGATGGGAGTTTTTCTTGTGCGAAGCTTGTAAGACCACGCCATTCCCAGGGCCAGCCTCAGGCAGACGGGAGATGCGAACGGGTAAATCATCTGATCTCCTTGTGACGCTGCAATTCGGGACCAGATCGACATAGTGGCGAAACCCTCCGTAAGAAAGGAAAGTAATGTTACCTGATCCAGAAGTCCGCAATCGGGAAATAAACTTACCAGCCTGCGGCGACCGGCAATAATATCGTCCGGCGTAGAGGAACAGATAGTCGTCAGTTTCTCAGCTGAAACATATCGCCCGATCGACCAGAACAGGTGATCAGGAGATTCCGCAGGCTTCGAAATATCAAAACCCAAATAGGATAACCGGCGCGGGATGAGTGACTTGTTCATCGCCCGCTTGCCGATTCGTCGTATGCCTGGGATGCTCAGGCATCTGAGCAGGAGCATTCGGCGGGACAATAGATCGTGCGTGTCGTTTCCGAACAGTCCATCGGCAGCCTCCCCACAAAATACGGGTCCGCCGGTTGCGCTCCGGTTCGCGATGGAAGCGAACAGATGCAGAAGTGCCGCCGACTGCAAGTGATGAATCGGTTCCTCATTCGCCGCTGTGGCGTCGATTATGGCATTCAGAAAGTGCTGCCGAGATAGAATGATATGCTGGTGCTGAGCGCCTATCGCCTCCGCGGCGCTTTGGGCGTATTCCATCTCGCGATTAGCGGGGTCGATTTGCTCGAATCCGGTAGAATACGACAGCACGGTATCGCACTGGGCGCGCAGTACCGATGCCAGAAGTGTCGAGTCCATGCCGCCGCTCAGCAGAACCCTGGGAGGGGCCGTGACGGTGCAGGACGTGAGCATCTCGGACTGCAGAATCAGATCCAGATCCCGAGCCGCCCTCGCCGCATCTACGCCCGGTATCAACTGCGGCAAAGTCGAACGCTGTTCCACGATCACGCCCTTGTTCAGGTCGACTGTCAACATCTGCCCCGGGGGGATTTTGAAAATGCCCTTCAGCAGAGTCGCCGGAGGCGTGATGAATCTGTACGTGAGGAACTCAGATAAGGCCTGCTCATTGAATGAGAGCTTTGTCCCTAGGCGGCGGAGAGCGCGGAGTCTATCGCTCAGCGTGAATGACTGCTCGCCTTGCGCGAAGAAGATGCAACGGTTTAGGGCCGCCGAAGAGTAGAGACGAACAACGCCTTCGTGCCGAGCGAGCAGTATGACCAAGTCCAAGAGGTCGGCCAGCTCGTCGAAGCTGTGTGGAGAAGCAAGGAGCTGGCTGAGGCATCCCCGCAGCCGATCCTCGGCGAGAGGCATCCTCGGTACGCACACCGCCTGGAATGATCCCCACGTCACGAAGTGCATGCCTGAGTCAATTTCACACTGTTCAAAAGTCCATCCATCGGCTACCGCCACCCGTGATTCGGTCGGGCATGATTGAGTCTCCGCGGGAACGCGCTCCGGTCTCGTCGCGAAACGAACTAACATCTGCACTCCCGATTCATCGGCGCTCCCCGTCCCATTCATTGATCACAAACTTCTGTTTCCCCGATGACGTAGGTTGAATTTCTCCGACGTCCACAAAGTCAATCTGCACGGGGCCTCCGATGTGATCGCCGATACGGGTCCTTAATTGGCCGTACTCGGTGAACGCAGGCTTGGCCTTGATGAGTATTTTCAAGTGCGCCGGACCGTCCTGAATGACCTGGAACTGCCGAACATTATCGAAATCGTAAAACAGATGCGTGAAAAACTCACCGTGCACAGACCTGCCGCCAAGATGGAGAGTATCGGATGTCCGTCCTCCCAGCTTGCGAAGGGACGGCCACTGACGCCCACAGGGGCATGGCGACGAATCGAGCGTACCACGATCGCCGTTTTTGTATCTGATGAGCGGAAAGGTGAAATTCGTCAGGTCGGTGACGATAAGCTGTCCCATTCCATCAGACTCGCCTTCAGCGTGTTCGTCGCGCTCGATTTCGACTATTCGACCGGGGGCCATCACGTGCAAGCCTTCCTGTGCCAGGCATTGTGCGGCGATATTGTTGATCTCCCGAGAACCGTAAAAGTCAAGCACCGGCGCCCCAAACGCTGCCTGTATTCGACGCCTCTGAGGAGCCGAGAGCAGCTCGGCCGATGACCGAACGGCCCTGGGTGAAATGGAACGAATATTCATTTCCAACGCTCGGCGTGCGGCGTTGTCCAAGGATGAGGCATACCCGTAAATGAATTGCGGTAGCCAAACTGCCAGATCCCTCAGAAAGTCATCGAGCTCTCTCTCTGAGGAGTTGAAACTATTCAAAATACGCATTCGGTAGATTCTACCAACCAGAGAGTCCCGCCTGGAAATAGAGGCCAGGTCACGGTCTGAGCCCCAGAAGACGGCGGTCTTGTCGCCAATAGCTACCCCGGCCCAGGAAAGAAATAGCAGGTATAATGCCTCGCCGTACTCTCTGTAGTTCGAGTCTTGAAAGACAACCACCGGTTCGCCGGTCGAGCCGCCGGATGCGTTGCGGTAATAGTTCTGCGCTGGTGTTGATAAAATTCCGGCGACGTGTTGCTGGAGATCGGCACGCGTCAGAGGTGGGATGTGTCTCAGGTCGCTGAGTGAGCGAATGTCTCTGACATCAATCCGGTGCACACGGAACAAGTCCTGGTAATACGGGCAACTCCGATTGGCCTCAGTCAGGAGTCGTTGCAAACGTCGCATCTGAAGGTCTTCTATCGCTTCGCGGTGCAGCCATTGCTCTTTGAGGAGCTCATCAAGGATGTGAAATCGTGAGCGGTTCTTGAGGCTGCAGTTGAGCTGCGTGAGCCTCGTCAGGATCTTTGGATAAACGGTATTCCACATGTCAGGAATCGGCTTCAGGTATGAGCTTTCAAGCCAGATCCGGCAGCGTCGGCTCGACCCCCGACTTCCGGATACGTGAAGCGGGACCAGGCCCGGTGCCCATTTGTTTATCGCGCATCATCACTACCGTCAGCGCCGCTATCAAGTACCAGTGGTAGCGGTACGTATTGTGACCGAAAAGCCCAGAGATCAAAAGGGCCGATAGGCATAGCAGCAGGCCCTGAGAGATGATCTTCTTCGGGTACCCAGGAACAACGACCGGCGACCCTCGAAACAGAAACAGTCGATGAACCATTGTGCCGAGAAACAGAAGCCATACGGTAAGACCAATGAGTCCAGTAGTCGCTGCGATATCTATGAACAGATTGTGTGCCTGCATGTATCCTGCGGAGCCGAATTGTCGCGAACCCCCTGCCCAGGAGAAGGCGCCGGCTCCAACGCCGGTGAGGGGACGAGAGACAATCATATTAAGTCCGCCTTTCCATATTTCCCAGCGACCGGACGAAGCCTCGTCGAGGGTTTTCGCGGCCACCGTCCCCTGGTAGCGCTCCTTGTATTCCGTCGGTAAGATGTTCCAAACCAGCGGCAGGACCACCAGCGAAGCGACTATGATGACAGTTCTTTGGCGCAGCAGTACGGTCGCGAATAGGAGAAGGGACAGCAGCGCGAGCACGCCTCCCCGCGATCCGGTGAGAGCAATGAGCACGAGCATCAACCCGCACGAGCCGTACATCACGCCCTTCGGCACGAGGCGACGGCTCCAACGTCCGGTTACAAAGACCAGAGGCAGGCTGACCACCATCGTAGTCGCAAGCGTATTCGGATCTCCTCCGGCTGACGTGGCGCCTATTATTCGGTCCACGCCGTGGACGGTCATCACCGTTCCGCTGTAAAAGGCGATCAGGGAGTCGGCGGCAATCTTGATGGTCATGAGGCTGTACGTGAACAAGAACGCGTAGAGCTTCCTCGGGCTATCCACCAGAAAGACGATGAGGAGGAAGAATACCAGGGTTTTGCCAAAGTCACGGCACGTCTCCATGGTGATCGTCTTCTCGTACGATGCGAAGAGTGATATGGCCATGGCGCCAAAAAACAATGCCAGGAATAGCGTGATGCGGTCGCTGGGTAGCAGGACCGTCCCCGTTCGTAGTCGTTGTTGCACGACGGCCACAATAAGCAAAAAGCCCCCCAGCAGAAACTCGAGCCTGAGGGGCGCCAGGACTAGATACGTCTCGCCCGGTCGATAGAGAAAGATGCCCAGATACAACAATAAACCGACAAATGGGTATCTGACGATGAGCAGAAGGGTAGGGATGCCGAGAATAACGGCGAAAAGGAGCGCGGGTAGTTTAATCACCGCGGACAAGGCTCCAAAGCCAGTCGCAATGACGACGAGGAGAACTACCAGCACCCGCTGGGGAGTCACATATTCGGGAGCTCTTCCTTGACGACTGACCAGTTTGTCCACGTCTCAACTCGATTGTCCGGCAGCACGACGACTAGTGGTCAAGTCAGTGACCTACTTGTCGAGCTGCACCCGGAAGTATTCTATTGTCCTGCGCAGTCCTTCACCAAAGGACACCGCCGGTTCGTATCCGAACTTGCGAAACAAGGATATGTCCGCGCAGGAATGTCGAACATCCCCAGGACGCGGATCGCCGTACTCGGCCTCGACGGACGTGCCGACAATCCTGCAGACCTCCTTCAACAGATGATTGAGCGAAAACGTCGTGCCGCAGGCCGCGTTCAGCGATATGCCGATGATCTCGGGATTCGTCACCGCCAAAAGGTTTGCCCGCACGACATTCTCGATGTACGTGAAGTCCCGGGATTGTCCCCCGTCACCGTACACAACCGGCACCTGATGCGTGAGCACCGCTCGTATGAACTTGGGAATTACGGCGGCATAATCGCCTTCTGGGTTCTGGCGGGGTCCGAAAACGTTGAAATACCGCAGGGACACGGTTGGTACCCCGTACAGCTCCCAGAACAGCCGACCATATTGCTCTCCCGCAGCCTTGGTTACCGCATAGGGAGACAGTGGAGACAGCGGCAGGGACTCGTTCTTTTTGGAGACGTTCGCGTCCCCATAGACGGACGAGGATGATGCTAGCACGACTTTTTTCACCTTGGCCTGCCGCGCGGCGGCCAGCACGTTCAGTGTGCCGTTGATATTGACTTCATTCGACGTGAGCGGATTTTTCACGGAGCGCGGAACGGACGGCAAGGCGGCCTGATGAAGAACATAATCCACCCCCCGAACCGCCTCTTCCACCGTCCAGTAATCCCTGATGTCGCCCTCGATCAGGTCGAATCTACCCAGAAGGGATGCAAGGTTTTCACGACGCCCCGTTGCGAAGTTGTCGAGCACGCGGACCTCATGTCCGCTCTCTATCAGGCGCTCTACAATATTGGCGCCTATGAACCCGCCACCACCCGTAACAAGATATCTCATACTATGGTCGTGTCCTCTAGCTCAATGGAATTCAAGGCGAGCAAGACTCAATCGTTTCATCTTATCGCCCAGATTCGGCGTCAATATAGCTTAACTTTAACCCGTTGTACAGCAAGAAGCACGGTCGTTCTCCACCTGCGACTCTCGCGGATGCGCGGCCGTTGTCTCCCTCCACCCGAGCCTCGGGCCGCACGGCGGAATTCCTGCTCCAGGCCGATCTCCCTAATTCGTCAGACCTGTCCATTCGTATCCATCGCGCCAAATGGCATCCTTGCTCCGTTCCGGTCACCTTCCGCCCAGATCCCAGCGGGTGCCTAGTCTACCATGTATTGACAACACGACTGCCCATGCATTAAAGTCAGATTACGACTTGACGACTGTTACCCTGTGGCGACAAGGACAATGGAACTCCCCGCGATATCGGTAATCATACCGGTCCGAAACGAGGGACCATTCATAGCACAGACCCTTCGTGCGATCATCGCACAGGATTACCCCAAGGACCTGTTGGAGATCCTCGTTGTGGACGGAATGTCTGAGGACCATACCGTGGCCGCAGTCGAGAGCCTTGCGACATCGTGCGGAAGTTTGCGGCTTTACCCCAATCCAGCCAGAATTTCCTCCGCCGCACGGAACATAGGAGTGCGCAACTCCACCGGTGATATTGTCCTGTTCATTGATGGTCACGTACACATTGGTAATGACCAGATTCTCAAACAAACGGCACGGCTGATGCATGATCGAAACGTCTCTGTACTCAGCCGACCGCAGTTTCTTGAAACTCCGGGAAACGCTCCCCTGCAGAATACGATCGCCTACGCGCGACGGTCCTGGTTTGGCCACGGGCTCGATTCCACGATCTTTCTGAATCGCGATGCTTATGTGGGCCCCGCCAGTTCGGGCGCTGCGTATCGGCGCGAAGTATTTGAGCAGGTGGGCTATTTTGATGAGCACTTCGATGCGAGCGAGGATTACGAATTCAACTATCGCCTTCAACTGGCCGGCTACAAATCGTTCACATCACCCGCTCTCGCTGTCTACTACTATCCGCGTGCGACCTTTCGCGGGCTGTTTCGTCAGATGTACCGATACGGGTTGGGCCGATTCCGGCTCGCCCGAAAGCACCCTTCGACGATTTCGCCGGCATCGCTTGCTCCGGCCGTCCTTACTCTTGGGCTGGCGTTCCTCCCGATGGCCGTCGCGACGCGCACTCTCCCCATGCCGATCGCCTTGCTCTCAATGGTGTATCCCTTGTTCGTTGTACTATTCGCATTACGCATCGCCTTCCATAAGGGGGCGGCACATTTTCCCCCGTTACTTCTCGTATTCCCGACGATTCACGTCGGTCTCGGAATCGGGTATCTCGCGGGATTCCTAGAGACTGTGGCCAGCCGCCGATTCAAGTAAGCGCTCGCAGCCGCCTTCATGGTCACTGCCTGCGGCGCCGTTCGTGACGCGGAAGCACGCTACCAGAGTCGGAGAGCTAGGAAGGCTCGCCCGTCGATACGCAGATGCTCTTCGATCGACGCCTCCGTCGTCGACAACCGAATGCCCTGCTCCTGAATATCACGTGCAAACATGCTCCAGCGTTCCGTGTGCATTAACACCGTGTCGCCTTGTTGTGTCAAACCGTTGAGGCAAGCCAACAGTTGTACCAAGCTTTGCGCTTCGCGCTCGCCGTCCGACCACGCGGGCGATAAAATGGGCACAAGCACGTACCTCGCGTGATCTTGGGACAACACGGCGTCCTTGCTCGAAGTCGCTGTTCCATGCGACACTTTATACATGCTGACACCCAGTACATTGCCGTCCACTACCAGCGCCATGCTGCGCCACGAGTTGTGCCACAGTCGGAGCAAAACGTCACGGACACGGGACGCGTTCGTCGCTCCGAAAAAGCTGCTCAATTTCGGCCAATCCTCTTCGCCCACGCTTTCCCACCGTGACTCATACGCTCCCTCGGGAGGCGCCTTCCATTCCTCGACTCGCCGCCCGTAAACGGCGAGGCGCTTCGTGGCGTCGAAGGCTTCGTCACTCCTCGGCCCGCGAATGCGCGCAAGCGTGAAATGCCACAGCTTGCGCAGCCGCAGCGCGTACACACGCGTGGCCGACCGCCGCATAATCAGGCTCTTCGCCTGCTGGCGAAGGCGGAGAGTCACACGGCGACACAGCCGGTCGTAGCTGCGAAAGTATATACGAGTCTCCCACAGAGGCAATACGTTGCTGGTCACGAAGAACTTGTACGCTTCGTCACCGCGCAGGTAATCTATCGCCCTGTACGCGTCTGAGCCGACAGCCAATTGCACCATTAAAGAATTGAGCAGTCTCCCCGGGGAATATTCATGAAGGGTCTGATCGTAGGTCTGGGTGTAAAGCAGGTATCTTTGGGCCAGGGCGAATCCGAACACGTAGGCTATGGAGCGATCGTTCCACCGCAATTCAAACAACACGATATGATCCCGTCCAAGCAAGCACGCCATTCGGTAGTACCAGTCCCGGCTCCGTCGAGACTGGAACTTGCTCGGATTCTCCGTATTCAGCCACCGTAGCACATGCATGTGCATGAGATGGGGCAATCGCTTCACCACGGCCTCCGGATCCCGGTGTTCAATCAGTTGCAAGTCGGATATGCGCTTCAACCGCCGGATCTGATTGCGCATGGTCCGATTGAAGGACGTGACCGCGCCAGCGCTCTCCGCGCTCAGGTCGAGCCAGCAGTTCACATCGGACTGCCTGGCATGTACGTAGATGCCGTAGTCGCGGACTGCGTTCCGCGTTGACGCCAGCAGCTGCGATCCGTCTCGCACGAAGGGGAATCGTACCACGGCCCACCGGTTCCGCCACTGTGCAAGAAATCTCAGAATAGCATCCATCACATCCGGGTTTTCGCAGCCGGGAAAGTAGGAAAAATCGCATACGTTCGCTCCGAGTATCTCAAGACTCAACCGCCTGCGAGAGGTTACGTGCGCGCTCTGTGCCACCAACGGCAGGATTGCGGCAATCGCATCGCCGTCGCGAACCACCAGCGCGAAAAGATCCAGATCCTTCCCGTACACCGACCAATAGGCCCGATAGAATGTCGGCAAAGCGAATATCGCTCCGGGGTTGGACGTGTCAACGAGGTGGTCTGCGCCGGCCAGGAGTCCCAGAAACTCATCGGCGCATTCTACGACCGAAACGTTCATGGTGATGCGTACTTACCCGGGCAGGTGGGCCGGGTCTCGCGGCGGTTGCCGCAGCGCATATCCCGTCGCTTCAATGCCAAACCATGCGCGGTGTGCAATGATCCTCTTCATGGTGCAATCACCGAGGGGAGCACATCGATTAGGTGATCGAGGTCTTTTCGGGTAAGGTCCTGATGGACCGGAATCTCGAGCAACGATCGCCGCAGGTGTTTCACATTTTCGGATGGCGTCACGTCACGGTCGTACTGCTCGTCGCCCCAGACGGCAACCGATTCCACGCCGCGCTCCAAGAGGGCCTTTTGCACCCGTGACCGCTGGGCGACCAAAAGCGGAAGAAACAGTGGACACTCATCCTCCTCAAGGGATCGCCACAGGATTGGAATATGACCCGGAAGCCGGCCCGCGAGATAGGAGTAGTTCTCCTGTCGCTTGCGTATGAGCGGTTTCCCTGACTGCCCTTGTGCCATGCGGCAGGTGAGGCGAGATGCGTCGAGACCCAAAGTCGACGGGCTCCAGGCCGCACTCCCTGAAGCGACCTGCTCACTCCGATCAATGCCCAGCAGGTGACGCGCGGTCCCGGACAGTGTTGAGAAGCCGCGTTCGACCGGTCGCGGCGCGCGAGCCTTCAGGTAGCGCCCAAGCTTGTCCCGCGTCTGCAATAGAGTCGAGAGGAAGGGAGGCCTTTCCAGCTTCGGGCAGGCTGCCTCGTCGGCCCGCACGGCTCCCAGGCCGCCGTGCGGAAGCCCGATCGACTTGTAGGGTGAATAAATGGCGAGGTCGCCGTACGAGCCGAGCCATCGTCCCCGGTACCCGCTGAGCATGGCCACTGCGCAGTCTTCTATCAGCAGCAACTTGTGCATTCGGCAAAATTCCACGACCCGCTCCATGGGATGTGGGTGACCGAAGTAATGGATGATGTACAGGGCGGCGCACGAGGAGGTCTTCATGGCTGCCATGTGGTCAAAGTCGATGGTCAGGTCGCCGTTGACCCTGTAGTATTGCAGGTGCAATCCATAATACTTGAGCGTCTCCATCTCGGTGCCCTGGAAGTAGTCTGGCATCAGAATGTCGCTTCCAGGACGGATATTCAGCATCCGCAAGCCGTGATACAGGGCCACGCGACCGCTGAAGCACCAGAACCGGGCCATGCGGGGGTCCGGATAGTCCGCCCAGAAAGCATCTGCCCGCCGCGGCCACAGCGATCCCGGCCTGATAATCGGATATACCGGCACATATCGATATGCGGGTCCAGGGCTCATGAGCGGTGTTTCGATTGGAGCCTGCGTACCAGGTCGCGCAACGGTTTGATCTTCTTCAATTGATGGCGCATCCCGAAGCGCGTCCAATACGCTGCCTTTCCGGTCAACGAATCGGCAAATACATAGAGGCATGTATTCTGATGCAGCCGGCACCCCCAATCCAGCTTCCAGTCCATCGCGACACCGAGAAAATCGAACCGCTCTATACCGTGGCTGATGGCATGCTCAATGAGATGACGGGTAATCACCTGGCCGGGAGAGTAGGGACTAAAGTCTTCGCGGTATGCCGTCTTGAGCAAGAAAAGCGTCGAGGATGACATCAAGAACATATTCGCCGCCACCACGGTGCCGTTCACGCTCAGGAAGGCCACAGCCGCATTCACGCCGGCATGCGCACAATAGCCGCGGTAGAAGCGGAGCGCATCATCGTTGCTGAGTATGGCGCCCCCTGCGGTTCCCTTCCATCCGGACTGCTCCAGGCGGAAGAACTCCTCCAGGGCATCGGGTAAGTCGTGCCGATCGTCGATTACGCGGAAATCGACGGACCCAAGCTTCTGGAGGCGACGTTCCCGGTTGCGGAGATTAGATCGAAACTTGCCGCCAAGCCCGGCGAGCAGTTCCGCGCTTGAGGAGGGAAGGTCCTTATAGGGAGAGGCATTCCGGGCATCAAAATGATACCGCACACGACCCTGAGCCAGCGCCGCCTGCACGGCCTGCAGGGTGATCGAGTCGCAGGGAAGCCGATCCAGGTACACGACGGGACACCCGCTCAAGTCGATCATGCGCTCGATAATCGAGACCGCCGATGCGAGCTGGCCGTCTCGAAATAGCAATTCGAAGCGCGGTGTCCAGCGATTCGTCATAGCCGCCAAGGTCGTGATCGAACGGCCCATCCAGGTCTCCCGGCAATAATGCATGGGGAGGGCAGCCACCGTTCGATCATTCACCCGCACCATGAACAGGTGCGGCCTTTCCGGCCCAAACGCTTTAACGTACTGGTCAAACCACTCGGAACCCATAAACGGCTGCGCGTACTCGCTGTGCTCGGCGAGCTCGCTTAACTCGCGCAACTCCGCGGACCCTAATTGAGACCAGGGGACGAGCCGAAAGGACGTGCTAGGAGTGGACATTGGACACGACGAAATGGCCATCGGCTTGTTTGCCTCTCATCGGCCAGCCGCTCCCGTCCTGAAGCAGATACTCGCTTTCGACAGCGATTACCCCTGGAGAAGTCAACAATTCATCGAATTTGAATGCCAGCAGGTCACTTCTCTGCGGCAGACACGGGGAGGGAACCGCCGTCTCCGTTTCGCGCATCCGCTACGATCTCTGAATCGCTGTTCGAGGTCAAGCGAATTCGGCCCTGAGTCCAACTCCCCATCGCCATCCAGGCGCGGCGCCGGCGACTTCCGAACGGGTCCTTACCTTATCTCACCTGACCCCAGGGAGCGACGCCCACCGTATCCTGACTGGGCGGGATCGAGTCGACAACGTACACCGACGCCTGCTCCCTGACAGCCCAGATGGAGCCGGACGTCCTGGTCCAGTATGAAATGTAAAGGTTCGCAGGTTCCAGTATGGGATATCGCACCGTATCCCGGACCTGCAGACCGTCCACGGCCGGCCGTGAAATACGCCACGTAGAAAGCGAGTCCGGATATGTCGACGCGGAGAAGCAGGTGACCACGGAATCCGCACTGCTGGTGTCGGGGATACGATAGCCGATTTCCACGAGGTCATCTTCGCCGTAGCGATCCGTCCCCACCAGCTTTGCCGTAAAGTCCGACACGTTGCCCAGCGAACTGTACGCGTAGTCGAGCGGAAGCGTCCCCCGAGTGTTGGGTAACGAAAGAACCACGGAAGTCGTTTTGTAGTCGACCGTGCGCTGGGAGATCGTAGAATCGGAACCGGCCTTCACCACAAACGTGAATGGATTGTAATCGATTGGTGCGCCGAGTCCCGTGGATTCGTACCAGTACGTCAGGTCGGGGCTGGCCACACCTCCGGCAACCGACGTATTCACAATCTGCGTCCCCTGCCGGTTGGTTATGCGAAGGTTAAAAGATGCTACAAGGGAATCGTTGTTCCCAACGGCCACGATCGGCTCCCGCTGAATCAAAGAAAACTCGTGTGATCCGCCGTTCGGATACAGCACGATGTCCTTGTCGCTGGCGCCGTTGACATAGTAGCAGTTGACGGCCGACTCACCGTGGTCGTTCTCCGCGTAGTAGCCAATACTCCACGTAACCGGGTTCACCAGCACGCCCGGGTCGCCCGGTGGCAGGAATCCCAGCGTATCCTCGAAGAAGGTCAGATCGTGCGACGACTGCGCATTGTATTCATCGGCGGTCCATACGACGCGCTGAGAGCTGAAGTACTTATTGTGCCGGATGGTGATCGGGACAGGCGCAGAGAAATTGGACTCGACGGAAAATTCGGCCGCTGTTCCATCCGTTCCGGCCGTCAGCGCCCGGTACGTAACCACGTTGCGCTCAAAGAGGCCATGCCCGTAGCCGTTCATGGCACCGAATGCACCAAATTGGAACACGGAGGCGTCGGTGCCGATATGGGTTGTGCTGGCGAGATTATCCGTCGTTGCGGTAAAGACGTTGTCATAAATATGCACGTAATCCCAATACCCGCCGTCTATAGCGCGCAGCCTCAGTACGCGGTTAGTTCCGCTCGGGTTTTCGGCATCCGGCCCGCAGGTCGTCTCCATGTGGTTATCATGTATGCGCACCCAATCGCTGGGCGTCCCCACGACATTTTCGAGCATCATGCCCCGGCTGCCGCCGTACTTGGTACCGCTGCTGATGTAGTTGTGATGCACCGCCATGGGGGCCCTGACGAACCTGAACAGGATACCGTACTGATTGGCTGAACTACCCCCGGCATTATGATGATCTACATAAGTGGTGCAATAAGCGACCTCAATGCCGGGACAGAGGGTGTTGCCGTTTCCGAATAATGCGAACCCCATTTGCGGCGCGGTATGAACGACTGAACGATAAATATGGGCACCAAAGTCAGCGCCCGTAAAGCTGCCGCGCATCTCCAACCGGACCGCCGCACCATCGTAGGAGTGACGGCTGGTAAAGGAACGACAGTAATTCCAGAAGTGACAACCATCGATGACAACATTTTCCGTGGCCGTACCTTGACCCTGACAGTCTATGCATTTGGCATTGTCCCCGTAAACCACAAAATTGCAATTGATGATAGTCACACCATCGGGGCTCAGCAGATACATGGCCGTGTTTTCAAGAGCGTTCGATGACGTGTCTTCAATGACCCCGTCGTTACCCGGATCGTGGATGATGGTCAGGTCGCGCACCTTAAAGTTGTCGCCCGTGCCATTAACATAGATGCCCTCATTATAGCTGCCGCCCCCCGTACCGTAGAATAGGGTGTCGCCCTGCCCTTCGATAAACACGCCGGATGTGTTGATGATGAGCCCATTAGTGGAACTTCTGACCGATGTCCCAGAGAACCGGATAGTATCATTCTGGTACCCCGAGCCCAGGGTTCTGGGGAGACTGTCACTGGTAAATACGTGTACCGCCGCCTGGGCACCGGTAGTTCCTGCCACGACGAATAGGAACATTATTAGTACGGCAATTCTCATGATTACCTGTTTCAAAGTTGCCACCTCCATCCGTTATTGGGACACCACATTCCCCACACGCCCATGGGTGGGCAAGCAGACCCCGACGCACTCTAAACGATCTAACGACCTGCGGTCGGCCTACATGTCATAGTCGACGCGTGCAGGTTGTTTTACAACGCCCCGCCGCGATTCATGTCTCAAAAAACGTGCCAATTGACTCCAGGTCTATGTAATTCCGCAAGATGTTATATAACAAAGGATTATAAAGCACGCCCAATTCGACTCGCACCCCTGACGGATCGAGAATTGAACAGCTGGTCAGGCGCCCCACGTGACAGATCAGCGTGCCATGAGACGAAAATGCGGGGGACAGCACAAGTCGAGTCTAAGCCACTCCGCCACATTATGGTCTAATTCTCGAGACCCGATGTACGTAAAAGACCTGGATTCTGCCTGGCATTAGTCGCTTGACGCCTAGAGATTTGTTCTGATCATTAGCAGGACAGAACCATGCAAATCGCTCATTCTAGACACCGTAGTCGCCAATAGTAGGCCGTTATGTTAAGAAGCCAGGATTTGATTCTGATTTCTGACGATTGGGGGCGTCACGCCTTCAGTTGCCAGCACCTCGTGGAACAATTGCTCCCCTTTAACCGCGTACTTTGGGTAAACACAATTGGATATAGACAGCTCAAGTTTACGGTCTACGATACCGCGCGCGCCTTTGAGAAAATCGTGAATTGGGCCCACCTGCGGCCGTCCGACAAAACCCATCCAAGTGTCACGCCTAATCTCAGAATCCTCAATCCGGTATGCCTACCTTTCGGAACCCATACAGCCATTCGTGAATTCAACGCCCACTCCGTTTCGCGATCTGTCCGAAAAGCTGTCCGCGGGTGGAATTTCCAGCGGCCAATCCTGATCACAACGTTACCTATAGCGGCTGACTTCATTGAACGGCTTAGTGGTAACCGAGCCGTCTACTATTGCGTTGACGATTATACTCTCTGGCCAGGACAGAACGGTCTGCTCATGCGCGAATTGGAGGAGCGCTTGCTCGGTCAAGTGGACCTGGTAGTCGCTACCTCTGAGAAGTTACGACGAACCCGAAGTAATGGTCGTCGCCAGACCGCGCTGCTAACCCACGGTGTCGACCTTCCGCTCTTCCAGTCCGTCGGCGTCGTTCCCTCATCACCTGAAATCCAAGCGCTAACACGTCCGATCGTCGGATATTATGGCCTGGTCGACGAGCGCTGCGACTTGCCCCTCATCGCGACGCTCGCGCGCTCACTGAGAGACGTCACCTTCCTGATCATTGGTTCATGGAAAGTGCCGAGGAAACCACTTGCAGGTCTATCGAATGTCAAGTTGGTCGGTAAGGTCCCTTACGCTGAGTTGCCAGCCTATCTGGCTTCGGTCGACCTGTTAATGCTCCCGTACTATATTAATGAGTTGGCCGAGTCCATAAATCCTTTGAAGGTCAAGGAATATCTTGCCACTGGCCTTCCAGTCGTCTCGACGCCGCTTCCAGAGGTGACTAAACTCGGAGTCTTTGTCTGTGTGGCGTCTAACCCCGGTGAATTCGTACGAGCCGTGCGTGCCGGCTTGGGTCGCGGGAGGCACTATTCCACCGAACTGGCCACATTCCTACAAAAAGAGACCTGGAATGCCAAGGCAGAGGAGTTTTCAGAGATGATACAGGGATTATTATGAAGCCTCGCTGATTCAGATACGACCTTTCACGCGTAATTCAATACGAGCACGGGACGGAGTTCACATTGATGGCGACGGATCCCGAGGCGTACTGGAACGAAGTCCACTGGGATTTCAGCCGGCCGCCAGAACCGGGCGACGACGCGCTCAACGAACGCCTTTTGCGGCACCGTCAGGCGCAAGTACTTATCGCAACACCACTGTTTGAATTTCGAGCACACGAAACAGACGCTGGAGGTCTGGAGGCTTGACTACAACAACCATCGTCTGCATAGTAGTTTGGATCACAAGCCGCCCGCTAGATTCCGGGCGGCCTGACAGCCAACCAAGGTCGGATCCGGCTCAACAACTGGCGGAGCCTTTGGTCCGAGATTGGGGTGAGGTGCCCGAGCTCCAAAACTGGAGGAGACGTTGGTCTGAGATTCGGGTCATGAGCCCCAGTCGACGGAGCTGACTGTGACACGGATCCATCAAACGGGGTAAGCTCACGGAAAACCGAAAGGAGCACTCTCCATGGCGACTGAGGAACTTGAACCTGGTCGAATTCTTGCCGACGAAGCCGCATTCGCAGATTCAGAATACCTTCCACACAAAGATGATCTGCTGCTGCCGAGCGACCTTCATGACAGATACTACAGCCGATCAAAGTACTATCGATACGAACAGAGCTTCGGGAATGCCCTCGGCAACATCTCGGGGGCAAAGGTGTTGGACATCGGATGTGGCACGGGACAGGAAGCAGTGTTTCTGGCACTGCTTGGTGCTCGTGTAACTGCAATAGACATCTCGCCCGTTGGCCTCGATATCGCTCGTCGCCGTGCGCAGCATTACGGAGTAGATGTTGACTTTCAGGGACTGCCCTGTCCGACTAGATTTCCGCCGGAGAGTTTCGACATCGTTCATGGAGTCGGTATTCTACATCATACCGGACTGGATGTCGGGATGCAGGAAACCAAGCGTTTACTTAGGCCCGGAGGAACGGCGGTCTTCTTGGAACCGATTGGCAATTCGGCAACAGTCGAAAGAGTGAAGAAATGGTTACGACCGAAGTTGCCAGAGAAGTATCGTCTCACCTCTGTTACCGAGCACGAAACGGTGTTCCACACGTCGGATGTGCTTGCGTATCGAAAGCAGTTCGCATCGCTTGAGATTCGCCCGTATCGGCTCACCATGCGTGGTCGCAAGTTCGTTCCACGCATGATCTGGCCATGGATGGAGCGCTTTGACCATTTCGCCCTCAAGTTGCCCATGGTGGCACAGCTGGCAGGCTTGCTTTTCGTTCACATCGTGAAGTAATTGCCCGGTAAACCCGATATCGAGACCACTGTCACTGGAGATGGATCGAAGAGACGCTCTGCTATGAACGGGCCTATTGTCATTTTTCACGAGCGATCCTCACCCGTGGGGAGCGAGTTTCCTACGCGCATACCCGACGCCCGAAGCCGCTCCCGCTTAGAAAAGCATTGATGGTCTGCCCGGAGCAATAAATGTGGAAAGAACTGGACGTTTGGCGCCGTATTCTCCAGAGCGACAGCCAAGTGGTCATCAAGGTGGCCACGCGCTGAGATTGCGACGTCATCCTCCCCAAACTGAATCGGGTGGGCCGCTGTGCGTCATCGCCGCCATCGAAAGTCACTTCGGCTCCATGAAGTCAAAGTTGTGTTTTTGGAAGATAAACGGCTCGCGGACGCAAACCAGGCGTGATATCTTTAGAATACCATTGACGTCTTCTGTAAGCGGACCCGCCGCCACTCAACTTTAGGGCACCTCAGCCCCGAGGTCCACGAGCAGCGGCAGAAAGTTCAATAACTGTGCGTCCACGAGATCGGGCGAAGAGCAGTCTGGGAAAAGAGCGCTCATGATTCTTGTGACAGGCGCCTCCGGAAGGATTGGGAGAAGACTCGTCCCAGCACTTGCGAGGCGAGACCAGCTGCGAGTACTGCTCAGGGACCAGACACCCAGTCCGTTTTCCGACTGCGAGCGCGTACGTATATGCCGCGGCGACATCTCCGATTACGCTGCCGTGGAACGGGCTTTCAGCAGCGTCACCGAGGTGATTCACCTCGCTGCGACTATGCATGGATCGGAGCGCGAATACATCGACGGAACGCTTCGGGGGACCGAGAATGTCATCAGGCTCTGCCTGGAGAATCACGTCACTAAATTGGTCTACCTGAGCTCATTGAGCGTGCTCTTCCTGTCGAAGATAGCGGAAGGCACTGATGTTGACGAGTCGTGGGAGTATGAGCCCCTGCCCGAGCTCAGGGGGCTGTATACGAAGTACAAGCTGTTGGCCGAGCAACGTGTAGTTGACGCTGTGCGTGAGCACGGCCTGCGTGCTTGCATTCTCCGACCGGGCGAAGTCTTGGAGCGGGATGCGCCCCACCTCTCGTTCTCAGCCGGTGTCAAAATCGGAGTGATCACGCTGTCGTTCATGGACAAGTGCGCCAATGTTCCCTTGATCGAGATTGACGATCTGGTTGGCGTCATGCTGCGCTTATTTGACGTATGTGAATTCCGGGGCGAGATCGTCAACATTGTCGATCCAATTGTTGTGTCTCAAGCAGCGTATCTCGGCGCCTATTCCAGCCGCACGGGCGCGGGACGCTTGACGGCCAGGATCCCTTTGAGTGTGGTCGTTAAACTTGCCAAGGCGCTCGACCTGGTGGCCAAACTTTGTGGCGTCAGGTTTCCTTTCTCTGTACACCGCCTGCGATCGGCCATCGGGCCGAGGCGTTTCAGTAGCCGCGTATTGCGTGGATACATTGGTAGCAGGGAGTTTGGTGGTGTGCGGTTCTTCCTGGATGACGTCCGGCATGCAAATACGGCACCGCAGTGAGAACCGGAGCGTCGATGAAGTGCATTCAGTGAATTCGTTCGGCATGGATTTGTCCGGGCAAAGTGGTTCGACAACAGGTTCCCTGCAGGAGTATTGATCTGATGGGCAGGAACGTGCTCGTAATCGGAAGCGGCCTCGCGGGAACCCTGATCGCCAACAACCTACTGCGGAAGCACGATGTTACTGTGCTTGAGGCAGGCAGATCGAATGGATACGAGTACCCACATGTGAGATACCTGAAGAAAGCGTTCGGCCATGTCCCCACGTTCTGTTACGGTGAAGGTGGTACAACCAACCTCTGGCACAATGGTTTAATGCCACTCCGGCCTGAGGACGTAGAGGATTTCCGATTTAAGGAGATTCTTCGTGAGGCGGCAGCATTTTCCGACAGAGCCGCCGACAGCCTGTTTTTCCCGACTCCGCACTTTTCCACAGAGTATCAATCCTTGATCGAGAAGATGAGTCGGCTCAATGAGCAAATTGGCCTGTTTGCTGAGGGCATTGATTGTTTACTGTATCCCAGATCATACAGGGGATTAAGGATCGCGCCGGGGGCACGGACGCACTTTGGCGTAACGGACATCGACTTTTCCGCGAGGGGGAGAAGCGTAGAGCGTGTCCATTTCACCAGCGGGTCGGCGCGACATAGCGTAGACACGGATACTGTGGTGATCTCCGGAGGCTCTCTGGGGACCCCCGTGCTGGTGTCCAGAGTGCTCGCGGCGCTCGGCCACTCTAACAGCACTGCCGGCCAGGGATTGATGGACCATCCCATGGGTTTTGTCGGCAAGGTAAGGGTTCGCGAGGATATTGCCCGCGCGTTCCGTGAGTTGTCCTCCCATGATTGCGGCTCATACGAATGCTGCACGGCAGGCCGTTTGAAGCACCAAAGTCACTTGGCCGCGATCTATGTCCGTCCCGCGCTAACGATGGACAACAGCCTCGCGCTCTACAAGTACAAGAGCATCCTTGGAGCCAGCCGAGGCACCAAGCGTATCCGAGCGGCCATTTCCGCCAGGCTCTTCCACCCGGACGTGCTCGCGGAGATTTACTCCCACCTGCTCCATACCGCCATCAGGAGCAATATCTTCAGCATACTCGTATTCTTCGAGCAAAAGCGAGGGCCCGGGTTTGTGACGTCGCAGGCCCAAGAACTTTCTGTGAGCTGGGACATTCAACCCCATGAGCTGGACATATACAACAACATGCTGAGGCGACTGCATGACTTGTTCGCGCCGGTGGCGGATGAGTTGACCATCGAGACGCCTATTGATGAAAGTTGGTTGTGGTCTGGAGCCCATCATTCCGGCACGATCTCCTTGGGCGATGGAGATGACGATATTGTCAATTCGGACCTGAGAATTAGGAGGAGCGACAACGTCTACGTGTGTGACGGTTCAATCATCCAAGAGCACTCTTATGCAAACACCGGCTTGACGATAGGTCAGTTAGCCTATCGGCTGACCGCGATGATCGAGTGAGCTTTCCAATCGCTTATCCAGGTCAGATGAGATGTAGCAGCCCCGACTTGGTCGCACAACTGGCCTCGAAACAGGACGGGACGAGAGAATATCCGTACCGGCAGGGCGCGCAAACTCGTAAAAGAAGCCCCAGCTGAATTCAGGGATCGAGATACAGCTCGAATATATCCAAAGTGATTACGGAATCGACTTTGGGCGTTTTTATATACAACCTGTCGACACAGCGGAATGGCGCCCCCTGGCTTGACCATTCTTGTGCGGACGCGAGGTCGACTCGCAATTCGTGTTCTCCCGCTTTGAGCGGGAGATCGTACCGATATAGCGGTTCCTCGTCTGCACCGTCGCAAATAGCGACGAGCAGAAAGAATTCCTGCGCCTCGGAGCCGGCAAGCCGGTAATGTAAGCGAAGGTACCGGTAATACTGCCAATCCGATACCGGATCGGCTACAATTAGGCCGGGGAACAGATCGCTGGTAAACACACACCGAATGAACGGCGAAGCTGGCGCCTCGTTGGAATCAGCGACCAACCGAATCGAGTCCGCTTCTATATACCTGTTGACATAGAGGGCGGACTTAGGCAGGAGGTCTGGAAATGAGCTGATTCTCTTCAGATTAGCGACCAGCCCCATCGCGATAGGACCGGCCGCTATCGCAAGTCCTGCCAGTGCCAACAGAGATGCCATAACAAGTCCGGTGGGGCTCGGTCGCCGCTCGGCTCGTCGAGCCTGATTCGCCCACGAATAAAGGGCACACGCGGTCAATCCGACATAGGCGCCAACAAAATCCCTGAACAAATCACCCGGATCCGCATCACGTGCAGTTGAAATCTGCAGGGCCTCCGACAGGATGCCTAAAGCCACCAGAATCGCGCCAGAAAGCCAGTACTTCCGTCTGTCCCCATCCTTGCCACCCTCGACGAGACCAACAGCGGCAAACACTACAACCGCAATGATGGCGAAAACAAGAACGTGTCCGAAATTCTGTATGTCCTGAGCTAAGAGACTTTCGCGGGAGAAATGAACGAAATTGACGAATACCAGTGCACCCACCACGAGGCAGGCGAGGATGGCCGCTCGCAACAGTTTGCTTCGTCC
>Ga0326597_10002959_pt1 | contig 24890 bp, 18 predicted proteins | sample RVTome_12_FD_203789 | JGI IMG/M metagenome (GOLD analysis project Ga0326597, IMG submission 203789) | Soil microbial communities from uranium-contaminated site in the Upper Colorado River Basin, Wyoming, United States - RVT100D185 | ecosystem: Environmental > Terrestrial > Soil > Contaminated >... | reverse complement strand
CGTTTCGCCGAAGCCTCGATCCGGGCCAGCAGGATGTCCGTCCCCATCGCAGGCCTTCGGCTTACGAAATCGACGGGCTCCCCGAGATCCAGAGACAGCGAGGCCCGAGCCAGCTCCGGGGAGATCTGCTGCATGATTCGAAGCGAGTCGTCGTTATCGGCTCCCGGCGTGTACTGATAGCCGTTCATGAGCGCGTTGGGCCCGTCGAGAATCGGGCTGTAGAGCTCGTACTCACCGAAACCCTTCTTCCGAAAGAACAGGAGGTTGAAGGATGTGGGCAGTCCCTTCGATGTTTGCGCCGGATAGAGCCAGAGCTCGCTCTGCACGATCTCGTTGTGCGCCTCGAAGCGCGTGATTTGCTGTGGCTCGCCCAGGACGATGTAGATCCTCCCGCGATCGGTCTTCCATCCCGGACGAGCCGTTTCTCGACTCAGGCTCCGATTCGCGTACTCGAGCCGCCGGTAATGCTCGGATTGGAACTCGTTCTCCGGGGTGGCGAGGTTCGGGTCGCGGATCCGCCAGAAAGCCTCGATGAAGCGCTCGCGCTCCTCGAGGGTTCCCAGCGACAGGAAAACCTCCCTTTCGGTTTGGGTAATGACGTAGACGACCTCCTCCTCGAGCCACTCACGATAGTTCGCTGGAAGGCGATCGAGGCGCTCATCACATAGGGCGTCGGCGGCCAGAGGAAGGAGGAGAAGGAGCCTCCAGACGTTCCCGTTCCTCATGGTCACTCCTGAGCCAATACCGAGTACACCTCACGGCCCCTCCGCCACAGCTGGATGACGTCCTCTTTTTGCGCCGGCGAGTCGAACTCGTCGGACTCCTCCAGTAGCTCCAGTACTCGTTCGACCCACTTCAGGAAATAACGAGCGTCCTCGGGCGAGCTCGGCGACTCGTTTCCTTTGACGATGTAGACCGGGTTGGTGTGCGCGTAGATGTAGCTGTCCATGAGCAAGTGGAGTCTATCAGGTCCCGTGACCCGCGCGGCGATCCAGCCACTCTTCTTCACGGGAACGGTCGCGTTCCATCGGATACGGTGAGGGTCGTCGACCCTGGTCGAGGAAACGACCTCGCCGTTCACGATGATGTCCAGGGCCTCCATGGGCAGTATGGAGGTTGCCTCCACTTCGACGCGCACTGCCGCCGGGCCGCTCCCGGCCACCCGAAGCTCCTCGCCCGGCTCCCTCCCCTCCACCTTCAGGAAGAGTAAGGGGCCGTTGGTCACGAAGGAGCGCCCTTGGGTGAGACCGCGAATCCAGTTCCCGTAGTCGAGGGGTGAGCCCGCCTTGACGTACACCCTCGTGGTTCCGATCGCGGGAGCCCGCCAGTAGTTCGTCATGGCGTCGGTTCCCGCCGAAGCCGGCACCCGGAAACCGAGGTTCAGCACTCGATACCAAACGCTCGCCGAAACGTACTCGTCACTCCAGATACACATGACGTCGAAGTAATCCACCTGTCCGAGGGCGGCGCTGACGGGAAACTCCCGAGCACCGCGATACTCGTCTTCGGCGGGGTCCTGCCCGGGGACCAGGAATGGGTGCACGTAGCCCGCCACCGCCCCCTGCCCGTGCACCTCCTCCAGGACTCGCGCGTTCGTAGGATAGTGCGCGGCCACTGCCGTGCCGGCGAAGCCGTCGAATTGTGGAAAAACGAACTTCTTCAGGTTCAAGAGCGACATGTGACCGGCGAAGCTCGGGCGATACTCCTCGTTGAAATAGAGCAGTCGATTCGGCTTCGAGGTCGAACTGAGTTTACCTTCGAAATACGCGAGGTCGTGGATTCGGGTGCCCGCCTGGTTGGCAACGAGGTCGTTGATGACGTGGAGGTCCTCTCCGTCGGCTTCCAACAGCAGAGAGCGCGGTGTCGCGCGGAAAATCCCGCCATAGTTCATGTGAATGTGATTGTCGCCGGAGTACCAGCCCAGACGCGGAAGATCCACGAGCCTCTCGAGCGTAAGCTCGACTCTCTGAGTCTCACCCGCCACCACGTTCACCCGCCGGGACTGAGGTCGATACTCGAAGCCCTTCATGACTTCGACCGTCGCTGGCCCTTCGGGTAGCTCGACCGAGAAGGTTCCGCGTGTGTGGAAATAGTGCTCGCCCGTCACTACGGCCATTCGATGAAACCCTTCGGAGGGTGTATATGACTTTCCATTGCTCGCTTCCAGGTAGACGCGCGCCTCGGTCTTCTCGCCGGTGGCGGCGTCTTTCACCGTCACCTCGACCCGGCCCACCGGGTCGAGGTACGTTCGCTCAGAGATCTCCACTTCCACCGGGACCCCTCCGACCGCTGGAACCGTCCATAACGAGAATCGCTCCCCTGCGTTCGAGATGTACGCCAGCTTTCGGCTGTCCGGAGACCACGCGGGGGTGAAGATCTCGCCTTCGTCAAACGTGATTTGCATGGGATTGCCGTGTTCTGCCGACATTACCCATAGCTGAATCCTGCCGCTCCGGTAGGACCCATACGCGACCTTGCGCCCGTCTTTTGACCACACCGGCCGCGCGTGCCAGACCGTTTCTTCGGGCAGCAGAATCGTCGGCTCGGTTTCCCCGAGACGAAATTTCCAGAGACCTCCAGTTCCCTGAATATGCCTGCCGTCCCAGGGACGGTTGCTCACGAACACCACTTCCCTGCCGTCCGGAGACCAGCTGCCTGTGATGTTTTGATAGGAATCCACGACCACGGGGCGGACCGATCCGTCGTCGAGGGACGCGGACCAGAGGCCGATCGCCTCGGCGTTGTCCATGGAGTCGAACAGGATGGTCTTTCCGTCGGGAGACCAGCGCGGGTTCACGCTGAAGCCGACGCTGCGGGTGAGTTGCCTGGGCTCGCCGCCGTCGGCGCCGACCCACCAGATGTCGATGACCTTCCCGGTGTCTCGGGTGAAGGCGATCCGTCGGCCATCGGGCGACCAGTCGGGACTTCCGTCGTAGTAGGGCCCGGAAGTCAGCTGCACCGCCTCACCTCCTTTCGCGTTGATTCTCCACAGGCTTCCCTGCATGGCGAAGACGATATCGCTCCCGTCGGGAGACCACGAGGGCGACCAGGGGCCGGTAGTGACGGGCGGCAGATACATGCTCTCCATATACATGCCGCCACCGCCGCCGAAGATATGCCGGTACGCGAGGGGGATCTGGGGAGCGTGTGCCGAGACCGCGGCGGCAACGAGGAGCTGCGCTGCGATGCTGCCAGCAACCCAGCAGAGATGGCCCGAGACGGGTTGAGAAGAGAACATCATCCGCAGCGCGACCGCAGTTCGTGAGGATCCCACGGCTATCTCCCCCTCAGTGCCTGAAGCTTCCGGCGTGCCTCGGCAAAGCGCTCCTTCAGCTTCGGAATCGACGCACCTCGGTATCCCTCGACGAGCCTCGCCTCCGCCACGTCCATCCAGGCGAGAAGCTCTCGGGCCGCCGTTCGCGCCGCCTCGGGGTCGATGCTTCCGACCTCGTTCAGCCACACGGCGCCGCTGTGAGCGAAGGCGTAGCTGTCCATCGCCGGCCAGACCGCGGGTCCACCCACGGCGCGAGCCCCGATCCAACCTCCGGAGGGCACCGAGATTCGGCCCGAGTAAGTCTGCCTGCCGGGAGCCGGAGGAGCTTTCCCCGCCCACGCCACTCTCCCGTTGACGAGTACCTCGACGCTCGCAACCGGCACGGCCGACACCAGGGTCAGCTCCCAGGGAATCTCGCCCCCGGGCTCGCGCTCGACGACGCCTCCCGGTCCCACTCCGCCCGCTTCGAATCTCAGAAAGGGACCATTGGTCACGAAGCTTCGTCCTTCGCGCAGTCCCTCGAGATAACTCTCGTCGTCTCCGGAGTTCCACAACGGCGAGATCTCGAGTTCGACGGCGTTCGACCCGCCCGGTACGACCCTCATCGCCGTCGAAGCCACGGGCGCCGAGAGCCCGCGCGCGGCCGCAACGAGGATCTCGCCCGCGGGAGCTTCTACGGTGAGCACCCCGGGTGAATAGGTGTAAACCTTGCCGCTCTGGGAATCGAAGCGCGGTTGGCCGCGGTCGGGAAGTACTGGATGCCCGGCCCCATCGGTGACGTGGAGCCGCGCCGGGAGGGGACTTTGGCTTCCCTTCCGGCGGGTGCGGATTTCAACGCGAGCGGTGGGCTCTCCCCAATCCCACAGCATGGGCGTGATATCCGTCGCCTCGCCCCCCGCTACCGGGACGCTCATCAAGCGGAAGCGCTGGTCAGCATCCGCCTCGATGAAATAGACCATCGACCCATCGGACGAAAAAGCGGGCATGATGGGGAGCCCCTTCCCCGGAGTTACGCGGATCGAGGGCCCACCGGCGAGATCCATGAGCCACAGAGCCCAGGACTCGGGTCCGGGCAGAGGAACGACGAGACTCTTTCCGTTGGGGTGAAGGGCAGGACGCATCTGAGAGGCGATGGACTCGCTCACCAGGACCCGCTCCTCTCCCGCCCGCCTGTCGAAGATGGAGACCGTGTCCCCGTTCTGCCTTTTGGTCACGAAGACCAGAGCGTCCGCCGAGAGCGGCAGGGGAGAGAGCTCCAATCCCTCCTTGCGGGTCAACCTGGTCTTGACGCCGCGTCCCAGATCCAGCTGCCAGAGGTCCAGATCGCCGGCCTGAGCCGAGGAATAAAGAAGCGACTTCCCATCGAGGGAATAGATGGGATCGAGATCGATCGCCTCCTCGTCCACGAGCACTTGCTCCGTGCCGCTTCCGACTTCGACTTCTACCAGGGAGGTGTCCTGGCTGTCGTCGCGGACGAAGACGAGGCGCCTTCCATCGGGAGACCAGCGCGGACGGAAATCGGAAGCGGGACCGCGGGTGAGGCGTTCGGCTTTTCCCGAGCTCAGGTCGAGGAGCCAGAGCCAACCCCGAGCCGAGAGGGCGATGGTGCGGCCGTCGGGGGAAGGCGCAGGGTCCGAAGGGCCGGGGTTCAGTACCGGAAGCTCGTACCCCTCGAGATACACGTGGTGACTGTAGCCCTCGACTTTGGGGTAGCGATGGGTCCACTGCGCCGTCGCCTGGGTCGCGGCCGAGAGCAGGACGAGCGCGGGGATGCACCGCAAGATGGCTCTGGGCGCTCTCGCGAACACCTCAGAACTCCCGGATGGAGGCAACCTCCGACGCGGAGAGTCTCTTGATCATCTCCACCACGAGCTTGACGGTATGGTCGTAGTCGCCGCGGTCGATGACCCCGGACTGGCTGTGTCCGTAGCGAGTGGGGACACCGATGTTCACCGCGGGGATACCCTGGCCCGACTTCTGGATCATCGCCGCGTCCTCTCCGTAACCGGTGACCGACTCGAACTGAATCGGGATGCCGCTCTCCTTGGCGACTCGGAGGATCCACTCGACGTAGTTGTTGTTCGGGATCATGCTTCCGTCGAAGACGAAAATTCCCGGTCCTTTTCCCAGCTCTTCTTGGGACAGCGTGGGGGAGGTGAGGAGCGGAAAATCACTGGCGATCCCGATCTCGAGGTTGATGACGATATCGGCTCTGGCGCTCGCCTGCACCACCGAGGCGCCGCGGAGGCCGATCTCCTCTTGAACCGTTGCCGCCACCTGGACGTTGTTGGGATGACCCGTGCTCTTGAGCTGCTGGAGCGCCTGAGTGATGACCGCGAGACCGACGCGGTCGTCCCAGGCTTTTGCGAGGTAGCGCCCCGTGCCATTCAGCGCTTCGAACCGGGTGGCATAAGTGACGGGCAGGCCGGGCCGGACCCCCATGGCCTCGACTTCGGCGCGGCTCCTCGCTCCCACGTCGAGGAACATGTCCTGGAGCGGGATCATCCGGTCGCGCTCCGCCGGCCGCAGGATGTGCCCGGATTTCATTCCGGTATAGCCGAGGACCTCACCCCGCGCCGTGAGGATCGACAAGCGCTGGGTGAGAACGCTCTGATCGAAGTGCCCTCCGACGTTGTGAACGTAGATGAAGCCCTGGGCGTCGATGTGTCGCACCAGGAAGCCCACCTCGTCCAGGTGCGCCATGAGAAGGATGCGCGGCGATTCGGTTTGACCTTGGAAGGAGCCGATGAGGTTCCCGAGACCGTCGGTATGGAGGTCGGTGAGGAGATCTCTCCACTCACGCCGCAGGATGTCCCGCACCGGACCTTCGAACCCGGGAACGCCGTGCGCGTTGGTCAGCTCCTCGAGAAGCCTCTCGGTCGCGTCGAGACTTCTTCCCCCCGGTTGCGCCCGCACCGCCCCGTCCTGGAAGAGAACGAGTACCGCCGCCGTCGAGAACAGCCCTAGCAATGTACGAGCTCCACACCTCATCCGCGCGCTCCTTGTCGTCCGGTTTTCGTTTCGCCCCGGAGACGAGCGGCTGCGGAACCTCAGAGGCCCCGCAGCCCGTGTTTTCTCAGAAGCCTACTTTCAGTCCGAATTGCCACTCGCGCGCCGGGGTGGCGGTCGCTCCGATGCGGCCGAAGGCTGAAGAAGCGATGTCCACCACGGGGATGCCGAGATTGACGGTATTGAAGAGGTTGAAACACTCGGCGCGGATCTCGATGGTCGCGTCCTCGCCCGCGCGGATAATCTTCGAAAAGCCCAGATCGACGTTGAACAGCCCGGGGCCGCGAACGCCGTTCCGAGGCGCCGAGCCGTACTGACCCGCACCCGTCCTCTGGAAGGCGCTGGTGTTGAACCACTGCGCCGCGGTTTGGGGTCCGTCGTTGGCGTCGCCGACGAGGTTGGGCCGGCACACGGGAGTGTAGTTGCCCGCAGTGATGCAAGGATCGGCGCTGTCATAGGGAGAGAACGGACGCCCCGTCTGCCAGGTCCAGATGCTTTGGACCCTCCAGCCACCGAGAACCTGCGAGAGGGCCCCATCGGCGAGCCATTTTTTGTCCGGCCCCACCGGGATCTCCCATACCTCGGAGAGCACGAGCCGGTGCCGGGCGTCGAAAAAGGACGCCGCGTACTCCGCATCCGGATCGTCGGCGTTCTGAGGGGTCATGACCCAGGTGCGATTTGTGGCGCCGGAGTGGAAGTGCGAGGAGAGGTCGTTGGAGCGAGACAGGGTGTAGGCGGCGCCGAAAGAGAGTCCTTTGCTGAAGCGCTGCTGGACGCTCGTCTCCCACCCGTGGTAGTCGGACTCCCCCCAGTTGGTGGTCCGGAGAACCGACGTGAATCCCGGATACCGCCGGAAGGAATCCTTGTTGCTCTGGGTGGTCTGACCGGCGATGAAGATCGGCTGGTTCAGCTCCTGGAACTGAAGGAGCTTCTTTCCCTCGTTTCCGATGTAGGCGGTTTCCAGGACCGTGTTCTGCCAGAGCTCGTACTGGACGCCAATCGTCCAGGACAGGGTGTAGGGCGTGATGATGTCGGGGTCGGTCACGTAGAGCTGACCAACCCTCTCGCCGGTGTAATCGGGGCCTGGATTCAGGGGCGCGGTGGCGTAATCCTCCGGCTCGAGACCTTCCAGAGGATCGGCGAGGGTCGTGTCGCGGATGACGGGCTGATAGTAGAAGGGATAGGAAAGGAGCTGCTGCAGCGTGGTGTTGTTCCTGAGCTGGTTGTGAAAGACGCCGAATCCACCTCGAAGCGCGAGCCGCCCGTCGCCCCGCGCGTCCCAGGAGAAGCCCACCCGCGGCTGAAAGTTGTTCCAGTCGGGAAAGTACGTGCCTCTTTCGGGAAGCCCGTAGCCCTGGTCGCCGGCAAGGAGGATCTCGCCGAGACCGCTCTGGGGGACGGAGAGATTGGCTTCTTGCCGGATCACAAAGGTCGACGTCTGGCCGAAGTCGTCTTTGATGGGGCTGTAATAGTCCCACCTCAAACCGAGGTTCACCGTCAGCCGATCGGTGACTCGGAAATCGTCCTGGACGAAGAGGCCCAGGTTGCTGTTCCGTTGCAACATGCGCGTCCGGCCGCCGGCGAAGTTGAACTCCCGCGCCGTCCCCAGGAGGAAGTCGGCGAACGAGTCGCCGCTGTAGCGGCCGTCGAAGACGAATCGGCCCACGTAGAAGAAGCCCACGTCGATGTCCTCGCTCGCCTTCCTGAACTCCACTCCGGCTTTGAGGTAGTGGTCCCCGAGGTCGCGGGTGAACACGTCGGTGAGCTGGAACTCGTAATTGTCGTTGGCCGATGGCCCCTGGATCTGGTTTCCGATGCCCGACATGCCGGTGATGTTGAACTCGGGAAGCCCGAGGCCGCCGATGGTGTCCTGAGGACGGTCATAACCGACGCCGTAGTCGAGCGGATTCAGGAAGGGAAGGTTGCTGGATTGGCTCGCCTGCATGTAGAGGCCCGTCCGGAGCTCGTTGAACGCCTCGCTCGAGAGAATGCTGTTGAGGCCGAATGTGAGGTGCGATCTCGGGCTTTCCACCTCGTTGGGGAAGCCCTCGTAGCGCGAAACGCCGGCGCCCTGATACGGGCTGAATTGGTAGTTCTTCTGACGGAAGTAGCGGAAGAACGCGTTCCATCTATCGTTGAAGTTGTGGTCGACCCGGACCAGGAACTGATCGTAGTTCTGGGTTTGCTCGGGAGAGGCGACGAAATTGTTCGTGCGGGCGCCGGCCCCCGATATGTTCGGAAGCGGCATCAGCTCGAGGAGTGCCGTCGCCTGGGGTGTGATCCGGTTCGCGGGAATGATGTTCCCCGGGAACGGCTGACCCGTCGCAGGATCGATGAGCTGTCTCGAGAGGAAACTGAAGTCTCCCGCTCGCTCCCCCGCGGTGGCTACGACCGTCTGCTCGGTGAGACCGCGGGTGAGGCGATAGCCCTCGTAGGAGCCGAACACGAAAGTCTTATTCTTCAGGATGGGGCCGCCGAAAGTTCCCCCGAATTGGTTCTGGCTGAGGGGAGGCGGCTCGGTGGTGGCGAAGAAGTTCTTCGACTGAAAAGCATCGGTGCGGTTGAAGATCCAGCCGTTTCCGTGGAACTCATTGGTCCCAGACTTGGTCACCACCTGGACGACCGAGCCGGCGTTGCGCCCGAACTCGGCGGAGAAGTTGCTGGTCTGGATCTTGAACTCCTGAACCGCGTCGGGGTTCGGCCGGATGTCGCTGGCGTTTCCCTCCAGGTCCACGCTGGCGACCCCGTCGAGAAGGAAGTTGTTGGCATCGTCGCGCTGGCCATGGACGTAATAACGATCCGTCGCCTGGGTCGACTGGGTGCGGGTGGTCACTCCGGGGATCAGGAGCCCGAGATCGACGAAGTTCCGGCCGGCGAGAGGCAGTCCCACGATTGCGGTTTCTTCCACCACCTTGCCCACGGTGGAGGTCGTGGTCTGCACCGTGACCCCTTCCGCTTGGATCGTCACCGTCTCCGAGATCTGCCCGAGCGCCATGGTAATGTTGACGCGCGTCTCCTGGTTGACTTGTACGACAACCCCGCTCTGGACCATGGTGCAAACCCGGTGAGCTCGGCCCGCACCTCGTACTGGCCCGGCTGCAGGCCACGGACTTCGTACTGTCCTCGAGCGTCGGTGGCGACGGTACGGGTGAAGTCAGTGCCCAGGTCCCTGATGGTGATGCTGACGCCGGGCAGGATCCCGGCGGTCTCGTCTTGAACGAGCCCGACGATGGTCCCGCCGGTGACCTGTGCCCCCAGGGCGCCGGGAAGAAACAGAGGGGCCAGAAATGCCCCTGCCACTGCAGCAACTCTAAGGCTTCTCTTCATGATTCCCCTTCTTTCGTTTGAATGCCCGTCGATCGAAGAAATTCACGCCGTCTTTGCCCTGGAGATCAGCGGCCCGAGCGTTCCGTCGAAGCCCCGCCGGTCACGAACTCGGGACGCTCGTCGCTTTCCGCCAGATGGCGGGCGGTGAGGTAGACCAGCCGGACGATCTTCTCCAGTTTGGGATAATTAATCCGGTCCCAGGTGTCGTTGGCGGTGTGGTAGTCCGGATGCTCGCCGGTGTTGAACAGCACCATGGGAACCCGGTGGATGGCGAAGGGGTAGTGGTCGCTTCTCGAGAACCACCCCTCACGGTCGTCGGCATCGGTCTTGTAATCGAGCCCGAGCCCGATGGCACGGTTCTCAGCCTCGATGACACGGCGAAGCTCGGGATTGTAAAGAGTGCCCACCACGTTCACCGCGTTTTCGTTTTGCTCCGCCTTCGTGCCCCAGGTGGAGGACTCCTCGTTGCGTCCGATCATGTCCATGTTGAGAACCGCGACCGTGCTTTCGAGAGGAGCTACAGGGTTCGCCACGTAGTGGAAAGCGCCGAGGAGCCCGTCTTCCTCGGCTTCGAAGACCAGGAACATGACGCTCCGGCGGGGCGGCTTGGGCTGGGCACGGAAGGCCTCGGCGATGGCCATCACCGCCGCGGTGGCCGAAGCATTGTCGTCGGCTCCGTGGTAGATGAATTCTCCCTCCCGTCCGACATGATCGTAGTGACCGGTCACCACGACGTATTCATTCTTCAGCCTCGGATCGGAGCCCTCCAGCACTCCGACGACGTTTCGCGTCTGGACGGTCTTTCGAGCGGCGATCGGGCGAGCCATCTGAACCGTGACTCCGGGAACCGGCATCGAGGCAGGCCTTCCGCTCGCATCGATTCGGGCTTGCAGCTCATCGATGGTCGTGCCCGAGGAGGCCAGGAGCTCGTCCGCCACCCGCCGGGTGATCTGGAAGAGAGGCAGGTCCCAGAACGGGCTGGTGAGCGCGTGCCCCGGCCGGTCCCGGCGAACCAGGGCGTTGGTGGGCCCACTGGGAACTCGGCGCGGCCTGTGGACCGCGCTCTCCTGGACGAGGAGGATACCGACGGCGCCTCGCTTCCGAATCACCTCCGGCTTCCACCAGTTATAGGCGTGTACGGTATGGTAGCGCCCCATGAATCGGCTTTCGGGATCGCTCTCCTGCGGTTCGTGAGTGAGGACCATGACGACTCTGCCGGCGACGTCCACATCAGCGAAGTCGTCGTAGTCGTACTCCGGAGCGGCGATTCCGTATCCGGCGAAGACCAGAGACGCCTCAGTCGCAATGTCGACACCGCCCTGGCGCTGAAGGGTGAAATCGTTTCCGAGAACGAAGTCTTTGCTGGTGACGCCGCCTTGTGCACCCATCCACCTGGCACGCAGTTTGACGTTGGGGGAATCGACCCGGGCTTCCACCATGGGAAAGCTTTGGAAGTACGTGGCGTCATCTCCCACCGCCTTGAGGCCGGCGCGATGAAAGAACGAGGCGATGTACTGGGCTGCGATCCGTCCTTCCGAGCTAAGTGAGTCTCGCCCCGCCATCTCGTCCGACGCCAGGAAATAGATGTGCCCCTTGAGTGCCGCCGCCTGGATCGCTTCTACTCCCGATTCCTGTTCTGTGGCCGCAACTCCCGGCAAGCCAGGAATGAACGCAAAAGCAATCGCAAGGAGCGAGCACAGGATCCAGACTTTCACAGGCACCTCCCGGCCGCGTTTGCAGTTTTTTGTAAGTATCGCTATAAAAGTCCGAAGTCAAGTTGTTTTTTACAAGAATGTCATATCTGGGTCATAATTGTAAAAATTCGAGAATTTGGATGAATCCAGGAAACGGGATCTAGCAATTGGGTGGAAGCGCTGCTACCCTTACAATGTTGGCCGCAAAGGGGATAAGAGTTTGCCCGTCTTCAGCTCACACCTGAGCGAGTATCCGGCACTCGATCTCGGTTCGCGTCTTCGGGAGGAACGTCAGCGCCGCGGCCTGACTCTTGCTGACCTCGCTGAAAGAGTACAACTTTCGATCGCCCGCCTTTCGCAGGTCGAGAACCAGCTCGTCGTCCCGGATCTCTCTCTCGTGCTGCGGATCAGCGAGGCTCTCGGTGTGCGCGCCGACTCCCTTCTCCCCGAAGAGCGGACCTTCCCGTATCAAGTGCGGCGGGAGTCTGAGACTCGCTCGACGAAGCCGCGCCGGTCGTCCTTCGTCCACATCACCAGCGGTCGGCTCGATCCGTCTCACGACTTCTGGCCGCTCGCCGATCTCTTCGTCGGCCGGCATATCGAGCCCCTGCTCGGCCGGATTCGATTCATACCCGAGGCCGATCTCCGGCTGTATTATCACGATGAGATCGAATTCGCTTTCGTCCTGAAAGGAACGATGGAGTTCCGCATTCGCACCCCCGACGGCGAGAGTCGGGAGCAGCTCTCTCGAGGCGACTGCGTCATGTTCCGCTCCGACTTACCGCACGTGGTTCGCGCCCCGAGCCCCGAGCCCGCCGAGAGCCTCCACGTGTTCTCGGGATCTTCGGCGCCGACCCGGACGGCGTGGGACTGGTTCTCACCCCACGCGCGGGGCTTCGTGGCGGATGCCAGCGACGAGGTTTCCGCGGCGGTGGGGCGCCGGCTGCGCGTCTTGCGAGAGGCACGCGGTTGGAGCCTCGAAGAAACGGCGCAGCTCGCCGGCCTGAAGGAGCGGCAGCTTCTCCAGGTAGAAGGGGGGAAGCGGGCGGTTCCCCTCGACGCCCTGGTCGTCCTCGCCCGAGCCTTCGGGGAGCCGCTTCGCCCGTTCTTCGGGAGCCTCCGGGGAGATCCACCGTATTACGCGCTGCGCCGCTCGGCGGAGATTCGCGCCATGTCGCCGCGCAAGCGCAGATCTGACACCGATGGCAACGGTAGGTGCGGCGCCAACCTCTACTATCCGCTCGCGGCGGACTTCCCGGCTCGCTACATATTCCCTTGCCTCATCGAGGTCCCCGCCGGGTGCGAAGAGGTGACGCTCAGCGAGCACCACGGTGAGGAGTTCATCTACGTGCTGGAGGGCCAGCTCGAGTTGACCACCTACGCCGAGGACAAGCGTGTGACCGAGACCCTCCTCCCTGGAGATTCTTGCTTTTTGGACTCGAGCGTGCCTCACATGCTACGCGGCCAGACGAAGAACCCTTACTCCGATACGAGCGCCACCGTCCTCGACGTCTTTTATTGCCCGCTTGGAGAAAGGTATCTTTTCGCCGACTGACGGTGGGCTCCGGGGCCGCTCAGGACGCTGTCACCGGGAGGCACAATTCGCGATGAGCTCTGGCGCGGGAAGAGTTCACGGCCGGGCCGTCGTCCTCCTCGACCTTTCGAGCCTTGCATCCTTTCTTCGTGAAACGAAGGCAATCATGGAATTCGCTGGGACTCGATGGTCTGGACTTCCTCACCAGCTCGCCCTCCGTCGGTCGAAATTTCGCATCGCCGGCCCAAAGTGTTCCTTCGAGCGATCCGAGCACGACTACTTCCGCGCGCGGGGGCAAACCTCTATGCATCCCTATGCGTTAATTAATGCGTCCTGAGCTGAGCTTCGGCCCCCGCTTGAGGGCTAGTCACCCAAACGGAAGAGGCGGCGGAGTCCGGCTCAGCGGAGCTTCGCGGCGACGCCTTCGAGCGTAGCTGCGAGCGATTCGAAGCGAGCCGCGTCGCGGCCGCTCGCCGCGCCTCCCTCGCGCTCCAGTTGAGCCGCGAGCTCGTCCAGCTCATTCGGCGTGGCCTTGGCGCCGCTCTCGGCTCGGTCGAGGGCAGCCCTCACGGCATCGACACGCTCCATGGGAATGCTATTGCTGCGCGCGAGCTGGTCGAGGTAAGCGCGGGCGACGACGGACGTCTCCGGCCACACGATCCGCCGCTGCCGCTGGGTATTGAGCTCGTTCGATTGAATGAGACTCGCGGCGTCGATCTCGTTTTGCGACAGATACTCGCTCGCCGTCAGCCGGAGCACGTCGACCCCGCGGCCAATCTCCGAGCCGTAGATGAAGCCGTTGTTCCAGTACGCCGACCAGTGCCCGGCCAAGACCAGGTGAGTGGCGTCGATCGGACCGCGGTCGAAGAAGGCGATCTCGACCGGGTTCGCCGAATCGGTGAAATCGAACACCGAAATGCCGCCCTGGTACCACGCCTGGACCATGATGTCGCGTCCCGGCACCGGGATGATCGACCCGTTGTGGGCCACGCAGTTCTCGAGCTCGCTCTGCGGCGCCCCCGGCTTGAAGTAGCCCCGGAAGTGCATCTTGCGGTCGACGATGTCGAAGATAGAGTCCGCTCCCCACTCCCGCGGGTCGCTCTCCCGGCAGCGGGGCCGCGCGCCGCCACCCCATTCATCGGTGAAGATCACCTTCGAGCCGTCGTGGTTGAACGAGGCGGAGTGCCAGTAGGCGAAGTTCTTGTCGACCACTTGATCGAGCCGGACCGGATTCACCGGATCGGAGATGTCCAGGAGGATCCCGTTGCCGGAGCAGGCTCCCGCGGCCAGGCCGATCTCGGGAAAGACGGTGATGTCATGGCACTGATTGGTCTCCGACGTTTTCTGCGTCCCCGGCCCATGGTCGCCGCCCTTCCACAGCCCGGCGATGGCGCCGGTCGCCGTGTCCGCGAAGATGCGCGGCCGGTTGACGATGTGCGCCTTCTCCGGTGCTTTGACAGACACCTGGATGACGTCGATGCTGAAGAGCGCGGTCTTCGGGTCCTCCTCGGGTTTCAGCCCGGAGCATTCCGCAAGCTCCTCGGCCGACCGTACCGAGCTCGTGCCGGAGCCGTAGAGATAGATGTTGCCCTCGTCATCCGGGTCGGTGACCAGGGTGTGGGTGTGCGATCCCCGGCAGGTCTGCACCGCGGCAACCTGCCTCGGCATGCGCACGTCGCTGATGTCGAAGATACGGATGCCCCGGAAGCGCTCGGCGCTGACCGGCTCCACCACACCCTGGACCCCGCAGTCGAGCCGGCCGCGGGTCTGCTCCACCGACATGAACAACAGATTCCCGAGGACGGACACGTCGCCCTGGCCGCCGGGGCACACCACGGAGACCAGGTGCTTGGGCGTCGTCGGGTCCTCGATGTTGTAGGTATTGAACCCGTGGAAATTCCCGACGAAGAGCCGGTCTCCGCTGAACGCCAGGTCCGAGTTCGCGAAGTTCAGGAAGCTCGACCTCTTGGCCTCCTCGGCCGGGGAATCCTGCTTTTTCTCCTTTTCCTTTTTCTCCTTCTCTTCCTCCTCGGGATCCTTCTCCGGCGGCATGGGCTCGCCCCCGGGCGCTTTGGGATCGAAGAACCCCTCAGGCTTGGGAAGAGCCACGACCAGCTCCAGGTTGTGCGCCGCCTCCCCGGCGTCGCGGAAGCCCGCTTTGAGTCCGACGCGGGGATCGATCGGCACCGGGGCAGGGGGGCTCTCGCGCTCCTCCTGCACCCTCGCCGCAACCACGGCGGCGAGCATCATAGAGGCGGAGAAACACAAAACGCTTTTGACAACGGATCTCATTGAACAAGCTCCTTGAGCGTGGCGAGCATGGCGCCCATGCGGGCGATCTCCATGCTCTGATCGGCGGTAATGTCGGAGGTGAACGCGAAGATGTCCGAATCCTGGCCCGCGCCGGGTTGGGAGAGGAGATCCTGGACCATGATCAACGCACCTTGGTGATGCTTGATCATGAGCTCGAGGAAGAGCCCGTCGAAGGCGGTGTCCTTCGCCCCCGCCAGACCGCCCATCTCCTCCGGAGTGAGCATCCCGGGCATCAGAGTGGCGCCGTGCGCATGGTGCGCATGCACGTCCGGGGTCTCCTGGCGGCGGGCTCGCAGCCAACCCTGCATCATCTCGATTTCGTCCGCCTGCGACAGCTCGATTCGCAGGCCAAGCTTTCGCATGTCTTCCCTGGTGCTCCGCGAAGCGATGAGCGCCGTCATCTCCAGCGCCTGCGCGTGGTGGGAGATCATCCCCTGCATGAATCGCACGTCCGCCGCCGTGTACTGGACCCGGGAGAGATCGCGAGCCTCAGCCGCCGCGATGACCCGACTCGACTTGCCAGGGGCGCCCGGCTGGACGATTGGAGCGGGCGGAGGACCGGGCTCGACACGAGCGGCGCGGCACGACGTGCCCGCGACGACGGTCATCAGGATACAAGGGATCCGTTGCGACAAGAGTTTCAACACATGCAGAGGATACACATTGGTGGCGTCCCGGTCATCCGTCGACACTCCCGTCCGCGTCGAAGCGCCAGGAGTGGCTATCCTATTCCGGGGATTCCGGCAAGTGGAACCCAGGAGCGTGGTATCGTAGCCCGTTCTCCTCGCGCCTCACTTCTCGAACTTTGAAAGAGCTCACGACCTCTCACCGGATAGTTCGCCTCCTTCTCCTCGGCTACCTGGCGTTCCTCGTCTACGCGAGCCTCTACCCGATCTCGAGCTTTCGTCCCCCGGAGAAGAACCCCTTCGCGCTCATCTTCGGGAGGATGACGATTTCACGAGCCGATGCGCTCGGAAACCTCCTCTTGTACCTTCCCCTCGGATGGCTCCTCGCCGTCCGAATGCCCGGACTGGCGTCGCTTCGCGCGGCGCTCTTCGGGTGCGCGCTGAGCCTCACCATCGAGTACCTGCAGGCGTTTCTACCCGGGCGCGTGCCCTCCGTTCTGGATTGGGGTCTGAATAGCGCCGGCACTCTCCTGGGAGCCGAGCTCGCGTCTCGTTTGGCCCTCATTCGCTTTCTCGACGCGGAAGCGGTTCTCGCGGCTGGACCGCGAACGCGGCTGGGACTGGTGGCGGTCGGGACCTGGGTAGGGGCGCAGCTCTTTCCCTTCGTCCCGTCGGTCGACATGGACTACCTTCGCGAGGGCCTGCGGCCCGTGTGGCATGTCCTTCGGGGGCAGGCGTCCTTTTCATTCGCACAAGCTTCGGTATACGCGCTCGCGGCGCTCTCGCTGTCCCGCATTCTCGCGCAGTGTCTCCGCCCGAATCGCCTCTCCCGCCTTCTCGTTCCGCTCGTCTTCGTCGCCGTTCTCTTGGCCAAGGTCCCGATCATCACTCGCCAGCTCTCTCTCGAAGCTCTGGTCGGCACGCTGGTCGGGCTCGCGATCTCCCGGTGGCTCTCCGATTCGAAGTCCGCAGGGACGGTGCCGTTTGTCGCCGCGGTGGGCGCGTTCGTCGTCGAACAGCTTCGAAGCGAAGGCGTCGGGTCGAGAGCATCTCTCCCCTTCAACTGGATCCCGTTTCGGAACCACCTCACGAACGAGTTGGTCGGAGCCTCGGACATTCTTTCCGGGGCCTGGCCGTTCCTCGCGCTCGCGTTCGTCGTCAGCGGGTGGCGCTCGATCGGGCCCCGGCGAGCCGCTCTAGGGGGCGCGGTGGCGGTCTTCTCGGGAGCGATGGCGCTCGAGTGGGTACAAAGGTTCCTCCCGGGGCGCTCGCCCGACGTAACCGACGCCCTGATCGCTCTCTGCGCGTGGCTCCTGCCCTGGTTCGGAATCAATGGCAGTGGCCGTGCATCGAGTCCCAGACCTGCCCCGGAGGACAGATTCCAGAACCTGGCACGGCGGCCGTCCCGCCCCCCTGAGTCGCGTTGAAGAGAAGCACCACGAGGACCCCGGCGGCGGCCACGATGGCGGCGATCGCGGCCCAGCTCGCCGGGCTCATCTTGCTGGCTCGCTTGTCCTGGCAGCAGTTCTTGTACTTCTTGCCGCTCCCGCAGGGGCAGCGGTCGTTCCGCCCAACCTTCGCCTGAGCCGCCATCAGTATTCGTACAGGTGCTTGGCGTTCTCGAACATCGCCTTCGCACCCGCCTTGATGAGGGCAGCCTCGCCCGCGGCCTGGAAGAACGTGAATCCTTTCCGGTCGTTCCAGGTGAATGGGCCGCCGAGCTTCTTGCCCGCGTTCAGCGTGTCGTCGTGGATCTTCTGGATTACCGCTTCGTACCGCGGATCGTCCATCGCGTAGCCGGTGAAGCTTCCAAGGTCCCCGCTCGCGGCGAAGACCACGTCGACGCCGGGGACGGCGGCGATCTTGTCGGCGATGGCGGCGGCGTTCGGCGATTCGATCATCGCCACCAGCAGGATGTTCTCGTTCGCGCTCTTTCGGTAGTCGCTTCCCCAGAGCTCGCCGTACTGGCCGCTTCCCTGGCTCCTTCGGCCCACGGGTGGATATTTCGCGTATTGGACGGCGGCCTCGGCCTCCGAAACACTCTCGACCATGGGCACGATCACACCGAGGGCGCCGATATCGGTCGCCTTCTGGATGTCGCCCTCGGTTGCGTCGGGGACGCGGATGAAAGGGATCGCCTTAGCCCCCTTGCAGGCCTTGATCATCGTCGCCACTTCCGAGTAGGTCAGCGGGCTGTGCTGCATCTCGATCCACAGGAAGTCGAATCCGGCCTCCGCCATGGCGCAATAGATGTTCGGGTCCGAAGTGTAGACGGTTCCGCCGACGATGGGCTTGCCGCTGAGAAGCTTCTGCTTCGCGGTGTTGTAGAGCGGCGTCGGCTCGGCCCTGGTCGATGAGCCCGTCATCGAGCATAGAGCTGCGAACACCACGGGAAACAAGACGATGCACTTTGCGTTCATGACCTTCTCCTCCCTGGGCGGGGAAGTATATATCTAACCCAGCGAGGGGTTCGCCCGGATGGCCTCGGCCAGGAATCGAGCGAGCCCGGGCGTGCGCTCGTCGATCGCCGCCGTGAACCGCTCGTCCGCCACGTACATCTCCCCGAGAGCCTGATGCATGCTCCGGCTGCACGGGTAGAACCATCGATCGATGTGCAGGCGGTGCTGTTCGGCGAGCTCGCGCACGTCGGGATCCGGGGCTACGGATCCCTCACGCATCCTCTCGGCCAGCTTCGCGTACAGAGCGTACCACCGTCGGCGTCGTCTCGAGCTACGTCCCCGCGCTTCGGGCGACGCGGGTCGATCCGCTCGAGGCTGTCCGATTGGAATAGCTCTCACCCATCGACTGGTAGAGCTCGATGTGTCCCTCGACGATTCGCTTGCGCTCTTCTTCGTTGACGTCGAGCGTCCAGACGCCTTTCTCCGACGTGCCTCCGAGGACGATTCCGTCCGAGCGCGGCATCATGTGGATGCCCACCCCGGGCATGGCACTCGGATTTCTGAGTCCCCCGTTGGTGCCATAGTTCACCTCCGGCTGCGGGATCGCGACCGTGAGCTGTCCTTTCAGAGGAACGATCTGCTCATCGCCGAAGAGCGACTTCGAACCGAGGCCGGTGCAGTTGAAGACCAGGGATTCACCCAGATACATCACCTCGGCGACGGTATCGAGCTTGCGGATGACGATCCGGCCGCCGAAGAGATGAAAGTCGGCGAGCAAGGCTTCCAGGTAGATCGAGGGCTCGATCCGCATCATCGAGCTTTCCACGGCGTAGGTCGTGGGGAACGGGTGCTCCCCCGGCTGCAGGAGCACCAGACCGGTCTCGACTTCCTTTGGGAGGAGCTGAAAAGAACCCGAGGCCGCGTGGTCATCGTTTGTCGGCGTGTAGTTACGGATCCAGGAGATGCCGTACCGCGGTCCAACGAGGAGCTGGAGCTGCCGGTAGGCGAGGGTCACGGCGCGCCGGAACTGCTCCTCCCACTCGGGCGTCCGGAGGCGGAACTCGAGGAGGCCCGAGGTCGGGGTGAAGCCCGCAAGCGACATGTTCGACGTCGTATCCGGCGGGATGGCCATGGTGTAGATGACCACCTCGAATCCACGCCGCTGGAGCTGCCGGGCGCAAGTGAGCCCCACGGCGCCGCAGCCAAGTACCGCCGCCCGCCGGCTAGGATGGTCCAGAGCGAGCTCCGCCGCCATCTGTCCCGTACCCCAGGAGAGCGACATGCCCGCTCCGCCGTGACCGTAGTTGTGGATGATGGTCGTGCCGTCGAGCTTCTCGGCGCGGAGGACGAAGCCCGACGGACGGTGAGGTCGGAGCCCGATCGTGGTGCGAATGATCCGATCCCAGGACAGATCCGGCGGCGTGAGTCGAACGGGCGGCCGGAGGCCCACCGCGTCCGGCGCCTTCCGAGAGGAACAAGCCCCGAAGCCGATCCCCAGCGCCGCCATCGCGCCGGACTTGAGCAAAGCTCTCCTATGCATGACGCCTATGATAGATCCAGACGGGATTCGGGAATACGGTCCTTCCGGACCGGGTACTTTCTTCGAGCTTGCGGAGATGGAGAGGAGAGACCATGACGAAACGGATATTGATCTCGGTGCTATTGGTTTGGAGCGCGGCCCGAGGGCTTCCTGCCCAGGAGGAGGAACCGGCGGGAGACGGCACGCCGCTGAAGGTGGAGCTGACGATCTCGCCCGCCGCCGATGGCCGGGAGAGCGGGACTTCTTTCGCGCTCTACGTCCTCGCGGACTCGAAGAGAACGGTCGCGCTGCGCCCGGGGCGTGAAGTCGCCGTGCCCGCGGCCGGCAATCAGTATCGCAACGTGGGGATCAACGTCACCTGTCGGGCGTGGACCAGCGGCGACGGGTTCCGTCTCGATCTGGAGCTCGAGAGAAGCTCGCTCATCGAAGGAAGCGATCCAGGCCGCCCGTCCTTCCACACGTTCAATGCCAACTCATCCTTCCGCCTTCGTGACGGAGAGAGCGTGCGGCTCGTGGGCGGGTCCGACCTGCGCGAGGTCGAAGCCAGACTTCAAGTCTTGAAAGACTAGACGAAGCCCAGAGTGACGTTCCGGTACGCCGCCATGCGCTCGTCCTCGTCGAAGTTCAGCTCGAGACTCGGCTCGTCGATCCCTCCTCAGTCCTCTGGTAGTCGGGCGAGGTAAGCACGAGCCAAACGGCCCCTCGGACCCTCTCATCGTCCACACGCCGGTTCATGTAGGCGACGATCTCCGCGCGAACCTGTACTCTCCGGCGCCGACTCCCGCCGCGGGATCGAAAACGAGGTGATGCCACGTCATCGTCATGGGGCGATGCGCGCCGTCTCGGCGAAGAACTCGCGGAGCGCGTCTCGACCTCGAACCCGCTGACGATCCGGAGGCTCGACGTAGACCGCGTCATCCGTGAAACCCTCCGCGGCCTTTCGCGCGTCACCACGGTTCCAGCCCTCGGCAAGGCGGTCGAGGAGCGCATCGAACTCCGGACCGCTGAGCAGAAGGAACAGCAACCCGGTCTTCATAGCCCTCCTCGGTCTTCCCCATCCGGAAGCGCCGGGATTACTTCCCACGTGGGTTCGGCACCCACCGAGCCGCCTTCAGCGTTTTTGCTGGACGTTCTCGAGGTCGATCTTGGTCGTTCCCGGAGTAACAACCTGGAACACACCGTCCGCGGTCACGTTCACCTTCAACGCCTCGACCATGTTGCCACGGCCTTTGCCGGTGCTATCGATCACGAGCTCGATGAGCCCGACGGAGCTCTTCGAGCCCTTCGAGACCGACGAGGGCGAGGGCGCGTCTTCGGGAAAATAGAGAGGGCCGTCGGTAATGATGATGACCCGCGAGCCGTTCTGCCCCGGATGCGCCCTCACGTGGCGAATGGGGCTTGATGGGCCGCCGGTGATCTTGGCGACGCCCCGGTCAAACTTGCGGAGCTCCTCGATGGCGGCATCCGAGCCCTGCTCCTGGAGGATCTTCTGAAGCTTCGCCGCGTCCTCCTCGCTGGTGCGAGAGGTGATGGTCACGGTGAGCTCGGCCGTCTTCTTCCCCAGCCCCCGCGCTGCGGTCAGAGTCGCGGATAGACCTCTTCCGCGGAGGCGAAGGTCCCCGCGACCAGAAGGGCCAGCGCCACACCGACGCCCACCCAATACCGCCTCTTGTTCCTGAAATCCGTCATTGCCAAGCCTCCGTTTCCGGCGATTACTCGCGGGTGTGTCAGTGTATCTCATGGGCGGACGGGCGCGTGGGGGAAGCACCTCACCAGGTCGTGATGAATCTCACACACCCGGAATCACGGAACCCTCGGGCGAATGGGGTCACCATTATCGGGAGACGAGGACACGAATGCTCTCGAACGCCAGAAACGCCCGCGTGGTCGCCATCGCCAACCGCAAGGGGGGCGTCGCCAAGACCACGACCGCGGTCAACCTCGGCGCTGCACTCTCCGCGAGAGGACGGCGGGTCCTGCTGGTAGACCTCGACGCCCAGCAGGACCTCTGTTCCGCTCTACGGGTCCAGATGCCGCGGCCGGGGCTCGCCGACGCGCTTCTCAGCATCGCTCTGTTCGGCAGCGGGGACCTCTCCGAGGCTTTCGTGAGAGCGCACGGACTGACGATCGCCGGCGGATACGGGATTGCCGAAGCGGAGCGCGAGCTCACGTTGCACAAGAATGCCGCGGGAGCGCTGAAGCGGGCGCTCGCTCCTCACCTCGCCCGGTTCGACTTCGTGCTCTTGGACTGCGCTCCCTCGATTCACTGCCTGACGGCAAGCGCTCTCGCCGCGGCGCGGGACGTCGTGGTCCCCATCCAGACGGAGTTCCTGGCGGCGAATCAACTCCCGGGCATCATGTCCGCGATCGACGATATCCGCTCGAAGCTGAACCCCGGATTGAAGGTGGCGGGTTTCCTGCCGACGATGTTCGACGGCCGAAGCCGACACGCGTTGGGAGTGATGGAGCACATCGCCTCCCAGGCGCATCTCTGGGGCGTGCGCGCGTTCAAGCCCATCCCGAAATCGGTCCGCTTCGCCGAGGCGTCCGGCGCCGGGCTCCCCGTCTCGCGCTACGCCCCGGAGTCGCTCGCCGCCCGCGCGTACCAGTCTCTCGCGGAAGAGATCGACCGACCGTTCGTGTCGCAGGCCGCGCTCTCGGGGCTCTCGTTCCGTCAGCGCGCTCCGGTAAGCCCGAGCCCGAGCGAAGCCGCGTAGCGCTCGAGCGCGTGCCGCGTCGCTCTCTTGCTCGCGGCCGACGCTCCCTTCTCGTAGTGCACCGAAAGCGCCCTCACCGAGCCTTTCGCCTTCTCCGCCTTCACGTCGCACCGAGCGACAAGTCTTTCGCCAGCGAGCACCGGCATGCAGTAGTAGCCGTACTTCCGCCGGGGAGCGGGCGTGAACACCTCGAGGACCTGGTGGAAGCCGAAGAGGGCGTCCACCCGGACTCGGTCCCAAAGGAGCGGATCGAACGGCGACAGGAGGACCCCTTCGTCGACGTCGCGGGGCGAGAGGCGCACGCGGCGGAGGCGCGCCGCGAGATCGAGGTCCACCGGTCGAATCCAGCCGGCGACGCGGGTCCGCGGCGTCGGGTGGAGGAGGCATTTCCGGATGGTTCCTTCCTCCTCGAGCTCTTCGAGCGCGTTCAGGATCTCTTTCCGGAGAAACCGAAAACGCCAGGTGGCGGTGAGGGTCGCGGGCGTCGCCCATCCGTGGCCTTCGAGAGCCTTCAGCAGAAGCACCTTCAAGGACTCCGGGAGGCTCAGCTCCCTCTCGCGCCATTTCGCTTCGATCACCCGCTCGGCGAGGTCGTACGTGCGCTGGAAATTTCTGCGCTCGCGCACGGCGAGAGTGCCCGCCGACCAGAGAGCGGAGACGACTTTCTTTCTGACGCTCAAGTTCCACCAGCCGGTCGTCGACTTGCCTTCGAGATCGGAGGAGCGCAGGGGCCCTTCGTCGCGAATCCGGTCGAGAATCGAAGCGGCGACCCGCGGATTGTCGCCGATGAGATCGCCCCACCATGGGTGCTTCTGGAACTCTTTCCTGCGAAACGCGAACGCCGGGTAGAGCTCCATCGGAATCCAGCTCGCCTCGTGGCCCCAGTACTCGAAGAGCGGCGCCCCGGGGCGTAGAAGGCTCTCGGGCACTTCCGAAGCGAGCGCGGGCAGTCTCGAATGAAGGACGATCCCGTGGCTCCTCGCCCCGGCGACGGAGACGGTATCGAGCTGCAAGTAGCCGAAGCGGCGAATCACGTCGAAGGCCGCCTCCCGGCGAGAAGCCTTTCGACCCAGGGGAAACCCGGTCCACTCCGGCTTCAGGAGCCCGGCGCGGGCGAGCGCGAGGCGGCGCGCATCCGCGACCGAGAGTGTCTCCATCGGGACATTTTGTCTCAGAGACGCACGAGGAGCGAGACCAGCCCTGAAATTCCCGGAGCCAGGACCGCCCTCGCGTCGGGGCTCACGGGATAAGAGACGTCGAAGAGATTTCTTCCTAGAAACCGCAGCTCCAGCCGTTCGTCGAGCTCGTAGCCGGCGGAAACGTCCAGAAGGCCATAGCCCGGTGTTTCGATCTCCGTCGGACCGGGGTCCTCGTCGGCCGCGTAGAACGCGGACCGCACCTGCACGAACGCCCGCGCCCCAAGGTCCTTCCGAACCTGAACGAAGAACGTCATGGGAGAGATGTCGTCGAGGCGAGCGTGGTCATCGAGAGCGATACCGCTCTGTTTCTGGAACGCGACCTCCACGTTGATTTCGTGCGGGAGCTCCGTCTGGAGCTCGAGCTCGATGCCGCGAATTCGGGCGCGGCCGCGATTGCGAAAGTAGAAGAGATCCTCCCCATCTTCGTAGCGCTCGATGAGATCCCGGAACCGATACTCGTAGAAATAGAGCGCTCCCCGAACGTCCCGCCCGGTGTAACGCACGGCGGAGTCGAACTGGGTCGAGGTCTCTGGCTCGAGGTCGGGATTGCCGGTGATGAAACCGCGTCCGGCGACTCCGCGGAAGTATCGGTCGGAGATCACCGGATCGCGGAACCCTCTCGCGATCTGGGCGGTGAAGCTGAAACCTCCGAACGATCCCACCGTCGCCGAGCCGTAGCCGGAAAAGGCGGAGTGCAAGGTCGAGCGGTCGCCGAAGTAGCCGCCGGCGTTCGACGTCGTGACCCGATCGACGCGGGCGCCTCCGGCAAGGTCGATGACCGGATTCACGGATCCTTCGGCGGAGAGAAAGAGACCGGCGTCGTTGCGGTCGGCGTCTTCGATCGTGGGATTCACGGTCCGAGAAATCTCGTCTCCGGCCGCGTCGAAGTTGATGACGACATCCTCTGCCTCGAGGCCATAGCGTCCGTTCACGTCGAAGCCGAAGTCGAGGCGCGTTCCGCCCAGAAGCTTCTCCGCGAGCGCGCGGACGTGGAAGTCGTTGGCGTCGACGTCGGCCCGCTCGATGTGCCGGGGATCCGTATCATCGGCAAAGCGGTCCTGATCCGTCATCTGACGGTAGCTTCCGAGAAACGTCGAGAAGGACATGCGGTTCAGTCCGAAGCTCGGGCCGAGGTCGTAGGACGCGGTGAAGCGATGGGAGTCCTCGATGGGATAGTAGAACCGGGTGCTGCGGGAGTTGGTGCGGGGCCGGTCGATATCGCGGCCGAAATCGCTCTGCCACCCGAAGGATATGAGCC
>Ga0326597_10002958_pt1 | contig 24892 bp, 21 predicted proteins | sample RVTome_12_FD_203789 | JGI IMG/M metagenome (GOLD analysis project Ga0326597, IMG submission 203789) | Soil microbial communities from uranium-contaminated site in the Upper Colorado River Basin, Wyoming, United States - RVT100D185 | ecosystem: Environmental > Terrestrial > Soil > Contaminated >... | reverse complement strand
TCGCTGGGTTTCCCCGCCCGCGCCACCCCACCGCGCAGAGTCCGCGCGGCGGGGACCCCGGGTCCTCGGCGCCCAGAAAGCACGGTCACGCGGAGGCGCCTGCGCGGCGGTCGGGGATGCCCCTCCCAGCGCCACCCGTCCCAAGGACGTCGTCAACCCAACTGGCTTTCGGGAGTAGTCTTTGGGCTTTGAGCTTTGAATCATGTACGACGTCATCGGTGTCGGCGCCAACTCTGTTGACTATGTCTATCGCTTGCCGGAGTTCCCGAGGCCCGACAGCGGGGCAGCCAAACTTCGTATCGCTCATCACACGATCTCTTGCGGTGGGCAAACGGCCACGACTCTGTGCGCGTGTGCGGCCATGGGCCTGACGACGCGGTACGTTGGCACGACCGGGAGCGACGACAACGGACAGACCATGCGCGACGCCCTCATCGAGCGCAACGTCGACATCGGCCAGAGCCTCGAGAGCGACGGCGACAACGCATTCGCCGTGATCCTGATCGACGCGAGACAAGGGGAACGTGTGGTCCTCTGGAACCGCCCTCTCGGTCTCGATCTTGCGCCAGGGGACCTCGACCCAAGCGTAGTGTGCGACACCCGCCTTCTTCATGTCGACGACGTGGATCCCGATACGTCGATTCGCGCGGCACTGATGGCGCGAGCGGCAGGACGACCGATTACCAGCGACATCGAGCGCATGGACGCGCGCACCGAGGAGCTTGTCGCCGCGGTCACGATTCCGATCTTCGCGGAGCATGTACTCGAGCCTCTGACCGGCGAACAGGACTTCGAGCGCGCACTGCGCAAACTACGACGGCGCCATACGGGCATGCTGTGCGCAACGCTCGGAGCACGTGGAGCGATGCTGCTCGATGGCGACGATGTGCATCAAGTGCCGGCGTACGCGATGCCGGTTCTGGATACGACTGGCGCCGGTGACGTCTTCCGCGGTGCGTTCATCGTGGCCCTGCTGAGAGGTGACGCACCGGGACGCATTCTGCGTTTCGCCAACGCGGCCGCTGCCATCTGCTGCACCAGGATGGGTGCGATCGCCAGCGTCCCAACACTGAGGGAGGTCGAGGCACTGGCGCGTGGATAGCGGTCGCGCAGGCTGACGCCTGCGCGCGCCCTACGGGCTGAATGGGGCCGTGAGCTCTAGTCGAACGGATTCTCGCTTGTTGCACTCACCGTGGCTCATCGGCCCTGATGTTATCCTTACGCGTTCACATGCCCGTCGGGGCAGCCGAGACCGGCCACACAGAAGGAGTCAGCGTTGGCAGAACTGTACGCCCGATTCGTCACCAGTGAAGGTCCTTTCACCGTGCGCCTGTTCGAGCAGGAAGCGCCCAACACCGTCGCCAATTTCGTCGGGCTGGCGGAAGGCACGAAGGAATGGACCGATCCGCGGACGCGCCAGAAGGTGATGCAGCCCTACTACGACGGCATCGTCTTTCACCGCGTCATCGACGGTTTCATGATCCAGGGTGGCGATCCGCTCGGACAAGGCATCGGCGGACCGGGCTATCAGTTCGCCGACGAGTTCCATCCAGCGCTTCGGCACGGCAAGGCCGGCATCCTCTCGATGGCCAACAGCGGGCCGAACACCAACGGCGGCCAGTTCTTCATCACGCTTGGCCCGACCCCGCACCTCGACAACCGCCACTCTGTGTTTGGAGAAGTCGTGGAGGGCCTGGAGATCGTCAAGAAGATCGGCAGCACCAAGGTCGGACCAAGAGATCGGCCGGTCACCGACGTCGTCATCGAGACCATCACGATCGAGAAGCGCGACGCGAGCTGACTGGACCTTCCCACTCCCTGACCGGGGATCCCTGGGCCTCGGTGACCCCGGACTATTCCAGCTCCACGCCAAGGTGTAGTCGACGCTCGGCGGCGTGGAACTGCTGCTCTTCGAGCGGCACCGGCTTCAGGAGCGATACGGCCACCGCGACGACGAAAGCCAACGGGATCGCGACGAGGCCTGGATTCCGCAACGGAAACCAGGCCTCGGTGTTTCCCAGAATGTCGATCTGGATCGTTGGCGACAACGCGATCAACACCACGGTCGACACTGTACCTACCAGCATGCTCGCCTGGGCACCGGCAGTGGTCAGCCTTGACCAGAAGATCGCCAGCACCAGAGCAGGAAAGTTCGCCGCCGCCGCGATGGCGAACGCCAGCCCGACCATATAGGCCACGTTCTGCCCCTTGAACGTGATGCCGAGAACGATCGACAGCCCGGCCAGAAGGATCGTGGCGCCCTTGGCCACGACGAGTTGCTCGCGTTCGTCAGCGCGACCGCCACGGACCACGTTCACCCACAGATCGTGCGACAGCGTGGCCGCGCCAGACAGGGTCAAACCCGCCACCACAGCCAGGATCGTCGCGAAGGCAACCGCCGCGATGAACCCCAGAAGGGGCGTGCCGCCGACGCCTTCGGCGAGAAGCGGCGCGGCCATGTTGCCGCCGGCATCGAATGCCGTGATCGCCTCGCGCCCGATGATGACCATGGCGCCGAATCCCAGGATGAAGGTCAGCAGGTAGAAGAACCCGATGAACGCGGTGGCGTAGCCCACCGACGTCCTGGCGGTCTTCGCGTCTGGCACCGTATAGAACCGCATCAGGATGTGGGGCAACCCCGCCGTACCGAGCATCAGCGCGAGCCCGAGTGACACGGCCTCGAGTGGATCGCTGACCAGACGACCAGGAGCCAGCACGTTCGCGCCGTACATGGACGCGGCCTCAACGAAAAGCGCAAGCGGGTTGAAGCTGAAGCGGGCCAGGACGAGCAGCGCCAGGATCGACGCGCCAGCCAGCAGCAGAACGGCCTTGATGATCTGGACCCAGGTCGTCGCGATCATGCCACCGAAGAGTACGTAGCCGAGCATGACGCCACCAACGACGACGACCGCGACTTCGTACGGAATGCCGAACAGCAGGCGCACAAGGTTGCCCGCGCCGACGATCTGCGCGATGAGATAGAACGACACAACGGCCAGCGAACCGATGGACGCCGCGATCCGGATCGGGATCTGCCGAAGCCTGAAGGCGACAACGTCGGTGAAGGTATAGCGCCCGAGATTACGCAGCGGTTCGGCGATGAGAAACATCACGATGGGCCAGCCGACGAGGAATCCCACCGAGTAGATGAGGCCGTCGAATCCGGAAAGTGCCACGAGGCCGGCGATGCCGAGGAAACTGGCGGCACTCATGTAGTCGCCGGCGAGGGCGAGGCCGTTCTGGAGCGCCGTCACGGTGCGCCCAGCGGAGTAGAACTGGTCGGCGGTTCGCGTCCTGCGCGACGCCCACACGGTAATCCCCAGCGACAGCACGATGAAGACGAGGAACCAGGCGATGGTGATGGCATTGGGCTCACCGAGCGCGGAGTTCATCGACGCATCCTGCGAATGGCCGCGTCGTAGTGCGTGTTGGCCCAGCGCACATAGACCCACATGAGGGCCCAGGCCGCCACAATCACGAGGGCGCCGAGCAGCATCCCCAGACTGAGACCCTCGGCGACCTGGACGCCAAGCAGGGGCTTGTTGAAGGCCACCAGAAGAATGAAACCGAAGTACACCGCCATCATGGCTGCCGTGAGCGCCATCGCGACCCGCCACCGCGAGGCCGCAAGCGCTTCGAGGGAAGCGTCCCGAGGATGCGTCATAGGCGGGCCACTATACGGCATAAGTGCGCGCACGGACGCGCCAAGTTACATGTCTGTAGGGACCGCGACATGTGGGCCGCCCGCGAACAGCCACGTGTTATCCTGATGGAGCTTTCCTGAGCGCGCTGCACCTGCTGGCGCGACCCCCAACTCATCAAAGCACCGTGAACCGCATCCGAAAGGAGATGGTGATCACGACCTTCCGCATTGTTGCGTTCGCCGCACTGGCGTGGACGCTCGTGTGCCCGCGAGCTGAGGCGCAAGACACTGTCACCCTGGAACGGACCGAGGAGGTCGCGCCGGCACTCGACCGGGCCCATCATCTCTTCTACAGCGGCCTCTACGAGACGTCGGCGGCTCTCGCGCTGGATATCAGAATGCGAGAGCCCAGCAATCTGGCAGCCTCCGAGCTGCGCACGTCGGCCCTGCACTTCCAGATCCGTCGGGCCCTTGGGGAGCCGAAGGACCGGGGCAAGGCCTGGAAGCTGTGCGTCATCTGCCAGGAGCTGATGCCGCTGTTCCTGGAAGAGTTCGCTATCGGCCGTGCCGAGGCACAGGCCCAGTTGATGACGGATCCAGACAACGTTGACACGTTGTTCTTTCTCGGGAAGCTCGACCTGAACTACGTCTGGCTGCAACTGGCTACCATCGGCCGCAAGACCGGGTTGGGCGAATATCGGGAGGCGCGCCGATCGCTCGATTCCGTTCTCGAGCGCCAGCCGAATCACGTTCGCGCCCAGGTCGCCCGCGCCTGGATTGACTACATCGTCGACACCCGGCTGCCCTTCGGCACCAAATGGATTCTCGGCGGGGGCGACAAGGAACGAGGCCTCAGAGTCGTCCGCGAGGCGGCCGAAGCGAAGGCTGCGCGGTATGTGCGAGCCGAAGCGAGGTTCGCCCTGTGGGACATGCAGGTACGAGAGAAGAACTTCCGCCAGGCAGTGGTAACGGCACGGTCGCTATCGCAAGACTTTCCCGAGAATGCCGAACTCGTCAGGTTCGTGGCACGGCACGATCCCCAGGGGAGTCAATAGGGGTGGGCCTTCGTCTCTGATCTCTCGGCTTTGGTCCTTGGGCTCTCGGCTCTAGGATTTTGGCCGCATCTCGGTGGCATATTTCACGAGCGCAGCGGTGCGGTAGATACCGTGCACGAACTTGCCATATGGCAACGTGAGAAACAGCGCGAGCACGGCACCGAGATGCACGATGAGCAGAGCGCCCATGATCATCTGATCGCGCAAGGCCAGGAGCATCAGGCCGGTGAGGCTGGTCAGCCACAAGAGCACGATGAATCCCTCGTCCAAGCCATTCTGATCGGAGTCGCGAAGCTCGGCATCGCGCAGCCGTCGAACCACGAGAAGACCCGCCGGTCCGATCAGCAGTCCCAGACCGCCAATCGCACCGAGCAGCACCGGCAGGCTCGTGTAGTCATATGGCGCACGCCAGCCAAAGACGATGTGGTACACCGCAGCCACTGACGTGGACGCGAAGCACAGCAAGAATCCGTAGAGCGTACAGTGATGGAACCATCGTCGCCACGGACGCCGCGTATCCTCGGCCGACGCGCAGTCGACGCCGGTCGCGTGGAGATGCCGAAGGGTGAGCCCGTCGCGAAGCGCGCGAACAGCCTCCGCCGCCGACGGCCGTGTGACGCCAGCGTGTACCTGACGCCAGAACCCCCGAAGACCCATCCCGAGCGCGACGAGCACGAATACGCCGACGCCACCGAAGAGCGACACCATCACACCGTGTGGCATGACAGCATAGAAATCGCCGGACGGCTCCCGGAGTCCGTCTGGGTTCATCGCCCGGGTGGACGCATACATCAGTGCCGACAGCGCCGCGACCAGGCCAAGAGCCGACGCCACGCCGTGGCGTCTGAACGCCGCGCTCACCGCAGGTGGCCAGCACAGATCCTCATACGAGCGCAGCCGAATCCTGGCGAGCGTCTGCGGCAGATTGATCCCGAATTCGTGCGGCGGAGCGAACTGGCAGGCGTAGAGACACTCGCCGCAGTTGTGGCACAGGTTGGCGAGGTACGTCAGATCGGCCGCGCCGAAGGCGACCCGCTCCTCCATCGCTGGAAACACCGGACAGTACTGCTCGCAGTAGCGACAGGCGTTGCACACGGTCATCACCCGCTCGCCGCGTGCGAACTCGGTGGAGAGCACGTCGCTATCGGGCCGCATGCCGTGCCGCGCCCTCTCCCGCCACCCGTCCGAACACGGTGCCGATCGTCATCCCGATGCCCGCGACGTAGCCCCTGCGGAGTATGTTTCCGGCCATGATCTCGCCCGCCGCGTACACATTCCGTGCGGGCACGCCGCCCTTCATCACCACGCGGCCTGTTCGATCGATCTTCAACCCCAGGTAGGTGAACGTGATTCCTGGTCGCAACGGATAGCCCCCAAATGGCGGCGTGTCGATCGTCTGTGCCCAGTGCGACTTGGGAGGTGTGAGCCCCTCGGTCCTGCAGTCGTCGAGCGTGGTGTGATCGAACGAGCCCGGACGAACAGCGTGATTGAACGCGACGATCGTATGTTCGAGCCGATCCGTCGGCAGACCCAGCTTGGCACCCAGTTCACGAATCGAATCGCTGGCGATCACGGGGAACATCGACGGCATGAACGTGCCAGCGGTCTTGGCATCAACGATGGAGTAGGCGATCTGGTCGGGCTGAGCCGCGATCAGTTTGCCCCAGATCGCATACCGCTTCGGCCAGGCGTCTTCACCTTCGTCGTAGAAGCGCTCGCCGTGCGTGTTGACCACAACGCCGAACGGCAACGAGTCGAGGCGCGTCACGATCCCGCCGTCGAACCTCGGCGCACGCGCGTCGACAGCGATCGCGTGACAGGCGCGCGGATCACCAACAGGTTCCGCGCCCGCATCGAGCATGAGCCTGAGAATCGTGCCCGTGTTGTACGGGGTGCCGCGAATCACGAAGTTGTCGGCCGCGTCTCCCCAGGCCTCCCGCAGCCATTCGATGTTGGCCTCGAAGCCACCGGCCGCGAGCACGACGGCGCGGGCGCGCACGCGCCGCGTCTGGCCCCCGACGCGCACCGCAACCGACCGGCAGAGCGTTTCAACGAAGTCGATGCCGACAACGTCAGCGTCGTAGACCACGTCGATGCCGGCACGTTCGGCGGCGGCATAGTAGCTGTTCATGAGCGCTTTGCCGCCACCAAGGAAGAACAGATTCGTGCGCGAGAGGTGCAGCGTACCGCGCAGCGACGACTGAAAGCGCACGCCGAACCGCCGCATCCACTCGGGGCACCCGGCGGACCGCGTGATGAGGAGTTGGGAAAGCTCGGCGTCGCCCTGATCTTCGGTCACCCGCTTCAGGTCGGCGAGAAACTCGTCCTCAGGGTAAATCTCCGTCAGCAGATCGGTGGGCGCACGATGCGCGCAGCGGAAGTTGCGCGTGTGCCGGCTATTGCCGCCGCGGACGTGACGCGGCGCACGCTCGAGCACCAGGACGCTGGCGCCCGCCTGGCGAGCCGTCAGCGCAGCACAGAGGCCGGCGTTGCCGCCGCCGATCACGACGACGTCGTGATCGTCCAGCGTTTCCATAGCAGGGGTCCGAGCATGACGAGGGCGGCGGTCGCCAGTAACGTAGCCGAGATCGGTCGCGTAAGGAACACCGTCAGGTCGCCTTCACTGATCGCCGCAGCGCGGCGAAACTGCTGCTCGGAAAGCGGGCCCAATACCAGACCGAGGACCGCCGGCACCAGTGGGATGTCGTACACGCGCATCGCGCAACCGACCGTGCCGACGCTGTACAAGATCACCAGGTCGAGTATCGAACGGTTCAGGCTATAGGCCCCGAGCGAGGCGAGCACCAGGACGCCGCCAAAGAGCAGCGGCCTCGGGACGACCATCACGCGCGCCCACACCCCGACCAGTGGCAGGTTGAGTACGAGCAGCATGCAATTGCCGATGTACAGGCTGGCAATCAACGTCCAGACGAGATCAGCCCGAGACGTAAACAGCAAGGGCCCAGGCTGCAGACCGTATTGCTGAAACGCGGCGAGCAGCACGGCCGCCGTTGCCGATGAGGGCAGCCCGAGCGTGAGCAGCGGGACGAGCACACCCGCCGCGGCGGCATTGTTGGCCGCCTCGGGACCGGCCACTCCCTCGATCGCGCCCTTACCGAAACGTTCTGGTGTCGCGCTGAGTCGTTTCTCCAGCGTGTACGACAGAAAGGTCGGGATCACCGATCCGCCCGCGGGCAGGACGCCGAGCGGAAAGCCGATAGCAGTGCCTCGTAGCCACGGCCTCCATGACTGCTTCCACTCCTCGCGACTCATGCCGACAAATCGCTGCTTGGCCACGGCCTCAATCCTGTCGCGCCCATGTCGCCACGCCTGGTACATCGTCTCGCCGACCGCGAACAGTCCGATGACCAGAATGATGACGTCGATACCGTCGAGCAGTTGAGGAATCCCGAACGAGAAGCGCGCATCTCCGGTCAACTGATCGATACCGACCAGGCCCAGCGCCAGACCGAGAAACAGGCTGAACAGCCCCCGGATGACCGACGCGCCAAGGAGGACGGCGACGGCCGTGAATGCCACGATCGTCAGCGAAAAGTACTCAGCCGGTCCGAAGAACAGCGCCGCTTCGGCCAGCGGCGGGGCAAAGAAGGTGAGCGCCATCGTCGCGAGCGTTCCCGCCACGAACGAACCGACCGCCGCTGTGGTGAGCGCAGCCGCGCCGCGCCCTTCGCGGGCCATGACGTACCCGTCGATGGCGGTGGCGATCGACCCGGTCTCGCCGGGTGTGTTCAGCAGAATGCTGGTCGTCGAGCCGCCGTACATCGCGCCGTAGTAGATCCCACCAAACATGATGAAGGCGCTCGTGGCGTCGAGATTGAAGGTGATCGGCAGAAGCACCGCGACCGTCAACGCGGGTCCGATGCCGGGCAGCACGCCGACGGCGGTGCCGAGGGTCACACCTGCCAACGCCCACAGGAGGTGCGGCGGCGTCAAGGCGCTGGAAAACCCTGCGCCGAGTGCTTGAAGGGTCTCGATCACATGCTCGATCCGAAAGGCGAAACCAAGACTACTCCATTCGAGACACGGGCCGATCGATCGCCATCACGCCGACACCCGCTCGCTCGAGGGCCAGACCTCAGAAGCGGCCACAGTGGGTCACAATACCAACATGGACCGCTCCGACTGCGTGTTCTTCGCATGGAACGCCTTCGTGTCGCTGGCTGCCGTGTCGTTCATCGCCTTCATCCTCGGTCGGGACGCGACACCCGCCGGAACCATGGACCTGTCGTTCGTACCAGCCGTGAACGCCTCGTGCAACGCCCTGGCGGCAGCCTGCCTGATTGCCGGCTACTTCTTCATCCGCCGGGGAGCCATACGCGCGCACCGCGCGTGCATGGTGACGGCGTTTGCACTCTCGGCGGTCTTCCTCGTGGGATATCTCTCGTATCACTACGTCCATGGTGATACCAGGTACGAGGGCGACGGCGTCGGTCGTGTCCTGTACCTCGCCGTGCTGGCCACGCATATCGTGTTGTCGATCACGGTGGTGCCTGGCGCACTGACGTCCTTCTACTTCGCCCTGACGAAACAATTCGACAGGCATCGGCGACTGAACCGCGTGTTCCTGCCGATCTGGCTGTATGTGTCGGTGACGGGCGTGGCGATCTACTTCATGCTGAGGGCATAGCGCCGTTCTCAGAATTCGCCTCGACACCGGCCACCTCACCGGTGGCCACTGGCGGCGACTCGGTTCGAGTGCAGCACCGACGCTACAGCCAACCAGCGAGCACGCCGGCAGGTAGCGACAGCTGGAGCACGCGAGCGAACAGGAGATAGGCGCCGACCGATATCATGACCGCGTAGGCGGCGTCGCGAAGCGGACGCTCGGAGGCAAAGGCGCGCGCGGTGCACCAGAAGAGCACCGCCGAGGCGATGACGAAACCACCAGGCTCGGCCAGCAGCAGATACGTGAGGATGCCAGTGCCAAGCCACGCGACCGAGGCCCGGCCGGAGCGCCCCACACCCGACGCGTCCGGGGCGGGATGCGCCCTCACATGCACGACCGCCAGGCTGCCAAAGATGAGCAATCCAGCCAACACCATGATCGGGTAGGGACCCGCAGACGAGAGCGTGCGCGTCTCATCGGTCCCGGTCCCGAACTGCCTGAGGATACCGCGAACGCGTCGGTCCTCGGTCTCGAGATACCGCGCGAACGGCTCGCCACCCAGATAGCGATCGATCCACCGGTACCGCTCGAGCGCCTCGCGCCACGCCGCTGACGTCACCATCGCCGCAATCGCCGCGTCAAGGCGTGTTCGGTCCGCCCGGCTGATGCCTGGCGGTGCCATCACCGACCGCCAGTTCTCGAACTCGACGTCAACACCCTGTTCTCGCAGCGTCGGCACCGCGAGGCCTGGAAGCCGCTCTCCACTCGAGATGGCCAACGCTCGCACTGTTCCGGCGTCGATCTGTGCCACCAACTCCGCGAGTCCATTGATTCCGGCCGTGACCTGTCCTCCGACGATTGCCGACAACGACTCGCCGCCGCCGGAGAACGCGATGTAGTTCACGCGCGCGGGCGACACGCCCACCGCTTCCGCGATGAGGCCTGCGAGAATCTGATCACTGCCCCCGGCAGATCCGCCACCCCACGAGATCGCCTCCGGGCGCTCCACGAATGCCGCGAGCAACGCTCGCAGAGACATGTAGGGCGACGCGGACGGGACCACAACCACTTCGTACTCACCTGTGAGCCTGGCCAGTGGCGTCGCGTCGCTCAGCGTGACGGGCGAACCGTTGGTCACGATCCCGCCGAGCATGATCAGGCCCGACACCAGAACAGCGTCGCCGTTCCCACGCTCGGCGCCGATAAACCGAGCCAGACCGATCGTGCCGGCCGCACCAGGCACATTCTCAACCGGCGCGGAGCGGGCAATGCCGGTCTGCTGCAGCACTTGCTGCATCACGCGTCCGGTCTGATCCCACCCCCCACCAGGCGCCGCGGGGGCGATGACGCGAAGCTGGGAGTATCGAGGCGGGCTGGCAGATGGAGATGGGCTGGGAGCTTGCGCAGCCACACCACCAGTCTCGCAAAGCAGGGCCGCCAGACATGCTGCGGCAAGCACGGACGCTCTGGTCTTTGGTCCTTCGTCTTTCGTCGTTGGTCTTTGGCTGATGTCTGCCCTTTGAGTCTCCGGTTTTCGATCGTCAGGTCTTGGTCGTCGGTCGATGATCATGGCTGATCTGCGAGCCTTGGTCGCCTGTGCTCGATGGGACCAAAGACGAGAGACGAGAGACGCTGTAGCCTCTCACGGCGCCGAGCAGGCAAAGTTCTCGGCCCTGTCGATGCTGCCGGTGCCCTTGTACTTCGCGACCTGCGGATACGGGCACAAGGGCCGCGTTCGCACCACCTGACCGGAGACGACCTTTGAGGCGAGGATCTCGGTTGGAGTTTCGCCCTTCTCACGCCACCGCTCGAGCACGGCCAGCATGTCGAACTGGTTCGGGCCATCACCACCGCCGCAATGTCCCATCCCTGGCACCATGAACAGCTTCACCGCGTCGTCCACCGCCGCCGCGCCCATCGTCGCCAACACCTTTTCGTAGTAGTCCACCGACATGCGTGGCGAGATGTTCTGGTCTTCCCAACCGTGATAAATGAGGAGCTTCCCGCCGCGCGCCACAAACGGCTTCAGGTCAGGCGAGGCGGCGGTCAGAATCCCGCCGTCTATCTTTCGCGCCATGTCGAGATGCTTCTCAACGTCCAGGTTCCGATAGTCCCACTTCGCGTCCTGGAAGAAGATGTATCGCGCCAGGTCGTAGTACATCGGGTGCGGCCGTTCGCCGGCAATGGCGCCCCAGTGCATCTCGCTGCCAGGTTCGAGGCCGGCGAAGACCAACTCGCCGGTCTTCGGATCGGTCACCTCCTCGTAGATCGTCTTCGCGGCCGCAATCTGCGGCGCGGTGAGACAGTTTGCGTTGTCGGCCCCTGAGCAGGCGAGCACCTGCGGGTCGAACTGGCACGTTCGCGGATCCGTAATGAGGCCGTCCTTGAGCCCATCGTTGGCGTCACACGCGTTCACAGCCGCCCGATGAATCGCCGGATACTTGCTCGCTGGAATGAAGCTCGCCGGGTCCCGGTGCGTGGCCTGCATCGCCCGCAGCGACTGAAACGCGCCGTCCGTGCGGTTGTAACCCGGCGCGCCCGCGATGATGGCGTCGAAGTCTTCAGGAAAGCGCTGTGCCTCCATGAACGACATGCGGCCACCGCCCGAGCAACCACTGAAGTACGACAGCCGAGGCGCCGCACCATAGAGGGCCGCGACCGTTGCCTTGCCCTTGACCGCCGTCTCGTGCACGGAGCGATAACCGAAGTCGATGAGCTTCTCGGGGTGCCCGATGCCGAAGCTCGCGTCGCCGCCGGTATGTCCGGTGTCGGTCGACGCGGCGGCGTAGCCGCGCCGGAGCCCGTCGCCGAGCGGCCCATACTGTATCGAGCCTCCCCAGCCACCATTGCCCACTTGCAGGAACTTGCCGTTCCAGCCCGACATCGGGAGCCAGACCTCCGACTTGATGTCGGAATCGCTCGTCGGCGTGATCGTGAGCAGCACCCGACAGAACGCGGGCAGGCCAGCGGCCGCGCCGGGGTTCCCTGTTGGTGGCACGAACGCGCCGGCCTGGACGGCCGTGGCCGAGGTCACCGTGGCATCGGAGAGCGTGAGCGAGGCCGCGAGCCGCTCGCATGCGGCGGCTGACACTGATGACGTCTGCGCATGCGCGGAGCCGCTAACGAGCAGGATGGACGCGAAGGCAATTGCGATTTTCATGGTCATGCTCCTGAACGGCCCATCATATACTCGCCGAGCCGGACGATCGACCCAGTCTCGTAGGTCGAGGGAACCAAGCCAGGGGGACTTGCAGGAGGGGGCTTGGGGCTGTGGCTTGGGGCTCTTGGTTTGGTCTTTGGTTCCTAAGACGCTCCGATCGAGCTGCGACTTACTCCCGGAGACCGGCGGCGTCGGGCGTGGGCGTCTGCGCGTGAAGGGGGGCGCGGCTGAGCCGGCCGCGCGCCCCACTCCGCCACTTCGTCGATCACGGCCCCGACACCGTCGAACTGCAGCCACGGCGAGCGGCCGGCTTTGCTGCGTACAAACCGGTGCGCGACATGGCACGCGGCCGAGGGCGGGGAATGTGGTAAAACACGCCTCGGCACAACCATGAGACAGGCACTCTTCGTCGCGGTCGCACTCGCCCTCGTCGCCGCTCCCACCAGCCGAGCTCAGGACGCCAGAGGGTCTCTCGACGCGGCCGCCGCGGCACTCGGCGTGACCGGCCTGCAAACAGTGGAGTACTCGGGCTGGGGATACGACTACGTGTTCGGGCAGGCGTACAACGGCGACGCCGCGTGGCCGCGGTTCACCCTGCCCAGCTTCACCATGACCATCGACTTCGCCGCGCCGGCGATGCGTGATGATCGACGACGAACGCAGCTCGAGGACCCACCCCTCGGCGGCGGGTTTCAGCCACTGTTTGGCGAACAGCACGCCATCGCTGTCGTGAATGGCGCCTACGCCTGGGATGTCGTTGGTGACAGCGCCGTCATCCCTCGCTTCCGGAACGACCGTCAGACGAACGTCACCGGGCGGCTCAACGAGATCTGGATGACACCGCACGGTTTCCTCAAGCTCGCCATGACGTCCACGGTGATCATGCGGACCGAGACGATTCGAGGCGCGACGAAGAGAATCCTCTTGATCGAACACCCCACATACGGCCGGTTCGAAGGAACGCTGAACGAGCAGCACCTCATCGAGCGGATCGACCGGTGGTTCGGTCATTCGGTCCTCGGCGACACGGCGATAGAGGCCACGTTTCGCGACTATCAGGATTTTGCCGGGGTGAAGTTCCCGACGCGCATTCAGCAACGCGAGGGGGGGTATCCGCTGCTCGATCTGACCGTGACCGACGTGCGCGTCAACATTCCCGTGACGCTCGACGTGCCCGAGAACATCAGGAACACACCGGCGCCAACATCGCTGGTTGCCCCGCCCGAGAAGCTCGCGGACGGGGTTTGGGTGTTTCCCGCCTACGCCAGGAGCGTCGCCATCGAGTTCACCGATCACGTCGCAGTGTTCGAGGCAGCCGAGACTGAGGCACAGTCGAACGAAGTCATCGCGAGCATCAAGCAAACGATTCCCGGCAAGCCTATCCGGTATCTCATCAATAGCCACTCCCACTTCGACCACATCGGCGGCATGCGCACGTACGCCGCGGAAGGCGCGACGATCATCACGCACCGGGACAACATTCCGTTCTACCAGCAGGTGTGGGCTAACCCGCGCACGATCACCCCCGATCGGCTCGCACGATCCGGGCGCACAGCCACATTCGAAGGGGTTGTCGGTGCGCGGATGTTGACCGACGGCGCGCGGCGGGTGATCATCTATCACTACCCCGGCAACATGCACAACTCGGGAATGTTGATGGTGTACCTGCCGGCGGAAAAGATCCTCATCGAAGCTGATTCGTTCTCGCCACCGGCCTCCCCGCTGACCTCCCCGCCAAACGCGCTCGCCAACCTCAAGCACTTCGTCGACTCGATCGATCGGCTGCAGCTGGATGTGGAGCAGGTCGTCCCGGTCCACGGTCCGGTCACGACGCTGAACGAGGCGCGCGAGTTGCTCGATCGGTTCGGCGGGAGCCAGCTGAACTGAATGGCCTACAGAAGCGATTGGGAAATGTGCGGAAGAGTATGGGAGACTTTGTCATGCGTGTAGTGGCGGGTTCGATGACAACTCGATGCCTCCTGGGCGTAGCCATCGTCGCCTGGATCGTCGTTTCGGCGCGCTCGACAGCCGCGCAGGCCGGCCAGCAACAGACCGTGTCGGGCAGCGTGTACTCGGTCGAACAGGCGACGCGCGGACAGCAGGTGTACCAGTCAGAGTGCGCCAGCTGTCACGGCGAGAAACTCGAAGGGGGGCTTGGCCCGATGCTCGAGGGTGACGCCTTCCTATCCGTGTGGAACGGTCGCTCACTCGCGGAACTCGTGGACAAGATTCAAAGTACGATGCCCTTTCAGGCGCCAGGCACACTGACCCGAGAGCAGTCAGTCGACATCGCGGCCTACATCCTTCAGGCCGGCGGTTTCCCTGCTGGGCAGAGCGCGCTCACCGACGCCGCACTGGCGCAGGTGACGTTTCCGGCGACAGCGGCCGCGCCGGTGGCTGAAGCCGGAGAGGGCCCGGCACTGGTGCCGACGGCGAACCTGGCCCAGCTCATGAGAGCCATTACCTTCCCGAACGCGAACATCTTGTTCAACGTGCAGATCAAAGATCCCGCCACCGATACGCCAGCGGCGCCTGTCCCTTTCGACTACGTCAAGTGGGGCGCCACGGTCTATCCGGGATGGCAGGCGATCGACCAGGCAGCGCTCGGCCTGATCGAGTCCACCCCGCTCTTCCTGGTCCCAGGCCGACGGTGCGAAAACGGGAGGCCGGCGCCGGTGGATCGGGCAGATTGGAAGCAGTACACTGAGGCGCTCGTCGCGGTCGCCAGAGACGCGTACCGGGCCTCGCAGTCGAGGGACATGGACGCAGTCAGCGGCATGTCGGATCGGCTGAACGACGCCTGCGCGAACTGCCACAAGGTGTACCGAGACGGGGCCGCCGAGGGTAGCGGACTGGCGGGCGCACGATGTCAGTAGAATCGGTGTCGACCTCTTGAGCCAAACCGGTACGAGGAGGGTGAGTATGCGTGTGAGACTGTTGTTGGCGGCCATCTGCACCATCGCGTTTTCGTTGCCGGCAGTGGCGCACCATTCGCACGGTAACTATATGGATACCTTCACCGATGTCGAAGGTGTCGTCACGGAAGTGCACTTTGTGGTGCCTCATTCCTGGGTCTATATCGAGGTTCAGGACCCCGACGGCGGGGAGCCGCAGCTGTGGGCGCTCGAAGCGACAGGGCGCGGTGGGCTCGAGCGTATCGGCGTGACCAGGGAATACATCAAGGCCGGCGACAAGATCAAGGCGCGATGCCATCGCCTGAGAGACGGCTCCAACGGCTGCCTCCTCGGGTTTCTGAAGGCCGGCGACGGCACGTCGAAGGACTGGGACGGAGGCAACGCCCCGATCCCCGCCGACTTCTAGGATCCCCGCCGACGTCTAGGCACCGGCGTCCTCGGCGCCACGACCGCCTCCGCGTGGGCACCACCTGCGCAGCAGGGTGAGCGAGCGCTGGGACTAGTTCGCGCGCCCGAACCGCGCGCCACCGTCGAATACTGTCGTGCTCGACGGACCGTACCCGGAGATGGCCACGAGCACTTCTTCGTCGAGTGCGCCGTCGTAGTGGTAGCGGCCGGCGGGGTGTCGCATGTAGTCGCCAGGCTCGAGCGGGACGGTGTGCTCCGGTGCAAATGTCTCCCCCTCACCTGTGTACCACGTCCCCTTGATGACCAGGCCGTGTCGCTCGTCTCGGTGGAAGTGCGGCCTGCTCATCACTCCCGGTGGAAAGCGATTGACGACGAGGTAGTAGCCCGGCTTGCCAGGATCACCTTCGAGAATGGCTGTCTCGACACCGAGGTCGTTCTCTGGGTCGGCCGGCCTGAACTCGACCGTGTCGAGATTGATGCGCACGATTTCGCGATCCGACTCCGCGGTCGGCACCGGGACCAGTTGCTCACCTGGCCCGATGACCGGGGGCGCCTCGCCCGAGATCGCAGATTGAGGTACGGGCCCGGCCACGTCCTGGCCGCCTGGGCCGCAACCGGTCACCAGCGTGCCGGCCAGCGTCACGCCACAGAGCGCGGGCTTCAGCCGGCGCTTGAGCGCGACCACGAACGATCGCCTCGATCTGTGCGTGAGATCGATCATGCAGTCTCCCCCCAAGCGCGCACATCCTAGCACGCGCCGGTTCCGAACCGGTCGGTCATGGTAGTCTTCTGGGCCTGTACGAAAGGCCAAGACTGTCCGGTTTCCAGACCGATGAGACGACCTCTGATTCCCGTGACGCTACTGGCCGCAGCCCTTGCCATCAGCTGTGGAGGCGGCGCCGGCCAGCCGCCAATGTTCGTGACGATCCTGACCGGCAACACGAGCGGGGTCTACTACCCGCTTGGTGTGGCGCTCTCGCAGCTGTTTCAGGAGGTCATGCCCGAAGCGAACATCGCGGTGCAAGCCACTGCGGCGTCGGCAGAGAATCTCCATCTCTTGCAGGCGGGACGAGGCGAGGTGGGGTTCACACTGGGCGACGTCCTCTCCGACGCATGGGACGGCCGAGCCGAAGCCGGATTCACCGCACCGCTGACGAACCTGCGCGCCATCGCCGGCTTGTACTCGAACTACATACAAGTCGTTGCGAGCGATGCCTCGGGGGTTCGCACGCTCGCCGATTTGAAGGGCAAGCGCATTTCGGTTGGCGCGCCTGGGTCGGGGACAGAGCTGAACGCGCGCGCCATCGTGGCGGCTGCGGGCATGAGTTATGACGACTTTTCGAAGGTCGAATACCTCTCGTTCAGCGAATCCGTCGAACTGATCAAGAACCGCCAGCTCGACGTGACCTTGCAGTCCGCCGGTCTCGGCGTCGCCTCCCTTCGCGACCTGGCGGCCAGTCTGCCCATCGTCGTTGTTCCGATTCCAGCCGATGTCGTACGAAAGGTAGGCCGGGACGTGTATCGGCCAGCCGTCATCCCGGCGGACACCTACGACGGACAGACCGAAGCGGTCGAAACAGTGGCGATCCAGAACGTGCTCGTCACGCACGAAGGCGTGGCCGAGAGCGTCGTCTACCGAATGACTCGGGCGATGTTCGAGCATCTCGACCAACTGGTCGCCGCCCATGTGGCGGCCAAGGGCATTTCGCGCGACACCGCCACACAGCGACTCCCGGTGCCGCTTCACGCCGGGGCCGCTGAGTACTACAACGAGGTCGGCCTGCCCGAGTGACAGACGGCGCACGTCAGCTCGCCGGCCGGGGCCGTCTCTCGATGATGGCCGCGGCGATCATCTTTTCCTCATTCCAGTTGGTGGTTGCGGCGTTCAGCCCGCTGTCCAGCCAGGTTACGCGATCGCTGCACGTCGCGTTTCTCTTGCTGCTCACCTATCTCGTGTACCCGATAAACCGACGCGCGGGCCGTGAGCGGATCCCGTTCTACGACTGCCTGCTCGGAGGGCTTGCCTTTGCACTGGGCTTCTATCACTGGTTGTACGAAGCCGACCTGGTTCGCCGCGCCGGACAGCCGATCGCCATCGACATCCTCGTCGGGACGATGGTCGTGGTGCTCGTCTTCGATGCCGCACGGCGGGTTGTGGGCATGGCACTGCCAGTGGTCGCAGGTGTCTTCCTTGTCTACGGTCTGTTCGGAGAATATCTTCCCAACGTCATCGCCCATCGACCGTTCGGCTACGACCAGATTGTCGCGCACCTGTATCTGGGCACAGACGGCATCTACGGTACGCCCACGCTGGTGTCGGCCACCTACATCTTTCTCTTCATCCTCTTCGGCAGCTTCCTGGAGCACAGCGGGATGATGCGGCTGTTCAATGACGTGGCGCTCGGTACCGTCGGGCACGCGAGAGGCGGGCCCGCGAAAGTCTCGGTAATCTCATCAGGATTCATGGGCACGATCAGTGGATCGGGCGTCGCCAATGTGCTCACGGTCGGCTCGTTCACCATTCCGCTGATGAAACGGTTCGGATACTCCGGTGTGTTCGCGGGCGCCGTGGAGGCCACCTCCAGCATGGGTGGGCAGATCATGCCTCCGGTGATGGGCGCGGTCGCGTTCATCATGGCCGAGACCCTCAATATCCCCTATCTCGAGGTCTGCAAGGCGGCCGTCGTCCCAGCGCTGCTGTACTACTCCACGGTCTTCTGGATGGTGCATCTCGAGGCAGGCCGCGCCCGCCTCATGGGCATTCCGCGCGACGAGTGCCCCAGCGCCTGGAACGCCATCCGGCGTCAGTGGTACCTGCTCGTGCCGCTCGTTGGCCTGGTGTTCATGCTGTTCGACGGGTACACGCCGATGTTCGCGGGCATGACCGGCCTGGCTCTCACGGCCGTCCTGATTCTGGGTGCCAACATCACGGCGTCGATAGGCCCGTGGGCGTTCAGAGTGTTCTTCTGGACCGCGCTCGGCCTGGCGGCCTCAACAGTGTCGACCCTGGGCATCACACCAGTGATCGGGATGATCGCTGTACTGGCGGCGGCCAACCTGCGCGTCGCGGGCGGACGCGAGACGCTGCGAGTCATGCGCACGAGCCTGATTGACGGGGCCAGGCAGGCACTCCCAGTCGGCCTTGCGTGCGCCATCGTCGGCATCGTCATTGGCGTGCTGACCTTGACCGGCGCCGCGAGTACGTTTGCGGGATTCGTACTGCGAGTCGGGAGCACCAGCCTGTTTCTCTCACTGGTACTCACGATGATCGTGTGCCTGGTGTTGGGCATGGGTATCCCCACGATTCCGAACTACATCATCACCAGTTCCATCGCGGCTCCGGCGCTGCTGCAGTTGGGCGTGCCACTCATCGTGTCGCACATGTTCGTCTTCTACTTCGGCATCATGGCCGACCTCACACCGCCGGTGGCCCTCGCCGCCCTCGCCGCCTCGTCGATCGCGAAGGCGCCGTACATGAAGATCGGATTCAAGGCGACGCAAATCGCCATCGCCGGATTCGTCGTCCCGTACATGGCAGTCTACGACCCGTCGCTGGTGCTGCTGGGTTCGTGGGGAGACGCGAGCTACGTGATTGGTAAAGCACTGCTGGCCATCGGACTGTGGGGTGCTGCGGCGGTGGGCTATCTGTCGGTGCCGCTCGGACGACCGGAGCGCGTGGTGGCGGTAGCGGCCGCGATCCTCCTCGTCGTCGCTCTTCCCGCGACCGACGCGATCGGCTTTGCGCTCGCTGCCATGTTCGGCCTCTACCACATTGCGACGAGCCGCGCGCAGCGAGCGGAACTCGTGTCTTGAAGCAACACGCCCACCGACACAGTCTCAACCTGGCGCCTGCAACACCCGTCCGAGGCGGACCTGCCGGTCGTTTCGCGGCACCTGCTTCTGGCGCGACGCGCGCAACTACATGAACAACCCACCGTTGGCGTGGATGGTCTGGCCGGTGATGTAGCGGGCGTCTGGGCCGCACAAGAACCGTACGAGGGAACCAATCTCATCCGGGGTGCCCTTGCGTCCCACCGGCGGTACCTTGCCAGCGTGGTGCGCAGGCTCGGCGCCCGCGCGCGCGGTGTCGATCATCCCCGGCGCGACACAATTGACGGTGATCTGGTGCGGTGCCAGATCGTGCGCCAGCGCGCGCGTCAACCCGACGAGACCAGTCTTGGCGGCGATCACGTGCGCACGACGCGTGGCGCCTGTGTGCGCGGACAGCCCGCCGATATTCACGATCGAGGCGCCTCGCGCAGCGATCAGGTGCGGCAGGGCCGCCCGGCTGCAGAGATAGGCGCCGTCGAGTGTCGTGGCCATGATCTCGCGCCATTCGCCATACTCCAGAGCGGCGAAGTCGACTTCGCGTCTGATGCTGGCGTTGTTGACGAGCATGTCGAGGCCACCCAGCTCGTCGACGGTGGCCCGCACAAGCTCAGAGGCGGAAGCGGGATCGCCGACGTCGGCGGTCATGGACGAGGCCTTTCCGCCCAACGCGCGGACTTCCTCGGCTACGGCCTCCGCGTCGGCGAGAGCTTGCTTCGCGGTCACCATGACCGACGCACCACCGCGCGCGAGGGCAAGGGCAATCGCCCGACCGATGTTGCGCGCACTACCCGTAACGAGGGCGACGCGACCTGCAAGTTCGTGTGTGGTTGATTCCATGGTCAAGCCGTGCTGCTATCGGTGCCGTCGCAGCGGAACGTGGATGCCAATGTACTCCCTGTCGCTCTTCACCGCCGAGGTCTGCGGCCGTTCAGACCCGAAACTGTTTCAAGATGTCGAGGGTTGGTTCAGTGAACACCCGCCTCGAGACGTCAAGCCATCGCCCGGCGGTCTCGTCGGTCCATCCTCCGTAGCGCGCGTTCTCCGAGAACTTCGTCTCGAGTTCGCCCCGCGGGAGCGGCGCGTCGGCTCCACCCCTCATGCACGGCTGGCGAAACTCCACGTGCCGACCGTCGGCGAGAGTGGCGCGCAAGTGCCCTGTGAATTTCCGCGGATACTCGTTGGCGGGATCGATCGTGTAACGAATCTTCGATGCCAGCGACAGCACCTCTCGGTCTCGCGTGCGCTCGGCAGTGAACTGGGCTAGGCCGGCCCGGCGATCGAAGAAGCCAACGGCCATGCAGAACGGCGTACTGAACTTGGCGGCGTAGGGCGTGGGCGGCCGATGCTTGATGGCCAGCGGCTCCCATAGCCGAGGCACTGTGCCCGCCGCGGCCTCGCACTCGATCTGCTCCACGTCCTCGGCCCGGACCCCGCTTGCTGCGAGCCTGATGGCGCAGTCGATAAACGGCTGCGTCATCGTCCCACAGGCGTATGGCTTGAACGCGACCGCGGGCAGCACCCAGCGGCGCCCGAGACCTTCGACGAGCGGCTCGAAGTTCGGCTTCACCGAAGGTGCAAAGGCACGATAGACGCCGTGCACGCCTTCAAGCACCGTCCGCGGTCCAAGAAAGCCACCCCGGGCCATCAACGCTGCTCGAAGCCCCGATTGCGCAGCCCACCCAGCATGCATGCGCTTGGTCCAGGTGCCGTCCGCCAGGTACTCGATGATGCCCGATGCCATGCTGCCGGCAATGCCGAGCGCCGAAACGAGCTGCGCTCGAGACAGACCGAGCGAGGCACCCACACCCCCGGCTGCGGCCACCGCACCGAACACCGCCGTCGGATGGAAGCCGGCGTTGTGCGTCGCCATTGGGGCCACGAGACTCAATCGGCACATCAACTCGACGCCCGTCACAACACCGATCAGGAACCGGTCACCGCCCAGATTGTCCCGTTCACACGCAGCAAGAACGGCCGGGACAATGACCGCACCGGAGTGAACCGGACCGCCTTCGAATGTGTCGTCGAAGTCTTCGCCGTGCGCGGCAGTCCCATTCACAAGTGCCGCGCCGCACCCATCGAAGCCTCCGCCATGGCCCAGCACCGTGCATGGACCGCTGCGCTCCACCGCGGCAAGCGTCGCGGTGACGTAGTCTTCGCGCCGTGCGGCGACGCACAGACCTGAGACATCCAGGAACAGGCGCCGTGCAGTGACAACGGCCGCGTCCGGCATCGTGTCAACTGTCGTGTCAGTCAGCCAGGCAGCGATCTGTTCAGCGATGGTGGGCATTGGGGGGCCTGTCTCTGGTCTCTCGTCTTCACTCTTTGGGCTCGGCGTTGGGTTCCATGTCCTTGTCCGTCGCGCCTCGTCGACGCGACGACAACAGCGAACCGACGACGAAGACACACCCGAGACTGAGAAGCACAAGCGACAAACGGTCCTGGATGAAGATCATGTGGTCCCCATCCGACAACACGAGGGCACGTCGGTAGTTCGACTCCACCATGAAGCCAAGCACCACGCCGAGCACCATCGGCAGAAATGGTACGCCCACGTACTTCATGACGTAGCCGAACACGCCGAATCCGAGTGCCACGCCGACGTGGAAGAGGCTTGTTTCGATCGCGAAGACCCCTGAGACTACCAGGGCAAAAATGAAGGCCATGAGCAAGGGCTTCGGCCGGCTGACGAGCCAGATGCACGGACCCATGATTCCGTATCCCACGATGACCATGGCGACGTTTGCCGCGAGCAGGCCGGCATACAGGCCGTCGACCACCTCGGCGCTCCGGACAAACAGCATTGGCCCCGGTAGCAGGCCGTGCATGAGGAAGCCCCCGAGCAGGATCGCCGCCGAATTCGAACCAGGAATCCCCAGACTGAGCATCGGCACGAGCGCGGTACACGCCACCGTGTTATTGGCAGCTTCCGGGGCGGCGATGCCCTCTGGTGAACCATGTCCGAATTGTTCCGGGCGCCGCGACCATCGACGCGCCTCGTTGTAGGCAAGGAACGAGGATACGGCGCCACCGCCTCCAGGCAGCACCCCCTCGACCGTTCCGATCGTCGACCCAATCAACTGGGGTAGCGCGATGCGTCGCCACATGGCTGGCCCGGGAAACCGTATGCGTGCGCGCTCGGGAATCGCCTGTACCGCTGGTTGGCTGGTTTGCACGAGCAGCTCGCCGACGGCGAAGAGACCTACCATCACCAGGATCGGGGGAACGCCCGACAGCAGTTCCGGACTGTCGAAGGTAAAGCGATTGAGACCGGTTACCGGATCGGTGCCGATCGTCGCAATGATGAGGCCGAGCACACCGGCAATCAATCCCTTGACCAGAGACTCGCGCGAGAGCGACGCAATGATGCTCAGCCCCAGCACGCCAAGCGCGAAGTAGGCCTGCGGGGTGAACGCAAGGGCCAGGTTCGACAGCGGCTCGGCCAGCGTGACCAGCACCGCCAGTCCGAACAGGCCTCCGAGAAAGCCCGAGTAGAGCGAAATCCCGAGCGCCTCCCCAGCCCGCCCCTGCTGCTTCATTGCATAGCCGTCGGTCACCGTGGCGGCCGCCGCGTTGGTGCCAGGCGTGCGAATCAGGATCGCGGGGATCGAACCGCCGTACTCGGCGCCGACGTAGGTGGAAGCCAGCATGACAATGGCCAGCGTCGGGTCCATCCCGTAGGTGAGGGGGAGGAGCAACGCCATCGTGATCGACGGCGAGATGCCAGGCAACGCACCCCCCAGAATGCCCCAGGCGACGCCAGCAAAGGCGACGGGTACGGTCCACGTGGACAACAGCGAGTCAAGCATCGGATCAGAAGAGCGAGGGCCAGAATCCAGCTGGATGCTGGATGCCCAGGAGCACCACGAACAGCAGCCAGAACAGCGTCGCGCCTGACAGCGCCACCACGACGAGACGTCGAGGTGGCCCGCCCCCGAGGTAGTAGCTCGTCGCCGCGATCAGTCCGGCCAGCGACACGACGTAGCCGAGCCACGGGACAGCCACGACGTAGGCGACGCCGATCGCGATGACCCCGGCTGGGCGGAGGAGTTGGGCCTTGGCTGCGGGCTCTGGTCGCTGGCTGTCGGACGTTGAACGCTGGGCTTCCTGCTCGCGACGTCGCATTCGGAGCGATCTGACCACCAGCACGAGCGACAGGCCGGCCAGCAGATAGGCGTAGATACGCGGCAGGCCCTGGGGACCGACGCCGTCGGCCAGCTGGCTCTCTGGAATTCGCACAGCCAGCGCGTAGTAGCCGATGGCGAGCGCGAGCGTGGCGCTCCCGAACACAAGGTCTCTCGTGGACTGCATTGCCAGATGGGGTTACGCCACGGCTCCGGCCGCCGAGGCCGTCAACGGACGACGCCGGATTCCTTGAGGAAGGCCTCCTGCTCTTGGCCGAATTCGCTCATGAACTTCACGTACTCCGCATGCGGAATGAAACCGGGAAGCAGATTGTTCGCTGTGTAGATCTTTCGGTACGCGGGGTCGGCCAGCAGTTTCGGGACAGCCGCCTCCCAGGCAGCGATTACACCTCTCGGCGTGCCCTTGGGGCCAGCAATGCCACGAAACTTCTGCACCGAGAGATCGATGCCGTGCTCCTTCACCGTCGTGACGTCTGGGTGCTGTGACAGCCGCTCGTCGCCAACCACGGCAAGGAGGCGGACGCGGCCAGCATCGAGCTGCGCCCGGATCTCTTGCAGCTCTCCGATGCCCATGTCGAGCGTGTGGTTGAGCACGTTGATGAGCATGTCGCCTCCACCCTCGAATGTGGCGACAACCGGTGTGACGCGCGCTCTCTGCTTCAGACGCTCCATCACCTGGCGCTCGAGCGATGCCGGGTTGGCCGCGCCCCATCGCCCCTTGCCGGTATGCGCGTGCTGGAGTACCTGGTCAAGTGTCTTGAAATTGGAGTCGGCCGCCGTGTAGAGCACCTCGGGGTCGTAGAAGATGTTCACGATGGGTTCGAGGTCTCGAAAACTCACCGCGGGTCTACTGAGCAGCGAGGTGTACACAAACGTCGGCGTCGTCGCGTAGAACACGCCGCCGTCGGGCTTCGCCCTCGCCAGAGCCGTCATCGCTCTGGCGCCGCTGCCACCGGCCACGTTGTCGACGACGATCTTGACCCCCATGATTCGTGCAAGGTGAGGCGCCATCTCGCGAAGGAAGACGTCGCTCCCTCCGCCAGGGCTGGAATGCGTGGTGAGCACCACGACGCTCTTCGGATACCGACCCTGAGCAAGAGTGACCACC
>Ga0326597_10002957_pt1 | contig 24898 bp, 19 predicted proteins | sample RVTome_12_FD_203789 | JGI IMG/M metagenome (GOLD analysis project Ga0326597, IMG submission 203789) | Soil microbial communities from uranium-contaminated site in the Upper Colorado River Basin, Wyoming, United States - RVT100D185 | ecosystem: Environmental > Terrestrial > Soil > Contaminated >... | reverse complement strand
AATAGGAGAAATGCTCTAGGGAAAAGAACACCCCCACGGCACAAAAGACATGCCGTGGCTACCCCGGCCAGAAACGATACACTAACTCTGAAACGGTCAACGCGTGAAAAGGCGCAACTCGCAATGCAAAGCGAAACGACATCAATATGCCGTTTCGCCTCAGGGGCTGAAGCCCCTATTTTGGCAGGCTTTTGCGGCACGGCTTCGCCCAGGTATTTTTTCAGCAGCCTGTGAAACCGTGCCCTGACGAAATCAACGAAGAACACAGTCAACCCCGCCGGGGTTGAATCGTTTCCTGGCTCCGGTTCCGTAGGTTGAAACCTACGGCTACTCACGGGTTGCCCTTTCAGGGCAAGCAAATTCGAAACCCGGGAGGAGGAATCTGCTCTGTTCAGCACTGCGAGCGACGAGCAGATCCCTCTCCGGCTTGGCGTGATCGGGATGACACCTCAAATTGGTCTTTCAACCTGCTAGAAGTGGTCCCCCCGAAGTGCGGATGGAGTTTAGTCGGCGGCAAAGCAATAGAACAGGCCGTCGCCGCCCCCTGGCCGCACGCCCTCCGCGGTGCAGCCGCGGTTATCGTGGGCTGAATTCCAGGCGGCGCGATCGAAATGGCCGATGCGGGCTTTTCCGTTATTGTCGGTTTTCGTCCAGTTGCCGCAGGTCATGTCTGCGCCTGCCGGATAAGCCGTGCCGTCCAACTGCGTGCCGGTCAGGACATCGTGCCGGTTCGGGACATACCCTCCGCCAGGGATCATTCTGCCGCGCTCATCCACAATCGTCCGGGCGGAAATTCTGTGCGCCATGCTATGCAGCTCGGCGACGTTCTCGCCTATTATGTCTCCATTGGCGTTGTGCCAGGGCCCGTTGCCGATGCGGTCCTTGGCATTGACGGCGCCCGGGCCTTGCGTGCTGAGATAGGCGCGCCAGGTATGGTTCCCGGCGCCGACTTCGGCGGCGAGCTTCTGGCAGTGCGCGTCGGCGCCTGCCAAACCACCCAAGTTAGCCCCATTTCCGGGACCGTTGCTGGTGAGGAAGAAAGTCATGGGAGGGTTGGGGGCGTCCTGGGCGAGGGCCAGGCATGAGCCCAGCAAACTGAGCCCGATCACCCCAAGAATGGATTGCGTTTTACTCATGTCGGTTCTCCTTGTCCTAAAGTCTGGTTGATCCGAAAATTCAAACCTACGGATGTTTTCTTATTAAACATGATTGCGGGCGGGGTGTCAATCGTACCGGGTAACGGGTCAGGAAACTCTCCGGCATTTCTCTAATGGAACTTGTGCAACGAAAGGAGCAAGCGATATGAGAGTGAGATTAGGCGACGGCTACGTGATTGCCCAGGCGTATCTCCCCGCCGCCGTCGAAGGCGACACCCGTTTGTTTCTCATGAACGGTTTGCCGTTTCGCTACAAGGGCAAGTATGCGGCGTTTCGCCGCGTCCGCACCGGCGATGACATGCGCGCCGGATCGCAGTTTGGAGGGCTTGCGAGGCTGTGGAAAGGTCCCTCTATTCCGCAATCCTCCCTAGCCCGATTAATTCCGACAAGTCTTTACTCTGCTTTGAGTTCCCGCTCCATCAGCCCCCGCACGGCGTCGGTTGGCGAGAGGCCCTCGTACAGCACGGCGTACATTTGCTCAGTGATCGCCATCTCGACGCCTTTCTGCCGGGCGAGGTCGCGCGCGGCCGCGGTCGTATTGACACCTTCGGCGACCATATTCATTGACTTTAGAATCTCTTCGAGTTTCCGTCCCCGCCCAAGCTCGACTCCCACGCGATGATTGCGACTCAGCGCGCCGGTGCAGGTCAGCACAAGGTCCCCCAGGCCTGATAGTCCCGCCAAGGTTTCCCGGCGCGCGCCGCAGGCGCAGGCCAGGCGGGTGATTTCGGCGAGGCCGCGCGTAACGATCGCAGCCCGGGCGTTCGAGCCGAGCCCTAGCCCTTCCGAGACGCCGGCGGCAATGGCGATCACGTTCTTCAGAGCGCCGCCCATCTCGACGCCGATTACATCAGTGTTCGTGTAAAAACGGAACGTTGAATTTGCGAACCGGAGCTGCAGTTGGCGCGCGAGGTCCTCGTCCACGGAGGCAATGGTGACTGCGGCCGGAGCGCCGCGCGCGACTTCCCGCGCAAACGTGGGACCGGAAAGGACAGCCAGCTTAGGAGAAAACCGCGGGAGCATCGTCTCAAGTATTACTTCTGTCATCCGCAAGTGCGTGCGGTTCTCCAGACCTTTCGTTGCGCTGACGAACACCTGTTGCGGCTGGGCCAGCGGGGCGATCTGCCGGAAAACTTCTCGCAGGTATTCTGAAGGGACGGCGGTGATCACCACATCCGCCCCCGCAAGGGCCTCGCAAAGGTCGTTCGTTGCGGACACAGCGGGGGGCAGGAATGAACCGGGCAGATACAGATCGTTGAGCCGCGTCTTCCGCATCCGCACGCACAGGTCGGGTTCGTAGACCCACAGGCGGACTTCCTCGTTGTTGCGCGCGAGGATGATCGACAGGGCGGTTCCCCAACCGCCGGCACCGAGGATTGCAATGCGGTTCATCTCACTCCGCACAGTTCGCAACGAAGGCGAACCGCGCTATTTTACGATACACTGATCCACCAGAAGAGAGCTGACTTTCGTAGAGACAAAACTCCTGGGCAACGAAGGAGCCGAAGTCGAGAGGCTCCTGTCGGCGGAGAATTTCCTGGACAGCGGGGATGCGGGCGGGAACTTTGAGCCTCCCTACAGTCAGATGGGGCGCGAAGGGCCGCTTTTCATTCGGGATGCCGAGAGGAAGAAGAGCTTTCTCCACCTGGAAGGCGAGAGCAGCCAGTTCCGGTCCGCTCTCCAGGCCCAGCCAGATGACGCGCGGCGCTCGTTCGTTGGGAAAGTAGCCCGCACCACGGACCCGCAACGCCAACGGTCCGGGAACGCGAAGCGAGGCGAGACGGTTCGTAGTTTCCGGAAGAGCGTCAGCCGGGAGTTCGCCGATGAACTTCAAGGTGACGTGCAAACTTTCGGGGCGCGCCCAACGGACCTGGGTTGCCGCCCGCCGCAGCAGGTCCATCAGACGCGCAATGTTGCCGCGGATTTCAGATGGAAGATCAATCGCGACAAAGGTTCGCATGGAAAGCAGCAACGTCCGCAATGCTTCAAATCGAGCCGTCTTCGGAAGGCTTGCTTCTTGCGACCAGCCACCGGCGAATCATGTCCAGGGCAGCTTGCGAAGCCTGAAAGCGGACAATCTCGCGTCCGCCCAACAGGCGCAGTTCGCGGACTTCCGTTCCATCGGGGCTTGCCAGGGCCAGATAGACGAGCCCCAGCGGCTTCTCAGGCGTGGCTCCCGATGGGCCGGCGATTCCGGTGATGCCCACTCCAAGCGTCGAAGCGGCCCGGCGCCGGATGCCTTCTGCCAGGGACCGGGCGACAGTCGAGCTAACGGCTCCGTGCTTCGCGAGGTCGTCGGAAGATACATCGAGCCAGCCGTGCTTCACCTCATTGCTGTAACACACCACGCCGCCGAGGAAATATGCGGAACTGCCCGGAACGCCTGTGATGCGCTGTGCCAGCAACCCGCCAGTGCAACTTTCCGCGACAGCGAGCATCATTTGCTGCGTCTGCAAGCAGCGGCCGACAACTTCTTCCAGGCTGGAGCCGTCGGTTGAGAAGATGTACTCGGCCAAGGCCGTCTCGAGTTTCGGGGAAAGGTCGTCCAACCGTGCCTGGGCTTCCTCCCTATCCTTTCCAAAGCTCTTGAGATGGAGCTGAATTTCGCCGGGGGCAGCCAGGATCGTCGTAACAGGATTCTCATAACGGGTATAGATAGGAGCGGCGATCTCTTCGGTGGCCGACTCCGTCAGTCCAGTGAGCCGGAGGACGCGAGAGCAAATTGCCGCGGGTGGAACCACCTGCTGCAAACGCGGCAGCACCCACTTTTCAAACATGGGCTTCAATTCGCGCGGAGGGCCGGGAAGCAGAGCCAGAAACCTGCCACGGTCTTCAATCCATTGCCCGGGTGCTGTGCCGGTCGGGTTCGAGAGGGCCACTCCGCCTTCAATCACCAGGGCTTGGCGAAGATTGATGTCGGCCATCCGCAACCCCCGGGCCCGGAAGCGCGCCGCGATCGCTTCAGCGATGGAGGCGTCTGAATGCATCTGCCTTCCGAGAACGGCGGCGGCGCACTCGCGGGTCAGATCATCTTCCGTCGGCCCGAGGCCGCCGATGGTCAGGACCACGTCGGAACGCCTGAGAGCCAAAGAAAGCGTGGCGGTCAGGCGCTCACGATGATCTCCTACGATGGTCTTGTAGACCACGTCCACGCCAAGCCTGTTCAGTTGCTCGGTAAGGAACAGGGAGTTGGTGTCGGTGCGGTGGGGCGTGAGGAGTTCCGAGCCAATGGCAATGATTTCTGCGTTCATGCAAAGCGAAGGTTGTTAGCTGTCAGTTGCGAGTTGTCAGTTCCGGGTTCCGGTACCGGAGGGCTCGGTTCACTAACAACCTACAACTTACAACTAACAACTTACGAAATCAAAGGTCTTCCCCGTATGTCCCAACTGAGATGATAAAGCATCTGGTTGCTGGCCAGGATGGCAGCGGGACCGTTCGTGAACGCGAGACCCACGAGGCCGACTCCGGATACCATGAGCTCGGAGTGGCCCTGGGGGGAAATGCGAAAGATCCCCTTGCGGCCGGCCTGGGACGCCGCTACGTAAAGGTTCCCGTGAACGTCGAACGCCATGCCCTGCGGCCGCCCGAGACCGCGGTAGAACTTTTCCACGTCGCCCGCCTTCGAGATGCGGTAAACGCAGTCGTAGCTCGATGTCGTGGGTCCGGTGACGTAGAGATAGCCGTCCGGGCCGAATGCGAGATGGTAGGCGGATATGCTGGGCTCGAGAGTAGCGAAAACGAAGATTTGCCGGTCCGGGGCGATCTTGAAGATTGTCCCGCTGCGGTCGCCCACGTAAAGAAACTCCGTTTCGTCAAAGGCGATCCCGGTGGCGATGCCCATGCCCTCGGCGTAAACCGTGGCGGTCCCGTTGGGGGCAGCGCGATAGATGTTTCCGTCGTGGCGGCTCGAGATGTAAAGAGTATTCTCGCGGTCGAACGCCATGCCGGTGGGGTTCATGATATCGGCGCTAAAAGGTTTTACGCTGTAGTTCGAGTCAATCTTATAAATGGAGACGGGAACCTTCTGGCCGCGTGAGCCGCTCACGGTGACGAAAATATTGCCGGATTGATCCATGGCCGGATTCGCCACGGGATGCATGTTGTCCGCAATAGCGACGCCGATCTCGACCGCGCAGGAATTGCTGGCCTGATCTCCGCTGCCGACGATCAAGTCGCAGGACACGGCTCCCTCCGGCACGCGCGCGACCAGGTAATGGTCCGAACTGACGAGCAGACTGGCGTCCAGTCCCCCGAAGCGCACATGGGCCCGAGCTTGGCCGTCCGAGCAGAACCCGGCGCCCCGGATCTGCAACTCGCCTCCCACAATCGCAGACCGAGGAGCAACAGATTCAATATGTGGCCTGCCATTCATCTCTGTATATCCTTGTGTCATCGGCAAAAGGATTGGAAAGGAATTCCTTTCTTCGGCCTTGTCCCGAAAAGCTATTATAGCCGTTACGATTCCTTCTCGAAAATCTCTTCCGGTTCGCTCCTGCCGCGCTGCCGACGGCCGAACAGGACCGCGGCGTAGCCGACCGCCATGCGGAATTCACCCTCCGGGAGCACCTCGTAACTCGTCGTATGCTCGAGCACCTGCCCGCCTTCGGCTCCCAGGACTCGCGCCGCTGCGATGGTTGCGGCGATGGCGCCGGCTCCGCACGCGTTGCGATGGCGATGAGCTTCCTCGGTGATCTCGGAATCGCTCATCGTCTCGATGAGGCGGAGGATTCTCCCGTCGTTGTTCTCCATCCAGCGGCGTGCCTGCGTGCCAAAACCCGCTGGGGTGAAGCCATAGATGTCACCATAATGCGTCAAATCGCTCGATCCGATCACGACGGCCGTAGGGCCACGGTCCTTGAGGATCCGGCCGATCCGCTGGCCGAGCGGGATGGCTCGGGAATCGGGATTCACGGCGACGGGGACAAAGAGGGCGTCCGGGAAGAGAAATTTTACAAACGGCAGCTCCACTTCAATGGAATGCTCTCCGCTGTGGCAATTCGGATCGTCAAGGGACCAGTCGGCGGTTTCCTCCAGAATTTGGCTTGCCAAATCTTCATCGATCCGAACGGGCCCGAGCGGCGTGATCCAGGAGCCTCTTGCGTAGACGCCGTTGATGCCGGCCCAACGGTGAACCGCACCCAGGATGACGAACGTAGCCGGCTGGCCTTGGGCGCGGATACTGGCAAAGACCTTGGCGGCAACGGCACCGGAGTACTGCCAACCGGCGTGGGGAACGATGCCCGCGACGATTCGGGCCGGTTCCCGGGGGGGAACAAATCCCCGGAGAAACTCTCTCGCAGCCCGGCCGCAGTCCGCCGGGTAGAATTGGGACGCACTCGGCCTTCGCGCCTCCATCAATCCCTCCGGGAGGGTATTGTACACCTCCCCGAAGAGCAGATCAGTGCGCATCGTGCGCATGGTGCGCGCCGGACAGATGCTCTATTGGAAGGAGTTACCTCAGGGAACGAACTGGCCAAGAGGAAAACGGTCAGGAATCCCATCCTTGAGAAAACGCTGGCAAATGACGAGAAAACGCCGGCAAATGACAAACTGCGGCGGGGATCAGGCAGCTTGGGGTCTTTCGAGGGCGTGGAGGCGCGCCATCAGGCGCGACTTCAGGCGCGCTGCCGTATTGCGATGCAAAACCCCTTTATGGATCGCCTTATCCAGACGGGAGAATGCCACGGGCATCTGCTGCTTGATCTGATCCAGATTGCCGGCACCCAGGACCTCCCGGATCTCACGCAGACCGGCGCGCAGAACTCCTTTGCTCATGCGGTTCCTTGCAGTGCGGTGGCGCGTCTGACGGACTCGCTTCAATGCGGAAAAATGATTGGCCATGCGCTTCCTTCCACAGTCCAAAACTCCCCGAGAAGTGATTCCGTCAGGAGGAGCGAAACCATTCTAAAGGAAAATCGCTCCAGGGTCAAACATCATCCAGCCAAGGGAAATGGCTCAATTGCAACTTGAGCCGCTACCCAGCCAAGTCAACCTGAGAGGCTTGCCCAGCGTATCCGCGGCGGGCTAGAGCGTTTTCAGAGTTGCTCTATAGGCGCCCTAACCCGACAGAGCCGGAACCAAACAAGGCGGATAGTTGTTCGTTGCGAGTTGTTAGTTGTCAGGTCACACGCCCGTGGTTTCGCGACGGGACCCAAGCGGATTCCAGATTCCAGATTCCGGATTCCGGATTCCGAATATTCCGGATTCAAGATTCCGGATTCCGGAAGGGCATTACGGAATGGGTCTGTCGCCCCTTCCGGGGCTGACAGATTCAGGAACTACAAGTCAACCCCTCGCGGGGTTGGATGTGAATTTTTTGACCTGAGTTCCGTAGGTTAAAACCTACGGCTATTCAGCGATTGCCCCTTCGGGGCAACAAGAACAAACCCACGGCACAACACAGCGTGCCGTGGCTACCAAGCAACGACAACGATTGCCCCTTCGAGGCAACAAGAACAAACCACGGCACAAAAGACGTGCCGTGGCTACCCCAGCCAGAAACGATACACGAACTCTGAAAACGGACTAGCGGGTTGGGGGCGGAGGCGCAGGAGGCTCCAATTCGAGAGCCGTCAGCTTGTCCTGGGCGAGCGAAGCCTCCGGGGTATTCGGAAAACGGCGGACCAGGCTGTTGAGTTCCTGAATGCCCTGGGGGCGCAGGCTCATGTTGATGAGGGCAAAACCTTTCTTCAACTGGGCAGCGGCGGACTTGTTGCCTGCCGGATACTGCTCGATGGCCTTATCGTATTCCTGGATCGCCTTTTCGAACTGCCCCTGCTGGTAGTAGATGTCGCCGACGTAAAACTGGGCGTTCGAAGCGAGCGACGTATTGGGGTAATAGCGGAGATAGTCCGTAAACTCTTGTAAGGACAATGGATAATTGCCGCTTGTATAGTCTCGCAGGGCAGTATTATAGAGCACGTCCGGGGCAGGCGCGTTGGCCATATCGACCGGGCCCGTTGCCGGCTCGGTGCCGATTCCGGTGACCGGAAACGTTCCCGAAGAGATGGTCTGGGAGATGGTCTCGATCTTGGCGATTTGCTGCGAGAGCATGTCGAGCCGGGCGCGCAGCTCGTCCAGGGAGCCATTGAGCCCCTGAATCTGGGTGCTGATGTTGTCCACCTTCTGGCCTGAGTTGGCGACGGAATTCTGGAGGCCGGTCTGCAATTCGGTCATAGCGGCGTTCAACTGCGTCATGCGCTCCTGGAACTGATTGGTGCGGTCGGAAGACTGCTCGACCAGGGTTCGCATCACGGCCATCCGCTCGTCGAAGCTGCGCTGCAACTCCCGCACGGTGCCGAGCAAGAGAGCGACCGTCTGCTGCAGCTGAATGATATCCCGGTTCTGGCCGAGGCCGGGCTGAACCGTCGCAAACAACAGGATCGCCGCCAACGCAAGATGCCGTTTCATGGGCACTCCTCCCTTCAGAAAAAACAGTGACAAGTGATGCGTGACAAGTGACGAGAGACACGACAGTCTGCGTGTCACTCGCCACTCATCATGCTCCTGCTAGGGACCGCAATTCGTGCACACGAGATGACCCCGGCGATTCTGCTGCCAGCAGCTCTCGTCGCTCTGGGTACAGAAAGGCCGCTCCTTCCCGTAACTGATGGTCGTCATGCGCTCGGTCGAGATCCCGAGCGAAACCAGGAAGTCGCGGGTAGCGTTAGACCGGCGGTCTCCCAAACCCAGGTTGTACGCCACGCTTCCGCGCTCGTCACAATGACCTTCGATGCGGACGGTGACATTGGGGTTGGCGCGCAGGAACTCGGCGCTGCGAGTGAGGTTATCCCGAGCGTCGGGACGAACGTCGGACTGGTCATAGTCAAAGAACGCGTCGCGCACTTCCCGCTCAAAGCGCTCGCTCAAACTGACGTCGGGGGGGCGCGGCGGCGGCGGCGGAGGCGGCGGCGGGGGGGGAGGAGGCGGAGGAGCCGCGACGGTCACGCGGGCGGTAGCTTCGGCGCTGCCTCCAGGTCCTCGAGCGGTAATGGTGTAGGTGATGGAATCCGTGGGGGAAACGCTGCGGTTTCCCTGGGCAGGAACGTTGCCGACTGCCGGCTGCAGACTAATCTCCGTGGCGTTTTGCGAAGTCCAACGGAGGGTGGTGCTCTGGCCCCGCTGGATGCTGCTCGGCTCCGCCGTCAATGTAACCGCTGGACGGGCCGGCGGCGGCGGGGGGGGTGGGGGAGGTGGGGGGGGAGGCACCTGCCGACGGCAGGCACCGGAGACAATCAGCAGCATGAACAGAACCAACAGGCTATATTTCCGCGATCTCCAACTTGTCATCATCCACTCCTTTCGGCGTCGAAACTGAAATAAAGCTTTTCCACGAGCGCTATCTGCTTGACCATGCGGGCTCGGTGTTCTCGCCCTGAAAGGTCAACTGGCGCGGGCGCGTGCCGTCGGCGAGCATGGTCCAAATCTGCGTTGTTCCGCTTCGGTTCGATTCAAACACAATATGGCGATTGTCCGGAGACCAACTGGGGTGCTCGTTGCGCCCCATACTCTTGGTCAGCTGCACCATCTGTCGCGTGGCCACATCCATGATCCAGATGTCGTAGGCGCCGGAAGCATCCCAGGTAAAGGCCAGCAAGCGTCCGTTGGGAGACCAGACGGGGTCGAGGGCCTGGCTGCCGCCGCTGACAATCTGCGTGACGTTGGCGCCGTCGCTGTCCATCATATAAATCTGCGGCCGCCCGCTGCGGTCGGAGACAAAAGCAATCTGGGCGCCGGTGCGAGGATTCCAGGCAGGCGAGATATCCACTCCGCGGGCCACGGTGAGCCGTTTCATCTCCCTGCCCTGCAGATCGCCGATATAGATTTCCGGATCGCCAGTAACCGAGGACGTAAACGCCAGCCGCGTTCCGTCGGGCGACCAGGTCGGCGTGGTGTTCAGCCCCTTCCGATTGAAAAACGCGAGAGGCCCTTTCGTCAACAAAGAAAAAACCATGATATCAGGATTGTCCTGCTTATAGGAAGTAAAGGCGATCCGTTCCCCGTCCACAGAAATGGCCGGGGTGAGGGACAGCGAGTCCAAATGGGTGATCTGCTCCTGATTGGCGCCGTCGTAATCCATGACAAAGACTTCCTTCACCCGGGGGCTCATCCTGCGGACAAAGGCGATGCTGGTCTCGGCGATGCCGGGAACGCCTCCGCCGAGCCGGAAGATGATCTCATTGGCAAATTTATGAGCGGCCGCGCGGACCTGGCGCTCGGAGGGTTCTTCGACATAACGCCGACCGAGGACCGTGGGCTCGGACGTGTTTCTGGGGTCCATGAGCCAGCCTTCGATGACGATGCGGTCGCCCGCCGTCGCGGCGTTACCGACGACGAGCATGTGAGCCCCGACCGGGGGCCCGCTCCATTCCTCCAGCCGCACGGCGGCCGGGCGGCTGGGCACGGTAAGCGGATAGAAGCTGCGGCTGACCAGCTCGAAGATCCCGGAGAACTCGAGATCATTCCAAAGGGTTTCATCGAAGCGGCGCATCAAGGCGGCGGTGTCCGGGCTTGGCTGGAAGCTCGAAACCGCGATGCGGGTCCGCTCCATGCCAATGCCGGTGCCGGTTCGGATGAAGTCATCCTGGGCACGGGCGACGCCTCCCGCCAGAATCAGGGAAATGCTGAGCAGCAGTGAAGTATGAACTTGGTTCAGAATATCCTCCCTTCCGGGCCGTCTCGCCGGAGCGAATCGGTTCCCACGGCCCGACATGCCTTCGTCGCGGAGCCTGGCTGCGCGGCGCGACATGGCGGCGGCGCACATGCCTAGCGGCGGAAATCAAACCAGAACTCCACGTTCACGCTCGGCCCGCTATACTCGCCGGGGAGCGGAGGCATCGGACTCGAATCGTAGACGGCGCGAATCGCGGAGCGGTCGAGCGAAGCCACGCCGCTCGACGAGGTCAACTGCGCGTTGACGACCTGGCCATTCCGCAGAATCTGGAACGAGACATAGACGCGCGGAGCGGCGTGCACACCCGGATCCACGGTTCCTTTGAGCCAATTGTTGCTGACGCGGTTGCGGATGGCGGTGACGTACCATCCGAAGCGGCCGGCAAAATCTCCGGAGCCGCCCTCAAAGTTGAGCCCTCCGGTTCCGGAATCGGTCGAGAACATGCCGAAGGGGCCACGCGCCGGCCCGCCTTCGCCGAACGGGACTTCATTGCCCGTCTGAGGCTCGGGAGCGGGATTCCGCGAGCGGGGCTGCGGCCGAGGCGGGGGCGGCGCAGCGCTGGCCCGGGTTTCGGGCTGGGGAGCGGGCGGCTTGGGCGGCTCCGGCGGTTTGTCGGGGGGCTTCTCCGAGGTCGAAGCCACGCGCCGGGCGTTGCGGCTCGGCAGGTCCACGGTTTTCTCAGGCTCCGGGGGAGGCGGGGTCCGGCGGCTCGGCCTGGGCGGAGCCGGGTCCGGACGGTGCAGGCCGGGGTTTTCGGTGGCCAGGCGGCTGTCGGTCGAAATGTTCGGAGCCGGCAGAGGAACGCTGGCCGCGCTGACCAGACGAAGAGTTGCGGCACCGCCGGGGCCGCCCTCGCCCCAGGTGGCGCCTCCCTGGTGAAGCAAGCCGCCGGCAATGCCGACGGTCGCCAGCAGAACATGGGCGCCGGCGGAAATCAGCACGGGCCGGCGGAGATGCTCCTTGCCGGCCGCAGCGAAGGACCAGCCATGCGCCTTGATTTGCTCTCCGATTCCAGACACGCGTTTCTTACCCCTATCGCCGTTGTCCTAGCGCCGTTGATTGAACGGCTCTGTGACCATGCTGATCTGCTCGATTCCGGCCTGGCGCAATTCGTCGACGACCATGGCGACCGTGCCGAACGGAACGCTCTGATCGGCGCGGAGAAAAACCGAGTCGCCCTTTCCGGCGGCGCCTTTCTCCTTGAGCAGAGGGCCGAGCATGTGGATGTTGACGGGATCACTGCCGAGGAAAAGCCGCTGCCCGCGGTCGATGCTGACCACGAGGCGCTCCTGGGAGATTTCCCGGACGGTGCGGGTCTGCGGCACGTCGAGCTCGATCCCGGATTGCAGGATCGGCGCGGTGAGCATGAAAATCACGAGCAGAACCAGCAGCACATCCACAAAGGGTGTGACGTTGATATCCGAAAGAGAGGTTTGCGTTCTTCCGTCCGTATTGGTGAATGCCATCTGAGTGTTCCAAACGGGGGCCGAAGCGGCAACAACTAGCAAGCTGCCTCGGACCAGTGATGTTCGAACTTGTTGCGGGCCGGCGGGAAATTCCGCTTCCGGCTCCGATTGTTTCCCGTTAACTATTTTAGTTTAATTCCGTTCGGCGGCGTTCAGGAACTCCAAAGAAAAAGTATCCAGGCCTTTGGCGACCTCGCGGACCTTGGCCAGAAAGTGGTTGTATCCGATCACGGCCGGGACGGCGACAAACAGGCCGGCCGCGGTGGCCACCAAAGCTTCCGCGATGCCCGGGCCGACCACCCGGAGACTGGCGGCTCCGGCGGAGCCCAGACCGACAAAGGCATCCATGATCCCCCAGACGGTTCCGAACAAGCCGATGAACGGGGTAATGCTGCCCGTGGTGGCCAGCCAGTTGAGATGCTCTTCGAGCTCGCTCAATTGCTGCGCCGAAGCGATCTGCAAGGATCGCGTGAGGGAGTTCAGGCTAGTGGGCGGACCGCCCGGATTGCCAGCCTGCCGGCACAATTCCTGATAGCCGGCTTCGAAAAGGGACTTGAGCGGATGCGGCGGGAAGCTCTCCAGAACGACGTTCAACTCGGAGAGCTTGCGGGCCCTGCGGAATGCGGCCAGGAACCGGTCGCCGTGGAGCCGCAGCTCCCGGAAGCGCTTCCACTTGGCGTACATGACGGCCCAGGAAAAGATCGAGAAGCACAGCAGAACGATCAGAACGACTTTGGCAACGGGTCCGGTCTGCGCGATGAGGTTCAGAATACTCTGGCCGGCAGCGTCCTGCAGAAAAACCGCAATCACAATATCTCCTCTACGCTTCGCACCTCGCGCTTCATTAACCCCCCGCGCCAAAAGTAACATAGGCGCAAAAATGCAGTCAAACGCAATCGGACTATCGAAGATGATTTTGGTGCAGAAGAAGTGACCGGCAGGCCTGTTCATAGACAGCGGCGGACCAGATGCCTATAATTTCCGGCATGATTTCCGGAACAGCCCTGCTGGCCGCGCTGCGCCGCTACTGGGGATACGACTCCTTCCTGCCCTTGCAGGAGAAGATCGTGCGGAGCCTGCTGGACGGGCACGATGCGTGCGTGATCATGCCGACGGGGGGAGGCAAATCGCTGTGCTACCAATTGCCGGCCGCGCTGCTATCGGAACAAACCGGGATCGTGGTTTCTCCGCTCATTGCCTTGATGCAGGACCAGGTGGCGCAATTGACACACATGGGGATTGCGTCGGCGGTTTTGAACAGCTCCCTGACGGAGGAACAGCAGTCGGCCGTGCTGGACAGGACGGTGCGGGGAAGATACCGGCTCCTCTATCTTTCTCCGGAGCGGCTCGCGCGACCCGACACGATCGGGTGGCTGCAACGCGTTCCGATCTCGTTCTTCGCCATCGACGAAGCGCATTGCATCTCGGAGTGGGGCCACGAGTTTCGCCCGGAATACCGCCAGATGAGCAACCTGCGGCTGCATTTCCCCGACCGCCCGATCGCGGCTTTTACGGCCAGCGCCACGCGGCGCGTGCGCCACGATATTATCGGTCAGCTCCAGTTGCGCGATCCTGACAAGTACATCGCCAGCTTCCACCGGCCCAACCTGCGGTATATCGTGAAGGAGTGCGACGGCCGAACGCAATCGCGACTGCTGCTGGAGGCATTGGAGAGCCACCTGGACGGGAACATCATTGTCTATGCTCCTACCATCGCGCGGGTCGAGGAAACCGTGCTGTTTCTGAAGGAGCAGGGAATTCCCGCCATCGCTTATCACGGGCAGATGGACAGCGGTACCCGGAGATTGAACCAAGAGCGATGGATGTCGGACGAAGTGCGGGTGCTGGTCGGCACGATCGCGTTTGGGCTGGGAATCAATAAAGCCGCCGTGCGCGCCGTGATTCATCTCTCGCTGCCGAAGTCGATCGAGCAGTATTACCAGGAGGCGGGCCGGGCGGGACGCGACGGAAATCCGTCGGACTGCCTGCTGCTCTGGCGGAAGCGGGACGCGGGCCTGCTGGCCCACTTCATCGAGCAGATCGTCGATCCGGAGGAAAAGCAGCGCGGCTGGCAGCGCTATCACGACATCCGGGCCTTCGCGGAATCCAAGCGCTGCCGGCACCGGCAGATCTGTACCCACTTTGGCGAGATTCCAAAATGGAATACGTGCGGGGCATGCGACGTGTGCAGCGGCGAACCGGAGTGGCTCTCCTCTTTGGAATCGCGGGAGCCATCCACGAAACAATTTCGGGGGGCATCGCGGGGGGCCGGTTCCTCGTCCGCTAGTTCCGCGTCGACCAGCTCCGCCCGCCCGCGACGGCCAGGATCAACGGGCAAACAACCGCCCCCGGAAGTTGACTCGGAGCTGCGGGAATATCTTCGGGAGTGGCGGCGGGTGGCGGCGAAGGAGCACGGCATTCCCGCGTTCGTCGTGATGCACGATACCTCCCTCGATGACCTCTGTCGAAAGCAGCCGCGCTCCCTCGCCGAGCTTCGGGGCGTCTGGGGATTCGGCGAACGCAAGACGGCGGCGTACGGAAAGCAAATCCTGGAGGCGCTGGCTCGATTTGGGAGCCGCCGGTAGCGCGAAACGACATATTGATATCGTTTCGCTGGCCCCTATTGCCGCCGGGACGGCGGCCTACTCTACAGTCACATTTCGATTCCCTCGAACTCCCGTTCCATCAACCTGCTGATTCGGGCGGACTCCTTGCGCAGGCGCCGCAACCCTCCCGCCAGCTTCAAGATCGCCTTGGCCCGGTTCGGAGATTCGGCCTCGAGTTTCTCGGCTACCGCGTCGCTGACAAACTGGCGGAGAGGGATCCTCTGCTTGGCGGCCTTCGCTTTGGCGCGGCGAAAGATCGCATCGGGAATCTCCAATGTCGTTTTCATCGATTCAGTCTCCCATATTTATGGGACCGGGTCCATGAGGGGAAGCCTGCAACTCCTGGAGCACCGCCAAGGCTTTCGGCAGAGCTTCGCGGGGCGCTCCGTGCAAGGGCACCCGGAGCGATCCGGAGGGGCTGAACTGGACCCCGGGGTGGCGGCGCAGAAACTCGAGCAGCCGGCCGGGGTCGACGGCGGCGTCCGGGTGAAACCGCAGCAGCAGCGCATCGCGCTTCCGCTCGACGGATTGAATCCGCAGACTCTCGGCGGCGGACTTCAGCGTGGCGTATTCGAGCAGGTTGCGGACCGGAGCCGGGAGCGGGCCGTAGCGGTCCTGGAGCTCCTGCTGGGCGCGGGAGCGCTCTTCGGGAGTGTGCAACGAGCCGAGGACCTTGTACATGCGGAGGCGCTGGCTCTCCTCGGAAATGTAGTCGGCGGGAATGCGCACGTCGAGGCCGAGGTTGATGGTGGCGGCGATCTCGGGACGGGTTTGCTCGCCGCGCAGCTCCTGCACGGCGCGCTCAAGCATCTGGCAGTAAAGCTCGAAGCCGACCGAATTGACGTGCCCGTGCTGCTCCCCTCCGAGAAGATTGCCGGCCCCGCGCAGCTCCATATCGAGCGCAGCGACGCGGAAGCCGGAGCCGAGCTCGCTGAATTCCTTGAGCGCGCTCAAACGGTGGCGGGCTTCCCCGGAAATCTCCGCGTCATCCGGCACGAGCAAGTATGCGTAAGCCCTCCGATTGGAGCGGCCCACGCGGCCGCGCAACTGATAGAGCTCGGCCAGGCCCATGCGATCCGCGCGGTTGACGATGATGGTATTGACGAGGGGGATATCGAGGCCGTTTTCGATGATGGTGGTTGAGGCGAGAACGTCGATTTCCCGGCGCAGGAACGCCAGCATGACGCGCTCCAACTGCCGCTCGCCCATCTGCCCGTGAGCCATTCCGATGCGGGCGCGGGGTACGAGCTTCTGAAGACGGGCTGTGACGCCCGGGAGCGACTGCACGCGGTTATGGACGAAATAGACCTGTCCGCCGCGCTCGAGCTCCTGCTCAATCGCCGTTTGCACGAGGCCGTCGCTGAAGGGAGCGACGATGGTTTGAATCGCCAGGCGGTCGCGGGGCGGCGTTTCGATCAGGGACATGTTGCGGAGCCCGACGAGCGACATGTGCAGCGTCCGCGGGATGGGAGTGGCGGAAAGCGAGAGCACGTCCACGGACTTTTTGATCCCTTTCAGCCGCTCCTTGTGGCGGACTCCGAAGCGCTGCTCTTCATCCACGATCATGAGGCCGAGGTCGTGGAAGACGATGTCCTTCGAGAACAGCCGATGGGTTCCGATCACGATGTCTACTTTGCCTGCTTCGAGGTCCCGCAGAACGGCCTTCTGCTGCGCCGTGGTCCGGAAGCGGCTGAGCATCTCGATGCGGATGGGAAAGGCGGCAAAGCGCCGCTTGAAGGTCTCATGGTGCTGGAAGGCGAGAACGGTAGTGGGGGCCAGGACCGCCACCTGCTTGCCGTGCGCAGCGACGCGAAAAGCGGCGCGCATCGCAACCTCGGTCTTCCCGTAGCCGACGTCACCGCAGATGAGGCGGTCCATGGGGCTCGGCTTCTCCATGTCGCGGCGCACTTCATCGATGGCTGCTTGTTGGTCCGGGGTTTCCTCAAACTCAAAGGCGGAGGCGAACTCCTGCTGCCAGTGATCGTCGCCGGGAAAGGCCATGCCGTCCGCCGTTTCCCGCTCCGCGTAAAGCTTCAGGAGCTCCCCGGCCATGTCCTGCATGGAGCGGCGGACGCGCGCCTTGGTGCGACCCCAGGAAACGCCTCCCAGCCGGTCGAGCGCGGGCCGGGCGCCCTCGAGAGCGCGGTATTTCTGAACCAGGTCCAGGCGGGAAAGCGGGACGAAGAGGCGTGCCGCGTCCTGATATTCGAGCTCCATGAATTCCACGGGGACGCTGTCGTGCGCAATCTCCTTGAGTCCCAGAAAGCGTCCGATGCCGTGCTCGGCGTGCACTATGTAGTCGCCGTGATGGAGGTCCCGGAAATCGGAAAGGAAGGTTGAGATTCTGGAACGCGGGGGGACGGGACGGGTATGGATGCCGGCGGCCTCGCTGGTCTCGAACAAATCCTGATTTCCGAGGATCAGAATGCGCCGGAGCGGGATTGAAAGGCCCCGCTGCACGGCGCCCTGTCCGATCCAGCAGGAGGGAACCGCAGGGTCGCCGGACGCGCGGGCCTCCCAATCCGCGACAGTCGTGGGCGCTCCTCCGGAGGTTCCGAACGCTGCCCGCTCGGGGCGCTGAAAGGGGACGCGGTGCTCGGCGAGCAACTCGGAGATGCGGTCGGTTTCTCCGGGGCCGGTGGTCAGCCAGAGCACGCGGTACTGCTCCTGCAGCCGGGACGCAACGTCGGCGAGGCACAAGGGCAGGTTTCCGTGAAACCGAGGAGCGGGCTGCGTGGCGAAGTCGAGTTGAAGCGGTGCGGATTTGGCGCCGGCCGGCGGCGAAGAAGCCGCCGTGGAGGGAGCCAGGGAGAGCTCTTCCGCGTTCACGACGGGCCGGCCGGACCAGAGCGCGGCAACCTCCTCCCAGCGCAAATAGAAACCGTCGGGCGGCGCGACAGACCTGCCCATTTCCTGCGCGTGGCTGAATTCCAACTCGAGAAGCGACCAGAGGCGGCCGATTTCCTTCCGAAGCTCGCGCGGCTCGTCGAGAAAAAGGACGGCCTGCGGAGCGAGGTCGAGCATCGTGTGGGTGAGCGGGGTAAGAAGCGGCACGAGGAATTCCCATCCCGCGAAGGGCTCACCGGGGGAGAAGATTCTTGTGTCCGGCCCGGTGTTCCGGGAGGACAATTCCGCGAGCAGATCGCTTCGCAGCGGGAACTCGGTGAGCGGCAACAGCAGCGTGGCGCCAAGCGGGCCGACGGAACGCTGCGTGTTGGCGTCGAATTCGCGGATGGACTCGACCTCGTCCCCGAACAGCTCAATGCGCACCGGGCAGCGCGCCTCGGGAGAAAAAACGTCCAGAATGCCGCCGCGCAGCGAGAACTGGCCGACCATCTCGACGGGGTCGTGGCGGAGATAGCCGACGGTTTCGAGGTGTTCAAGCAGGGCTTCGAAGCGGACTTCCTCCCCGGTGCGGATGGGTTTGGCGAGGGAGCGGTAGAATTCGGGCGATTCGAGCCGGGACGCAGCCGCGGCAACGGGAGTCACGACGAGCGAAGCCTGGCCGGCGGCGAGCCTGCCCAGTCCCAGGGCCCGTTTCTCGCTGATGTCGGCGTGGGGAGAAAGCCCCTGGTAGGGCCGGATGTCGTGAGCCGGGATCAGCAGCGGGGCAGGCTCGCCGAGCCATCGTGTCCAGGTTTCCATGGCATCCAGGGCCTGCTCGGCCTCCCGGTTCGAGCGCGTCACAAAGAACAATGGCCGCCCCAGGGCGCGACGCAGCAGAACCGCGTAGAGCATCTTGGCGGTATCCGTGAGTCCCGACGCCGTCACGGGGTTCCGCCCGGCGTCGCGTCGCTCCAGCACCCGGACCATCCCGCGAAACTCCGGCGCGCCCGCAATTTCCAGCAATAAGTCTTTCACGGAATGTCCTCAGTCCACACTACGCAGTTCGCGGAGGTAGCCACGGTCCCGCCTCGCGGGATGCCGTGGGCCTGTTCCGAATCCGAGCCGGGAGCGGCAGCGACCGGTGGCTTTGCTGCGGAATCCGGAATCTCGAATCCGGAATTCCTAACACGCAATCCCGGCACGCCGTTCGTGGCAAATGCTTGCCCCGCAGGGGCAACCCGTGAATAGCCGGGGCGAAACGACACATTGGTGTCGTTTCAGCCCCTGAAACAATGCCGTTCATGAATGAAGTACCTTACTGCCGTAGCGTCCGCCTCTTGCCCTGAAAGGGCAACCCATGAATAGCCGGGGGCAACGCCCCCGGATCAGTGCCATTGATGAACAACCTTCCACACTGCCGTAGGCCCAAGCGCAGCGAAGCGGAGCGAGATAAAAAAGTCGAGCCTTGGCGCAGCGACTCAAGAAAATCGCTTATTGAGTTATGAATCCAAACCCGCGCGGCTCCTCTATCGCCGCTTCTTGGCAACCGGAATCAACGGCGCGGTCAGCTTCTCATACAGTGCAAACAGGTGCTCCACCCTCTGCCGGTCGTTCTGGAACGGCTGCGGCCGGTAGCACAGGTCCACCGCGCGGTCGAGCTCCGCATGGGCCTTGGTTAGTTCCTTCGGCATCGCCAGCGGATCGTAGAGGTCCGCCAGCGTCGCCTCCGGAAACTTCTTCCGCGCCTCCAGCACCTTCTGCGCGGCAGCCTCCACGGCAGCGCGCTGTTTCGTTGTCGGTTCCGGCCAGGGGAAGTTGTTGTAGACCAGACTGTTTGAATAGCGGTAGCGTGACTCCAAACGTCCGCAAACTTGGCGCATCCATGCCATGTGCATCGAGGATGAAAGAACACCGAAATGAAAATGTGCAGCATCGGGAACGAACATGACCGAGTTATTTGCTATGACTTCTTTTGAGATAAATCCAATAGGAACGCACTTGCGCGTCTCCGAAGAAACTGAAGGTATAAGCAAATAGTCGCTCGACGGCTGCCTTATTTCTCCAAAGAGCATCGGTGTTTTTGCCAATTCCCGTGTCGTCTCACGTGGACTTTCGAGGCGATGCTTTTTCACAGCTTGGACGCGTTTCATTACTTCGGGTAATGCGCGCACTTGGTCGGGCGGAGCGTCTTTTAGCCAAAGACACCAACGGTCTTTGCCGTTGATGAACTCCTGCGAGCCGAGAAACGGGCGGATGAATTTCTTGGCGTCAGGTTCTTTCTTGAGCAGTTCCTTTCTTTCGGACTCCGTCAGCAAGAGATGGCCGCCATCGTTGGGCATACTGCCGAAAACGATTTCGGGAACGGCAGAGACGGGCGTTGAACGCGATAACACAACCACATCACTACCTTCGATGAGATACGGGCTAATATTTCTGGCGGGAGCGACATGGACCTGTTCGGTGTCGGCATCATAATCGTAAATGAGCTTAGTGTCCGTGTCGAACGCGCCGAAGCCGATGATAACGACGTGAACATGGGCTTTGCCCCGCGCCTCGCTCGCCCATGCGAAAGTGCGGTGAGCGAAATGGATTTTGAGGTGGTAGCGTTTGAAGAGCTCATTCCAGAGAATGCCGACTTGCTCGCCTTGAGTGATTGAGTTCGTTGACACGAAGCCGACCTTGATCCGAGTGTTTTGAAGATAATCTCCTGCCTTGAAATACCATGCCGTGACGTAGTCGAGAACGCCGCCGCCTTTGACATTGCTGCAAACGATTTCCATATCGGCCTTTTGCTCGGCGATTGCATGTTGCTTTCCCACAAACGGCGGGTTCCCCAGCACGTAGCTGCACTTCTCGGGTGAAAGGATTTCCTTCCAATCCAACCGCAGCGCGTTGTCGCAGACGATCGTCGGCGATTTCTTGAGCGGCAGCCGCACGAAGTATTGCCCGAAGGCTTCCGATAGCCGGATGTTCATCTGGTGGTCCATCAGCCACATCGCCACTTCCGCGATCCGCACAGGCCATTCGCTGATCTCGATTCCGTAGAACGCGTCCACGTCCACCAGCGAGAGCCGCTGTATATCCAACTCCTGCTGCCGGTGAGGATAGAGCAGCTTTAGAAGTTCGATTTCGAGCAAGCGTAGCTCGCGGTATGTAATCACCAGAAAGTTCCCGCACCCGCACGCCGGATCGAGAAACCGCAGTCCGGATATCCTCTCGTGGAAACGCTTCAATTCGGCCTTGCCCCGCTTGGCCCGCTCGAATTCCTCGCGCAGCTCATCTAAAAACAGCGACCGGATCAGCTTCAGGATATCGCGCTCGTTGGTGTAATGCCCGCCGATCTGCCGCCGCTCCTTTGGCTCCATGACCGACTGGAAGAGCGACCCGAAAATGGCGGGTGAAATCCGCGCCCAGTCGAAGCGAGTGCAAGCCAGCAAAGCATTCCGCATGTCGCGGTTGAAGTCGGCGAACCCAAGACGCTCGGCGAACAGTTCTCCGTTCACGTAAGCGAACGCGGCCAGCGTTTCGTCGAGGTTCCTCTGCCGCTCTTCCGGCGGCGTGTTCAGAACGTCAAACAAACGCGCCAGATGCAAACCCAGATCGGAGCCGTCATCCGCCGTGCGGTTGACCACGTAGAGCCGGAACGATTCGCGCTCAAAAATGCCCGTATCCTCGGCAAAGAGGCAAAACAGAATCCGCACCAGGAACCGTTCCAGTTGGTGCCCTGTGTAGCCGCCCGCTTCGAGCGCGTCATGCAGGCGGCCCATGATCTCGACCGCTTCGATGTTGATTGGGTCTTGTTCTTCGAACTTGTGCTGCTTATAGCCGGGAATGAATGCAAAAGCCTGGATGTGTTTATGGAAATCAGCCAGCGGAAATTCCGTGCTTGCCACCCGCCACTTGTCAAAGAGCGGCAGATGCTTCTGTTCTTCCGGCTCCAGGTCGTGCAAGGCAATCCGAGCGAAGTCCGAGACGATCACGTAGCGGGGGATTTCCCTGTTGCGCCCCTCCCGCGCCAGGTCCTGAATGTAGCGGAATGCCTGCGACTCGGCCTTGCCCAGGTCCTTGCCGCGGCTCTTGTGCTCCACCAGCACGCTGCCCGGCCAGAACAGATCAATGTATCCGTAGTCGCCGGAAAGATTCCTGACGGGTTCTTCAAACGAAGCGACCGCGCGCCGGCTGACGCCAAACACATCGAAAAACTCGTTCCAGAACGTCTGTTTCTCCGCCTGCTCCCGCTGGGCGGCAGACCACTCCTGCGAAAAGCGGATTGCTCGATGACGAATTTCGTTCCAGGAAAGAGGCACGGGGGGATCATACCAAACTCCTGCCCGTTTTGGACTATCCCTCCCTCGCTTGCCACCCTACACCATTCCCTTGCCCTTCTCGTCACTTGTCACTTGTCACTTGTCACTTGTCACTGCTTTTCGGTTCTCTCGGAACTCTCGGTAGAATCTGCTTGCTTCCGTTTCCGGCCAGGCGCGATACTTTCTTGTGGCGGGAGCACACCCGCCGAAGAGCGGAGGAAAGTCGGTTGGCGTCCCCGTGATTTCGCCTTATAATGACAGAGAAGGAACCTAGAGGATGGAAGCGAGTATGATACGAACCCGGCGAATTTTCGTTTGGCTGTTCGCAGTGCTGCTGCTGGGTCCGCCCATGCCCGCCCAGACGCCGCCACTCTACGAGCGTGAACTGGCCGGCAAGAAGCTGTTTCTGCAGCGCTGCTCGATCTGCCATATGCCGCCATTGAACACGCCGGAGGACCCGGACCCGAAGCCGTATGGGCCGAAGCTGAACGGGTTTGTGCGGGACCAGGCGAGCGAGGACCGCGCGCGGCAGGCGATCCTGAACGGGACCACCCGGATGCCGGGATTTCAGTACGGTTTGACCAAGGAACAGATCGAAACCATCATTGGCTACCTGAAGGTGTTCCAGTAGACCGGGTACCTGAAGGTGCTCCAGTAAATCCACCGGATCGGGGCGAGAGGGAACGCCCGGGAGGATGAATTCGTGACGAAAAGAATTCGGAGTGCTCTGGCGGTTGGAGCGTTTATTCTGGGGGTTGGCGGATTCTGTCAGCCGGCGGCCGCCGCCGCCGTCCTCAAAGGCACGGTGAAGTCGTCGGGCGGAGCTTCTCTCGACGGCGTGGTGGTGTCGGCCCGGAACACCGGGAAAACGTACACCACGACGGTGTTCACGGATGAGCACGGGAACTATGTGTTTCCGGCGATGCCGGAGGGCAACTACCGCGTCTGGGCGCAGGCCGTGGGGTTCGAGACTTCCCGTGGGGAACTGCGGCTGGACGGCGCGCCGACGGTGGAGAAGGATTTTACGCTGAACACGCTGGCGGACTTCAGCAAGCAGCTTTCCGGCAGTGAATGGATCGCGAGCCTGCCGGAATCGACGCCCGAAGAGCATCGGATGAAACTGCTCTTCCGGAACAATTGCGCCGGCTGCCACACGCCGAATTTCGTGCTCCAGAACCGGTTTGACGAAGCGGGCTGGCAAAAGATCATTACGGTGATGGAGACAGTAGGAATCTACGGCGACCCGCCCGCGCCGGACCGCACCCCCCAGCCGCTGATCCACGAGTATCGGGACGAGCTGGCGGCGTATCTGGCCAAGGTTCGCGGGCCAGGACCTTCTCCGATCCAGTTCAAGACATATGACCGGGTCCGGGGCGAAGCCGCCCGCGCCGTGATTACCGAGTATGACTACACTTCGAGCGCGGATACGAATGAGTACGTCACGCACGACGGCAGCGACTGGATGGAAGGAGTCCCTTCCGCCTACGAGGCGCGCGGCTCGCATGACGCGGAAGTAGACCAGGACGGGTACGTCTGGATCGCCGACGCGCAGACGAACCGGGTGCGCACGGTGTCGCGGCTCGATCCCCGCACGGGCGAGATCCGGAACTTCAAGTTGGAAGGGCGCTACGGCGCGGCCCAGCGGAGCCACGGAATCGTGATCGATCCGAAAGGGCGGGCCTGGTTCAATGCCGACAACGGCCTCGGGATGATCAATACCAAGACGTTGGAGATGGAGCGCTTCGAGCCGCCGCAAGGAATGGCGGGAGTCGGCGGGACTCTGGATCTCAGCAGCGACGGGATGGTATGCGTTTCCACGAGCACCGGCGCACTGGGGTTTGATCCGGACACGAAACAGTTCAAGTCGTTTGTCTCCAAGAACCCCAGCCGGCAGGGCCGGACGTATGGCGTGGCGGTGGATTCTCTCGGCAACTGCTGGTGGGCCCAGATGAATTACGACAAGCTGGGAATCGGCAATTTGAAGACCGGCGAAAGCACCGAACTGGCCCTGGAGTCCGTTCGAGGCGTGGACTCCCTGCTGACGGACCGGGATCGCAAGGTGTTTGCGGAGTTCGGATCGGATTGGAACTCGGCAACGCTGCTGCAGCAAGCCCCGCGGCGGCTGGGCGGCGACAAGAAGGGGAATGTCTGGGTGGCCAATTGGTGGGGGAACAACGTGGCGAAGATCGACGCCCGGACCCACAAGGTGACCTACTATTATTACCCGCAGGCCGGCCATTTCCCGGGCATCTATGACACGGTCGTGGACAAGAACGGCATGGTCTGGATGAACATGATGGATACGGACCGGGTCGCGCGGTTCAATCCCGAGACCGAGCAGTGGTCCGAGTTCCAGTTGCCCAGCCTGGGAACGGAGAGCCGTTTCATCGCGGTGGACAACCACAAGACGCCGGTCGAGGTTTGGGTTCCGTACTGGAGAACGCACAAGGTGGCGCGCATCCAGTTCCGGACACCGGAACAACTGCAAGGGCGCTAGAAAATGGCCCAATTGGCAGAGCAACGACGAACCTCAGGGGCTGAAGCCCCCGTTTCTAGTGGCTTAGGCGGCACGGCTGAAGAATCTGTGTGAAAAGCACCGAAGACAAACCTCAGCGGCTGAAGCCGCGTTGATTTTGACGCCGGTAACGGCACGACTGAAGTCGTGCCCTGACGAAAAACCAAGGCTGTCACACAGACTCTGAAGCCGTGCCCTGACGAATTGCGCCAAAATCCGCATTGATGAGATAAGTACTAGAGCGTTTCTCTTGTTGCTGTAAATCGGCGGGTCTGTCGCCCCTACGGGGCTTGCTCGGATCAGCGCCCAGGAATCCCACGGCTTGCGCCGTGGGCCACAGGATAGCGC
>Ga0326597_10002955_pt1 | contig 24901 bp, 24 predicted proteins | sample RVTome_12_FD_203789 | JGI IMG/M metagenome (GOLD analysis project Ga0326597, IMG submission 203789) | Soil microbial communities from uranium-contaminated site in the Upper Colorado River Basin, Wyoming, United States - RVT100D185 | ecosystem: Environmental > Terrestrial > Soil > Contaminated >... | reverse complement strand
TCCAATGACGGCGCGGTAGCGCGTGTTGTCCTTCTTCACGAGGTAAGCGAGAAGGCGACGGCGCTGGCCGACGAGCTTGAGGAGGCCGCGACGCGAATGGTTGTCCTTGGGGAAGCTCCGGAGATGCCCCGTCAGGTCCTTGATCCGCTCGGTGAGGAGCGCGACCTGGACTTCCGGTGAGCCGGTGTCTCCGTCCTTGACGGCAAACCCCGTGATGATCTCCTGCTTCTCTTCCCGCGCGAGCGGCACTCGGTCCTCCGACACGAACGTGACTGTATGTATTTCCTTCAACTGTGACCGGCGGATGGTACCAGCCCGCCCCCGATCGGGCAAACGCGATCGGGCAAACGCGCTCAACGCGCTCAACCGCTCAACCGATCGGGCTCAACCGATCGGGCTCAACCGAGGGCTGGACGCGGGGACGTGGGACCGGCAGCCTCAGCCGGCCGCGGCGCCCGCGCTGAGCATCTCGATCACCTCGTCGGTCGTGCGGACGCGGGCGAAGCGCGGGAACACATGGTCGATGAACAGCCCCTGGACCATCGGCCGGCGCGAGTGCGTGCCATCGCGGACGACGACGAGGTCGAAGTCCAGGTCCCGGGCCGCGTAGGCCGTGCTCGCGATCCCGATCTCGGTCGCGCCGCCGCACAGGATCAGGACGTTCGCCCCCCGGGCCCGGAGGCTCAACTCGAGGTGGGTCTGGAAGAACGCGCTCCAGCGGTGTTTCGGGATCCGATAGTCCTCAAGCTGCGGGGCCAACTCGTCGATGACCTGGGCGCCCCAGCTGCCCGAAAGGTTGGCGGCGTGCGGGCGGCGGCGAACCTCGGGATCCGGCCAGGGCTGCATCTCGTGGTTCGCGTCGGAGTAGCCCTCGCCGATGTCGGCGCCGTCGGGCCGATGGTCGGCCATCGCGTAGAGGATCGGCACGCCCAACGCGCGAGCCGCCGCCGCAAGCCGGACCCAGTTAGCCTTGGCGGTGGCGACCGCGTCGCGGCCGTCGTCGGGCGGATTCGCGTAGCCATAGTTGAGGGTGTCGAAGAAGAGCAACGCCGCGTGCCGCGGCTCGATCGACCCGTAGCTCATGGCGCGGCGCCCCGAAGTCGGGCGTGCTCGGCGACCGTGGCCATCATCGCGTGGAGCTGGCTTACGTCGTGGGCGATGAACTTCAACTCGACGTGCTGGGCCCCGGCGGTCGCGTACTCACCGAGCCGGGCGAAGAACGTCTCGGGGTCGCCGACGATGCAGACATCGAGGCCTGCTTCGAGGGTCTTGAACTTGCCCTCAAGGGAGCGCCGGCTGACCGTGATCGCCTCGTCGGTCGTGTCGGCGACGCAGACATAGGTCTCGTAGCCGGTCTCGATCGCCGCGGCATCGCGGCCAAGCTCGTTCGCGTATCCGAGGAGCTGCCCGACGAAGCCACGGTACGCGTCGACCGACTGGTAGACCGTCATCCAGCCGTCCGAGAACTGGGCCGCTCTACGAAGTCCCGGTTCGCTCGAGCCCGTGACCCAGACCCGGAGGCCGGTCGGTCGGGGCAGGAACGTCCCGTCCTGGAAAGCGAGGAACTCGCCCTCGTAGGCAGTCGGCTGCTCGGGGCCGAGGATGGCCTTCAGCGCGCCGAGGTAGTCGTTCGAAAGCTTGCCGCGACGCTCGAAAGACACCCCCATCACCTCGAAGTCGCCGCGGATCGCGCCGATGGCGAGCGCGACCACGAGCCGGCCGCCGGCCAGCTGGTCGATCGTCGCCAGCTGCTTGCCGAGGATCCGCGGGTCGCGCAGCGGTAGCACCAGGCCGGCGACGCCGATGCCGATCCGTCCCAATCGCCCAGCGAGGAGGGCGGCCGTCGTGAGGCTCTCGAAGAAGTTCGGATCCTGGTCGCTGCAGGCCTCGAGCGAGCCTGTCGCGAAGTGGGTCAGCTGGTCCTTTGGCCAGCTGATATGGTCGTGGACCCAGACCCGGTCGTAGCCGAGCCGCTCTGCGAGGTCAGCCGTGTTGAGCAACGCCTCGGGTGTGGCGAACGGTCCGGAGTTCGGGAGCCGGACGCCAAGGCTCGGGAGGGATCGTCCGTCAGCTGGCAATCCAGGCCACCTCCGCTCCAGTCGCTGCCGTTCCGAGGAGCATCTTTCGAAGCACGAAGCCGTCCACAGGCGACTCGAGCTCCTCGACCGGATCACCGAAGACATCCACGATCTCGGCGATCGGCTGACCGGCCCGGACCTCGTCGGTCAGCTCGGCCGACCAGCGGAGGGCGCCGCCCTCCGAGGCATGGACGAGGGTGATCGTCCGGAACTCGCGCTGTGTCGCCGGCCGGTCGATCTCGCCCGGCTCCATCTCGAGGGCCCGAAGCACGTTGTGGACGCCGCGCACACCGATCGGGACATAGGCCTGTGTGACCCGGCCGGACTCCCCCATCTCCGCCGAGATCGAGGGCAGCCGGAGCACATCGGCCTGGCTTCGCAGGCTCCGCGCCATGTCCGAGGTGCCGAGCTTCTGGCCGCGACCCTTGAAGTACAGGTACGGCGTGCCGAAGGCCCGCCCGACCCGCTCGCGCATCGCCAGCGTCCCGGTCGAGTCGTCATCCGGGTCGATATAGACGAACGGGGCGATCGTGCAGCCTTCCAAGGCCGAGTGGACATCGAGGGTGAAGTCGGCATGTCGCACGAACTCCTCGAAGAGCACGTTGACGATCCGCTCGGTCAGGAGGCCGCCCGGCGATCCCGGGAAGACGCGGTTGGCGTCGATCGGTCCTCGCTCCTCGGCGTCCGCGCCACGTGTCCGCGACCGGTGGGCCGGCGGGTTTGCCAGCGGAACCGCGGCGATGATCCCGGAGAGGTGCTCGGCGTCGAGGTCATGGAGGGCTCGCCGGCAGATGTCGATCCCGGTGAGCTCGTCACCGTGGAGACCCGCCTGCACGTACAGCGTCGGACCCGGGCGGCGCCCGCGGATCACGACGACCGGCAGTTCGACCGGCAGGCCGTCGGCGTAGCGACCGACCGGAACCCGGGTCGCCGTCCGGTTGCCCGCGAGCGCATCGACGCCCAGGAACGTCACCGTACCGGCCCCGCTACCATACCGCGAGTATACGGATGTACACGAGCCGACGGAGGGCACGATGAGCGAGTCGCCGGATCTCGAGGCCGCCTGGGAGTACGCCCGTGGCTACTACCGGAATCCTGAGGTCATCGCCGACTTCGAGCTGCTGGCCCGATACCGGCCCGAGGTCTTCGGCGGCTACATCGCCCTCCGCCAAGCGGCCTTCAACACCGGTCCCGGGGCCTCCCTAACGCGACGCGAGAAGGAGCTGATCATCCTCGCCATCGAGATCGCGAGGACGAAGGTCAATCCCCCGCCAGTCGGGCACGCGCGGCGGGCCATCGAGGTCGGGGCAACGGCGGCGGACGTCGCCGAGGTCGCCTCCCTCTGCATCCTCATCGGCGGGATGCTCACCTACCAGGAGTCCGGCCGCCACGCGCTGCGCGCCGCCGAGGAGAGGTACGCTGAACTGCAGGCGGGACGCGGCGGACGGGCCGCCGGCGGCTAATTGGGACGCTCTCGGACGATACGGGCTCGCGTTAGCCCCCAGCCGCGGTGACCGCCCCGACCTCGACCGGGAACGCCTGATCGAGGTCGGCCAGGAGCTCCTCGAGGCTCACGACATCGGCGAACTTGCTATTCATGTCGAACAGGTTGACGCGGTGGCTGGTGATGAACCGGTCGAAGACGCACTCGTACGGGATCGTGATGCTGAAGTTCAGGCTGAAGGCGTCGTAGACCGACGCCCGGACGCACCCGCTCGTCGTCGTCCCCGCGAGGAGGAGGTGGTCGACGCCGAGCAACTGGAGGTGGCTCAACAGCGGCGTCCCGAAGAAGACGCTCGGCTTCGTCTTCTCGATGACGATCTCGCCCTCCCGTGGCGCGATCTCCGGTGGATACTCGTGGCCCTCCTCTGCGAACGCTTCGTGCCCCACCCGGCGGTTCTTCCGGCGCCGGACGCCGCGGAGCTCGGGGGGCAGCAGCGCGGCCCGCGTGTAGATCACCGGGAAACCCCGGGCCCGACCGGCGGTGAGCAGTCGCTGGATGTGCGGGATTGCCTGCCAGGCGTACGGACCGCACGACTGTCGAAACGTACGGATCGATTCGAGCTGATCCTGCCCGGGATAGCCGGTGAAGGCCCGGACGGGATCGATGATCAGCACCGCGGGGTGGTGGCCGAGACCAGCTCGGGCACCGTAGCCACCGGCCTCGAATACCGCCAACTCCTCACGACCGTATAGCGCGTCCCAGGGGCGGGGTGGCCGGCCTGCGCCGCTCCGTTGCTCCATGAGGTCCTCGAAAACGGCGGTGGCCGGGACTGCTCCCGGCCACCGCGACAAGTCAGTCCGACTAGTAGCCGGGGATCCCGATCTCCGCCTGGAAGCCGAGCTCTACGAGCTGTTCGACGAACTCGTTAGTGCAGGCATCCGCCGGGTTGACGTCGGCAAGCTGCGGATTGCCCTCGATCAGGGTCTGCCGGGCGAAGTCCATGACGACCGGATCGCACTTTCCGTCGAACGGCCGCCACGGCTCGGTCAGGACGGCCTCCACTTCGGCCAGAGCATCATCGAGAGTGGTCTCTGCCTCCTCGGCGAGGCACTCGGCCGAGCGAGCCACGTCCTGGCGCCAGATATGGTTGGCTTCCGTGTACATGGCGACAAGCCGGAGGACCGTGTTGGGGTTCTCCTCGACGAACGGTTTGAGGAACGTCAGGCTGGTTCGCGGGGTGCCGCCGTCGCCGGGATTGATCTCGTCGGCGAGCCGAACGAGGGTGTTGAACCCGAGGCCCTCGAGCTCGTCTTCCTGAGTCGCATCATTCATCGAAGCGTCGACGCTTCCAGCTTGAAGAGCCGCGAGCCGCGCCGCGTCGTTGCCCACTTGGGTGATGGTCACGTCCTCTGGAGTCAGGCCGAGGACGCTCAGCGCCAGCAGGGCTCCGGCATGCGATTGTGAGCCGAAACTGGAGATCGCCACGGAGCCGCCGCGGAGGTCTTCGGCCGACGCGACCCCAGACTGCCCGTACATGATGTCAGTCAGGTTGTCACGGGTGACGTATGCGATGAGCATCGGGCTATCCGTTGCGAGCGACGCGATCGCTGGGCCGCCGGAGTTGTCCGCGACATCGACCTGCTCCGCCAGGAGTGCCTGGGCCGCCGCAGACCCGCCGTCAAAGCTGAACCAATCAATGGTCAGGCCGTACTTCTCGTCGAGTCCCTCGCACCGGGCGATGATCGAGTGCATCGTGTTCGCCGTCGGCGAGCCGGAATTCCCGAGCCGGACGTTGGTGACCTCAGGCGTCGGCAGCTGGTCGAGAGCGCTACCGCTGTCGGTCACGCCGGGTGTGCTCGGCGCCTGAGTCGGACCTTGAGTTGGCGTCGGCGTCGTTCCCCCGGAACACGCGACAAAGAGCAGAGCGACCGCCGGCACGAGCGCGCGCCGAACGGTCCCGGGGATGTGCATGACCGCCACCTCCATCTCAGGATCCAGCCAAACCGGCCGGCCCGCACGTATACAGTAGCATACGATTGCATCCGCAGGAGCGTTAAGAAGCCGCCGCGGGCTCCGGCGGGCGCGCCAAGTGGTAGTCCGATTCACGCTGGAAGGCCGCGCCGATGGCGAGAAGCCGGGCGTCCGATCCGCGTGGCCCGACGATCTGCAACCCCACCGGTAGCCCCTCGGCCGAGAGCCCGCACGGAATCGAGATGCCAGGGACGCCCGCCAGATTGCCAGCCGCTCGCAGCAGGTCCGACATCTTCGTCGCATCCCTGGGCGGGCGAGTCTCGTCAAGCCGAGGTGCGATCGCCACCCGCGAGGCGGAGAGGACAACGTCCACGCGTCGAAACAGACGGGCAAAGGCCGACCGGGCCCGGGCCGTAACCACACGGACCTCCCCGAGGTATTCGGCAACGGGGACGTCTAAGCCGGCTCGGAGGGTCGCGAGCTGACGCTCGTCGCTCATGACGAAGTTGTCGCGCCGCAACTCATCGCGGATGCCGAAGGCCCCCTCGACGCGCACGATGTCTTCGAGCGCCGTGATGAAGGTTCCGTCCCGTTCCAGCTCCACGTCGACAAACGATGGGTAGAGGCGGCAGAATGCCTCCACTGCTCGACCTAGTGCTGCCCGGATCGGCGGCGCGGCCTCATTGAGCTCGGCGGATGAGAAGGCCACACGAAGCGGCTCCGGCGGACGCCGCTGAGTCGCGGCGTAGAAGCCGCCAGCCGGGCGGCGGGTGGCAATCGCGTCCATGACGATCGCCGCGTCCTCCGCGGCGCGTGCCAGCGGACCAACCTTGTCGAGCGTCCAAGACAGGGTCATGACGCCGCCGCGAGGAACAATGCCGTAGGTCGGCCGCAGCCCCGTCACCCCTGAGAACGCCGCCGGGCCGAGGACGGACCCTCCCGTTTCCGTGCCCAAGGCGTAGGGCACGAGGCCGAGCGCTACGCTGATGCCGGAACCGCTCGACGAACCGCCGGAGTAGCGTTCCGGGTCCCACGGATTTCGACCTTGGCCATGGAGCGAGGCCCCGGGCTTCGCCGGTCGTCCGCCGCCGGCGAGCTCGGACATCGCGAGCTTGGCGACCAGCACGGCGCCATCGGATGCGAGGCGTCGCACGACGGTCGCGTCAGTGTCGAAGATCTGGCCGGCGAACGCAGGCGCGCCCCAGGTGGTGGGACCGCCGCGAGCGGCGAACAGGTCCTTGGCCCCGTACGGGACCCCGCACAGCATGGGAGCGTCGCCGGCCGCGAGGCGTCTGTCGGCTCGGGCTGCTTCCTCCCTGGCGCGACCTGGCAGCGCGGTCGCAAGCGCGTTGTACAGGGGTGCCACGGCGACGAGATCTCGTTCGGTTTCCTCGACCAACTCGGCGACGGACAACGAACGCTTCCGCAGTGCGGAGGCGATCTCGGCGACGCTCGCGTACCTCACGGGGTCAGTGTCCGATCTCGCGCCGCCAGCGGTCGAAGTACCGCTCGACGCGGCCGAGGATCTCGTTGAGAATGACGCCGAAGCCCGCGATCAGAATGACTCCGACGAAGACACGCGCCGTCTGTAGTGTGGTTCCGGAGAGCGTGATGAGGAACCCCAGCCCCTCGTTTGCCGACACGAACTCGGCCCCGATCACGCCGACCACCGCACGTCCGGACGCAATGCGTAGGCCCGTCATGATGTAGGGCAGTGCGCCCGGCAGGATGATCGAGCGGAAGATCATCAGGCGGCTCGCACCGTATGTCCGGGCCACGGACAGGAAGCGGTCCTCGGTGGCGTGGACGCCGGCGATCGTATTGAGCGCAACGTAGATGATCACGCCGAGGAATACGACCCAGACCTTGAAGGTGAACCCAAGGCCGAACCACAGAATGAAGATCGGGACGAAGGCGAGGTCCGGCGCGGCATAGACGATGTTCAGCCAAGGCACGGCGATGAGCCCGGCCCGCCGAGACCAACCGGCGGACAGGCCAAGGAGGATCCCCGCGATCGACGCGAGCCCGTAGCCGACGATCCAGACCCGGAGCGACGCCCAGATGTGGCGCCAGATCGCGTCTCCGCGGAACTCCACGATGAACGCCTCGACGATGGCCGACGGCGATCCAATGAGAATCTCCTTGACGAGACCCACCCGTACGACCAACTCCCATGGCACCAGGATCATCAGGATCCCGGCGATGCCGAGAACGAGCCGCTGATTGGACTCGTACCAGCCCGCGGCGGACGAGCCGATCGTCGGCGGGATGCGCCTGGGTGCCCCGGTGCCAACGTCAGTCGCGACTGCCATGCTGATCTACCCGAGCTCGGTCAGCTGGTCTGACTGCATCGTCGCGCGGGCCTGGGCTTCAATGAGAGCCCAGACCTGGTCCTCGTATCGGAGGAACCCCTCGGTGCGCTTCACGGCCAGCGTTCGCGGGCGCGCGATTTGGATCTCGATGTCAGCGATGATCCGGCCAGGACGAGCGCTCATCACGATGACCCGATCCGAGAGGTAGATCGCCTCGTTGATCTGATGCGTGATGAACAGCACCGTCTTCTTCGTCTGGGACCAGATGTCGAGCAGCTCGGCCTGCATCATTTCGCGGGTCTGGGCGTCCAGCGACGCAAACGGCTCGTCCATGAGCATTACCGCCGGGTCGACCACGAGTGCGCGCGCGAGGTTGGCGCGCTGCTGCATCCCTCCAGACAACTCGTATGGGTAGTGCTTGTCAAAGCCCGATAGGCCGACCATCTTGACGAGCGGCTCGACGCGTCTCTGGATCTCCGCCTTCGGGACCTTCTGGCACTCGAGGCCGTACCCGATGTTCCGTACGACCGTGTACCAGGGGAAGAGCGACGACTCCTGGAAGACCATCGCTCGGTCGCGGCTACGCTGCTGGAGAGGCTGACCGCGGAGGAGCAGCCTCCCTTGCGTGGGCTTGAGCAGCCCGTTCACGATCTTCAGGAAGGTCGTCTTCCCGCAGCCGCTCGGGCCGACGATGCTGACGAACTCCCCAGGATCGATCGCCAAGGTGATGTCTTCGATCGCGCGGAGGACCGTGCCGTCACGTCGGACGTACTCCATCTGAATGTTCGTGGCCTCGAGCTCAGGCACGCGCACTACCTCCGATGAACCCATGAGCTAGGTGGAGATTCCTGGCTGCCACGCCTTGACCCGGCGCTCGATCGCGCTAATGATCGCGAAGGCCCCGAGCGCGAGCCCAGTGATGAAGAACGCGCCGAACAGCAGCTTGCTCGTATTGAGCTGAGCGCCGGCGCGGAAGATGAAGTTTCCTAGACCGTCTTGCGAGGTGAAGAACTCGGCCACGACGACCCCACTCACGGCCCGGCCTATGCCTAGCTTCATCCCGACCAGCGCGAAGGGCAGGACGCTCGGGAGAACGACCGAAATAATGCGGCGATACGTTGTCGCCCCGAAACTCCGAGACACGTCATATAGGTTGACGTCGACCGTTCGGACGCCCTGGAAGGTGTTGATCGCCACCGGGAAGAACACCCCCAGGAAGACGATCACGGCCTTCGACCAGAACCCAAGTCCAACCCACAGGACCACGAGCGGCAGCAGCGCCAGGCGAGGCGTCGCGTTGAAGGCGGCCAGCCAAGGCTCGAACATGTAGTGCAGCGGCCGAAACCATCCGGTCAGGAGCCCAAACGGCACCGCGATCGCGATCGCGGCGATGTAGCCGACCCAGAACTCCTGGCTGGACACCCAGACGTCGTTCCAGAATTCGGCCGTCAGGATTGCCAGGCTGCCGGCTTCGACGACCCTAGACGGTGAACTGAAGAAGAACGGGTTGATCAGCTGGAGCGACGCGGACAGCTCCCATAACGCGACGAGAACAACGAACGTCATGAGCGGCAATACCGTCGGCTCAAGCGCGGCCCAACGCTTGCTAAGGGGGACCTTGCGCCGCTCGATCGGGGCCCGGCCCCCCGGAGGGACCGCCGTCATGTCCGCGTCACCTGCTCGGCCTGCCACTTGGCCCGCTCCGTCTCGAACAGCGCGCGAATGCGCGGGTCCTCATCTTCGGACTCGATCTGGATCGCGCTCTTGACCTCGTAGCGGTGGAGCACATTCCGAACGTTCGCCTTGGTGAACGGATAGCGGAAATTGCCGTAGGACACCGGCAGGTATCGACCAGGCTCGTCGCCGACATTGAAGTGCTGGTGCCACTCCTGCTCGGCAGGGGCGTGCAGCATCCCAAACTTCCAATCCACCCGACGCGGCTCCTGGCCCTCGAACCAGTAGAGGGAGTAGCCGTCTGCGCCGAGCTGGATGATGTGAACGCCCTCGCCGTGGATGTGGGCCTTCTTGTAGTTCCCCACCCCGACCGCCGAGATGTGGGTCCGCATCGTGGACTCTCCCATGACGAACTGGATGTTCGAGCTTTTCGCCCCGCGGTTCGGCGAGTCGACCAGCCGATCGAAGGTCAGGACGTTGGGGACGAGGTTCGTCTCCCACATGTGCCGCATCTCGAACGTCGGCGTGAAGATGCCCTCCCCGCGGTAGAACCGCTCCTCGCCAAACCGATCTGGAAAATCGCGGGTCGTCTCGAAGACGTAGGCTGGATCCCGGAATTGCTTCATGACCATCGGCAGGTTGCCGACGACGGCGATCCGGGCCCGGTTCAGGCCGCTCGAGTTGTGGAGCTGGTACGGCGCGTTGAGCGGCAGCGCGAAGAGGCTGGCCGGTCCCCACTCGAAGCTGAGCGGCTCGCCGCCCGGCTGCTGGACGACGGTGCTCCCATGCCCATCGAGAACCAAGTAGACGGCCTCGTACAGGTGACGGACGACGTTCGTCGATCCGCCCGGCGGAATGTCGAGGACGTAGAGTGAGCAGAGGTCGCCCCGCGAGTGCAGGTGGACGACCGCCGCGTCGACGCCCATCCGCGGCCACGGTCCGGTCTGGACGGCCGGCAGGTCGACGGCAACATTCTCGACGAGCGGTACGCCCTCACCGGCGACCCAATCCTGGTAGGCGTCGATGAGCCAGCGGACGTCCTGGGGCGTGTCGGCGACGGTCACGGGTGCGGGGTCCTCCGGACTGAGCGTCGGCGCGCTCGTGGCGACCTATTGTGTGCTGTTGTATACGGTCGTTGCAAGCGCACGGCGAGCGTCCGGAGGCATGGCTAGCCCTGCGTCGCGAAGAGGAGGCCGGCGACGGCACCCAGCCCCACGAGGATGACCGGGTGGAGCTTGGCCTGTGACGCGAGCAGAAATCCGGCGCCGACGAGCGCGAACTGCCAGACGGCCGGGCCGTCGGGTCCGCCCGCGCCCCAGAGGAGGTCGACGCTCGTCGCGACCACGAGCCCCGTCGTCGCCAGCGCCAGGCCACGGACCAGACCGTTGACCCGCCGGTGCATCAGGCGCGGCCGGAGGTAGGCCGAAACCGGCAGGATCATGAGCGGCGGGAGTGCGACTGCGATGAGCGCCAGGCCCGCTCCGAGCCACGACCCGGCCATGTACCCGATCGCGACCATGTACAGCCCGCCGGGACCGGTTGACAGCCGGCCGATCGTGACCGCCTCGATGAGCTGGACGTCCGAGAGCGCGCCGGTGCGGACGAAGTCCTCGCGGAGCAGCGGCAGGCCGCTCTGCCCACCGACCGACAGGACCGATGCCCGCAGGAAGACGAGGAACAGCCACCCCGGGTCCATCGCCTAGCCCTCGACCGTCTCGGGCGGGACGTCGTCCCGGCCCAGGAACAGGACGCCGATGACGGCGCCGCTGATGATCACGAGAATCGTCGAACCGGTCACCAGGAACCCCGCGGCCGCCGCGAGGAGGAAGACGACGAGATCCAAGACGAGCGACCAGGATCGCGGCCCGGTGATCGTTCGGATCAGCATCGCCGAGATCGCGAGCATCATCCCGATCGTCACCGGCGCGACGCCCGCGAGCGTTGCCTGTATTGCCGGCTGATCGCGGATGAGGCCGAAGCCACCGGCCATGAGGGCGGTGATCGTCCCCGCCGGGATGAGGAGCCCGGCTACGGCCACGACGACGCCCCGCCGCCCGCCGATCCGCTGGCCGATGAGCGCCGCGAGGCCGGCCAGGTGGTTGCCGATGCTCAGGCGCGACAGGGTCCAGTCCTGGACGAACTCCCGCATCGTGAGCCAGCCGCGGCGACCCACGAGGACCGAGCGAAGCATGTAAAGGGTGCTCGGACCGCCCCCGACGGAGGTCGTGCCGATGACGACCCACTCCCGAAGCTGCTCGCGGGTGGAAGGCGGTGCGGATGGCGTCCTCCCCAGGTCACCAGCGAGGGCCTCGGCCTCCGCCTCCCTCAGGCTGCGATCCACACGACCTCGGCGCCCGTCGCGAGCGACCCGTAGCGCATCGCCCGGAGGATGAACCCATCGGTCGAGGCCTCCAGGCGCTCGATCGTCTCGCCAAAGACGTCGACGACCTCCCCGATGAACTGGCCCGCGAGGACCTCGTCGCCAAGGTCGACGGACAGCCGAAGGCCGCCGCCCCGCTCAGCGTGGACGAGGGTGATCGTGTTGAACCGGCGGGCCTCCCCGCTGACGACGGGTGCCTCGTCGAGCATACCCATCGCGATCATCACGTTCCGGACCCCTTGTGCCCCGAGGGGCACCCGCTCCCAGCTGACCCGCCGCGACTCGCCCATCTCGGCCGCGATCGTGGCGATCCCGCGGTCCTCCGCCTGGGCGCCGAAGCTCCGGCTGACGTCGCTCGTCCCGAGCTTCAGGCCACGCCGCTTGTAGTAGGCGTACGGCGTCCCGAAGGCGAGGCCGCATCGCTCGCGGATCTCGAAGGTCCCCTGCTCGTCGTCGTCGGGGTCGATGTAGACGAAGGGCGCGATGTCGCAGCCGGCGAGCGCCGAGTGGAGATCGATCGTGAGGTCGGCGTGCGTCGCGAACTCGTTGAACAGGACGCTCGAGATCCGCTCGGTCAGGAGGCCGTGCGCGTTGCCGGGAAAGATCCGGTTGAGGTCGATCAGCCAGCGCTCTTCGTGGAGGAATCCGCGTGTCCGGGTGAGGTACGAGGGCACGTTCGCGACCGGGATCGCGACCACGGTCCCGGCGATCGTGGCCGGATCCAGCCCGGTGAGCGCCTCCCGACAGATGGCGATGCCGGTGAGCTCGTCGCCGTGGATTCCGGCCTGGAGGTAGATCGTCGGACCGGGTCGCGCGCCGCCGATCGTGACCACCGGCAGCGAGACCTCGCCACCGTCGGCGAATTCGCCGATCGGGACGCGACGCTTGACGATCTGGCCGTCTCGAACCGGGACGTCGAGGTACATGTCAGGCGCTCCCGAGAATCCGTGGCCGCTCCGCCGTATCGTGCGGGAAGACCAGCGACTTGATGACGACAGGGACGACGTTAGCCGGAAGGATGTGCTCGCCGACGTCGATGAAGTCGAGGTCGGAGAGCTCGACGCCGTCGATCGCCATGATCCCGGCCGTGACGCCGAGCTCGTCGCGGATGATGGCACCCATGCTCGCGCCGACGTCCGCGTCGAGGACGATGATGAGCGGTGCCGCTGCGCGGCGGCTGCGACGATGCGCCGAGACGACGCCGTCGGCGATCGCGCGTAGCGTCGGGTAGCGGGGCTCACCACGCCAGTCGATAGCCACTGCGACGGCGTCCTCCCGATTTGTCAGGTCGAGCTCCGCGGCCCGCCGCTCGATCGTGTCCGCGATCCCAGCCGGGCCGGCATCCATCGCGGTGCCGTTCAGGTCGAGCGTCACGACGGGCACATTGTGGATCGGCAGCTCGATCGGCCCGGAGAGGTGGATTGTGTTGCCGCTCAGCTGGAGCGAGAACTGCGACGCGCCGATGACGGTCGCCCGGATGCTCTCCGGCGCGACCTCGACCGGGACGCCGAACGCGTCCCAGCGCCGTCGCAGCGCACCCGCCAGGCGCACCCCGAGGTCGCCGAAGTCGGCGCCGCCCGTCGAGGCCCGGAGATACTCAGCCACGCCGCCGGAGACCACGACGCGGTCGTATCGGATGTCGCCGGGGAGCGCTCCGGCGAGCGGCTCCAGGCCGTGGAGACGACCCTGGGCCGCCTCGACGATCCGAGTCGCGATCGCGTCCGCAAGCCGGTCGAGAACGGCCGGCGTCGGCCATGACCCCACCGCCACCGAAAGGCCCAGGCTTGACGCAACCTCAAGGATCGCCGGCTCGGCTCGCTCGACCCAGCCGCCGGTGTTGAGCACCAGCAGCCGCGCGCCACCCCAGATCGCCATCGTCGCGCCGATCCTGCCGTCGCGGCAGAGGGCGAGCTTCGTCGTGCCGCCACCGACGTCGATGTTCAGGACCGCCTCGCCGGCCGCCGATCGAGCCACGGCCCCGGAGCCGTGGGCCGCGAGCAGCGCCTCGAGGCTGTTGCCGGCGGAGGCACAGACGAACCTCCCGCCCTCCTCGGCGAACAGCTCGGCGATCCGCCGAGCGTTGTCTCGCTCGAGGGCGACGCCGGTCAGGATGACCGCCCCGGCATCGACCGCCTCGCGCGCCAGCCCGGCCTCGCGATACGCCACCGCGAAGTGCCGCTTGAGCGCCGCCGCGTCGATGAGGCCACTGGACTCGTACGGCGTGAGCCAGATGTCCGACCGGTAGAGCGGTCGCCGCTCGACGACGACGAACCGGCTCGAGTAGCCCTCCGCCCGCCGTCGCAGGTGGAGGTGTGAGAACATCAGGTGCGAGGTCGCCGAGCCGACGTCGATCCCGACGGTCGTCAGCTCGACGTTGTCGACTGCCCAGATCGTCTCTTCGATCCGGCGCTCGCCTTCCTCGCTCGGTCGATCGCTCTCATCGTGGTCGTGGTCGAGGTGATGGTTGTGGCCGTGCCCGCCCACACCCGTCACCGCTTGCCGGCGGCGGACGCCTCGATGAACGCCGCCCGCTCGGCCTCGAACTGCCGCCGGATCGCCGGATCCTCGTCCTCGTAGTCGATCTGGAACTCGCTCTTCGTGGTGTAGGTCCGGTCGATCATCCGCATCTTCTCGCCGAGGAACGGGTAGCGCATGCTGCCGAACCCGATCGCGAGGTAGCGCGCCGGCTCGTCCGAGACGTTGAAGTGCTGGTGCCACATGCCAAGCGGCGGCGAATGCAGGGTCCCGTATGTCCAATCGACCCGAATCGGCTCCTGGTTCGGATACCAGTACAGGGAGTAGCCGCTGCCCGAGAGCTGGAAGATGTGGTAGCCCTCGCCGTGCACATGGGCCTTCTTGTAGTTCCCGACCGGGATCTCGGAGCAATGCGCGTGGAGCGTCCCGTCGGCCAGCAGGAACATGATGTTCGTGCTGCCTTGGCCGCGGCCGGGCGACTCGCGGAGCTGATCGAACGTCAGCAGGTTCGGGACGAGGTTCGTCTCCCACATGTGGCGATGCTCCCGCGTCGGGATGAACGTGCCCTCGCCGCGCAGGAACTTCGCATCTGTGATCCGCTCGGAGAAGTCGAACGGCGTGTCGAAGACGAACCGCTCGTTGCGGAACAGCTTCATCAGGGTCGGCAGGCTCGTCACGCACGCCAGTCGTGCGCGCACCTCGCCGCTGGCATTGAAGTGGCGATAGCGGACGTTGAGCGGCAGCGAGAACAGGCTCCCGCGCCCCCACTCGAACGTCTGGGTCCGGCCGTCAGCGAGCTCGAACGCCGTGCTGCCCCGCCCGTCGAGGACGTACACGACCTCCTCGTACAGATGGCCGATGCGCTCGGTCGCCCCGCCCGGCGGGATGTCAACGAGGTGGAGCGTGCAGTAGTCGCCCCGAGCGTCGAGATGGACGAACGCAGCGTCGGCGCCGATCTTCGGCCAGGACTTCGTCTCCGCCGCCATGAGGTCGATTGCGATACCGCTGTGGACGGGGAGATCTTGCCGGGCGAGCCACTCTTCGTAGCCGTCGATCTTCCACCGGACGTCGTTCATCGCCTGCTCCTTCCCTGCCGACGGCCTGAGTGTACACAGTTGTATGGAGCCGGTGCGTCGGCGAGCCGCGTGGGTCAGGCGAAGAGCATCACGCCCGCGCTAGGGGATGCGGCTGGCTGGCCATCGCCGTGTCGAGGAGGACGAGCTTCCGGCGGGTCATCTCCTCGACGCTGAACCGACCGCCCTCGCGACCGTGGCCGCTGTCCTTTGTGCCGCCGAACGGCAGGTGATCGAGCCGGGTGTTCGACGAGCGGTTGACCATCACCCCGCCGGCTACGATCTCCCGGGCCAGGCGGAACGCGACGTCGAGAGACCGTGTGAAAACCGCCGCCTGGAGCCCGAATGGGGTCGCGTTCGCCGCCGCGACGACCTGATCGAGGTCGTCGTACGGCAGGACGCCGACAACCGGCCCGAAGATCTCCGATGAGCAGACCCGCATCTCGGCGCGAACGCCACGTAGGATCGTAGGCCAGACGAGAGCGCCCTCGCGTCGCCCGCCGGTCACGATCGTCGCTCCGTCGGCCTCGGCCTCGCGAACCCACGCGTCGATGCGTTCGGCGTTTGCGAGATCGACGAGCGTCCCGACATCCGTCCCGGGATCCAGCGGGTCGCCGACGCTGAGGGCCTCGGTGGCCGCCCGGAGCCGCTCGACGAGGTCGTCGTGGATCGAGACGTGGGCGTAGATCCGCTGGACGGAGTTGCAACTCTGGCCGGTGTTCGAGAAGCCACCCGCGACGAGCGCCCGGGTCGCCCAGTCCAGGTCGGCGTCGGCATGGACGATGTTCGGCGAATTCCCGCCGAGCTCGAGGATCACCGGCTTGAGTCCGGCGTCGGCCACGATCCGCCGTCCCGCGTCCACACCGCCGGTGAACGAGATCGCGTCAACACCACGGTGGGCCACGAGCGCCGGGCCGACGCCGGAGCCCGGCAGGACGCTGATCGCCGCTGGCGGCAGGCCCGCCTCGAGGAGGATCTCGGCCAGCTGGAACGCCGAGAGGGGCGCGTATGAGGACGGCTTGACGATCACCGCGTTGCCGGCAGCGATCGCCGCCGCGACCTTGTGCATCGTCAGATTGAACGGCGCGTTGAACGGCGAGATCGCGGCGATCACGCCGAGCGGCTCGCGGAGGACGAAGGCCAGGAGTCCCTCGCCACCCGGGATCGCGTCGGCCGGCTCCGCCGTCCCTGACAGCGTCTCAGCGGCGGTCGCGGCCGCCCGAAGCGTGTAGGTGCTCCGGTCCACCTCGCGGCGCGTGTCGCGGAGGGCCTTGCCGGTCTGGCGGGTGACGGTCGTCGCGACCTCATCGGCTCGGGCGCGAACGCCCGCTATCGCCCGGCGCAGGAGGTCGGCGCGGGAGTGGCCGGGAAGGCGGGACATCGCAGCGGCGCCGTCGCGGGCCAGCTCGACGGCGGCGTCGACGTCGTCCTGGGATGCGGTGTGCACCTCGGCGACCGGCGTCGAGCGGTAGGGGTCGAAGAGGGTCTGGCGGCCGTTGCCCGCCCGGCGCGAGCCGCCTACGATCAGCTGGCCGTCTGGCTCACTGCCCATCGTCGCTGCCCGACCGACCTTCACGTATCCGCTCGGCGTGCTCGACGGCCTCCTTGAGGACGAAGCGGCCGCTCTCCCGGAAGGTGATCATCCCGCCGAGCATGATCGCGAGGCCGACCACCTCGGCGATCTCCGCGGGCGTCGCGCCGGCTTCGAGGGCCTTCCGCGTGTGGCCGGTAGGCGGCGGGTTCGTCTTGCGGCCCATGCATTCGATGCCGAGGATCACGAGCTCCTTGGTCTTGCGATCGAGGGCGCCTTCCGGCGGAGTCTGAAACAGCCCCCGGCGCATCGCCATGTAGCTGGCGAAGACCTCGGGCTGGAACCGCGCCAGGAGCTCGAACTCCTGCTCGACCTGAGGGTCCTTGTAGTAGCCGCGGGCATACTCCCAGGCGGCCTTCAGCCGTTCGTCCGTCTCCATCAGCACCTCCGGCGGTAGTATACGAGTGTGCACCGTCGTTCATGGGGATGACGGAGCGGCTGGCTCGTCCGGTATCCTCGGACCGAGCGGGACGGAGAATCGGAGGCCCATGGACACGGACCTCGCAATGAAGCGACTGTATGACCGATTCGGGGGCAACGGCTCGACCGCGGACGCGATCCACGATGCCGTCTCCGAAGGGATCTTGTCACGACTCCTCGCGCCCGGGCGGCGGCTCGGCGAGGAGCGGCTCGCCGCCCTGTTCTCGGTGTCCCGAACGCCGGTTCGCGAGGCGCTCATGCGGCTCGAGAGTGAGAGCCTCGTGTCCCGTAACCGTCGCAGCGGGCTCGTTGTCGCCGATGTCTCCGCCGAGCAGATCCTCGAGGTCTACGCCATCCGGGAGGCGCTCGACGGGCTCGCCGCTCGCCAGGCTGCGAACTTCCACTCCCCCGTCGACATCGCCGCCCTCGAGCGGATCAACGACCAGATGGCGCACGCTGCGGACGAGGGCGCGTGGGCGCGGATGGCCACCCTCAACGTCGAGTTCCACACGGCCCTTGCGCGAGCCAGCCGCAATGAGCTCCTCCAGCGCTTCATCGACCAGGTCCATCAGGCGGTCCGCCGCTTCTCGCGCACGACGTTCGCAGAGCCCGGCCGGGCCGAGCACGCCATCGACGAGCATCGGGCAATCATCGACGCGCTTCGGGTCCAGGACCCCGACGCCGCCGAGGCGGCGGCGCGCCGGCACATGCACAACGCCTTGAGCGTGCGCATGACCATGACGCTCGACCAGACCGCCGAGGCCTGACGGCCCGATCCCTGACCCGCCGGGCCGCCCTTCCCATTGCGCCCCACCGTCTCGTGTGCAACTGTACACGACGTGCCGGAGCTTACCGTGAATGGCCGCCGGGTAGACGTCCCGGCCGACGCCGATGCCCCGCTGCTCTACGTCCTCCGGAATGACCTCGACCTCAAGAGCCCGCGATTCGGTTGCGGCGAGGGCGTCTGCGGTGCCTGCACCATCCTCCTGGACGGCCGACCGGCCACGTCGTGCGACCTGCCGGTGTGGGCGGCCGCCGGGCACGAGATCCTGACAGTTGAAGGTCTCGGCGACGAGGTTCGGCCACACGCGATCCAGCGCGCCATCCTCGACGAGCAGGCGGCGCAGTGCGGCTACTGCCTGACCGGCGTCCTGCTCCACGGTGCCGCTCTGCTGGCGGCTAGACCCCGTCCGACCCGGGCCGAGATCCGCGAGGCCCTCGACGCCGTGCTATGTCGCTGCGGGGCGCACGACCGGATGGTCCGAGCGATCGAGCGAGCTGCCGGCGTGTCCTCGGTGCCATCGTGACGGCGCTCGTCCTGCCGCCGATCCTCCAGGCCTACCCGCGGATCGGTGACTGGCTCTCCCTGCGGAGCGACGGCACCGTCTCAGCTCGAAGCGGCAAGGTCGAGTTCGGCCAGGGCATCCGAACCGCGCTCGCCCAGATCGTCGCCCACGAGCTTCGGATCGAGCCTCGGCTCGTGACGGTCGAGGACGTGACGACCGGATTCAGCCCGGACGAGGGCGTTACGTCTGGAAGCCGCTCGGTCGAGGACGCCAACGAGGGCCTCCGATTGGCCGCCGCGGAGCTCCGCGTTACGCTGCTCGAGGCCGCCGGCGCCCGGTTCAGCCTGCCCGTCGCCGACCTCGACGTCGGCGGCGGGGCCGTTCGGTTGCCCGACGGCACGACCGTGCCGTACGCAGCGCTGATCGACGAAGGCCTGGCCGAGCGGCCGGTCACGGGCCGAGCGGCGCTCACTCCGGCTAGCTCGGACGGCGCGATCGGCATCAGCCTGCCGCGCGTCGACCTGCCGGCGAAGGTCTTCGGCAGGCCGGCCTTCATCCAGGACCTCGAGCTGCCGGGCATGCTCCACGGCCGGGTCTGCCGGCCGCCAAGCGCGGGCGCCGGCTTGGCCGAGCTCGACGCATCCGAGGTCGAGGCAATGCCGGGCGTGCGGGCCGTCGTCCGCGACGGGAGCTTCTTGGCGCTCATCGCAGAGCGTGAGGAGCAGGCCGTCACGGCATCCCGACGGCTGCGACGGAGCGCCCATTGGGACGCCGGGCCGCCGCTCCCGATCTCGCCGGGCTTTCTCGTCGACGAGCCGACCATCGACGTCGTCGTGGCGGATTCCGGCGCCGTGGCGCCCGAGGACGACCCGACGACCGTCGTGACTGCCGAGTACCGTCGTCCCTACCTCGCCCACGCGTCGCTCGGGCCGTCGTGCGCGATCGCCATCGCGGAAGGCGGCCGCTATCGCGTCTGGACCCACAGCCAGGGTGTGTACCACCTGCGGCAGGAACTCGCCAAGGTCCTCGGCGCGTCGACTGACGATGTCGCGGTCCACCACCGCGAGGGCGCTGGCTGCTACGGCGCGAACGGGGCGGATGATGCGGCCCTCGACGCGGCGCTGCTCGCCCGGGCGCTGCCCGGCTCACCGATCCGCGTCCAGTGGAGCCGCGAGGAAGAGTTCGCCTGGGAGCCGCTCGGGACGGCGATGGTCGTCCGACTGGCGGCGACCCTCGGGCCCGACGGCAGCGTCCGGCACTGGGCCCACGAGGTCTGGGGCAATGGCCATCGTGACCGGCCCGGACCGGCCGGCGCGACCGACGCCGGTGCCCGGCGGCGGGAGCCGTACGGTCCCCGGGTGACGAACCTGCTCGCCGCCCGTGACCTGGCCGAGCCGTTCGAGCCGTCGGTGCCGGCGCCGCCGGGATCCCGCTCGGCGGGAAGTGGCCGGAACGCCGACCCGATCTACGCCTTCCCGGCGCGTCGAGTCATCAATCACTACGTCCCCCGGACGCCGCTCCGCGTGTCGGCCCTGCGCTCGCTCGGTGCCCATGCGAACATTTTCGCCATCGAATCGTTCATCGACGAGATCGCAGCTCGAATCGACGCCGACCCGCTCGAGCACCGGCTGCGCTACCTCGACGACCCCCGCAGCCGGGACGTCCTGATCAGGGCCGCGCGCAACGCCGGCTGGCGGTCCGGCGGTCGGCTGGGCGACGGCCGCGGTCTCGGGATCGCCATCGCTCGCTACAAGAACACGGGCGCCGCCGTCGCGATCGTGGCCGAGGTCGAGCTCGGCGACGACATCCGCCTTCACCGAGCCTGGGCGGTTTGCGACGCAGGTCTCGTCGTGAATCCCGACGGGCTGCGCAACCAGCTCGAGGGCGGGCTCATCCAGGCGGCCAGCTGGACGCTCAAGGAGGAGGTGCGACTCGGTTCCGAGGGCGTGGCCTCGACGAGCTGGACGACCTACCCGATCCTGTCGTTCTCCGAAGCCCCGGCTCTGGCCGTCGAGCTCATCGAAAGACCCGGCGAGCCACCTTGCGGCGTCGGCGAGGCCGTGGCCGGACCAACCGCCGCGGCGATCGGCAATGCGGTCTTCGCGGCATCCGGCGTCCGCCTGCGGCAGCTGCCGCTGACCCGGGAGCGATTCATCGAGGCCCTCGCGTGACCCGACTCCGGTTCGGGTTCAAGACCGAGCAGCCCCGGGCGAACTATCCCGATCTCGTCCGGATCTGGCAGGAAGCCGATGCGATCGAGACTATCGACGACCTCTGGCTGTTCGACCACTTCGTGCCGCTCCGCCTGAATCTCACGGACCCGTGTCCCGAGGCCTGGACTCTGCTCACGGCCCTGGCCGTGCAGACGCGGCGAGCCCGGCTCGGGATCCTCGTCTCCGGCAACACGTACCGCCACCCGGCGGTCATCGCGAAGATGGCCGCGACGCTCGACATCGTCGCCGGCGGCCGGCTGGAGTTCGGTCTCGGGGCCGGTTGGCACGAGGGCGAGCACCGGATGTACGGCATCCCGCTCGGGACGACGGCTGACCGGATCCGCGCGCTCGACGAGGCCTGCGTCGTCATCCGGCGCCTGTGGACCGAGGCGCGTACGTCGTTCAGCGGACGGTATTACACGCTCGAGGACGCGGTCTGCGAGCCAAAACCGGTCCAGCCCGGCGGCCCGCCGATCACGATCGGCGGGACCGGCGAGCGGCTCACCCTCCACGTCGTCGCCCGGCACGCGGACACCTGGAACTTCAACGGGACGTCGGTCGACGAGTTCGTCCGCCTGAACGGTGTCCTCGACGAGCACTGCGGTGCCCTCGGCCGGGACCCGGCGGCGATCACCCGCTCGGTCCAGATCCACCTCGGCGCCGACCTGGCGCCGGCCCGCGACGACGCCATCGCCTTTATCCGCGCCGGCGCCCAGCACATCGTCCTTAACCCGCGCACTTCCCTCGAGTCGGGCCTCCCCGAGAGGGTCGCGCGGTCGCTGATCGAGCCCGTGGCCGCGTCCCGGTCGGCCTGATGCCGCGACTGTTGGTATACAGTCGTATACCAACAGTGATCGATCCGGAGGGAGGTCCAGGACGGAAGTGGATCCGCGCGCGAATGGGCCAAACGTCGTGGTCGTCGGCGGAGGCAACGCGGCGCTCTGCGCGGCGATCGCCGCCGTCGACGACGGCGCACACGTCACGGTTCTCGAGAGGGCCACCCCACCCTTCCGTGGCGGCAACACCCGCCACACGCGCAACCTTCGGACTGTCCACCGCACCGCCGACCGCTACGTCACGGGACCCTACGAGTACGACGAGTTCCTGGCGGACCTCCGGAGCGTGACCGGCGAGGCGGGGACGCCCGGCCTCGCCGAGCTAACGATCGCCGAGTCCGAGGGCATCGCCGAGTGGATGGTCGTCCACGGCGCGCAGTGGCAGGCGCCGCTCAAGGGCACGCTCGGGCTGTCTCGGACCAACCACTTCTTCCTCGGTGGCGGGAAGTCGCTCCTCAACGCGTACTACCGCACCGCGCACGACGCCGGCGTCGAGGTTCGGTACGAGGCCCTGGTCACCGACATGACGTTCACGAATGGCCGATGCTCGGACCTCAGCGTCCGCTATGGCGACGGCCCAGCGAAGCATCACCTGCAGCCGGACGTCGTCGTCCTGGCCGCGGGCGGCTTCGAGGCGAACGTCGAGTGGCTGGCCGAGTCGTGGGGCCCCGCGGCCCGCAACTTCGTCGTCCGCGGGACGCCCAACAACGACGGCCGCGTCCTCCGGACGATGCTCGACGCGGGGGCGCGGCGGGTCGGCGAGCCCGGGGCCGCGCACGCCATCGCGGTCGATGCGCGGGCGCCTGCCTTCGACGCCGGGATCATCACCCGGATCGATGCCATCCCGATCGGGATCGCCGTAAACCGCCACGCGCAGCGGTTCTACGACGAGGGCGAGGACGTCTGGCCGAAGCGATACGCTACGTGGGGCGGCCTCATCGCCGGCCAGCCCGACCAGCTCGGCTACGCGATTTTCGACAGCAAGGTCGCGACCGAGATCATGCCGGGGCTCTTCCGGCCGTTCGAGGCGGTGACGATCGAGGCGCTCGCCGAGCAGCTCGGGCTCGACTCCGACCAGCTCCGGGACACCGTGGCCGCATTCAACGCCGCATGCCGGCCGGGGCGGTTCGACCTCGGTGGCCTCGACGACTGCCGGACCGAGGGGCTCGTCCCACCGAAGAGCCACTGGGCCCGGCCGATCGAGCAGCCGCCGTTCTACGGGTACCCGCTCCGGCCTGGGATCACCTTCACCTACATGGGCCTCGCCGTCGACGCCGACGCGCGGGTCCAGCGGGCCGAGGGCGGAGCCTTCGAGAACGTCTTCGCGGCAGGCGAGATCATGAGCGGCAACGTCCTAACTCGCGGTTACCTCGCCGGCTTCGGGATGACGATCGGCAGCGTCTGGGGCCGGATTGCCGGTCGGAGTGCGGCCCGTGCTTGAGCTGCCGGTCCTCGGGGACGGGCGCCGCCAGCTCGAGATCTGCAACGCCTGTCGTTACTGCGAGGGCATCTGTTCGGTCTTCCCGGCACTCGAGCGGCGGAACATCTTCGACCCCGGGGACATGGCCTATCTCGCGAACCTGTGCCACGACTGTCGCGCGTGCTTCGACGCGTGCCCATATGCGCCGCCGCACGAGCTTGCCGTTGACATCCCGCGGCTGATGAGCGGGATCCGGGAACAGACCTATGCCCACTACGCCTGGCCGCGGGCGCTCGCCGCCCGTGTCGACCGGAGCCTGCCGACCGCGCTGGGATTCTCGACCGTCGTCGTGGGCGGGATCGTCGGCATCACCTTGGCCGCCAACGGCGTCGAGGGGATGTTCACGGCGAGCAACGCGCCCGGGTCCTTCTACGAGGTCATCCCGTGGCTGGCGATGCTCATCCCCTTCTCGGCGATCACCCTGCTCGCGGTCGCGATCATGGTCGCGGCCGGACTCCGGTTCTGGCGGGACACCGGGCGCGGCTCGGACCTGCAGTTCCGTGACGTCCTCCGGGCCTCGATCGACGCCGCGCTCCTGCGGAATCTCGAGGGCGGCGGTCCCGGGTGCACGTATCCCGGCGAGCGGCCGAACCATCGCCGGCGGCTCTGGCATGCCCTCGTGTTCTACGGCTTCGTTTCGGCCTTCATCTCGACCACCCTGGCGGCGCTCTACCAGGACGTCTTCGGGATCCTGCCGCCGTACGACTACCTGAGCCTGCCCGTCATCTTCGGGAGCGCCGGTGGCGTGGCAATGATCATTGGCTCGATCGGCTTCCTCGTGGGCAAGTGGCGCTCGAACCGGGCCCGGGTCGACCCGCGGCTGCGGACGATGGACGTCGCCTTCCTCGCTGCGTTGTTGCTCGTCAACGTCACCGGGATGGCCCTCCTCATCCTCCGTGAGACCGCAGCGATGCCGCTGCTCCTCGCCGTCCACCTGGGCTACTGCGCGGCGACGTTCCTCACCGTGCCGTACAGCAAGTTCGCCCACGCCATCTACCGCTACTTGGCGCTCGTGCGCAACCGCCTCGAGCTCGCGCGCGAGCGGCGCGCGAGGCCCGTTCAGGTCTCCGGGCCCAGCAACTCCAGCGAGACGCGACCGGGCCCAACTGCCGGATACACTGACACCCCTGAGGCATCGATCACGAGTTCGGACTGACGTTCGCTGCCGGCCACGGCGACCCGATATCGCCCCTCAGGGGGCATGGCCACCGGCATCGGGAACCGGAGCGCGCTCCGGCCGCCCTCGACCACCATCGCGTCGCCGACCACGGCGTAGGGCCGGCCCAAGAGCGACGCCGCGCCGGCCAGGTCGCCTGCCACGATCGCGCTCCGGATCTCACCGCTCCTGACGGGACGGCCGTCGAGATCGAGCGATGGGATGAGGGCGACGTCGTAGCCGAGGGCGATCCCCAGGGTGGCGACGGCCTCGGGCGTCCCTCGCCGCTCGTGGCCGAAGGCGGATTCGGGGGTCATCAGGAACCCTGCCAGCGGCGAGCCCGCGGCGATCCGGCGGATGAACTCGTCGAACTCTGTCATCCGCAGCGCGACGTCGAAGTGCTGGACGACCGTGACCTCGACGCCGGCCGCCGCCAGGCGTTCGAGGCGTTCGTCCGCGTCGCACAGGAGCGGCGGTGCGGCCCCCGTCAGGATCTCGTCGGGATGGTGGTC